>Ga0209013_10000818_pt1 | contig 28572 bp, 31 predicted proteins | sample Cruoilmetagenom2_FD_187291 | JGI IMG/M metagenome (GOLD analysis project Ga0209013, IMG submission 187291) | Oil polluted marine microbial communities from Coal Oil Point, Santa Barbara, California, USA - Sample 2 (SPAdes) (version 2) | ecosystem: Environmental > Aquatic > Marine > Oil seeps ...
TTGAACGCTTTGAATGCCGGCGCTAATTCTGACAGCACGTCACTCAGCTTGTCCGGGACCGGGTTGAACTCGACGCCAGAGTAGAGATCCTCGGTATTTTCACGGAAGATTACGAGATCAATGCCTTCGCGGTAGTTGAGCGGATTCTGTGGGTAGGCCTTGCAGGGCCGCAGGCACACGTAGAGGTCGAAAAGCTGCCGCATACGCACAATGGGCGAACGATACGCCAAGCCCTTCCCCTGAAGCGCGGGCACCAACTCCTTCTCTGTCTCCTTTACAGGCTTCGAGGTGATGGCGCCGAACATAGCCGCATCTACATTGTTGAGAAGCTCAATCGTCCGGGGCGGGAAGGCATCGCCCTCGCTGCGCCAGAATTCCCAGCCAATGTCACCGTGCACGTAGTCCGCGTCGAAGCCCACACGGTCGAGTACTATTCGCGCTGCTTCCATCACTTCAATTCCGACACCATCACCAGGCAACCACGCAATCCTATACTTCCTGCCCATACCGAGAACCTCCTTTGTAAGCTGTGCAAATGACGTTACACCTCTTGAGTTGATACGTAATTGACATTAATCAATATGGCTTCCACACGGTAAAAGTTGCCTGCGTATTGCATGAGGCGCTGGAAAGGAGGTGTTGGTTGTCTGTATGCGGGACATGCTCGAGATATGGCCGGGGGAGGTATCGGCTGCCTGTGTGCAGGACACGTTCGAGACATGGCCGGGGGAGGTATCGGCTACCTGTATTCAGGACACGTTCGAGACATCCCTGTTCACTCATCATCTGTTCCCGACAGATGATGGTCCTGAATACAGGTAGCCGACACCTCTGGTGGGCAAATACATGTCACCGATAATTCGGATACCGTCCATTGATTCATGTCATAAAAGGCATCTTTATTAGCCCCGTAATTCACATGCCGATGGCTTTTTCACGCCCGATCTGCTTGAATTAGAGGTAGTACTGGTTCTTTCGCAACGCCCCTGGCTAAAAATGGGGCAGTCGGTGTTTAGAATGTTGTCCCGCAGGTCGATCTTGATGAAGAAGATCTGGATTTATTTCCTGATGGCAGCCTTCGTGCCTGCGATCACTACCGCGCAAAAGGAACAACAGCCACCCCTCCAACCCGATACCATTGTTGAGTCCCCTGACCGCCGCGCCATCCTGTTGGATGTGCAGGGCCCGATCGGGCCGGCCACGATGGAATTCCTGGTCTCCTCGCTGGCTGAAGCCGCGTCACTCAATGCCGAGTTGGTGATCATCCGCCTGGATACCCCGGGCGGCCTGGACGCGTCCACCCGGGGAATCATCAAGGCGATCCTGAACTCGCCGGTGCCGGTGGCGACCTTCGTCGCGCCTGAGGGTGCGCGCGCGGCCAGCGCGGGCACGTACATTCTCTATGCCAGCCACATCGCGGCCATGAGCCCCGCGACCAATGTCGGGGCGGCCACACCGGTAAGTATTATCGGCGGTAAAGCACCGGGCCAGAAGCGAGATTCCGATGGTGATGAGGAAGACTCCGCGCCGGCGCCTGATCCCGGGGATACAATGAGCCGCAAGGCCATCAATGACGCCGTGGCCTACGTGCGCGGACTGGCCAACAAGCGCGGGCGCAACGCGGACTGGGCAGAACTGGCGGTGCGCGAAGCGGCCAGCATTACCTCGGACGAGGCGCTGGAGATCGGCGTGATCGACCTGATCGCGAAAGATGTAGGCGATCTGCTGGAGCAAGTGAACGGCAGGACCGTCGAGGTGCAGGGCCAGGAACGGGTCCTGGACACTTCATCGCTGCTGGTGGAGCAGCTTGAGCCAGACTGGAAAAGCGAACTTCTGGGCGTGATCACCAGTCCGACGATCGCCTATCTTTTGCTGCTGATCGGCGTCTACGGGCTCATCCTCGAAGGCTATAATCCCGGCGCCATCGTGCCCGGCGTAATCGGCGCTATTTGCTTGCTGACTGCGTTGTACGCGTTCCAGATGTTGCCGGTGAACTATGCGGGCTTCGCCCTGATCTTGCTCGGGATCATCCTGATGATCGGCGAGGTGATGGCGCCCAGCTTCGGTGCGCTGGGCATTGGCGGCGTAATTTCCATTGTGATTGGGTCGATCATCCTGATTGATACCGACGTGCCCGGCTTTGCGGTTTCGCGACCCCTGATCGGCGCCATTGCGCTTGCCAGCTCACTCGGATTGCTGGCCATCATCGGCGTTGCCATGAGGGCCAGGCAAAGACCGGTGGTCGCCGGACGCGAACAACTCATCGGCGCCACAGGCACGGCGTTGAGGGATTTCGAGCACCAGGGAAACGTGTACGTACACAGCGAACGCTGGAGCGCGGTCACCGCGTCACCATTGCGCAAAGGGCAAGACATAGTGGTCACCGGCATCGACGGACTGACGCTGGAAGTGCGCCCCGCCGACGAGTGAACCTCCGGTGTAAGCATTAATGAAGGAGCAGGATCATGTTTGAATATTTCTATGGCATCATCGCACTAGCCGTGCTGGGCATTATTATCAATGCTATCAAGATCCTGCGTGAATACCAGCGCGGTGTCATTTTCCAGCTCGGCCGATTCTGGAAAGTGAAGGGCCCGGGACTGATCATTGTCATCCCGGTGATCCAGCAGATGGTACGGGTAGACCTGCGCGTCGTCGTAATGGACGTGCCCACGCAGGACGTCATCTCGCGTGATAACGTGTCGGTGCGCGTCAACGCGGTGGTCTATTTCCGCGTGATCGATCCGGAGAAAGCGATCATCCAGGTTGAAAAATATCTGGAAGCCGTGAGCCAGTTGGCCCAGACCACGCTGCGCTCAGTACTGGGCCAGCACGAACTGGACGAAATGCTGGCCGAGCGTGATGCGCTGAACAAAGACATCCAGAGCATTCTTGATCGCCAGACAGACGCCTGGGGCATCAAGGTGTCCATGGTAGAGATCAAGCACATTGACCTGAACGAGAGCATGATCCGCGCCATCGCCGCACAGGCCGAGGCGGAACGCCAGCGACGCGCCAAGGTGATCCATGCCACCGGCGAGAAACAGGCAGCGGCGGAGTTGGCGGAAGCCGCGAAAACACTGAGCGCCGAGCCCAATGCAATCCAGTTGCGCTACATGCAGACCCTGACGGAAATCGCTGGCGACAGGACCTCAACCATCGTGTTTCCGCTGGACCTGATCGATAAGCTCAAGGGAAGCCTTAGGGAATAAACTACCCCCCTTGTTCGTCCTTATTTCCTGAAGATGATTAAAGGCTTTTGTCGTTGCCCCATATAAATCTGAGCAATGCGGGTTTGGCTCTCGCCACCGCGACCATGATGTTAATCCTGATCTATTCGGGATTGGCTTATGGAGACGAGGCCGGCAAGCAGCGTCTGGAACGGGGAAAACAACTCGCGATGGCAAGAAACAAGGGCAACTGCCTGGCCTGTCACGCCATTGATGACGGTGAGTTTCCGGGTAATATCGGACCGCCGCTGATGTCCATGCAACTACGATTCCCGGACAAGGCAGTGCTGCGAGCGCAGATCTGGGACGCCACGGAACGAAATCCGGACACCCACATGCCACCATTTGGGCTGTATGGGATTCTGACCGGGGAAGAAGTCGATCTCATCGTAGATTATATTTACACGCTGTAAAGCAATAGATTGAGGGAGGATTTGAAATGCACGCAGGTCGAAGACTGTTCATAAAAGGAGGCCTCGCCTTCGTCGCTCTCATGAGCTTGCCCAGGGTTTTGCTTGCGGGCGCCTGGCCACAGAAGGCCTTCCAGTCAACAGTGGCCAGGGAAGCTTTGAGCGACCTGTTCGGCACAGACCAGACCACACCATCTGGTGAGATCACATTGGAAGCACCGGTGATTGCCGAAAATGGAGCGGTCGTGCCGGTGTCGGTCAAGACCGCGCTGCAAGGCGTCGAATCCGTAAGCATCGTAGTGGAAAAAAACCCTCGCCCGCTTGCAATCTCGTTCGACTTTCCTCCTGAAACACTGCCGGATGTTTCTTGCCGCATCAAGATGGGAGAGACCTCGAAAGTGATGGCTGTGGTCAAGACCAAGGACGGTATTTTCAGCGCTACCAAGGAAGTCAAGGTAACCATCGGCGGTTGTGGCGGCTGAATGCGACCACCAGTAGTCGGAAACAGGTAATAAAGGAATGAATTATGGCCAGTAAAATCAAAGTAAAAGTGAAGCTCAAAGGAGATGTAGCCGAGGTCAAGAGCCTGATGCTGCACCCAATGGAAACCGGCGCTCGCAGAGATCCAGATACTTCAGATATAGTGCCGGCGCATCACATCACGCAACTTACATTTACCAACAACGACAAGCCGGTGATGGTCGTCAATTGCAGCACCGCCGTCGCTAAAGACCCCTTCTTCAGTTTCAGCTTCAAAGGCGCCAGCCCGGGTGACAAACTTAACGTTAGTTGGGTGGACAACACGGGCGAAAGCGATTCAATTGAAAAGGTTCTGAGCTAGTTAAGTGTTTGACCGTGCTGACTTTAGCCGCTTCATTGTTTTAGGTGCCTTGATGGCCCTGGTTACGTCTGTACTTGCTGATCCTGAAGAAGACCGCGAGGCTTTCCGGAACTATTACCAGTCCCGTTTCCCGGAAGTCGCGCTGGCGGAGTACGTCAACGGCATTTATGCGCTGGATGAAGACGCGCGCCAGCAGTGGATGGAAATCGAGGAGTTCCCACCCTATGAATTCGCAATCGAAGAAGGTGAGACCCTGTTCGGTACCACCTTCGCGAATGAAAAGGGCTACTCAGACTGTTTTGAAAACCGGGGTATCGGCATCAGGCAGACCTATCCGCAATTCGATCTGGAACACGGCGAGGTCATCACGCTGGAGTTGGCGATTAATCATTGCCGTGAACGTAATGCGGAAGCGCCCTACCCTTATGACAGCGATGAGATGCTATCTCTATCCGCCTATATGGCTTACACCTCACGGGGTAATATTTTCGATATCGTGGTTCCGGATGACCCACGCGCTCAGGCCGCATACGAGCGGGGTAAACAATTCTATTACTCAAAGCGTGGCCAACTGAACATGGCCTGCTCGGATTGTCACGTTAGCGCGGTCGGGTCCTACGTCCGCGCAGATCACCTCGGCCCCAGTCTTGGCCAGCCCACGCATTTCCCGGTATACCGCTCGAAGTTCGGTCGAATGATCAGTCTGCACAGCCGGTTTTATGGCTGCATACGGGATGTACGAGCCAGGCCTTTTGAACATCAGAGCCTCGAATATCGCGACCTGGAGTATTTCCTGACTTATATGAGCAACGGCCTTGAGGTAAATGGCCCCGGTGCGCGGAAATGAATGCCAGGTGGATGCGCATTGCCATTGTGCTACTACTTGCTGTCATGTTGACTGCCTGTACCGGGAACGAAACCCCTGAACAAACGGCTGGTAAAACTGCACCGGTTCCAGGAGCAACTAGTGAGTCCTTTACAGCCATGCTGCTCGCAGCGCAAAGCGCGCAGAAAGCTGCTGCCGCAGCCGGTGCGGAATGGCTCGAAACGGGCGCCCTGATCGACCAGGCCAGGCTCGATGCAGAGCAGGGAAACTGGGACATAGCGATCGAACTTGCGGAGAAGGCGAAACAGCAGGGAGAACTCGCGGTAACGCAAGCCGAACGTGAATCCATTGCATGGCACAACCGCGTTGTCCAGTAGATGCAGGTGTTTTGCCAGGTGATTGCCGAGGAGTAGTGAAATTGGACAGAAGAGAATTCCTGCAGTTAATCGCTATTGCCAGTACCTTTGCCTCGGCCACAGGCTGTTCAACCCGGCGCTCTCCCTCGGCTGAGAGTCTTTACGAGGCACCGGCCTTTGGCAACGTACGCTTGCTGCATATCACTGATACTCATGCTCAGTTACTGCCCGTCTATTTCCGTGAACCCAATGTCAACCTCGGACTGGGCAACGCTTATGGGCGGCCGCCACACCTTGTTGGTGAAGCCTTGCTGAAGTATGCCGGTATCCCCGCCGGCAGTAGCCAGGCTCACGCGCTCACTTACCTTGATTTCAATGAGGCGGCATTGCGATTCGGCAAGGTCGGAGGGTTCGCGCATCTGCATACCCTGATCCAGCGTTTGCGCGCCGAGAGCGGAGACGGGGGTTCCCTGCTGCTCGATGGCGGCGATACATGGCAAGGCTCCGGAACAGCATACTGGACCCGGGGAATGGACATGGTAGGCGCATGCAACCTTCTAGGTGTCGACATCATGACCGGCCACTGGGAATTTACCTACCGTGAAGAAGAGGTGTTAAAAAATATTGAGGCATTCACAGGTGAGTTCATTGCGCAAAATGTGCGGGTCACCGATGAAGCGATGTTCGACGGCGCCGAGGCTTTCGACGAGGACAGTGGCCATGTATTCAAGCCTTACAGCCTGAAAACAGTCGGTGGCCGGCAATTAGCGGTCATCGGTCAGGCATTCCCGTATACGCCCATTGCCAATCCTTCATATTTCATTCCCGACTGGACATTCGGCATCCGCGCCGCGGAATTGCAGGAACTGGTGGACGGAATACGCTCTGAGCATTCTCCGGATGCCATCATCCTGCTGTCACACAATGGAATGGATGTGGATTTAAAGCTGGCCTCCATTGTAAGTGGTATCGATGCGATACTCGGTGGCCATACCCATGACGGAGTTCCAACTCCCGAAGTGGTCAGTAACCCGGGCGGCAAAACCCTGGTGACCAATGCAGGCTCCAATGGCAAGTTCCTGGCCGTGCTCGACCTGGATATTGGGGACTCCGGCGTACGTGATTATCGCTACCGGCTCCTGCCCGTGTTCTCCAGGCTGTTGACCCCCGACCTCGTAATGGAGAGTTATATATCCGGTGTTCGTGCTCCCTACCTGGAAACACTGAAAGAGCCCCTGGCAACCGCAGGCTCACTGCTCTATCGCCGGGGGAACTTCAACGGTACATTCGATCAGATCATCTGCGATGCACAAAGGGTTGTTGGAGATGCCCAGATATCCCTGTCACCCGGTTTCCGCTGGGGGACGAGCGTCCTGCCCGGACAGACTGTCACGATGGAACACGTATTAGACCAGACCTGCATCACCTATCCGGAAACCTACGTACGCGAGATATCCGGTGAACAAATCAAGCTCATCCTGGAAGACGTATGCGACAACCTTTTCAACCCAGACCCTTTCTACCAGCAGGGAGGCGATATGGTCCGGATGGGCGGCATGGACTATGTGTGTGAACCCGCGGCGGGAGCAGGTAAACGAATCTCCGGTATGACGCTGGACGATGGCACTGCAATCGATGCCGGCAAGAAATATAAAGTAGCCGGCTGGGCCACGGTCGGTTCCCGTGTGCCGGGACCGCCAATCTGGGAGGTAGTGGCGCAATACCTGCGAAGCGAAGATGTCGCTGCTATCAGCAAGTTGAATACTCCCGTCCTGAAGGGTGTTTCCGGCAACCCCGGTCTTTCCGCTTATTCCGGTAAAATAAGGACGTGAAGCACCAAAAGCGAATCGCAATGTGGATTCCTGGCGTCGCCACGTGGTGGCTTGTTTGCTGCCTGGCACAGCCACTTGTTGCCAGTGAAAGCGAGATGCCGGGTTCTGGCGAGAAGCCATTTGCCGAGGCACATGTGGTGCTGCAGCTCAGTGATGGTGGCGGGGATCGGCAAGCGCGGGTACTCAGTGTTGCCAACAACCTGATCAAGCACTATGGCGGTCCGGATTTTATCGACATCGAAATCGTCGCTTTCGGTCCGGGAATCGCTTTACTTTATGCCGACAATGAAAATCTGGAGCGCATTTCCAGCCTTGCCGCCAACGGAGTCAGTTTCATAGGCTGTATGAATACGATGGATACGATTGAGCGGAAAACGGGTAAGCGCCCGAAATTGAACCCGCTTATTATTCCGGTGCAGACTGGTGTGGCCCACCTGATAGAACGAGCCAACCAGGGGTTCGTGATCGTCAGACCCTGAGCGGGATCTAGCCGCCCAGTTCGAGCGTGTCGGCTCGGAAACTCACTGCGGTCCAGGCCTTGCGTTCAGCGGTATCGGGCGTGTGAGGACCGGCATAGCGATCTCGCAACATGACTTGCGTGCCACCCATGCGATCAACGACCTGTATTTCATTTGTAATTCTCCCCGCCTCTCATGCGGCTTACAGTGGTTTGAGCTGCAATTCCTCTTCGCTGGCACGCAGGAAGCCGTATTTCTCGTAAATTGCCTGGGCCTCGTCCGTTCCAAGGTAGGAAATAAACGACACCGCATTATCCTGGTTGCGTCCGTCGGTCAGGATCCCGATAGCGTAATTGACTTTATCCTGCTTGTTGTAGGGTGCTGGAATTGACACACCGCCGATGGGCCGACCCTTGGCCTTTGCATGAGTGACTTCCGTAGTCCAGACAATGCCGACATCCGCTTCTCCGGCCTCAATCCGGTCGGGAGTTTCCCGGTGGTGGCGGGAGGTGAACCAGGTTTTGCCCTCTACCGCCCAGCAACTGCGGCACTCTTGTCCTCCGGTGACTTTTTCGTAAAGGCCGAGGTCTTTGAGCATTTCGCTGCCGTAAAACTTGAATATGCCCTCGGTCAGCGGATTGGGGTGCGACTGCACCAGGTCATCACGGCCAAGATCTTCAGGACCTTTTATATTCCTGGGATTGCCTTCGGCCACCATTAATTCCAGCTTGTTGTGGATGTAGGTGGCGTAGTCGCTCATTTTCCCCTGGGCATTCATTTTCTTCAGATGATTTATATTCACGCTGGCGAAGATATCCGGGTTCATGGCCGTTTGCTGGCCCTCGATTTCACCTTGCTGGAGCAGTTGGCCCTTCAGGATCTGGCCCGGAGGTATGGTTTCAACGTATACCGTTGTGATACCAGGGTGCTTGCCCTGGAAATCTTTGATTAGTTCTTCCATAACCATGAACTGGTTACCAGCAAGGTACATAACCAGGTCCGCGGTATAGGAATCTCCGATGGCGCCGTAGGTGATCTCTCCGTTCGCGTGGAACGTTCTGTAATCTGCGCCGTGACCTCCCTTCATGGGCTGTGCAGCAGCCATTCCAATTGTAAAGACAAGTATCAATGCACATACTGTTATGGTGGCATTTTTCATACCAGGCACTCCTCGGGTTTGTGATTGCCGCTCTGAATCAACCGGCATACTGTTTAAATTTTTTCGTAGGTCCAGCCTTCATTCATCCGGAGCACTACTCGGTCTAGCGCTGAATAATGGGTGTCGGCCTCGGGAACTAGGCGTACATGGATTCCCTGTTCTTCCAGTCTTTCGATTGCCTTGGTGCAGGCGAAGAACAAAACCTCCTGCTCATACAATGCCCTGATTTGATCGCCAAAGGGCGTCACATCACTGCGCAGGAGATCCAGGCCGGCTTCATTCGCGATGATTTCGACCCGGTGTGCCTGATTTCCATCAGCGGTACTCAGCAACTGTTCTGCACGCTGCAAAGCCGCCCGCATCCGCTGTGGATCACCGCTGGTTACGTGCAGAAGATAGGGCTCCGGCTCTGCCACCACGACCTGGTCTGCAACACCCGCTATGCGTACAGGATTCGGTGTAGCATTCAGTGAATTTGATCCAAACCAACCCGCAACACCTCCTATTGCCAGGAGAATTACAGCAGCGGCCGCGGTGACAAAAAGCCGGTTGCCCTGTCCTTTCCGTTCAAACCGGCGTCTTGGCTGCGGCACTTCACGATACGCATGCCGAACCATCTCCTTGAGTCTTCGCTGCTCGCACATCCGGTTGCTCAGCTCCGGCGAATCCTCCGAAAGATTGAAAAGCCGATTTTCTTCCTCGGTGTCCAGTTCACTGTCGGCGAACGCATTCAACTGTTCGTCAGAAATAATGTCATCCTTGTTCATTTTATCCGTCTCATCATGGGTGGTGATGTCACCTCCATTTTCGAATTTGCATCCAGCAGGAGTTCGCGTAATGCTCGACGCCCCCTGCACAGCCGGCTCATCACAGTGCCGACCGGGATATCCAGAATCTGCGCTACGGTCGCGTACGCAAATCCTTCAAGGTCTATCAGCGTAACAACCTGGCGCTGCGGCAGAGGCAACCGCTGCACCGCCAGGCGAACCCGCTGCGCGAGCTGATCTTCCTCTGCCTCGGTCTCGGGTGTCCGCTTTTCGATAATGATCAATTCGTCGTCAGAAAGAAATTCTCGCCGCGCCCGATAATGATCCGTCAGGCAATTGGCCAGAATACGGAAAAGCCATGCATCGGCAGCACCGATGTCCCGCAACTGCTTTTGGCTGCGCAAGGCTTTGTAATAAGTTTGTTGCACGAGATCGTCCGCCAGGTACGGATCATGCGTCCAGGCGTAAGCCATGTTGTACAGGCGGTTCCGGTTATTCGCCAATATATTTCTAAAGGCTCTTTTCTGGCTGACTGTTCTTAATAAGCTCATAGCGCGTTTCCCGCTGCATTATACCGGTTAAATCTCCCTTATCAGGACGCTTCACCCAGTGCTTTTATTCCATTCCCTGCAAGAAAATTGGAAATTGACGGATTATTTTCCGTCCACTCAACGTCTTTTCCTATCGAAGCCCCTGTTAATTCTGTCTTGGCAAGGGGTATATCAAAGCTTGAGGCTCTACTGCAACAGGAGATCACCATGAGAAACAGAATCAAGATCTATATTATGTGCGGACTGACAGCCGCACTCGCCACAGTCTTCAGTATTTCTTCGATGGCACAGGATGAAAAACCCTTCGCTGAACAAAAATTCGTTTTGCAGATCAGTGACATGGACCCGTCCAAGCAAACCCTGGTGCTGAATGTCGCCAGCAACATCATGAAGCATTACGGACAAGACCAGGCAGACGTTGAAATTGTCGCATTCGGCCCGGGCCTGCGCCTGTTGTTCGAGGAGAATGCAAATGCCGGCCGCATCGAAGGGCTTACCGAGAGTGGGGTGCGTTTCGCTGCCTGTGCCAACACCATCACAAACATGTCCAAGATCATTGGGCACGATCCCGTGTTGGGTAAACACGCCACGGTAGTACCCGGTGGCATTGTCCGGATCAAGGAACTGGTCGACCAGGGTTACGTACTGGTCAAGCCATAGTGAATTCAGCTGCCGGCCTCCCGGCAGACTCACGAGGAATTGAGGGAGATTTTCGCAATGATTAAAATTAAATTCAGAAAAATGTTATTAACCGGCGTAACCTTGCTGGTCGCTTTAATGGTTTCAGGTCCTGCCAGCGCAGTAAGTTGGCTGATGTTGCAGGGCACCGAACCCGATGGCTCGGCCCAACTCGCACGCGTGTGGGGTTTTGTGCAGGTGCAATACCAGGATGACAACAGTGACCCGAATCCGGCTGGTGGTTACATTCCGCCTAAGCTGATTCAGCCAAACTGGGATTCCCAGTCAGCGTTCAACGTCAACCGGGCCCGCATCGGTGTTCGTGGCGTGGCCATGCCGCTCGACAGCAAGATCAACTATTTCATGCTGCTGGAGATGGGCAACAATGGCATTACCGAACCCGGAAACTCTTTTGCCAAGGCAACTGACGCAAGTCTGACCTTCAACCACTTCAAAGGCGCTCGCGTCCGGGCGGGTCTGTTCAAATACCCCGGCGCCGAAGAAGGCCTGCAGGCAATTCACGTATTCGACTACATCAATTTTACCTGGGTGACCGCGCAGATGCTTCTGGAACGCTTTCCCAACAGGGCTTACACGCCCAATATTCCGGCACAACCTTTGCCGCCCGAAGTCGACCTAAACGGTTTTGATGACGGCGTTGGCGCCTTCCGCGATGTTGGCGTCCAGATCTTTGACACATTTAAGGTCGGGAACGATTGGGAACTGTCTTACGCCGGCATGGTCGGCAATGGCAATGGGCTGAATTTCTCGGACAACAACGATGACAAGGATTACTACCTGTACGCAACCGCAGAGAAAGTTTTTGGTGGCAAGGGTGCCCGCCGCCAGGGCCTCAAGTTCTTTGCCTGGTATCAAGATGGCACACGCACAGCAGATCTGACCAATGACGGCATCCATAACCCAGAGGACTATGATCGTGAACGCTATGGAGTGGGCGCCAAATATCTGCGTAATGGTTTGCGTTTCACAGGCGAGTACATGAAAGGCAAGGGTATGATCTGGCAGGCGCCGCACAATCCCAGCTGGGGAATCGGTCCCGGCCAGGGTAGACCCACGGCTCCTGGAAATGGTGCATTCGCTAAAGCTAATGGCTATTACATTGAAGGCGGGTATCGCATTCCCGGAACAAAGTGGGAGTTCGATCTACGCTACGATGTGTACAACCGCCTGGATGGCAATTTATTCGAAATAAAATTCAAGCGGACCACACTCGGGGTGCAGTACTTCTTCAATCCCCGGGTTCGTCTTGCGGTGAATTACGAGTTCAGAAATGCCGATGCGGTTAACTTCCCGTCAGGCGCTGGCCCGAATGCGCAGGTTGGTGGTATCGATAGTCGTATTGCAGTCCAGGTGACGGGAATCTGGTCCCAGTAAATCGATATTCCTTGCAAGCTACAGAGCGTCCCAGTTGGATCAGCCGGGGCGCTTTTCAAAGAGATTGAAAGGATAAGTGCAATGGAACACATGCTCTTTGGATGTTTTTGGCATTGAGTGAAATGGCTACTGACTTCATCAGACGATTAGTCCCGATGGTCCTCCTCCTGCTGGGATCTGACATCCTGGCGCAAGAAGACCCTGAACCGCGGGATCCGCGTGAATACTTCTTTACACAATCATTTGGTGACTTTCCCGAGGAGCTGACAGAAGCAAAGAAGGCGGGCAAAATCGGACTCATGCTGTTCTTTGAACAGGATGGGTGCGCTTATTGCCGCGCCATGATGAACAAGGTTTTGAACCAGCGCCCGGTGCAGGACTGGTATGGTAAGCGCTTCGTCAGCATAGCGGTCGACATCCGCGGTGACGTGGAACTCACGGATTTCGACGGCGTTACCCTGCCGTCGAAGGCATTTGCCATTCAGCGCAGGACGGTGATGACACCCGTTATCACTTTTATTGACTTGAACGGCAGTGAAATTTTCCGCAAGTGGGGCATGATCTCAACCCCAGAGGAGTTTTTGCTGATGGGAGCGTACATTGAAGAAAAGCGCTACCTGGATATCAGTTTTGACGATTACGCGCGGCAAAAGGGCCGGGAACCCGGTCCCGAAGTATTTCTGACGCCTGTCGACGGTCATGAACAGTAGCCACAAATCATAATGCCGCAGCTCAATCAAAATTCAACAGGCCATTCAGGCCAGGGAAACTGAAGCATGGACTGGAGTCCGGTGTACAAGGTCGCTTCGCTCGGTTTCATCATCGGAATCGTATTCGGGGCGGTAGTGAACAAGACAAACTTCTGCACCATGGGCGCAGTCAGTGACTGGGTCAACATGGGCGACAAGGACCGTTTACGCGCCTGGCTGCTGGCCATTGGCATCGCAATCGTGCTGAGCCAGGGAATGCAGGCCTATGGCCTCTTCGACCTGGGCCAGTCAATCTATTTGACCACCAATTTCGGCTGGTTGGGTTACCTGCTCGGGGGCTTGCTGTTCGGAATCGGCATGACCCTGGCTTCGGGTTGCGGGCAGCGCACCCTGGTCCGCCTTGGCGGCGGTAACCTCAAATCGCTGGTAGTCATGCTGGTTCTCGGACTGGCCGCATACACGACCATGCGCGGCCTGTTGGCGCTGGTGCGGGTCAACGTGATCGAAGTAACGAACATCAACCTGGGCAAAACGGGTGTTGCCGACCAGGGGATAGACACATTGATTGCCGCAGCGGCAGGCATCGGGAATACTGCTGCAGTCTCCTGGATCGTCACGGCACTGATTGGTGGTGGTCTGATCATCTTCGCTTTCTCAAATGCCTCGTTCCGGCGCAGATTTGATGACATATTGGCCGGTATCGTAATTGGTCTGATAATTCCTGCAGGCTGGTATGTCACCGGGGTCATCGGTTTTGATGACTTCGAACCGGTGCGATTCGAGTCCTATACTTTCGTGGCGCCCGTCGGTGAAAGCCTGCAGTACCTGATGACGTATACCGGATCCACAATCAGCTTCGGGGTTGCTGCGGTGGCAGGGGTCATCCTGGGTTCTTTCCTTTACGCGGTCCTGACGCGCAAATTCCACGTTGAAACATTCATGGTGCGCGGTGACATGGTCCGCCACATCCTGGGCGGAATACTCATGGGTTTCGGCGGGGTCCTGGCCTTGGGCTGCACCGTTGGACAAGGCATCACAGGCATGTCAACGCTTGCGCTTGGCTCGTTAATGGCCCTGGTAAGCATCGTCTTTGGCAGTGCCCTGACCATGAAAATCGAATATTACCTTCTGGACGATGTGGGATTTTTCCGGGCCTTGCGTCACGCGCTGGCTGACATGAAACTGATGCCCGCTCACAAACGGAGACAATGATGAGAATCAAAATTATTACTGCATTATCTATACTTCTGATCGCAACCCCGGTCGTAGCTGCTGACGGGGTAATCAATGTTCCGAGTGCGTTTACTGTGGAGGAAACCGCCGATCGAATGGAGCGCATTTTGAGTGAAAAGGGAATGACAATATTTAACCAAATAAAACATTCCGAGGGTGCTTCAAAAGTTGATGTCGAATTACGGGAGACAGAACTCATAATATTCGGCAATCCAAAAGTTGGAAGCCCTCTCATGAAATGCCAACAAAGCGTTGCTATTGATCTGCCCCAAAAAGCACTGATTTGGAGAGACGAAAACTCCAGGGTATGGATCTCTTACAACGATCCAGAATATTTGAAAAAAAGGCACAATATCACTGGCTGTGACGAAGTCATATCGAAGATAGAACAGGCTCTGTTCGGTATTACAAAAGCCGCATCTACCGAATAAGTTGGTTTAAGTGGTATTCTCTCAACTTTGATTGGTAGATGGGGCTTTGGAGAGAGTTCATCATGACTAACAGCTTACGTCCCAAACAGTTTGCCCTCGCAGCAATTGTCACAGTCTTAATGATTGATAGTTCGCTGACAGCACATGCTGGCGATAACAACTCGGCCATGCGGGCTCTTGCAGGTCAGATGTGCCCCAATGGATCTTACGTTATCGGCTTCGATTCCGGGGGAAATATTATTTGCACTGATTCATGTGGAAATGGCGTCCTGAATACAGGTGAGGCCTGCGATGATGGGAACACGGAAACTGGAGACGGTTGCTCAGCCGCCTGCCAGCCAGAAGGCGTCGATACAGAAGGCGATGAAGAAGAACTTGCTGCGAAAACCCGTGCTACGGACCTGAGCAGTCTCCCATCCATCCCTAATCCCGTGATTTCTGACGTCGAGCCATCATCAGTAGTGTGGGGCACCTCTGAGGTAGCAATCACAGTTCTCGGCAATGGCTTTCATGAAGAATCCGTCATCATATTCGAAGGATCAACATATAAGCCTGTGGTTAATCAAGCGGGAACTCGACTTGATATCAGGATAGAGACAGCAAATCTGAATATTGGCTCTTACGCTATTAAGGTCTCTAACGGGTCAGGGCTGGAAAATACACTAAAAAGAGCTCTGGCTGTCTATTAGTCACTTATCGTCATTGGATGGTCGTTTACCTGCGGCAATTACAATTCAACGTGCAGTTCAGGATGATTGCCAGACACTGCTACGCGAAACCAGATGAATGGAAATAAAGGGTTAGTCAGAAAATATCAGACCAATTGTGCATCACTGATGATTTCAACGAGTGCCGGGCCATCATATGCCAGCGCTTCATTGATGGCGGCCTCAAGCTCATCCGCGCTGGTGACTTTGATGCCCTTGCCACCGCACAGATCGGCGAATGCCGCGAAGCTTGGGTTGTGCAGATCGGTCGCCCAAACCGGCCACTCTCCAGCACGCTGCTCTTTGGATATCTTGCCCAGTTCCGAGTTATTGAGCAGGATGTGTGTGATGTCCATGTTGTATTTCACGGCGGTGTTGAAATCACCCATGTACTGGCCAAAACCACCGTCACCGCTGATTGAAATCACTTTTCGTCCCCGGTATTCGTCCTGGTCCTGCGTTGCCGCCCAGGCGCCCATTGCTGCGCTGAAGGCAAAGCCTATGGAGCCGAGATACCCGGACATCAGGATCCGCTGGCCCTGGCTCTCAAAATAGCGGCCAAAGGAATAAGTGTTGTTGCCAACATCAACCGCGATAACGGCATCGGCTGGAGCACAACTGGTCAATGCGGCAAATATGGAGGCCGAATTGACACCTTTACCCCGGTCGTCTGTGGCACGGCTCTTTTTCTCTTCGCGCCAGATCGCCCAGCGCTCTTCGAGTTCCGGTCGTTGATCAACAGTGTGGCCAGTACTCGAAAGTTCGGTGGCCAGACGTTTTGCTGTCACTCCGATCTCACCCCAAACAGGAATGGTGACAGGGTGAAATTTACCCAACTGCATGCGGTCAAAATCAACCTGGATGATGGGTCGTTTCTCGGTGATGCCGGTATGATTGGAAAACGAGGCGCCCAGGGCCAGGATCAAGTCACATTCATTCATGAACCAACTGGCCAGCATGGTGCCGGAACGGCCCAGCACCCCGCCTGCCAGGGGGTGACTATCCGCGATCTGGCCCTTGGCTTTAAAGGTTGTGAGAACCGGCGCATTGAGTTGCTCTGCCATTTCAATGACCTGGTCCATCGCATCCCGTGAACCGTAACCGACGATGATTATCGGGCGTTTTGATTCGCCTATCAGAGACAAAGCATCTTTCAGCACACCTTCATCAGGTGCGATTTTTGTCACTGAAACCCTGCCTTCCGGCCCGGAAGCGGTGGCGTCAGGTGCCGCCAGGGTTTGTACGTTGTCGGGAAAGATCAGGTGAGCCACATCCCGTTCGACGATGGCGGTCTTGCACGCAAGCGTCATGAGCTCAGCATGTTTTGAACTGTTCAATACCGTCTGACTGTAGCGGGCCACCGGTGCAAACGCGGTACTCAAATCAATATCCTGAAAAGCGCCGGGTCCAAATACCTGCACCTGAACTTGCCCGGTCAGCGCCAGCAGGGGCGCCCGGTCAACCTTGGCATCCCAGAGGCCTGTCATTAGATTCGTCGCACCGGGCCCGGCAATGGTCAGGCAGGCTGCGGGTTTACCGGTAAGCTTGGCATAGCCAGAGCAGGCAAACGCTGCGGCGCCTTCGTGACGGACACCAAAAAAACTCAAACGGCCTTTTTCTTCCTGCAGGCGCATCGCATCCGACAGGCCCAGGTTGGAGTGTCCGACAATACCAAACACTGACTTCACGCCCCAGTTGGTCATGGTTTCCACCATCACATCGGTCACCGTTTTCACATGGGGTGCATCTTCTTCAATGCCGACGTATATACCGTCTTCACGCACTTCCACCGGAAACATCTGCTGTCCCGTATCTTCATGCCCGCCTGGCGGAAATCCGGTTTTCGGGTCAAAATCCCAACCATGCCAGGGGCAGCGCAACATGCATGAGCCATCCTTGCCGGACTCGATGGAACCCTCGCCCAGCGGGCCACCCTGGTGCGGGCAACGGTTTTCCATTGCGTAGTATTCGCCATCGATATGGGTCAGCGCCATTGAGTGGATGCTGGCAGTAACTGTCTTAACGCGTCCTTCGGGCAACTCTTGCAGTTCAGCAACTTTGTACCAGTTCAGTTGTTTGCTCTTGGCATTCAATTCGGGTGTCCTCATTCAGGGTTTGCTAAATATTTTTCCGACCAGCAGCCAACAGGCCATTCCAAAGGTCAACGAGGTAATCAGCGGGGTTTGCATTTTCCAGCAGGGAACGGTAAGGCAATACAGCGCCACTAAAACCTTCGCTATGCCATTTCGTTCCAGGTGGCAGTGAAAGGCCCGGAAATACTTCCGGCAACGGGTAGGCCGTGATGTAGAAATAGGGCTCGGGTATGCCTTCGTCACCAAAGGTGAAACCGAAGTTCATACTCTTGTCGGCGTATTCCTCATCTTCCGGGTCCTGGCCGGCAACCTTTGCACCTGGCAGCCATAACATTCCCAGATCAAAATGATGCGGCCAGATCTGGACAGGACTGGTCTCTTCGCGAATACCGGCCTGAAATGTCGACATGGCAGCGTTTACCGACCTCAGTACAACGCCAAGGGTTTCGGCGATTTTCTCCGAGTAGTCTGGTGTGGCCTGGGCATAACGTTCCCGGCTTTTATCAGCCGGAATGAGTTCGGGGTCAACACCGTTATCAATCAGGAAACTTTGAACAATGCCTGCCAGTTCCTTGGCCGGTCGGCCTGCCAATGGCTCGATCAATTCTTCGCCACCATGAACCCGTCCCCGTAACCGGTCCTTCCCCAGTTCAAGTTCAAATTCAAAGTCAATTCCCGCTTGAACCAGGCCAGTGCTTATGCCTCCTATCGAAGGCTTGACGGTCAGTTGCCACCAGTGCTTGCGTCGTGGCAGGCTGGAGCCCAGCCAGTCACCCAGAACCTGGGTGTAGGCATGAACGGCATTGAGTGTAGGAGCAATTGTGGTGGCATCCAGAACGGGAAATGCCTGCATTGTCATGAAACCCCTCCATATGCAACATCGGTGAGTTGCGCGGACAGTTTGAAACCAACCGGTATTCCACCGGTCTTTTCACGCACCTCGGTTGCAAAATCCTTGAATTGGTCCAATCCTTTCCAATCCGGGAAAGTTGCGGGTGATACGGCCGTTTGGCCTTCCGGTAATTCGCGTACCTCCGCTATTTTTCCAACCACTTTGGGCCCTCGTAAGTGCCCGCCGGTACCCGTCTTTGCGCCCTGGCCACCTTTAAAATGGAATGCCTGGGTTTTCAGGACCTTATCCCACGAAAAGCCGAAGCGTGCGGTCTTCCAGTTCATTCCATTCCAGTATTGCTATTTTAGTCATTGAAAAATCCCATGGGTATTGGATGTCTAAGTTCCATAGACCGGACGTAACCCTTGCCGATTGCAAATCCCGATGTCGAGATATGGACTATAGCTCCAGCGCTCGAAAATCGAGCCGCCCGTCTTTCATTGGTGGGCACCAGAAGTAACTTCCGCTTACCGGGCCAGTGAACTGGAACAGCGCGTCGCTTATGCCATCCTCATCCCCAATCATTCGCGTAAGTTGTGCTTCGAAGGCATTGAATGATTTTCCGAACGCGACGAAAAACAGGCCGCCCTCGACTTCAGGAATGCTCCAGGGCATGGAACGTCGCAACATGAATGCCTCGGGGTCGAAACTCTCCTGCGCCGTTCGTTTTACGTGAGCTGATTCGGGAGCGTCCTCAAGTTCGACGTTGTCGCTTAGCCGCCGGCCTATGCTGTTGTCCGCTTCGCTTGTCGTCAAGGCGGCAAACGCGTCGAAATCGTGCAGCCATTGCTGTGCGGCAACAAAGCTCGACCCATCAAGTCCGGGTCCTGCCCCACTCAAAAAGCCCGCATCTATCGCTTCCTGGCCAGTCGGGTTTTCCGTACCGTCTTCATAGCCGGTCAGGTCCTGACCCGCCCCGTACCTGAACGTATCGATACAGTCACTCAGCACGAAGCCATCGCCGAGCATAGCATTGACATGCCGCGAGCGGTGCAACAAATCACCAGGTTCGTCACCACGCAGCCAGCACATGAGCGCTGCCGGTGTGGATGGGATGTCAATGCCCGCTGTGGACCGTGCCGGGAAACAGCGCAAACCGGGTATTTCAGCCCCGAGTTTGAGGGTCAGCGATTGTCCGAGGCCGGCAACGATTTTGACACCGTCGACGATATCCGAGAGACTTTGTAAACATCCGGCAGCATTACCCTCGGGTATCAGATCGTAAAACAGGTATTTCCCGTGTTGAGGGATTGATTCCAGTATGCCCGGTTGACTGTTTTTCATGGTTTTGGTTTTTCCTCTGAGATAATACTCATCAATTGTGTGCAATCGCATCAAAGCCCGTTAGTCGCAACAGTGTGCGGCGTCAGCCTATGTGACACCAGATAGCCCATTTACTAAAAGATACATCTGCTATTTTTAATTTGAAGCAGAGGAGTCTCAAAATGAGCGTGTCAAACACCACCAAAATGGTCAAGGAGATCCGTCGTAAAACCCGTCGCAAGTTCTCGTCAACGGCTTTGCGCCATGCATTGGCGGATATGAGACTGATGTCTGCCCGTGCTCGTCCATAAAATCCTATAAACTGGAAATTCCTAACTTAAGTCAAGTAAGCTTCCCACGTGAATTTGATACAGTGATGGCCAAATAACAATACATCCTTTGGAAAGAGAAACGGAGTTTTGTAATGAAAATACTTTTCAGGAAGTTCGCATTTTTAACCATTCTTTTCGCGGTCAGCGTTATAGTTCCCGCGACACTTTTGCAAGCCGAAGAGGTCGATTTTTCCTGTATGAATTATCTGGTCAAGGGAAAAACCCAGGTCAGCGAACATTACAAGGAACTCGATATCGTTCTTGAAAACCGTTGCCCGGGAACCGTTTACTGGTCGATGTGCATCGAGCGAATGGACCCATGGACAAATGAAATCCAGGTGGGACTCAACCCTTCCGGCAAGATTGAGATGAATAAGAAATCCAGGGTTAACCTGCAAACGAAAAAGCTTTGGGACAATTCCCACGACCGCCATTCTTACCAGGAGTTCTATTTGAGCATCGGGTACGCCTTGAAGCCACCTGCAGCCGCACAATGTGTCGCCAGCGGATGTGAATCGAAGAAGCGGAGCCTGAGAACGATTTTCAGGAAGAACGACAAGGACTGGCATAAGGCAAAAACGGCACTGGCGGCCCGAATAGCAACTGAGTGTCCTCAATCCAGCTGGGATGGCAGCACACAGGAAATCTGCGAAGCCAAAATCCGTAAAGAAAGCCAGGACCAAATGGACCAGTTTGCGCAAAAAGAAAAGGATTTGAAGGACAAGATGTGGGGGGTTGACCGGGATTTGTGCCAGGTTCACGGGGGTGATTGAGGCTGAACATACTGCGGTGTTGACCGCTCGCCTGGAACAACAGCGTTCGGCCTACCTGGCCGACCCCAACCCGGATCTCACGCAACGGAAACTGGATCTGCTGGCACTAAAGCGGATGGTCACCGACAACCAGGAATCGATTACCGCCGCAATCAACAGGGACTACGGAAACCGCTCGCGCCATGAGACGCTGCTGGCCGAGATGATCGTCGTCGTTGACGGCATCAATTTCGCCCTGAGGCATCTGAAACGCTGGATGAAAACCCAGCGTCGTGAAATTGATTTTGCGATTTATCCTGGTGCAAGAAACCGCGTGATTCCGCAACCACTTGGCGTAGTGGGTGTCATCGTGCCCTGGAACTTCCCGATCCAACTGACCTTCACACCGCTGACTTACATTTTTGCGGCCGGCAATCGCGCGATGGTCAAAATGTCTGAAAATTCCCGTCATTTATCCCGCTTGTTGATCGATCTGGCGCCCGATTACTTTCCGCCGGAAAAGCTTGCCTTCTTCGAAGAGACGGGCAGCGTCGGAATCCAGTTCTCCCAATTGCCGTTTGACCACCTGTTTTTCACTGGTTCGGGCGCAACCGGCAAGGCGGTCATGGCCTCGGCCGCAAAAAATCTGACACCGGTTACTTTGGAACTCGGCGGTAAATCTCCGGCCGTCATTGCGCCCGACTATCCCATGCAAAAAGCCATTGAGCGCATCATGTTCGCCAAGTTGTTCAACGCGGGCCAGGTTTGTGTGAACGTGGATTATGTTTTCGTACCCGAAGGCCTTGTCGATGAGTTCGTCGATGAAACGAAGGCCTGGGTTGGTCAGCATTGCCCGGACATCAACAGCCCTGACTATACGTCCATCATTGACCAGCGATCCCTGGACCGGCTCAATGAAAGCCTGGCCGATGCTGAACAACGCGGCGCAACACTCGTCAACCTGGCGCCGGGCCAGGAATCCGCTCCGGGTATGCGAAAACTGTCACCTCACCTGGTATTAAATGTTTCAGATGAAATGATCCTGCTGCAGCGTGAAATATTTGGCCCTATAATGCCGGTCATTCCCTATAGGGACCCCCAGAAGGTGCTAGATTACATCAACCAGCGTGACCGCCCACTGGCATTCTATCCGTTTACAAACGACCGGCAGTTGCAGGATTTCTACCTCGACCGCGTGATGTCAGGCGGCGCCTGTGTCAATGACGCCCTGCTCCACCCCGGCCAGCACGACCTGCCGTTCGGCGGTGTGGGCGCCAGCGGCATGGGGCATTACCACGGTTATGAGGGTTTCGCCACCTTTTCAAAACTTCGACCTGTCTTTTACCAGGCCCGTTTTAGTGCTCTGAAGTTTCTCGCGCCACCCTATGGCAAACTGGCCAACAGTATGTTAAACCTAATTCTTAAAATGAAGAAATAAATCATTGATATTAAAATAAATAATATTCTTATCGAAATACAGAAAGTCGTCGGTTCCAGTGGCATTCTGCTGGGAGATGAAGTCGCAGGCCGCTCCGATTCCTGGCCCCCGACGGGAGGCTGTCAGGCCAAAGCTATTATTCGCCCTGCCAGCACCGAAGAAGTGTCAAAAGTTCTGAAATTGTGTCACGCCGTTGGCCAGGCAGTCGTCACGCATGGCGGTCTCACCGGCCTGGTTGGTGGCGCCAGGGCCGGAAAAGAGGAAATTGTGCTGTCACTGGAACGTATGAACGGCATCGAAGCTGTCGACACGATCAATCGCACTTTAACAGTCGAAGCCGGTGCTGTTTTGCAAAGGGTCCATGACGTTGCAGAAGAGGCCGGTTTATTGTTCCCGCTTGATTTTGGGGCACGGGGCAGCGCCACTATAGGTGGAAGCATTTCCACCAATGCAGGTGGCAACAGCGTCATCCGTTATGGAATGACCCGCGATCAATTACTGGGCGTTGAAGCCGTGCTGGCCGATGGCACGATCATTTCATCGCTCAAGGGCGTTATCAAGAACAATACGGGTTATGACCTGAAGCAGCTATTTATTGGCTCAGAAGGCACTCTGGGTATAGTCACACGGGCGGTACTGCGTTTGCGCCCGTCGCCGCGCTCAAGGAACACTGCCCTGGTCGCGATTGAAGACTTCGATCACCTGGGTCATTTCCTGCGGGAAATGGATTCAGCCCTGGGCGGCACACTCAGCGCGTTCGAAGTCATGTGGAACGATTTTTACAAATTGATTGTGGGGTATACCGGTCATCACGGCCAACCCCTGCAGCCAAGCTATGGATACTACGTATTGATCGAGTCCACTGGAGGTCACGAAGCTGCCGACAGGTCCCGTTTTGAAGGCGCGCTGGAGGAGGCATTAGAACAAGAGTTGATTGTTGACGCAGTTATCGCGCAAAGCAAACAGCAACGCGAAGACCTTTGGGCGATTCGAGATGACATCGAGGGCCTGGGCAAAGCGCTTTTCCCCGTGATTACCTTTGATGTCAGCCTGGGCATCCCGCAGATGGATGACTATGTCGAGGAGGTACGCAAACAACTGACTGAGCGCTGGCCTGACTCAAGAATGGTTGTTTTTGGCCATCTGGGCGATGGCAACATCCACCTCGTACTCACCGTTGGCAGCCAGGAAGAACATGAAGTCCGCGCGGTGGAAGCCATAGTTTATGAGGCGTTGGGTCGCCGCCAGGGCATAATTTCCGCAGAGCACGGCATTGGCCTGGATAAGCGGGCGTACCTGAAACATTCACGCAGTAGCGAGGAAATCGCACTGATGAAAACCCTGAAACAGGCGCTTGATCCAAAGGGCATTCTCAACCCGGACAAGATCTTTGAGCGACAAGAGGAAATATCATCATGAACGGTGCGGAAAGACTGCTGGAGACGCTGGTTGAGAGTGGGGTCGAGCTTTGTTTTGCCAACCCCGGCACTTCGGAAATGCAACTGGTTTCAGCCATTGGCAATAGCGAAAAAATGCGCGCTGTGCTGTGTCTTTTCGAAGGCGTGGTTTCCGGCGCAGCCGACGGTTATGCCCGCATGAGCGACAAACCAGCGCTGACATTGCTTCACCTCGGTTCAGGATTTTCAAACAGCATGGCCAACCAGCACAACGCAAAACGGGCGCATGTTCCATTGCTCAACATCGTCGGCGACCATGCTACTTATCATTTGCAATACGACTCTCCACTCACATCGGATGTGCCCGCGCATGCCAGGATCTGCTCAGACTGGACCCGGGTATCCGAATCGGCTGACGACCTCGCTGCATCCGGCGCCCAGGCTGTACAGGCTTCGATGAAGGGGTGGGGAAAAATCGCAACCCTGATTGCACCCGCCAACCATGCCTGGGAGGAATCCACCCAGTCGGCGCCCACCCTGCCCTTATCAGAACCGGAAAAGGTATCCGCCACATCCATTTCTGAAGTCGCTGACGCCTTGTCCAACGGTAAAACCACGGCTCTGTTCCTGGGCGGCCGAGCTTTGCGCGAGGAATGTCTGTACGCCGCCGGCCATATTGCCCGTGCCAGCGGAGCCCGTATTCTCTGTGAAACGTTTCCGGCCCGCGTGCAACGGGGCGCCGGTCGAGTGCCGGTCGAACGCCTGCCCTATTTTGCGGAACAGGCCATGGAACTCCTGAGCGGCTTTGAACAACTCATCCTGGTCGGCGCCAGTGCACCGGTTTCATTTTTTGCCTACCCCGGCAAGAAAAGCTGGCTGACACCTGAGAATTGTGAGGTATTGATCCTGGCCCAGGTCGACCAGGATGTGCTCTCCGCCCTGGAGGCTGTGGCCGCGGCAGTGGGTGCTACTGAACAGACTGCAACTGCCCCACCCGTTCCGGAACAAACCTCCCCAACCAGTATTCTCACACCCCTGGCCATCGCTCAGAGTCTGAGTCAACTCATGCCGGAAAATGCCATCGTCTCGGACGAGGCGGCCACTTGCGGCCTGCCCATGTTTCCCGCCACGGAAAATGCTTCGCCTCATGACTGGCTAACCATTACCGGAGGAGCCATCGGCCAGGGCCTGCCCCTGAGCCTGGGCGCAGCAATCGCCTGCCCGGACCGCAAGGTTATCGCCCTGCAAGCCGATGGCAGCGCCATGTATACCGTCCAGGCCCTCTGGTCCATGGCTCGCGAGAACACCGATGTCACCGTGGTCATCATGAACAATCGTAGTTACGCCATCCTCAACATCGAACTGGCCCGTGTCGGCGCCGGCCAGCCCACGCCAAAAACACTGTCGATGCTCGACCTTTCCAGGCCGGATATCAACTGGGTCGATATTGCACAAGGCATGGGCGTCCCGGCGACGAAAGCCACCTCTGCCGAGGAGTTTCATCAGCAATTTGCCGCTGCGATGACGAACCACGGGCCGCAGTTGATCGAGGCGATGGTTATCCAGGAGATGCCCTGAATGGAAGCAAAGGAATATGCGAAATGTGACATAGATCAAACAAATGCACTTGCTTATCTTTGTGTTGCATAGATATTCAAACCAAGGTGTCAATCAGGCTGTATTTTTCATTGCGACAGCCGCCCGGCCGGCTTGCAGCCGAACTCTTTTAAATTGAGGAAAAACCATGACAGCAAAACTTATTGATGGCAAAGCGATCGCCGCTGAAGTGCGTACGAAGGCTGCTGAAGATGCCGCAGAACTCGTAGCCCGGGGCTACTCCCCTCCAGGACTGGCTACCGTCCTGGTCGGTTCAGACCCTGCCTCGGAAGTTTATGTCGGTATGAAGCAGAGGATGTGCAAGCAGTTGGGGATTGAATCCTTTGGCCACCTGATACCTGCAGACTCGTCGCAGGAAGAAGTGGAAGCACTGGTCAAAGAGTTGAATGATGACCCCCGTGTAAATGGCATCCTGGTGCAGTTGCCCCTACCCGGCCACCTGGACGATGAGGCCATTTTGCGGACCATCAGCGTGGAAAAGGACGTGGATGGTTTCCACCCCATCAATATGGGGCGTTTGGCCCAAAAAGGGCGCGAGCCCCTTTTTGTGCCCTGCACTCCCGACGGTTGCATGTACCTGCTGGAGCACAGCGGTGTCGAATTCGAAGGGGCCAATGCGGTGGTCCTGGGCCGTTCCAATATTGTGGGAATGCCAGCGGCCCTGCTGCTGGTCAAGCGCAATGCCACGGTCACGATTTGTCACTCCCGTACCCGGAACCTGAGTGATATCTGTGCGGAGGCGGATATTCTCATCGCCGCGGTTGGACGAGCTGAAATGGTCAGGAAAGACTGGGTCAAGCCTGGAGCCGCAGTCATAGATGTCGGCACTCACCGCATTGAAGACGATACCCGTGAGAAAGGCTACTACCTGACCGGCGATGTGGCCTTTGATGAAGTCAGTGAGGTCGCCGGGTGTATTTCTCCTTCTCCAGGCGGCGTCGGACCAATGACCATCGCCATGTTGATGCGCAACACCGTGCGAGCGGCACAGATCGCCCATGGCTTAGTCAAAGTCTGAGAATAGGGATATTCCATAGCCCAACCTGAAATCCGAAGCTACGATTGCCGAAGAAGTTGGCATCTCGCCCGAAGAGTTGGAAATGTACGGCAATTTCAAGGCCAAAGTCCGCCTGGATATCTTCGACCGCCTCAAGCATGTCCCTGATGGCGGCTGCTACAGCCAGATTCTCCCCATCGAGGACTTCAACCTGGATCTGGAAACGGGTCGCGTGGCTAGATTGTTCTAGTTATAACCGTTTTTCTTCAATCAGGCCGGGAGTGATGTCCGCGATCCTGTTAACTCCCATTAACGCCATGGCGACAGCGATTTCCTGCTGGAACACAGCGAGAAGATCTGTTACGCCCCGTTGACCGCACCCGGCCATGGCCCAGACCCAAGGGCGCCCGATCAGCACGCCTTTTGCACCCAGCGCAACCGCTTTCACAACATCAATTCCACTGCGCACACCGCCATCCATGTAAACCTCAACGCGGTCTGCAACGGCCGCAACCACTTCCGGCAGTTTGACGATGCTCGAAGCAACTCCGTCCAGTTGCCGCCCACCATGGTTGGAAACAATCACGCCATCGGCGCCAACATCGGCCGCAGCGCGAGCATCTTCTGCGGCCATCAGGCCCTTGATCAGGATTTTCCCTTTCCATATCGAGCGCAGCCAGGCAATATCCTTCCAGGTGACGGTGGGGTCAAACTGTGAGTCAACAAACGCCTTGTAGTCATTGAGATTGTTGGAGTCGGAAACTACCTCGCGCAGGTTGCCAAAGTCATGCGGCCTGCCCATGAGCGCAACATCGAAAATCCAGCGGGGCCGTGTGGCCACCTGCCAGGCTTCCGCCAAGCGGCCAGTCAGGCCGGCACCCATCATCCCGTTGCGCGTATCACGGTGCCGCAATCCTGCTACCGCCAGATCGACAGTGAACATCAGGGTCTCGCAACCGGCAGCGTGCGCACGTTCGAGCAAGGAGGCAACCAGGTCCCTGTCGCGCAGCATGTAGAGCTGAAACCAGAACGGCGCATCAATGGCAGCGCGCACTTCTTCCAATGGGCATATTCCCACTGTGGATGTCGTAAAGGGAATACCCGCCGCCATGGCGCCACGTGCCCCCAAAACTTCACCGCGCCTGGCCATCATACCTGCAATACCTATCGGCGCCAGCGCCAGAGGCATACTGGCAGGTTGGCCGCACAGAGTAGTGTTGGTATCGATATTGCCGACATCACACATGACCCGTTGCTTCAAGTTGAAGCGGCGGAAGTCAACCACGTTGGCGGCCAACGTGTCTTCCTCGTTGGCGCCGCCTTCGATGTAATCGAACAGGAAACGCGGCAGGCGCTTTTCAGCCAGGCGGCGATAATCAAGGGCGGTGACCGGTGTTACCTTGTAAGTTCCCATCTAAACATTCAAGTAGTTTGCGAATTGCGCTGGGCCATGTTTCTGGCCTTAGAAAACGTTTATCGTCTTTGTTCTGCTTGCTGCAGGAAACGTTCCGTCAGTTTATCCACTGACCAGGAATCGGGTTTCTGGCTCGGTGGATATTCGGTGAAAGTCTGTAAAAACTGTGTCGTTTGCGCAAGGCCCATGTAAACTTGAGGCGCTTTGGTGATCATCCAGTCCCAATAGGTATTCGAATTCTGATCAGCACGCTCATAAGGATCACGGCGCAGGTTGAAAATCTTGGGTAATCTGAGCACCACCGTGGGTTCGGCCCACAAAGCCATGGTTTTGGCGCGTTGTTCAGCGTACACGATCTTCCAGTCACCAACGCGCACGCCCACCGGCATCCCCTCATCGTCCAGGTAGTGGAAAACCTGGCGCGGCCCGGTCTGCTCTTCCCCGGTAAAATACGGCAGGAAGTTGTAACCATCCAGGTGCACCCGGAATTTCGTGCCACCGACCATCTGGCCTTGCTTCAGTTTACCGGTGATGTCAGGTTCACCAGCAGCGGCCAGCAATGTCGGCATCCAGTCAAGGTGGGACATGATCTCGTTTGAAACTACTCCGGCGGGAATCTTGCCGGGCCAGCGCACTAAGGCGGGAACGCGGTAAGCGCCTTCCCAGTTGCTGTTCTTTTCGCTGCGATAAGGTGATATAGCGGCATCGGGCCAGGTGTTGAAGTGTGGTCCATTGTCGGTGGAATACATCACGATGGTGTCGCCGGCGATGCCCAGTTCGTCCAGCTTATCCA
>Ga0209013_10000819_pt1 | contig 28545 bp, 27 predicted proteins | sample Cruoilmetagenom2_FD_187291 | JGI IMG/M metagenome (GOLD analysis project Ga0209013, IMG submission 187291) | Oil polluted marine microbial communities from Coal Oil Point, Santa Barbara, California, USA - Sample 2 (SPAdes) (version 2) | ecosystem: Environmental > Aquatic > Marine > Oil seeps ...
AATCAATTGCATATTGCAAAGTATTTAAAGCGTTTTCATGACTTCCTATAGGGACTAAAATATTTTTCATTTTTTAGGGATTTAATATAACCAGGGGTTAAAAATATAAATACTTCTTTGAATTTACTTAAATGTTACTTTTAATTAATATCTGTAGTATTCAGGTTTATACGGACCTCCAACTTTAACGCCAATATATTCGGCTTGATCAGGTCTTAACTCATCCAGTTCAACTCCAATTTTTTCCAGATGTAAACGAGCTACTTTCTCATCTAGATGCTTAGGTAACATATAGACCTTATTTTCATATTTTTCAGGATGATTCCATAACTCGATTTGTGCTAAGGTTTGGTTGGTAAATGAATTACTCATTACAAAACTAGGGTGTCCTGTTGCGCATCCTAAATTAACCAATCTTCCTTCAGCCAATAAGATGATTTCCTTACCATCTATATTGTACTGATCAACTTGAGGTTTGATCTCTATTTTGGTATGACCGTAGTTATTATTTAACCAAGCCATATCAATTTCGTTGTCAAAATGCCCAATATTACAAACTATTGCCTTGTCTTTTAAAGCTTTAAAATGATTTGCCTGAACAATATCTTTGTTGCCCGTTGTTGTAATAACTATATCAGCCTTAGCTATTACATTATTCATTTTTTTTACTTCGAAACCTTCCATAGCAGCCTGTAGCGCACAGATCGGATCAATTTCAGTAACAATAACTCTTGCTCCCGTTCCTTTGAAAGAAGCCGCTGTTCCTTTACCAACATCTCCATATCCTGCAACAACAATAACTTTTCCGGCTAGCATTATATCTGTTGCACGCCTGATAGCATCAACAGCACTTTCTCTACATCCATATTTATTATCAAATTTTGATTTGGTTACCGAATCATTTACATTGATCACAGGCAAGGGCAAAGTCTTTGATTTCATTCTATCATATAATCGATGAACCCCTGTAGTAGTTTCTTCAGAAATTCCTCCGATACCTTTAACCAGTTCAGGATATTTATCTAATACCATATTGGTTAGATCACCACCATCATCTAAAATCATATTTAATGGTTTTTTTTCTTCTCCAAAGAACAAAGTTTGTTCTATACACCAATCAAACTCCTCATCGGTTAAACCTTTCCAGGCGTAAACCGAAATTCCGGCAGCGGCAATTGCAGCTGCAGCCTGATCCTGAGTTGAAAAAATATTACAAGAGCTCCAGGTAACTTCTGCACCAAGTTCGATCAAGGTTTCAATTAAAACAGCTGTTTGAATGGTCATATGTAAACAACCTGCAATTCTTGCTCCGTTTAATGGCTTTTCATCTTTGTACTCTTCCCGTAAACTCATTAAACCCGGCATTTCAGCTTCAGCTAAATGCATTTCTTTTCTACCCCATTCTGCTAGATTTATATCTTTTACCTTATATTTTGTGTATGTTGACGTTTCTGAACTCATAATAATTATATTTGCTTTTAGTTTGCAAAAATACAAAATACCTTTGATTTATTAAATGCCAATTTACAAAACGATACATCCTAATAAACATACTACAATTTATGTTTGGAAAATTGTAGAGACATACGATGATTTATATGAAAGTGTAGATTTAAATGAGTTAAGTGAAAAACGCTTAAGCGGAATGCGATCAGAATTACACCAAAGGGGTTTTTTAAGTGTACGTCATTTGTTAAAGCGTGCAGGTTATACTGATTTTGATCTGTATTATAATGAATATGGAAAACCTTTATTAAGGGATGAAAAGCATATCTCCATAACACATTCCTTTCAGTTTTCAGCTATTATTGTTAGTAAGACCGATGTAGGTATCGATATTGAAAAAAACAGAGAAAAAATTGTTACAATTCAAAATAAGTTCGTCAATACAGAAGTTGATTCACTGTCTGATGAAGATCTGGTTAAACAATTAACCGTAATTTGGGGGGCGAAAGAAAGTATGTATAAGATATATCCATTCGGAGGTTTAAGTTTTCATAATCATATTGCAATTAACCCTTTCTTATTTGGAGAAGGAAGATCATCTGGAAGAGTTATTTTTGAGGAATGGAAAAAAGAATATGATATAAATTTTATGTTTTTTGATGAAGGATTTACTTTAGTTTATGCATTACCTTTAAAAGTTAAAAGTTAAAAGTTAAAAGTTAAAAGTTAAAAGTTATTCCTTTTGTGAAATAAAACACCAAAGAGATTATCCCTGCCAGGTCTTCAAGACCTGGCAGGTATTAATAAAAAAACTATTAATGTAAACCGATCAGTGTGCTATTCGGGGAAGTATAATATATGAAACCTGGATACCAAAGAGTAGGATAAAAAAATGAATTTGATTTATAATAAATTATTACAGGCAAAAAATAAAGGAGATAAGCTTTTGGCGGTATTATTGGACCCTGATAAATTGAAATTAATTGATATAAAAACAACTATTTTTAAAATCAATGAAAATGATATTGATTTTATTTTTGTTGGAGGGAGTACAGTTAAAAATGGAATAACTGAAAAATTTATAAAAGAAATTAAACAACATACTGAAATCCCGATTGTTATTTTTCCGGGTGATTATAGCCAAATTACTAATTATGCAGATGCAATATTGTTTCTTTCATTACTTTCGGGAAGAAATCCTGAATACTTGATTGAACAACAATTGAAATCAGTCCCGGAAATTCAAAGATCCAATTTAGAGGTAATACCCACTGGTTATATTTTAATTGATGGAGGAATTGAAACAGCCGTTCAAAAGGTGAGCAATACTTTACCGATCTTACAGGATCAGGAAGAAAAAATTGTACACACTGCCTGTGCCGGAATGTATTTAGGAAAAAAAATCATTTATCTCGAAGCAGGCAGTGGAGCAATTTTATCTGTTAATCCTAAAATTATTAATGCAGTTAAAAGAAAAATAGACATTCCTTTAATAGTAGGAGGAGGAATTCGTTCTCAAAAACAATTAAAACTAGCATATGATAATGGAGCTGACCTGGTGGTGATCGGAACTGCTTTTGAAGAAAATAATCAATTTTTGACCAAAATAGAAAAAAATGAACGTATCTATTGATATTTCTATGTATCCCTTACATAAAGATTTTGAAAAACCAATTATTGATTTTATCAAAACATTAAGAAATTCAAAATTTCATGTCGAAGAAAATGGATTGAGTACTCAAATCTTTGGAAAGTATTTGGAGGTAATGGATTTTATTAATTCAAATATTCACCAAACCTTACTCAGTGAAAGGAACTGTGTTTTTATTTTGAAAATTGTAACTGACGATAGAAGTAAGCATGAACCAGTTTATTGATTATTTATTTGAACAGTACAACGAATATCAAACAATTGATATCGTTCTGGAGATCACTGCCGTTATTTTCGGATTTTTATCTGTCTGGTATTCCAAACAAAACAAGATCTGGGTTTTTCCTACCGGAATGATCAGCACATCCATTTTTGTTTATTTATTGTTAAAATGGGGATTATTAGGTGATATGATGATCAATGGATACTATTTTGTCATGAGTGTTTATGGTTGGTATATTTGGACTCGGAAAGTAGATGCAACTCATGTGACTCCTATTAGCAGAACTACAAAAAAAGAAAAAAAACAATCGGTATTTATCTTTCTGGCAACCATCGCCTTTGTTTTTGTTGTGTATCAATACAATGATAAATGGACAAGTTGGACTGCATATGTCGATACTATTACAACAGCAGTTTTCTTTGTAGGAATGTGGTTAATGGCAAAAAGGAAGATTGAAAACTGGATCTATTGGATCATTGGAGATATAATTTCTGTTCCTTTATATTTGTATAAAGGTTTGGCATTTACAAGTTTTCAATATTTTGGATTTACTTTTATAGCAATATTTGGTTATTTAGCATGGAAAAAGCACTTAAACAAGAGTCTGTAAATCTTGTAAAAATAGTTTTATTTGGCCCTGAATCAACAGGTAAAACAACTTTATCTGAACTTTTAGCGCGGCATTATAATACGGTATGGGTACCCGAATATGCTCGTGATTATTTACAGGATAAATGGAATAATGAACGAAAAACATGTGAAGATTCAGATCTGATTCCAATAGCAAAGGGGCAAATACAACTGGAAAATGAATTGGCAAAGAAAGCCGATAAAGTATTGATCTGTGATACGGATTTATTGGAAACTAAAGTCTATTCTGAAGAATATTACGGAGGGTATGCACACCCAAATCTAAACAAGTTTGCCATAGAAAACTATTATGATCTGTATTTGTTAACCAATATTGATACCCCTTGGGAGGCTGATGATTTACGGGACAGACCGGAACAGCGACAAGAAATGTTTGATGCTTTTGAAAATGCCTTGAAGATGTATAACCGTCCATATATTTTACTAAAAGGGGATATAAAGAATAGAATGAATACTGCAATTGCAGCAATTGATAAAATTTTAAGATCTCGACAGAATTTAGATTCATTCTCCAACAAGATATAATTTAAAATACAGCACCATATTGTATTTTGATCAATTAAATACAATTTAACTAGCTGATTATTATTAAATTACAATGTTATAAACTTGAACACTGAAGTATTACATAAGGAACTTGAATTTAATGCGGTGAGATCTGGTGGTCCCGGAGGTCAGCACGCTAATAAAGTGTCATCCAAAATCATTTTATCATTTCATTTAAACAATTCCAAGGCTTTTTCTGACCATGAAAAAGATACTCTATTCACAAATTTACAAAAGAGATTGACCAAAGAGAATACTTTGATATTAACCTGTGATGAGAGAAGGAGTCAACACCAAAATAAAACAATTGTAACGAAAAGATTTTTCAATATTATTGAGCAAGCTTTACAAACCAGGAAGAAGCGAAAAGTTACAAAACCGAGCAGTGTGTCTAAAGTAAAGCGACTCGAAAAAAAGAAAAAACTCGCTTATAAAAAAGCCCTGAGAAGAAAACCAAAAATAGAATAGAAAAAACAGGATTATTTAATAATTCTTGATTAATTTTGCCTCAATCTTAAAAGGGGTGCTTTTTTCAAATAATGAAAATGCTGAGATTAAACCCATAGAACCTGGAGCAGGTAATGCTGTTTAGGGATATGCTTTAAACTAATTTCACTTCGAATTTTTACTCCTTTACATTCGTTTTAAAAAACTGACTCAAACGGGAGTAAGAAATGAAAAACACAATTTTATATTTATTACTGTTTTCGGGTATTATAATTTATGCTCAAGAGAAAAGTATTGTTAATGACACAATAAATTTGGATGAGGTTTTGGTTAAAGCTACCAGAATTGATAAAAAAGCACCATTTACACAAAGTTATTTAACCAAAGAAGAAATTGAAATAAGAAATTTAGGTCAAGACATTCCTATATTATTGAATTTCTTGCCAAATGTTGTTAGTACCTCCGATGCCGGTGCAGGGATAGGTTATACAGGTATAAGGGTAAGGGGAAGTGATGCCACAAGAGTAAATGTTACCATTAATGGGATTCCGTTAAATGACAGTGAATCTCATGGAGTATTTTGGGTTAATTTACCTGATTTTTCCAGTTCAACCCAAAGTATTCAGCTACAAAGAGGAGTTGGTTCATCAACTAATGGTTCCGGTGCTTTTGGTGCAAGTTTAAGTCTGTCTACTAATGGGATACGGGAAAAAGCCTTTGCCGAAGTTGACTTTTCAGCAGGTTCATATAATACATTTAAGGCAAATACTCAGTTTGGTACGGGAATATTAAATAATAAGGGAAAATTTAAAGCTGAATTTACCGGAAGAGTTTCTAAAATTGAATCGGATGGATATATTGACAGAGCGTCTTCTGATTTAAAATCTATCTATCTATCTGCAAGTTTTTTTAATAATAATACCTTGATCAAGGCAATAGCTTTTGGCGGTCATGAAATTACATATCAAGCCTGGTATGGAATAGATACTGAAACATTGATAAATGACAGAACTTATAATCCAGCAGGAGAAATTTATGATGAGAACGGTGAGTTAGTTGGTTTTTATAAGAATCAAGTTGATAATTATAAACAAGATCATTATCAACTGCACTTTAATCATAATTTTGAAAATGATTGGGTTGGAAACCTTGCTTTTCATTATACCTACGGTAGAGGATTTTACGAGCAGTACAAAAATGACAGAGATTTTGCGGATTACGGTTATACCCCAATTACGGTAGATGGAGAATTGGTAAACACTACAGACCTGGTACAAAGAAAATGGCTCGACAATGATTTTTTCGGAACAACATTTTCAGCAATAAAGAATTTTGATAACCTCAGAATAATTTTGGGAGGTGCCTTCAATAAATATGATGGTGATCATTTTGGTGAGGTTATATGGGCACAATATGGCAGCTCCATGATAGGAGATAAATTCTATGAAAATAAAGGGGTGAAGAATGATTTTAATATCTATGCAAAAGCAGAGTATGAGATTACTGATAAGTGGCACGTTTTTGGAGATCTGCAATACCGATTTGTAGATTATATAGTGAATGGAATTGATGAAGGTCCGTATCCGATAAACTTTAAAGATGAAAATAATTTCTTTAATCCTAAATTAGGACTTAGTTACTTTTTGAATAATAATAATTTTTATTTGTCATATGCAAGAGCTAATAAAGAACCTAAAAGAGCCGATTATATAGCAAATAATGATGTAAAACCTGAAACCTTAGATGATATTGAATTAGGTTGGAAATACAAATCGGATAAATTTATTTTAAATACCAATGTTTATTATATGCACTATAAAGATCAATTGGTTTTAACCGGGAGTTTAGATGATGTTGGAAACCCAATTGCGGATAATATTGGAAAAAGTTACCGCTTAGGATTAGAAATTGAATCGGCTCTTAACGTCTTAGGCAACTTGCAATGGCATCCAAATTTGTCATTAAGTATCAATAAAAATATGGATAAATATGCTGAATTTGATGGAGAATTAAAAGATTTTGGAAATACTGACCTATCTTATTCACCATCAATTGTGGCAAGTAGTAATATTGTTTTTCAACCTATGAATAATTTAAATTTCAGCTTTTTATCAAAATATGTAGGAGAGCAATATATGAGCAATATTGAACATGAAAACTCAAAACTAGATAGTTATTTTATTAACGATTTGAGTGTTAATTATGAGATAAGATCAAAAAAGATCATTAAATCTATCATTTTTAGTGGTCTGATCAATAATATTTTCAATGTTAAATATGTATCGAACGGATATTTTTACACTTATGATGATACATGGTCTGTTCCAGGTGAAACTACTACTATAACAGGTTCCGGATACTATCCTCAAGCTGAAATAAATTTTTTATTGGGAGTGAAATTTAAATTTTAAAAAGTAGAACTAAAGACCAGAAGATCATTTCGAAAGGGAAAAGGGATTATTTTTAGTAAAATATTGAACTCAATTAATTATGAAGATTAAGTTATCGAAATGACATTCTGATTTTTTTAATAAGGTCGTTTAATTTTCTTTTAATTTACATGAACTTATTCCAAAAATAGAAAATAAAGGGCATGTTCCGGCTAAAGTCGTTAAAACCATAATAGCTGCAACAGCGTAAAGCACATAATTCCATGGACTTGCCACCATACCAGTATATGCCACATAAATAGCAACAATTGCAATTATTATTCTTATGATCTTATCAACTGATCCTACATTTTTTTTCATAATTATTTTGTTTTAGACGTTTAAGATAATGTAAAAATACTACCACTTTTAGATAAAAGTGGTGATTTAAGTCACAGGTTCAAAAATTATACATTAACTCCTTTTAGCATTTTATTCCAATACAAATACGGAAGTAAATATTTCTTTAATATCCATAATCTCCAATGCTCTTTTGATGAATCACCTATCATTAAAGGGAATTGTTTTAATTTTGGATCAGGTTTAAATTCTTTACTGTAATCAAATTCGGCTAAAACCATTTTACCATAACCGGTAACTAATGGGCAAGATGAATAGCCATCATAGGTTTTATTGGAAATAGCATTGTTGTCCATCATTTTTAAAATATTTGCAACTACAACCGGTACTTGTTTTCTAATAGCAGCTCCTGTTTTCGCTGTGGGTAATTGAGCCACATCACCAAGACCAAAGATATTATTGAATTTTTTATGCTGCATGGTTTCATCGTCAACTGATAGCCATCCTTCAGGTGTAGAAAGCGGTGAATCAGCAATAAATTTTGGTGAAGCCTGAGGAGGTGCTAAATGCATCATATCAAAATGAATCCCATAACGATCACCATCTTGGTCTACCTTAACATCTTTATAATTATATTGAATTTCTTTATCGAGAGTTTTGGTATCATCATCTGACATGATCACACAACCCCCGGCACTTAGATCTTTATCGATCTCATACCAGGCAATTTTCTTATCTGCATCAACCTTAACTAATTTATGGAAAAACCTAATATTAATATCTTTTTTATCGACAACACCCATTAAGGTTTTAGCAATTGGTTTAACAGCAAAAATTACACCTCCGGGAATAGCAAATACAATATTTGTATTATTCCTAACACCAGATTTTTTATAATGTTCATCGGCCAGATACATAATCTTTTGAGGTGCTCCTCCACATTTTATTGGAGTAGTTGGCATAGTAAAAAGAGCTGTTCCCCCTTTGAAGTTCTTTAATGTATCCCAGGTATGATTAGGGTTAGTATAGTTGCTACAAACCACTCCTTTATCCATGGCTTCCGTTAGCCCTTCAACCAATTCAGGGGCCATTCTCAGACCAGGGCAAACCACTAAATAATCATAGGTGTATTCATTACCATTTTTGGTACTTATTTTATTATTTTTGGGGTCAAATTTATCAGCATATTCTTTAATCCATTCAACTCCATGAGGCATTATAGATGACATGCTTCGTGCAGTTTTATCAAAATCAAAAGTATTTGCACCTACCAAGGTCCATGCCGGTTGATAATAATGGGTTTCAGCTGGATCCAACAAGGCCACGCTAATAGTAGAATTTGCTTTTTTAATTTGGGAGGCTACCATAATACCTGCAGTACCTCCTCCAATAATAAGTAATTGATGGTGTTTTGACATTTTTTAGTTATTTAGTTAGAATGATTAATAAAATAAGTATTATTTAGGCCTCTATTTTAATTTTTAAAAATATTTTATTACACATTAAATTCTAGTGATAATTGTCACAAGAGCAAAGTGTTATAATATCTTAATATTTCTTAAGGATAATTCAATTTTACCCTCTTTTTCTAATTTTTTAAGCAATCGAGAAATGACCTCTCTTGAAGAACCTAATTCGTTTGCTATTTCTTGATGAGATTTTTTGACAACTTTTGATGCATTAAGATTAGCTTTTTTAATTAAAAAATCTTCCAATCTTTTTTCTTTGTTCGAAAAGGTCAAAACTTTAATCATATCTATTACCTCATCAAACTTTTCATTAAACTGTTCATAGATAAATAAATTCCATTTAGGATAATTTTTTCGTAAGTTATATAGTTTTTCCTTTGGAATTAAAATAACAGTACAATCTTCTTCCACTACACCTTTGACATTTACTTTTTCATCCTTTTCACCTGCCATCACAGAAACAATACAAGTTTCACCCGGTTTAATATAGTAAAGTAAAACTTCATTTCCATTCTCTTCTTCCTTATAGATTTTTATCAGACCGTTTACTACTAATGGAATAACTTTTACATATGAATTTTCTTTTATAAGAATTGTATTCTTTTCAAAATGTTGGAGAATACCGATATCGTCAATTTCTTTTGTCAAAGAATTTGATGAAGCAAGTTGTTGAAAGTTGTTTTTAACAATTTCAGTTACATTCATTATTTGTTATATTAATAGAATAACAGGTCTTAAAGGTAAAAAAACTATTAAATCTTACAAATATTAAAGATGAGAACTAATGATTGTATTAATTTGATTTGCTTGTAACACACCTGATTGTCTCCAAACCGATACCCCTTCTTTAAATAAAATTAAGGTTGGAACTCCTCTGACTGCATATTTTTGAGCTATTGAAGGGTTTTGATCGATATCAATTTTTATTATTTTAATTTGATCCTTGAAGTTTTGTTTTACTTGTTTTAATATCGGAGCCATCATTTTGCACGGTTGGCACCAATCTGCCTTAAAATCAACTAAAACCGGTACATCTTGATTAATAAGCTGACTAAAACTTGCCATTTTTACTCGGTTTCAGAAGTCATTCTACCCGTTGCGCAACTAACAAATGATTTAGCTTTATGAAGCATAGTGTTTGCATCTCCCAATTCGGGATAACCCATTTTAGATAGTTTTTCTTTCACCAGAATAATTAATTTTTCATCATCGGTTGGAACAATAACTTTTGAGGCATCAAGATCTACTTCAACACCATTGACTCCTTCAATAGATAAAACTCCTTTTTTAACGGTATTTACACACCCGTTACATTTTAAGTTAACGATCTCAATAACAGTAGACATAATTATTAATTTAATGGATTTAGAATACAAAATTAATGAAATTGAATTAACAAGTCATTAAAAGAGGATATATTTTTACCTAGTGCCTCCATGACCTGCAGCCACCACGATCAATATTTTTATGTTCAGATAAATATATTTAAAGAATTGTATTATTGGATTGCGCATCATAAATTGTTGAAATCGTGTTATTTTTTTTGCCATAATTCAAATAATTTTAAACCAAATATCGCTTATTTTATTGCTCACTCTGGAATTAACCACCAAAAAGGTTTCATTTTTGCTTTATATAAAAAAGCATAATGTAAAGTGAGTTTTACCCAATGACCTGCTAAACCAAGATCTCCAATTGTTTTTGATAATAATCTGCCGGTTTCAGGGTATTTTTTATAATCAGGCACTATTGGATTTGTTGTTATCGTAACACCTCTTCCTTTTAAAAACCCATAACCTGTTGAGGCAATACAAGCGGCACCCATATTACCCATAGAACCCAAATGATTTAATTTGTTGTTTTTATTTTTAATCATTTCTATAATATTATCAGCAACTAGTTTAGCAGTTATACCGGATGGCATTCCGGTACGCGGAGGTGCAGGAAAAATAGGAGTGCCGTTCTTGCTAATTCTGGGTTTCGAAATGGTATGTGGTGGTGCAAATGCAATTCCAGGCGCAAATATATTTTTGTAAGTGGGGTTTTGATAAGTTTCCGGCCAATCTTGAACTGTCCACTCTTCATAAGGTCTGGAAGTATAATCGGCATCAACAATCATAAATCCATTAAATAGTTTATTTGTAATATCTGCTCCGTTTTTATCAAAGGCCTGAAATCCATGTCCTGAAAACGCAGGGATTAACATAGCAAAATCAAATTCTTCGGTTTTATGTTCACCATCTAAAGTTTCATAATGAGCTAGACCATTTTCAACTTTATACACACCCGCCTTTGTAATAGATCTGATACCTCTATTTTCAAAAACCATTTCTATAAGATCTTTTGAATGCATCAATTTGCCATTCATTTTGACCGTAACTCCATCAATTCCAAAATCACCCAGTTCATATTCGTTGGAGATCCATGTGATTTCCGCTTTATCTCTAACTTTATGATTGTTTAATTCTTGTTCAACATTCATGATATACTCAAATGCAGCACCTTGACAAGTAGCTTTGGCATGACCTGTGCCTATCAAAATTTTTATATGTTCCCCTTTTTTCATTCTTTGGATCAAATCCTTTAGGTCATTCCAGGCATGCACTGCATGGTCATAGGTACAAACGGAAACAGTTTTATTCTGTCCTGGCTGAAGGCCTTCAGTACTCTCAAAATTTAATTTTGGTCCTGTGGCATTGATCAAATAATCATAATCTATTTTTTCGATTTTCCCTTTATTTTCTCCTGTAGTAAATTCTACTTTTACATATCCTTTATGGATTATTTGATCACCTTCGGGATGAAAGGAAAGAGCTTTAGCTTGAATGTATTTTATATTCTTTTTTTTATACAATGGTGCTAAAGGAAAGATGGATTGATGGGGTTCCATTCTCCCAACTCCTATCCAAATATTTGATGGAACCCATTGGTAATTACTATTTGGAGATATTATTACTACTTCATGTTCTTTGGAAAGATCCTTTCTTAGATATGAAATCGCAGTATGCCCTGAAATACCGGCACCTAAAACAACTACTTTGGCCATTAATATTAAATTTATAGTTTCAAGATATTCTCAAAATTACAATAAAAAAAACCTCAGGCTGTAACAATCGTTACAGCCTGAGGTTCAAATCAATAAAAAATGTTGTTTATTGATTAAATGTAATGCTCCAGATTCCTCTTAGATCTCCTTCTTTAAATCCATGTGCCAGATCTTTAGGATAATAGGATTTAATGATAGAATCAGATTTTACGGTGATATCTTTACCAATTTCACCATGACAAGTCAAGCATTTTTTTTGCAGTATTATGGGTGCATAAAAATGAGGTTTACCGGATTTATCCATTTCAACCATTGGTTTCATTGGTTTATTTTCGGCGAACAATTTATTATAATTATTAAGCACTAATATTTCCTCGTTATTCGGTTCATTAGCATCGTTTCTTAATCTATGCGATGTCCTTTTTATAGTTACCTGAAATTTTTCTGACATCTCATCAGTTAAAGGCATAGCTTTAGCATTGCAAAAAGGAACAGCATCTTTAACCCCTCCTTCTTTCATCTTTTCAACAAGAGTTCCTCCTAATTTTTTTGCAGTTGCCTGCGCAATTTCTTTTCCTTGTTTGGTATATTGTTCAACTTCTTTTTTTGATAAAGAGATTGAACAACTACTCAAGATCACCATCGAAATGAATATTAAACTGAACTTTTGCATCATATTAAATTTAAGTTATTTTATTACTTCAAAATTATTTTTATTCCATTTTATTATACCACCTTCCAAATCATAAACTTTAGTAAAACCTGCTGCTTTTAATTTTTTTGAAGCTTTACCACTTCTATTTCCGCTGCGACAATAAATATAGAGTTCTTTATTTTTATCGAGCTTATTCATATCTTCCATAAAAGATGCATCAAAAAAATCAATATTAACAGCATTTTTTAAGTGGCCTTCCGAAAACTCCTTAGGAGTTCTTACATCAACTAATTGAATGTCACCCATATTCTTATTGAATTCTTCAGGAGAAATTACTACAATTACTTCTTTAACATTATTGATTTCAACCGTTTCAGAAACATTCGATGATTTTGAATTTTGAGCGCAACTCAAAAAACTAATGCTTAAAATTAAAAGGAAGGTTATTTTTGTAAAAACAGATTTCATTTTTTGTAGATTTTTAGTTTAGAATACAAAATTAAACAAAAAAAGGGAGTATTTTTTACTCCCTTCGCAATTCATTTAAAATGTATTATAATAATGTTGTAGGACAAACGTAATCTGTTAGTGGTGCCTTGGATTCTTTAATATCTATGAATCCATTTCTAACATCAGTTACATTTTTAACACCATTTGCCTGGAAAATTGAAGCTGCAACTAATGAACGGTAACCTGTGGCACAGTGTAAAAAGTATGATTTATCAGGATCAATTTCTGCAAAGTTTGAATTGATAAAATCAAGCGGGAAGTTTTCAACTCCAACAACATGTTCTGATAAGTATTCAGATTCTTTACGTACATCTAAGGGTTTTTCCATTGTCCCGGCAGCTAATCTTTCTGTGAATTCATGACCAGACATGGTTTCAATTTTGTCAACTTCAAATCCATGATCTATCCAGTTTTTAATACCTCCAAACAAATATCCCAAAGTATTGTCGTAACCTACTCTTGAAAAACGGATTGCAATTTCATTAACTCTTGTTTCATCCTCAGCAATAAATATAATCTTTTGATTGATATCGTTTATTAAAGCGCCTACCCAAGGAGCAAAAGTACCATCCAATCCAATATACCAGGCTCCCGGAACAGTACCTTCTTCCGTATAGGTTTCTTTTGATCGAGTATCAACAATTAAAATATCTTTTTGCTCGCTCATTTCTTTAAATGTAGCTGCATCAATAGGTGTGGTTCCTTTATGAATAACCTCATCAATACTAGTATTGATCGATTTATTCATTCGAACATTATTTGGAAAATATTGTGGTGGTGCCTTTAAACCAGTTGTAACCTCTTTGATGAATTCATCTTTGGTCATATCAGCACGTAATGCGTAATTGGTTTTTTTCTGATTTCCTAAAGTGTCAAAAGTTTCAGAACTCATGTTTTTACCACAAGCAGAACCTGCACCATGATTAGGATACACAATAATATCATCTGGTAGAGGCATAATTTTGTTCCGCAAAGAATCGAATAAAAAACCAGCTAGATCATCTTGTGTTATACTTCCGGATTTAACTGCCAGGTCGGGGCGCCCAACATCGCCAATAAACAAGGCATCTCCCGTACAAATATATGGTGTTTCACCTGCTTCATTAGTAATTAAATATGATGAAGATTCCATGGTGTGACCAGGAGTATGCAACAAAGTTATTTTTCCATTTCCCAGTGGGAATTCTTCATTATCCTTACCGTTATAAATATCATATTCTGCCGTAGCATTTGGCCCAAAAACAATTTTAGCGCCTGATTTTTGAGCTAAATCATATTGCCCCGAAACAAAATCCGCATGAAAATGAGTTAAAAATATATATTTGATCTTTGCATTATCAGCTTCAGCCATTCTGAGATAAGGCTCAGTTTCTCTCAAAGGGTCAATAATAGCAGCTTCGCCATTTGACTCAATATAATATGCCATTTCAGCTAGACAACCAGTAAATAATTGCTCTACTTTCATAATATTTTGATTTTTTAGTTAATATATATTCTTGATTTTCCCAAAAATAATTAAACGATCATAATAAACTGTAACAGTTGTTACGTTGATAATGAGCAACTTTAACGGTTTGATTGTTTGATATACTCCTGATAATCATATTTTTTTGGAAGTTGTAAACACATTTTTTCAAAACAATCTACAGCCTGTTGAATACTCATAAAGCAATGATCATACCGAATTTTTTTCATTAATCCGGATTTTACCAAGGTATCTCTTACCGGACCTTTTAATCCTGTAAAAGCTATTGCAATATTGGTTTTTGTAAAGTAATCTATGACTTCATCTAGCGCATAAATTGCACTACTGTCTAATGCATTTAAACTTTCTCCATCAATGATCAATAGCTTTAACTTTGTTCCTTTATCTTTTGCAAATTCCTGTAATTTATCTTTAAAATAGGTGGTGTTGGCAAAGTGTAGCTGAGCATCAAATCTAACTATCAATATTTCATCATTAATTTTTAAACTTTCAAACCTCTTAATATTTCTGTAAAAGTGAGTTCCCCGAACATTTCCTAAAATTGCTATATGAGGTCTTGTTGACTTATAAATAAGCATTATTATTGATAAAATTATCCCAACCAATATACCTTCTTTGATCCCGATAAAAATGGTAATAAATAAAGTTACATTTAAGATAATTAAATCTCTTAAATTATAATAAAGTAATTTTTTAGGCATTGAAAAATCCAATAAACCGTAAGCGGCAACAATAATAATAGCGGCTAAAATTGTTTTTGGTAAAAAGTAAAAAGCCGGGGTTAAAAACAGTAAACTCAATGCAATTACCACTGCCGCAATTAAAGATGCAAGAGGAGTTTTAGCACCAGATTGATCGTTAACTGCTGTTCTTGCAAATCCTCCGGTGGCAGGATAGGTTTGAAAAAAGGAACCAACTATATTACTAAATCCTAAAGCAATTAATTCTTTGTTAGGATTCACTTTATAATCATCATGTTTAATTTCAATTGATTTGGCAATGGAAATAGCTTCCATAAAACCTATTAAAGCCAATGTTAGTGCCAAGCCGGAAAGTTCTCTTATAAGGTCTTTATCAAAATTTGGAATTGTAAATTCAGGTAATCCTTTAGGAATTTCACCTAATATTATTACGCCGTGTTGATCTAAATTGAGCAGAGATACTACACCAATTCCTAAAATAACCACAACTAAAGATGCGGGTATTTTTTTGAAATACTTTTTTATTAAAAGAAGTAATGCTATGGCAATTCCTCCTATAATAAAGGATTGCCAGTGAATATTTTTAAAATGTATGAAAACATCCTTTATTATAAGATGAAATTGATTATTTCTATCAACATCAATTCCAAAAAGATTTCCAAATTGATTCATAGCGATTATGATAGCAGAACCTGAAGTGAAACCGCTAATTACCGGCTTTGACAAAAAATTCACCAAAAAACCTAGTTTGAATAAACCAAAGGCGATTTGAAACAGACCAACTATAAATGCTAATAAAACTGCTAATATGATGAAATGTTCTGAACCAATTGCTGCTAAAGCACTTACTCCGGATAAAACAATCAATGAATCCATTGCTGCAGGGCCGATTGATAATTGGCGGGAAGTTCCTAAAAATGCATATATAACTTGAGGGATCATGGCTGTGTATAAACCATAGATAGGAGGTAAGCCGGCAATTAATGCATAGGCAATTCCTTGAGGGATTAAAAGGAATCCTATTGTAATACCGGAATAGACATCTCCTTTTAGCCACTCCTTTCGGTAGTTTGGCAACCAATCGAGAATAGGAATATGTTTTTTTAAATTCATTTTTCTTTTTCTGATCCTAAACCACTGATTTAATGACTTGTTTTATTGCACCTAAAACTTTATCTTTTGATGTCCCGATATTCATTCTCATGAATAATGCTCCTTCTCTACCGTACCAATGACCTGCGTTTATTCCAATTTTTGATATTTCTGTCACCTGATCAAACATATCTTTAGAGTCTTTGAAAACAGACCTAAAGTCCAACCAAACCTGGTAAGTTCCTTCCGGTTTAATTAGTTTTATTTTTGAATTGGATCTTTTGAGTTCTTGTTCAATTAATTTAATATTATTTTCAATAACTAAAAGTAATTCTTTAAGCCATGAATCACCTTTTAGATAAGCTGTTTCTATAGCAATTCTGGTTAAGGCATTCGTTCTGCCTAAATTGTATTTTTTAAAAGTTTTTTTGATCGAATTTCTTTTATCATCGTTCGGAATTATAACCATAGAATCGGATATACCACATAAATTGAATGTTTTAGCTTCTGAGGTACATACAATTATTTTATTCCAATCATTTTCAAATTGTAGTACAGAAGTAAATTTGTTATCAAACAGAATGATATCTTTATGAATTTCATCTGATATTAGTAAGATGTTGTTTTTTTTACAGATCTCAATAATTGTTACTAATTCCTTTTTTGTCCAAACCCGACCAACAGGATTGTGAGGATTGCAAATGATAAGTACTTTATTATTTTTGTCTTTGGCTTTTTTTTCTAGATCTTCAAAATCAATTTTATAATGTCCATTATCTAATTTTAATGGATTCTTAATTATTCTTCTCTGTGTATTTCTAATCACATCTCTAAATTCCATAAAAACAGGAGGCTGAATTATTATTCCATCATTCTCTGATGTAAAATTTTCAATAATTACCGACATGGACGTAGTTATGCTGGGGCTGTATAATATTTGCTCCTTAATTAAATTAACTTGATAATGATTTTTATACCATTCTTTTTGAGCTATAAAAAATGCATCCGGTTTATATTCATAAGCAAAACCTGAGTTAGAAATTCTATTTATCAGAGCTTTTTGAATTGATGTGGAAATTTCAAAATCCATATCAGCAACCCACATAGGAGTAATATCACTTGTACCAAATAGTGATAATAATGATTTAGGATTTGATTTAGTTAATGGTAGTTTGTCAAATTTTTTATCTAATTCCATTCTCTATTTATTCCAATTTAAAAATTTCATTAAATATACAAAATTGAGAAAGTTATTGGAAAAAAATAAAAAAAGATAAAGAAAGGATCAAACAAAAGTAGGATTTAACACTCGTAAAAAATACGTGCTTCACATTTTTCACAAATATCTTTATCTAGTTTTTTATAAATCTCAGCAATTGCTGTGCGTTTATCGTTATAAAAATTTTCTTCACCAATTTCAACTCTAAATCCTCCTTTTTTTAAAATTTGCTGACTTACAATTGTTAAACTGCTAAAGTAAATACCACCACCTCTTTCTTGCCATTTTTTTGCCTCATGAGTTAACCATGTTGCACCGGCCAAATCGATAAAATTAATGCCTTTTGCAACAACTAACACATGTTTGAATTCACCTTTCTCATAAAGGTTATTGAAAAAGTCGGATACAACTTCTAATGCCCCAAAATAAATAGAGCCATCTATTCTGACTATTTTTAACTGAGGACATACTTTAACGTTTGAATCTCTAACTATATTGATAAACCGATGTGTTTTTGAAGCTCCAAGTATAGCAATATTTGGTTTGGCGGTTCTTTCCAAATAAAAGAAAAGTGATAAGGCTATCCCTGAGAACAATGCAGTTTCCAATTCAAAAAACAATGTTCCAAAAAGTGTAGTACTCAAAACTATGATTTCTCTCCCACTACTTATTACTACTTGTTTGATATGATGAAAATCGATCAAATTATATCCAACCAATAAAATAATACCTCCCATTGCAGCTTTTGGTAAAAAAGCAGCATAGCTTGAAAATAATAACAAAACAATCATTAAAAAGAAAGCAGCAAAAATTGCTGACAAGGGTGTTTTTGCTCCTGCTTGAAGATTCACTCCTGAACGGGTAAATGAACCAGAACCCATATAACTAGAAAAGAAACTCGCAATAATATTGGATAGGCCCTGTCCTTTAAATTCTCGATTTCCGTCAATTCTTTGATGCGATGAGAGAGCTATAGATCTGGCAATTGCAACTGCTTCAATCAATCCTAAAAGAGCCACGGTCAATGCTCCACCACTTAAATTTTTGATATTTGTTAAATTAAGTTCAGGCATACGAAAAGGAGGTAAATTGGATGGTATTTTACCTACGGTTTCTATTCCATTTGATTCTCCTCCAAGAAAAATGGCTAAAAAGCTTCCTAATACCATAGCAATGAGCAAATAATACCGAGAAAGAGGTTTAATAAACTTTCTAATAATGATCGCAATTAATAAAGTTCCAATAGCAATGGTAAAAACATACCAATTCGTTTCAGAAATATTATTGATTATATATCTTACAATATCGTAAAATGAACTTCCTTGGGGGATATCTAACCCAAAGACATGTTTTAATTGTTTAAATGCAATAAGTACTCCTGCACCAGCTGTAAATCCAATGATCACAGAGTGAGAAACAAAATTCACCAACTTACCCATTCTTGCCAACCCCATGGCAAATTGAATGATACCGGCCATAAAAGTCAACACCAAAGTAAGAGCAACGTATTGTTCAATATCACTTGCGGGGTCAACAAAATTGCTTATGGTTGCGTAAACAACTATGGAAATTGCAGTAGTCGGGCCTGAAATTAAATGATATGATGAACCAAATAAAGCTGCAATTATTGGAGTGATCATAGCTGTATAAAAACCGTAAACAGGAGGTAATCCTGCTATCATAGCAAACGCTACAGCTTGAGGTATAACTATAATGGTACCAGTAATCCCGGCTATTAAATCATCTTTCCAAGATTTTTTTGCTAAGGGTAGCCAATTTAAAAACGGAAAGAATCTCTGAAGCATAATTAATTAGTAGTAATGATTTTAACAAAAATACCACTTTCCTCGGTAAGCGGTATTTATTTTTTCTATTTTTCTTCTTTGATATAATATGTGGATTCGTCAGGCTTAAAAGCTCTTTTGAACCATAATGGTCTTCTTAATCCATCAGGTCCGGGTGCAGGTCGAGTCATTGCCAACCATTCTTTAAAAATTTCATGGGATCTATCAGTATCCACAAAAATATCTCCGTAATTGTCTCCTTGTCCTGGTTTTTCAATTCTAACTCTTTGATGCCAGGTATGCATACCGCTTATTGGGTCTGGATGCACAGCGTGAGTTATATTTTGATGAACGCCACCATCTTTCCAGAAAATTCGTTTGGAATCCTTATCATGAGAATCAAATGGTTTGATCCCGGATTTTGTACTCATTTTCCACTTACCCTTTTCGCCATTATCAATATGAACAGTATTTGTTGCCCAACGGTTTCCAATTTTATCTTGTTCTCTTCGCCATCTGCCAATATGATGAGAACATGCAACTACACCGGGTTTCATTGACTGTGTAACCCATACTTTATCAATAAAATACCCTATATCTGTATTCATTTTAACCAGATCACCGGTTTTGAAGCCCCATTTTGCCGCATCATCCGGATGCATCCAAATAGGGTTTCTGTTAGAAATTTCAACCAGCCATTTTGCATTGCCAGAACGAGAATGAATTAGAGTTGGTAATCTAAATGTTGGAACAAGTACATATTCTCCTTTTGATTTATCTAAAACATCATTATGAATATGACTTTTGATATATGTTGGAGTAGCATATTCAGGCCATTTCCAATCAACCATAGTTTGAGAATAATATTCATTTTTTCTAGATGGGGTAGGGAAGCCCACAACAGCTTTACCATTTACCATAACACCTATATCTTTACCATTTTTACGGATCACTCCATTATCTTTATCTACTGTAGTATCTTTTAATTGATCTTTAGATAGGAGTGTTTCATTTTTATTATACGATTCACCTTTTTCGATTTCAAAAGCACCGTATTTTGCCATGAATTCAAATTCGGTCAAACCTTCTTTTTTTGCGGCTTCAGGTAAGCCATTAACTCGTTCGAAAATATATTGATAGTATTCTTCAATGGTGATTTTTTCTCCAGAGTGGTTTGGTGATTCAAAATGTTTGCGAATTCCCATGGATCCGTCAGGATCAATTCTCCAGCTTAATTCGATCCAGAATTCATCTTCTTCCCATACCTCTCCGGGATTTGCTTCATAAGTATATGTAACTGGTTTACCATTTCTTCTTGCGGCTTCTCGTAAAACCGGTTGACGGAAAGCTACCCAAGTACCCCCATGAGTTGCATAAGAATTAATATCATGTCTTTCTGAGGCTAACCCCATTGGTAGAACGAAATCGGCAAAAAATGCAGTTTCATTCCAGGTTGGTGTTAAAGCTGTATGTAGACCAAATTTTGATTCATCCATAAACATTTCCATCCAGGTAAATCCGTCAGGATAGGTCCAAACAGGATTGAATACTCTAGAAAAGTATACATCCATTTTTCCTCGTCCATCTTTCAACAAATGAGGTAATAATTGACTCATTTCAAAAAATGCTAAAGGGTATTCTTTGGGGAAATGCAATTCGTTCCATTTTTTTTGCGGTTTTGGAGAATGAGGAACTTCCGGTTTGAATTTGTTCCAAGAATTTGGAGAAGTACCTCCTTTGGCACCAACAGCTCCTGTTAAAACCGTCAGGAAATGCAAGCATCTGGCAACTGCCCAACCCCCAAGGTTGGATGCTCCGGCACTACGCCAGTTATGAGAAGCAAATCGCTCACCGGCCTCACCTATTTTAAAGGCAATTTCTTTGATCATTTCGGCTTTTACACCCGATTCTTTCTCTGCAAATTCCGGAGTAAACTCCTTGTACTCCTCGATCATTGCAGCGATATAATTTTCAAAAGTTATTTCCTTGTCTGCATGGCGGGCTTTTAAATATTCCTGCCAGTTGGTCCAGTCTTCTAAATATTTACGATTGTACAATCCTTCCTGTAAAATAATCAATGCCATCGCCAATAACACAGCGGCCTCTGTACCCGGATATGAAGGCATCCAATAATCACTCATAGAAGCTGTGTTGGACAACCGGGGATCCATTGTCGCTAACTTAGCGCCTTTCATTTTACCTTCGATGATTCTCTGGGCATGTGGATTAAAATAGTGACCTGATTCTAAATGTGCCGAAATTAATAATATAAATTTAGCTTCAGCATGATCTGGTGACGGGCGGTCATATCCATACCATAAGTTATATCCAAATCTTGCTCCCGAAGAGCAAATGTTTGTATGTGAATTATGTCCGTCAATACCCCAGGCTGGTAATACCCAATTCATAAATCCTTCAGCGCCGGGCCTTCCTACATGATAAGCGATCTCATTATGTCGATCTTCTTTTAAAGCTTTTCGAATCCTTGCTGCTATACTATCTAAAGCTTCATCCCAAGAAACTCTTTCCCATTCTCCTTCACCACGTTTTCCTTTTCGCTTAAGCGGAAACAATATTCGGTCAGGATCTGTAATTTGATTTATCGTTGCGGGGCCCTTTGCACAATTTCTACCTCTACTACCAGGATGATATGGGTTACCTTCGAATTTTTTAACTTCACCCGATTCTTTATCAATAAAAGCAGTTAATCCACAAGCACTCTCACAATTAAAACATGTAGTTGGAACGATTTGATAAGTTTTCTTTTCTTTTTTTGGCCAAACTTTTGGATCGTATTCTTCCCAGTTATTCCACTTTTCCGGAGGTGGAAAATTCTCATACATCTGTGCAACCTCCTCATCAGAAAATTGACGCATATCATCGTCAAATTCTTGATAGCCTTCTTTGTGCAGATTTGGAATAATTCCTATTTTTTCTGCTATATTTTCTATAAATGATGCTTTTTTGTAACCCATGTTAAATTGTAATTTGGTAATTTAGTTATTCAGCTATTTTGTTTTTTAAGGATGTTATAAATGAGTTTATCATTTTTGATTCAATCACAATTAAATTCTGAATTAATTCAAAATCTTCTTTTGTGATTAGTTGAATTTTATAAGCAATTAATAATTGTGTTTCTAATTCGTATAAAGAACCTCTAGCAATTTTAATAAATTGTAAAAAATTAGAATTATAACCTCTACCCCATCCTTCAGCAATATTTGATGGGACAGAAACAGAACTTCTTTTAATTTGACTAGTTAAGCCATATTGTTCGTTTTGTGGGAAAGAAGCAGTTATTGTATAAATTATTTCTACTAATTCAATTCCTTTTTGCCAGATCTTAAGGTCTTTATATGAATTTATATTACTCATGTAATTTTCTTTCTAAATAACCAATTTACTTTTTCCTAAATAACTCTTTAAGCCAATGGTATTCTTTGTGGTGCTTCTATCCAAATTTTTTCAGTTGCATATATTCCAATAAGGATCAAAACAGCAGAAATGATCAACATCATTGCACTTGGTATAATTAACATTAATAATAACGGTAATACATTCCCTATAAGGACAACAACAAACCAAAAAAGGTTTTTATACCGACCTATCGTTATCATTTTTACCACGGTATGTGCCGATGTTGATGGATGTGTCATTGTTAACTCAGTAATCATAGTGAAAAGGTTAACAACAAGAACCGCAATTATTATGTTTTTTAATATTCCCATCCAGTCTTCTAGACCAATTATTAAAGAGGTCAATACAAATATTGCAGCACCGGCCATGATGCTATGAACTAACATATGTAATGCCAAGGAGGGACTTTGCCAAAAATCTCTCCCTTTCGCCTGAGCAAATAAGAAGGCTGTATAAATTGCAAGTATTACCGCAAAGAAAGCGGTGATCCATAACAATGGCATTTCAGGAATATTCCATCCAAATAAGGTTGCTGCTCCCCAAACGGTTATTAACAGTCCGAAAATAGAGATGGTATAACCCCCTTTCACTAACCATGAATTCCACTGGGGTCTCAATAGAACGTTTAAAAACCGATCTGGTCTGTCTAGATCCATCACCAAGAAAAGTCCGGTTAAACCTAAAAACACCAAAGAAATTCCGGCTGACCATAATTTAGTGGTATCAGAAATTTCATAACCTAAAAGTATGGCTATAAAGGGAATCAGAAATGCCCCAGCAGCAATAGCTTTGGTCGTTACATAAGCAGAAACTTCCCAACCCCATAAAATACCTTTATCCGGAGTGTCATAAACTCTACGGGCTTTTCCGTTCAGAACATCAATATAATTAGGATTTTCATTTTCGTTTTTCTGATAAGCAGCTTCCAGATCGTTATCAATACTCATTTGTAAAAGATTTACATCGTCATTAGTATGCATCATTTTTTCTGCAGACTTAGCGTAATGACCAACACCACGAGCTTGAGAATTCCAAAGTCCAGGGCCTGATTTATCGGTTGCTTCCGGATTTAGAGATTGAAAATCTCCATTGATATAAAATAAGTTGGGATTGGTACCCTTTTCGGGTTTCCTCACCATAACCTGTTCGCGAGCTAATAGGGTAGAAATTTCTGTATAAGGATTTTCCATGTCTCCGGCAATAATAGCATGCTCAGGGCAAACTTCAACACATGCGGGTGCTCTGCCGACTTCAACCCTGTGGGCACAATAATTACATTTTGCCGCTGTTTTGTTATCCGGATCAATATATAGGGCATCGTAAGGACAAGCTTGCATACATGATTTACATCCGATACAACGGTTATTATCAAAATCTACAATCCCATCTTCACGGGTGTATAAAGCTTCAACAGGACAAATTTCAACACAAGGAGCATCTGTACAATGGTTACATCGCATTACGGAAAAAATTCTTCTTGTATTTGGAAATTCACCTTTTTCTACCTGTTTAACATAAGTCCTGTTAACGCCAACAGCAACATCGTGTTCACTTTTACAAGCAGTTGTACATGCATGACAACCAATACATTTTCGATTGTCAATTATAAAACCGTACTTCATATTTTAAAATGTTCAAATTTGGTTCGTAAGTTGCTTAAAGGTAGTCAATTATTTTATAGAAGAAAAATTGAAATTACCTTAATACTTGATTTTTTTGAGTTATGTTTTCAAATTTAAAAAAATAGAAAACATGACTTGTAACAATAGTTACTTTGGAGCGACTAGGTTGATAAATATCCTTGTTTAAATTAAATTATTTTTATAAGAGTTGTATTAGGCCATTCAGGATATTTTTAATTTTTTCCTGTTATCAACTTTAACTAAATTTGTAAAAAACATAAAGTGCAATTAAAAGTATTATTTTTTGGAATTGTGAGAGATATTGTAGGTGAAAACTCTATAGATTTAAATGTAAGTACGGATATCTCAGTTGTGAATATGCAACAAATATTAAAGAAAAAATATTCAGAGTTAACCGATATTGAAAATTATGCAATTGCAGTGAACGAAGAATATGTAAGTGATGAATATAAGTTAAATGACAATGATGTAGTTGCAATAATTCCTCCCGTTAGTGGAGGATAAATTTATGGAAAAAATGAAAGAAAGAATATCAATACATATTACTTCTGAAAAACTTAACTTACAGGATTGTTATGACTTTGTGCAAGATCAAGAATGTGGTGGAATTGCGTTATTTGTTGGAACTGTTAGAAATTCAACCCAAAATAAAACAGTAAAAAAATTAGATTTTTCAGCATACGAACCTATGGCAATTAAAGAATTGAAAAAAATTGCATTGCATGCTGTTAAAAAATTCAATGTTTCAAAAATAGTAATTCACCATGCTGTAGGGAATTTGCGAATAGGGGATGTTCCGGTAATTATTGCTGTTTCATCAGCCCATCGTGGGGCTGCCTTTGAAGCTTGTCAATATGCTATTGATACTTTAAAAGAAACCGTGCCTATTTGGAAAAAGGAATTTTTTGAAGACGGAGAAGTTTGGGTAAATGCTCATCCTTAAAATGAATTATTAAAAGTGAAACCATGAAAATAAAACTAATTTTATTCTTACTTCCATTTTTTGTTCTTGCGCAAAACAATCAAAAAAAGTTATCTCAACAATTCAAAAAGGAAATTTCTGTTAATTATATTTTACATTTTCCGGATGGTTATCAAAATTCAAAGCAAAATTGGCCATTAGTAGTTTTTTTGCATGGTTCAGGTGAAAGAGGAAATGACTTATCTAAAGTTAGTATTCACGGTCCATTAAAATATATAAATGAAGGGAACACTTTAAACGGTGTGATATTGGCCCCTTTATGTCCGGAAAAAGAAATATGGGATAATGATGTATTATATGCACTTATTAAAAATGTAGTAAAAAAGAATAATATTGATAAATCACGTATTTACTTAACCGGATTAAGTATGGGAGGTTACGGTACATGGAATTTAGCATTGACCCATCAAGAATTATTTGCTGCGGTTGTCCCAATTTGCGGTCCAATCATGTTCAATTTTACTGAAAAAGCTGCAAATCTTGCAGATAAACCTGTTTGGGTCTTTCATGGTGAAAAAGATTCTGTTGTTCCGATTACCTCCTCTAAAAGTATGGTAGAAGCAATTAAAGAAAGTGGCGGCAATCCAAAATTTACAATTTATCCTGATGCGGGGCATGATAGTTGGTCAATACCTTACAGTGACCCTGGTTTTTATAACTGGATGTTTAGTCAAAAATTAAACTAAACAATTTCCATTTTTTTCAAAAGAAAAGATGCATTCATATTTTTACATATACCATCTTTAAGTTTGTAGTCAAAATGTAATTCGTTGTTGATAATCTCAGCATCAAAATATAGATTATTTATTTGAGTATAATCTTGTTCTATTTCACATAAACTTAAATCGTGAGTGGCAATTATTCCGGCAGACCCGGAAACAACCAATTTTTCAACAAATTTTTTCGACCCAATGGCCTTATCTTTACTATTGGTGCCTTTTAAAATCTCATCTAAAATGATAAAATATTTTTCATTTTTCATTTCATCTACAATAAATTTTAATCGTTTTAATTCTGAAAAGAAGTAGGAACTTTCTTCGGTTAAAGAATCTGAAGTACGCATGCTTGTAATTAATTTAATAGGAGTATAGTCAAATTTTTCAGCGCAAACAGGTAGTCCAATATTTGACAGGACAATATTAAGAGAAACAGTTCTTAAAAAAGTGCTTTTCCCTGCCATATTAGCACCGGTTATTATGTCAAAGTCTTTATTTTTTATACTAAAATTGTTGTTAATTCTAACTTTTGGATGAATGAGTGGATGACCCAGCTTTTGTGCATTAATTACACTTTCATCTGTATTTAATGACGGAAAAATATGTTTTGGATGATTAAAAGTATAGTTAGCAAGAGAATTTTGCGCATCAAAAAAAGAGATTGTTTCAAACCACTTTTCCACTTGAAAATGATATTGATAGATCCATTTTTCAATTTTATAACTTTGATGTAAATCCCATATTAAAAAAGCATTTCCTAAAACACCAAATATCATATTATTTCGTTGATCAAAAGCATCTAATATTTTAGAAAACTCCATAAAGATAACAGATGCTTTTTTGCTTTCCGTCTTAATTTTATTTTGGTTATCAATTAAGGTTTTTGAAGTAAAGGAACAGTTTTCAATTTCCTGCAATAGTTTGTGATATTGTTTAAAAGTACTTTTCGCCTTATTTGCATCCTGATATAGATGATTTATTTTTTTAAAATAAACGAATGTTATAGCTAATCCGATAAAAAACCATAAACCAACAATTGAAAAGGGAATTTTACTGAATGAACCCAAACCTATAAGAATCAATGAAATAATGGAGAATACTTTTGGAAGGAACTTCATTATATTAGGTGTAAAACTTTGATAATTATGAATCCAATGGATAATTGTTCTATTATCGGTTTCTACAGATACCATTTTGGCTATTGCGGTAAAATATTGTCTCCATTTGGGTAGTTTGGACAGTTCATTAATAGCAAGCTGTTTCTCTTTGATGTTATCTGTTTTATTCGCAGTTAATATTTCAGACAATTTTATTTTACCTGAATTTGTTGCAGTTCTGTTGATAAACTGGAAAAAGGATCCTTTGCCAAAGAGATCAATATCATAACTATAGAAATGTTCATGATCTATAAATTCACCACCTTCCTCTAAAGCGGTTAGATCACCTTGAAGAACATCAATTTCGGTGAGGTTGATCTTTAATAATTCATTAACTAGGTTTCGTTGGTCTATCAGATCGTTATGTTTGATCACCAAAAAGACAAAAAGAATTAAACTTATAACTATAACAGCTGTGACGACATAAGTATTGCTAAATAAAAAATAAACAGTAACTGAAGCAATAATAAAAACCAATAATCGAATTAAACTTGAGTTTTTTATTTTTTTATTTAAAGCACTTAATTGCTGACTAAAATTTTGTTTTTCTGCGGTATAGAAATCAAGAGGATGTTGCATAAAGGAGTTAAATTATTTTAGAAAAATCTGCTCCCGAATGCTATCAGGATTGTCGGGATGCTAAGAGCCGCAAATTACAAAAAGATATTAATTAAAATTCTAATATTTATCGATCCCATTCTTTAAACTATAAATATTTAAATCCGGGTATTTTACCTTTAGATCTTTGGTTATAGTATAGCTTGTAATTCCCTTTTTACAAATAATGATATAATCTTTGTTAAGATCAATTTTTATGTTATCGACATTAAATTTTGAAAGAGGTATTTTCTCCAAAACCTCGAAGGGTAATTTTGTATTGATATCTTCAATAACCGAGATAATTTCAATTTTTTTGTTCCCGATTTTTTGTTTTAAAATTTCAGCAGAAATTAGAAATTCGTCTTCTTGAATTTC
>Ga0209013_10000820_pt1 | contig 28541 bp, 28 predicted proteins | sample Cruoilmetagenom2_FD_187291 | JGI IMG/M metagenome (GOLD analysis project Ga0209013, IMG submission 187291) | Oil polluted marine microbial communities from Coal Oil Point, Santa Barbara, California, USA - Sample 2 (SPAdes) (version 2) | ecosystem: Environmental > Aquatic > Marine > Oil seeps ...
AATTTGCCTGAGGAGGAGATAGTAGAACCAGCTCCCGAACCCGAATCAAAAACCTCTGGTTTGATGGAGGAATATGAACGCTTGGTTATGCAGCGGCAGGAGGAGAGGCAGCTTGGGACAATTTTATCTGAGGCAGATAAGATTACCGAACCAATAAATGTAATTCAGGATGATAAGGAGGGAACTGATTATTTTGAGGTGGTAAAAGATTTTGATGCAGGTACGGCAGTTGTATACTCTGCAATCATCAATCGCGTTGATTATTGATATTTTTTTGTAATTTTACAATTGAAGAGTTCCGTTTCATGCGGAATTCTTTTTGTTTTTAATAAGTTAACAAGGAGAAAACTGTTATGGCACAAACTTCTTATATGACAGAGGAGGGTCTGGCCAATCTGAAAAAGGAACTGGACCATCTAATCTCTGTGGAAAGGCCCGCCATTTCACTTCAGATCGCAGAAGCCAGGGACAAAGGGGACCTGTCTGAAAATGCGGAATATGATGCAGCCAAGGAAGCGCAGGGATTGCTGGAGATGAAAATTGCCAAGATGGAAGATATGTTGGTCAGTGCAAGGATTATTGACGAATCGAGGTTAGACACCTCACAGGTGCAGATTCTTAATAAGGTGAAGATTAAAAATACCAAAAATAACCAGCAGGTTGAATATATGCTGGTTTCAGAAGCCGAATCAGATATTAAAAGCGGTAAGATCTCTGTAGGAACACCCATCGCAAAAGGTCTTTTGGGCAAGAAGGTGGGTGATGTGGTGGATATAAAGGTTCCTTCTGGAGTGATGTCATTCGAGATTATGGAAATTTCCCTATAGTAAGTCAAGCCATGGCAACTATTTTTTCAAAAATCATTGCAGGAGAGATCCCTTCTTACCGGATCCATGAAGATGAGCGTTTCTATGCTTTTCTTGACATCAATCCACTGGCAATGGGACACACACTGGTGATTCCCAAGGTGGAAACCGATTACCTGTTTGACGTAGATGATGAGCTGCTTGGGGATATGATGGTGTTTGCAAAAAAGGTGGCGCTTGCCATCGATAAAACCATTGACTGTAAAAGAGTGGGAGTGGCCGTACTGGGTCTGGAGGTTCCCCATGCCCACATCCATCTTATTCCTATCAATGACCTTTATGATATCGAATTCAGCAAGCCCAAGCTGAAATTTAGTGATGAACAATTCAGGGCTATTTGCGAGAAGATCTCAGCAGCTATCCAATAGGATTACTTTACCTTCCCGGGATTTTTCCGAATGTACTCTTCCCAGCTGTTAGAGCCGGGTTTCTTCTGTATCACTCCTTTTTGATAAAAATGGCAAACGGCAGCCGCCAATCCGTCGGTGGCATCCAGATTCTTTGGTATTTCCTTCAGGTCGAACATTCGTGCCAGCATTGCTGCTACCTGCTCTTTGGAAGCATCTCCGGCACTGGTAATGGCCAGTTTGATTTTTCTGGGGGCATATTCAAATACGGGAACATCCCTGGCGAGAACAGCAGCCATGGCCACACCCTGGGCCCTGCCCAGTTTCAGCATGGATTGGATATTTTTTCCATAAAACGGAGCTTCAATGGCAACCTCGTCGGGCAGGTATTTTTCCATTAGGCTCAGTGTGCTTTCATAAATCTTTCGGAGTTTCATGTAGTGGTCACCACTCTTTTTAAAATCAATCACACCCATATCTACATATCCGGGAGTTTTGCCCGTACCCTGAATTATACCATAACCCATAAGGTTGGTTCCAGGGTCTATTCCCAGAATAATTTTATCATGTGATTTTTGCATGCCTGCTTACTACGTTTTGGATCAATATTCCGGAGACCAAAAGGACAATTCCATAAACTGTTGTCCGGTATATACTTTCATCCAAAACCTGGTTGACAATGATCAGATTCAAGAATGGTGCAATGTAGACCAGGTTGCTGATCTTATCTGTGGTTGGGGCATATTGCATGGCCATCAACCACAATACAAATGTAACACCCATTTCGAAAACTCCTACATAGAGTGCAGTAGCCCACCCTTCGGCGGATCCTGGTAAAACCTGCCCTTTTATGATCCCTCCTAACAGGAGATAGGTAGATGCGAAAAGGAAATTGAGAAAGAGCCTGATTACAAAATCCTTTTTATCCTTTGCATTATAGATGAAATAAAACGCCCAGAGGAGTGATGTTGAAAGGGCCAGGAGAATGCCTAACCGGTTCTCCGGATCCTTGACCCCGGTTCCGTCCTGCAATGAAACAAGTACCACTCCTGAAAAACATAGGAGCATGGCACCTACACTTTTCCAACTTATCTTTTGACGGAGTATGGGTATTGAGATGATCACCAGCACAATGGGCCATACCATGTTCAGGGGTTGGGCCACCTGTGCAGGCAGGATTGAATATGCCTTGAAAAGGATCAGGTAGTAAGCTACAGGATTCAGGAGTCCCATAAGCGCCGAAAATCCCACATCCTTCCACTTCAGTTTCAATATCATCCTCTGGTTGCCACGTACCAGGATAATAATCCCGAGGACAACAGCCGAGGTCAGGGATGCTCCGGTCAGTAACTGGTAACTATCCTGATACCTCAGACCAAGCTTAAAAGCTGTGGGTGATGTGGCCCAGAATAGCACCGCCAGAATGGCAAAAATATAGGCTTTTCTGGCTGACTTCTCTGGCATGAATGGATGAGAGGTTACCTGATAATTTCGTTTCCGGTTCCCATGTACCTGTGGAGTACTTCAGGAACCAGGATGCCGTCGGGAGTCTGGTTGTTCTCCAGAATAGCTGCCATGATCCTTGGCAGGGCCAGGGCGCTTCCATTAAGGGTATGGGCCAACTGTGGCTTTTTCTGAGTGGGCTCCCTGAATCGTAATTTCAGCCGGTTTGCCTGGTACGATTCAAAGTTGGACACCGAGCTGACCTCCAACCACTTCTTCTGTGCAGTTGCATATACCTCAAAATCGTATGTCAGTGCCGAAGTAAAACTAAGATCCCCTCCGCACAATTGTACGATCCGGTAAGGAAGACCAAGATTGATCACCAGTTGTTCCACATGGATGACCATCTCTTCAAGTGTGTCATAGGAGGCCGATGGGTGCTGAATTTGTACGATCTCCACCTTGTCAAACTGGTGCACACGGTTCAATCCACGAACATCTTTTCCGTAGGAACCGGCCTCACGTCTGAAACAGGGGGTATATGCCGTATTTTTAATGGGCAGATCTTCGGCATTCAGGATCACATCCCTGTACATATTGGTGACGGGTACCTCGGCGGTGGGAATCAGGTAGAGGTTGTCTCCGGTCACATGATACATCTGTCCCTCTTTATCAGGCAGTTGTCCGGTTCCAAATCCGGATGCTTCATTGACCAACAGCGGAGGAAGGATCTCTTCATAACCAACCGCAGTGTTATGGTCCAAAAAGTATGAGATCAAAGCCCGTTGGAGCTTTGCTCCATTTCCTCTGTAAACCGGGAATCCACCTCCTGTAATTTTCACTCCCAGATCAAAATCGATCAGGTTATATTGTGCTCCCAATTCCCAGTGGGGTACGGCACCATCATACAAATCAGGAATTGTACCTCCTTCACGGATAACCCGGTTATCTGCTTCACTATTTCCTGAGGGAACTGAGGGGTGTGGGATGTTGGGAACCTGCACCAGCCATTCGTTTAGTTCACCGGTGGCTTTTTGCAGATCACGCTCCGATGATTCAAGCTCCTTTTTAATTCCGGCGGTACGTTCCTTTGCGTTATTTGCTTTCTCCTGCTCACCCTTTTTGAACAGGAGTCCAATCTCTTTGCTGAGCTGGTTCATTTCCGCCTGCAGGTCGTTGGTCTGTACCTGTAAAGACCTGCGTTCATTATCTCTGGAAATGATCTTGTCGATCAGTTCCGGTTGTTGGAAATTCTTAATCTTTAATCTTTCGATAACAGTATCTCTGTTATCACGAATAAACTGAATGGTTAGCATCTGGTAAGCATAAAAAACCCTGTAACACACATTAAAGGTAGTGCATTACAGGTGAATGATATATTGAATATAAATAATTCTCCTAGTTTTCTACCGGTTCGATGGAAACGTAAGATTTGTTGTCCCTTTTTTTGGTAAACTTCACTTCGCCGTCGATCATGGCAAACAGTGTGTGATCTTTGCCAATTCCTACATTACTTCCGGGATGATGAACTGTACCTCTTTGCCTTACGATGATATTGCCGGCTCTTACCACCTGGCCACCATAAAGTTTTACGCCCAGTCGTTTACTCTCTGATTCACGACCGTTTCTTGAACTACCGGCTCCTTTCTTATGTGCCATATCTATTTACTTTTAACGTTATGGTACTACTTAGCTGATTTTTTTTCTCCTGCATCCTTTTTAGGGGCAGCCTTGGCTGCTGGTTTTTTGGCTGCCGTTGCCGCTTTTTTTGTGGTCGTGGTTTCTTTCTTGGCGGCTGGAGCTTTTGCAGCAACAGGCTTAGTGGCTTTTTCCTTCTTTTCTGCAGGTTGCGATGCTGCTTTTTCAGAGATACTTTCGATCTGGATCTGAGTAAGGTACTGACGATGTCCGTTCAATTTTTGGTATCCTTTCCTTCTCTTTTTCTTAAAGACCAGTACTTTATCTCCTTTTAGATGTGAAACGATTTTTGCTGCAACAGCGGCACCTTTCACTACAGGGTCTCCCACTGATATTTTACTTCCCGAATCAATTAACAATACCTTGTCGAAAGAGACCTTTTTCCCTTCTTCACCTTCGAGCCTGTGAACATATAGTTTCTGATCTTTTTCTACCTTAAACTGTTGTCCTGCTATATCAACAATTGCGTACATTATACAATGCTTTTTACTTAATGTCAGAATTTTGGGTGTGCAAAGATAGAAAAGTTTGAATGATCGACAAAGATTTGGGTGAATTATTTTTAGGTGATTCCGGAGGCTTCCGGGAATGAAAAATGACCAAAATTGAGCGTTCGGAATATGTCGGAGTTATTTCTATATTTGTGACTAAAGAGTCCGAATCCTGCGAGTGCAATCCCCGCTGTTTGCAGCGGGGTTAGCGAGCGCAAAAAAATAAACAAATAAAAGGATCGATGATTCCTCGCTGCTTGCAGCGAGGAGAGTCAAAATAGGTATGGGGAAAATAAAACTTAATGTTCTTGGTATTTCTTACAGTCAGACGCAATCAGGTGCTTATGCGCTGGTTTTATCTGAGGAGGAAGGAAACAGAAGAATCCCTATCATTGTTGGAGGATTTGAAGCGCAGGCGATTGCCATTGAACTTGAAGGTCTGGCACCCCCACGACCTCTTACCCATGATCTTTTTAAGAATTTTTCAGAAACCTACGGCATACGGATCCTCGAGGTGAATATCAATAAATTGGAAGATGGTGTTTTTTTTGCAAGTATTCTGTGTGATAATGGAGACAGGCAGGTGACCCTGGATGCACGGACATCAGACGCAATTGCCCTTGCTTTAAGGTTCAAGTGTCCCATTTTTACTACCGATGAAATTGTGGAAAAGGCAGGGATTGTGCTGGATTTTGAAAAGGGCTCAAGTCTGGAGCAAACCGATATTCCCGAAGAGCAGGAGATAGAAGCCCCGGCAGAAAAACCCAAAAAGAGGACCATTCTGCCGAACCTTTCTGAAAGTAGTATGGAAGATCTGAGATCATTACTGGCAGAGGCGGTTTCCAAGGAGGATTATGAGCAGGCTTCAGAGATCAGGGATGAGATAAACAGAAGGTCGAAATGATAGCAGACTCAGTAATTGTCGACACTGTTCTTGCAGTTGCTCAACAGCAAACTTCCAATTCCGTTTCAATGACCAACGTCCTGCCGGAGATGACCGGATTTGATTTCAACGTGGTACGCATCTTGCGTGGCCTGCTTGGAATGGTGGTTCTGATTTTCATTGCCTGGGTCTTCAGCACCAACCGGAAGGCGATAGTGTGGAAGATGGTAGGGACCGGATTGTTTATTCAATTGGTGTTGGCGGTGGGCATTTTGTATATGCCATTCATCCAGGTTTTTTTCGAGGTAGTCGGTAAAGGATTTGTAAAGATCCTGGCATTTACAAATGAGGGAGTAACCTTCCTGTTAAAGAGAAATGATACCGGTGAGATTGATCCGGCACTTCAGAATTTTGCTTTTTCCATACTACCTACCATCATTTTCTTTTCTGCTTTAACCAGCCTTCTTTTCTATCTTGGGGTTATTCAATTTTTTGTAAAAATCTTTGGCTATCTACTTTCCAGAGCGTTGGGACTTTCAGGTGCAGAAAGCCTTTCAGTGGCAGGTAATATTTTCCTTGGGCAGACCGAATCACCCCTGTTAATTAAGGCATACCTCGAAAAGATGAGCAGATCAGAGATCCTGCTGGTTATGTCAGGAGGGATGGCTACCCTGGCCGGCGGAGTCCTGGCTGCATACATTGGATTCCTCGGGGGGGGAGAACCAACACAGCAGATCATCTTTGCAAAGCACCTTCTTACAGCTTCGGTAATGGCAGCTCCAGGAGTGGTAGTCATTTCAAAGATCATCGTTCCCCAGACCGAAAGCATCAGTAAAGAGATTGAGGTGTCGCGCAGTGGTATTGGCAAGAATGCTCTGGATGCCATCTCTAACGGAACAGGGGAGGGAATGCGACTGGCGGTGAATGTGGGTGCTATGCTTCTTGTGTTCCTTGCATTTATTGCTTTTATCAACTATATCTTCATTAAGATTGGTGACTGGACCACCCTCAACGAAAAGATCATATCCATCACCGACGGTAAGTATGACGAACTGAGTCTGGAATTTATATTGGGTTATTCGCTCTCTCCGCTCATGTGGTTGATTGGTGTGGCAAAAGAAGATATTACCCTGGTGGGAGCTCTGTTGGGTAAGAAATTGATCCTGACAGAGTTTGTTGCCTATATAGGATTGTCTGAACTTAAAGCCTCAGGGGCCTTTACCGATCCTAAATCCATTATTATGTCTGTTTACATGTTGTGCGGATTTGCCAATTTTGCCTCCATAGGTATTCAAATTGGTGGAATTGGAGCCCTGGCGCCCGGACGCAGGGTCCTGTTAGCCCAATTTGGGATGCGTGCACTTCTTGCCGGCACCCTTGCTTCACTCCTGTCCGCAACTATCATTGGCATATTAATGGGTTAATCATGGTTGCTAAGGGGAAATATGATTTCGATTTCACCGGAAAGGTTGTACTGGTGGTGGAGGATAATATGATCTCATTTAAGCTTATCTCTGCTGTGCTTTCACGTGTAAAAGCAGGAGTGGTACATGCTACTAATGGCCGTCAGGCCATTGAGTTATGTGGTAGTGGTGACCATTTTGACCTTGTATTGATGGATATGCAGATGCCCGAGATGAACGGTCTGGAGGCTACACAGAAGATTAAACTGATTCGTCCCAAATTACCGGTGATTGCCACCACTGCCAACACATTTGATGAGGATGAGGCAACTTGCAGAAAAGCGGGTTGCGATGAATTCCTTACCAAACCCCTTCATTTCAGAAAACTTTTTGAACTGATGCAGTCTTTCTTTGATCCACAAGAATAGCCTGGTAATGGTACTCCCTGTATCAATTATACTCCTGTTTGTCTTTCTCTATACCATAGTTATTATCCTGTTGTCATGGGGATTGGGACGATTGAAAAGGAGTTACTCTTTGAGTCCGGGCATTCCGGTTCCAGTCACTGTGGTCATACCTTTCAGAAATGAAAAGGAACGGTTACCTGATCTGGTAAGGGACCTGGAACTTCAGTCCTATCCAAAAGATAGGGTGAATGCCATATTTGTAAATGACCATTCCCAGGATGGTTCAAAAGCGTCGCTGGATTCATTAATTGGAAAAAATTCCCGTTTCATATGCCTGGACCTTCCCGGGGATAAATCAGGGAAGAAGGAGGCTATTTCATTCGCTGTTCAACACGCTAAGAGTGAGTGGATCATCCAGACTGATGCTGACTGCAGGATTGGCCCACAGTTCATTGCCTCGCACATGGCTTTCCGGGAAAAACATAATTCTGACATGGTGGCAGGGTTGGTCACCATACAAAAAGGGAGGGGTGGATTTTTGGAATCATTTGAGCGTTTGGACCTGCTTAGCCTGGTGGGAACAGGAGCTGGATCATTCCACTTTAAAAGACCATTAATGTGCAACGGGGCCAACATTGGCTATTCTAGAAATCTCTTCAAGGCAACCCGCCAGTTTGATCCTTCCAATGGAGTAGCCTCCGGAGATGATATGTTTATGATGATTGGTGCTCGAAAATTGGGAAAGACCTTATCCTTTAATGTAGCCCGGGAAGCCATGGTGGAAACTTTGCCAGTGGTTACACCTGGTGAGCTAATTGCCCAACGAATGCGCTGGGGCTCAAAAGCTGTGCATTACAACATGGGCGACATCCAGTTAATTGCACTTTTGGTAGCAATTACCAATATTTTGATACTTTTTATTCCTCTCTTTCTAAGTCTGGCACCCGGATTCTGGCCCTGGCTTCTGTCAGCATATCTTGTAAAAACCCTGGCAGATTTCAATATGTTATACAGGGTCACAGGATATACAGGTCAGAGGAAGAGCCTCAGAGGATTTCTTCCGATCTCACTGGCATACTATTTATTGCAAATGGTAATTCTGACAGGATCGCTTTTTGTAAGATCTGATTGGAAGGGCAGGAAGTATTGAGCTGGGGTCCATTGACGGATCTCCTGAATGGGGTCAGATGAACCTTCTTCGCTGCATAAGCCTGTAACTGAAAAAGATAGCCAGACCGGTATAGAGTAAAACCATGAGTATGTTTAGCCAGGCTGGCAATCCTTTGGGAATAATGTCAAGGGTAGTTTCATCGAAGGATTCAGTGTTATTCATCTTTCTCTGAAAGATCTCGATCAGGTCAGGGACCGGGGTTAGCCTCGTGGTGGTCCGGAAAGGCAGGTACCATTTAACCTCATATTTCCGCAGGATCAGGAACAACACAGGATCAACAAATACCCGCAGAGCAAGGAAAGTGAGAAGTGACATTGCAGTATTCTTAATGAGTAGCGCAATAAGCAGCCCAAACGACATATAGGAGAATGCAGCCATCAGGTATCGTCCCAGGAGCCAGGTATTCTCCATAGCGATCTTGAAGGTGAGCTTATAACTGTAAATAAGCCCCAGGGTCAGTGAGGTAAGCCCCAGCAGAAGTGTAGCAAAAAATGAAAGCACTACGATAGATAACAGTTTCTGTAGCAGCAGGTCGGTGCGGCTAAGACCGAACACCAGCTGGGTTTTGAATGTGTGGTTGCTAAACTCCTTGGTGGTAATCATGATGATGATCAGTGCAAGAAGAGTGTTATAGGGTTCAGTAACCCAGGTAAGAAACACCCAGACGTCCGGGAAACGAAACAGATCACTCAGAGAGATCACAGGGATCTCCTTATCCACGGCAGGATAGATCAGGAGACCCAGTGCAAAAGCAATAAAATAAAGGCTTAGAGTAATCCGGAAAGGATTATAGTTCAGTAATTTGATCTGTTCAATATGCAATAATCTCTTCATTTGATGGTGCTATTCTTCTTTGACCAGTTCAAGGAACTGGGATTCCAGACTTTGTTTCCGGCTGAGCATATGATGGATCACCAATTCATTTGAAAAAGCGAAAGCGTTGATATCTTCCGGCAACACCTTTTCAGAAAGGGTGACTACAATTAATCCGTTCTCAGTTTCAACCTCCTTCACCAAATTAGATGCTTCTAACTTTTGCTTCAACAGTTCATTGTTCATGCAGGAGATCTCAATGATCTCTTCTTCGGCCAGTAACTCTTTAACAGGGCCATTGGCCAGTAATTTTCCTTTCTTAAGGATGGCTACGTGGGTGCAGATCTTTTCAACCTCACTCAATATGTGGGATGCCAGGATCAGGGTTTTACCCTTCTCAACCTGCTCAATAACGACCTCTCTAACCTCTGCAATTCCCTCAGGATCAAGTCCGTTAGTAGGTTCATCAAGGACAAGTACCCTTGGATCTCCCAGTAGGGCTGCGGCAATACCCAAACGCTGTTTCATTCCCAGGGAGAGGGTGGAGAACCTGGATTTTTCTCTCTCTTCCAGACGGGCAGTTTCCAGTACCCGGTTAATATCTCCATAGGATATACCCTTGATATCACAGATGATTTTCAGATTCTTCTCGAGGTTCAGGTAGGGATAAAAATGGGGTGTTTCAATCAGTGATCCAATGGATTTTCGCTGATTTGCATTGGGAGTCTCACCAAACCAGATGAAGCTTCCCTCATCCTGTCGAATAATCCCGGTTACGATGGAAAGGGTGGTTGTTTTTCCGCTTCCGTTTGGACCAAGAATTCCATAGGCCTGTCCCTCTGAGATATTCAGATTAAGATTTTGTATGGCCTGTATGTTTTTATAGGATTTGGATAAACCCCGGATGGAAAGGATCTCCTTCATATTAATTGGCTAGCTCAGAGAAAAATTTGATGCGGACCAATCGGATCTCTACTTCACTGAAGTACTCTTCCCCCAATTCGGCAAGTGCCTCATCAATGGATTCGGTTTCAGCCTCTCTGAAATAATCGAATATCTCCTCCAGTTTGTCTTCATCCATGATCTCATTCAGGTAATAATCTATGTTGAGTTTAGTTCCCGAATGTACAATGGCTTCAATTTCCTCAATAAGGTTCAGGATATCAATTTTTTTAGCATCGGCAATATCATCCAATGGAAGCTTACGATCGATATTCTGGATGATGTAAACCTTGGCACCCGATTTATTGACTACCGATTTGACAACCATATCCTGAGGCCTGATAATATCTTTCTCCTCCACATAATCCAGGATGATCTCAACAAATTCTTTCCCATATTTTTTCGCTTTCCCGACACCTACCCCCACAATGTTCTGCAGCTCCTCCAGCTTGACAGGATACTGGATGGCCATGTCCTCGAGGGAAGGATCCTGGAAAATAACAAAAGGAGGAAGGTTTAGCTTCTTGGCCATCTTTCTCCTCAAATCTTTCAGCACATGAAGCAACTCATCATCCACAGCACCTGTCCCTCCACCCCCGGTGGCGACACCCTCTTCCGATGCAATATCAAAATCGTGATCATGTGTCAACATCATCGAATGAGGTTTCTCAATAAAATCATGACCGGTATCGGTCAGTTTCAATAATCCATAATTCTCGATATCCTTGGTAATCATTCTGGCCACCAGGGCTTGCCTGAGTACCGCGTTCCAAAATTTCGCCTCCTTATCCTTCCCTGCGCCAAAGTATTCCGAATTGTGATGATTGTAAGTCTTCACCGCACTGGTTGCTGTACCTGCAAGTATGTTCGCGACATGCTCGGATTTAAACTTTTCTTTGACCCCCAAGACAGCTTTTAAACATAAGAGTATGTGAGATTTTCCTTCAAATTTCTCTTTTGGATGTAAACAATTGTCACAGTTGTCGCATCCCTCCTTCATGAATTCTCCGAAATAGTTGAGTAACAGCTTGGGACGACACACTGCCGATTCAGCATAAGCGACTGTTTCGAGCAATAATTGTTTGCCGATTTCCTGCTCCGCAACCGGTTTTCCCTGCATAAATTTTTCCAGTTTCTGGATATCCTTATAGCTGTAGAATGCTATGCATTTGCCCTCTCCTCCATCCCGGCCAGCCCTGCCTGTCTCCTGATAATATCCTTCAAGACTTTTAGGGATATCGTAATGGATTACAAACCGAACATCGGGCTTATCGATGCCCATTCCGAATGCAATGGTGGCCACAATCACATCTGCCTCCTCCATGAGGAATGAGTCCTGGTTTGAAGAGCGGGTCACTGCATCCATTCCGGCATGATAGGGAAGTGATTTGATGCCATTTACTTTGAGTGTTTCCGCCAACTGCTCCACCTTTTTCCTCGAGAGGCAATAGATGATACCTGATTTGCCATGATTTGCCATGATAAATTTAATGATCTCTTTGGTGGCATTTACCTTGGGCCTGATCTCATAATAGAGGTTATGTCGGCGGAATGAAGATTTATAAATATTGGCTCCAAGCATATCCAGATTCTTCTGGATATCGTTCTGAACCTTTGGTGTGGCAGTGGCAGTAAGGGCAATAATGGGGGCAGAGCCTATCTTGTTGATGATAGGCCGTATACGTCGGTATTCGGGTCTGAAATCGTGGCCCCATTCGGAAATGCAGTGTGCTTCATCAATGGCATAGAAGGAGATGTTCACCTTTTTCAGGAACTCAATGTTCTCCTCCTTGGTAAGGCTCTCAGGTGCCACATAAAGGAGCCGTGTACGCTGGTCCAGTACATCCTTTTTTACCTTTGCGATGGCATTTTTCGTAAGCGATGAGTTAAGAAAGTGCGCTACACCATCGTCCAGGCTGAAGCTTCGCATGGCATCCACCTGGTTCTTCATGAGTGCAATGAGCGGGGAGATGACAATGGCCGTTCCATCTTTGATCAGTGCCGGAAGCTGGTAGCATAGAGATTTACCCCCACCGGTGGGCATTAATACGAAAGAATCATTGCCTCTTAGGACATTGGATATGATCGCTTCCTGATTGCCCTTAAAACTGTCAAATCCAAAATATTTCTTGAGATTGTCGTGTAATATCTCTCCAATATTCTCCATTGTTCACCCTCGAAAAGACTGAGGAAACTAAAGATAGTATAATTTGATATCCGATTCAAGTGGGTCAGTTTTTTTTTGTTAATTTGCACAGCTTTTACCCGGATTGAATATGAGTGAGAAAAAACAAGGGGAAATGTCTTTCCTGAACCATCTTGAAGTGATGCGATGGCACCTGTTGCGTTCCCTTGCTGCCATTGTAATAATTGCCCTGGTGGCCTTCGTTTTTAAAGATATTGTTTTTGATAAAATCCTCCTGGCTCCCAAAGAACCCTCTTTCCCTACCAACCGTTGGTTGTGCCATTTAAGTGACCTGCTTGGACTTAAGCGACTGTGTATCAATTCTGATCCATTGGAACTGCAGACTATTCAAATGGCAGAGCAGTTCACCATGCACATCATTGTATCGCTTGTAGCCGGGATCATTGTAGCATTTCCTTATATTTTCTGGGAATTCTGGAGATTTGTAATACCTGCTCTTTATGAAAAGGAAAAAAGGACTGCTACCGGAGCTGTTTTTTATATCTCTTTGTTGTTTATTCTGGGTGTTTCTTTCGGGTATTTTATAATTTCGCCCCTTTCGATCAATTTTCTGGGGAATTACAAAGTGAGTGAGAGCGTGACCAGCGCTCCCACCCTCAGGTCCTACATAGAAATCGTAACCCGGGTGATACTTGCCGCAGGGATTGTCTTCCAGCTGCCCGTCCTGGTCTATTTTCTGAGTGAAGTGGGACTGGTTACTCCAGACCTTTTGAAAAAATACAGAAGACACTCCATTGTACTAATTGTGACCCTCTCTGCCATTATTACCCCACCTGATTTATTTAGTCAGGTGCTGGTGTCCCTACCGCTTTTGGTGCTGTATGAAATTGGAATAGGTATTAGCCGGCGTATTATGAAACGACAGGAAGCGGAGTTTGCTGACGATGACAAGAGTGACAAAAAAAGTGACACGAAAAGTGAGAAGAAGAGTGATGAAAAGGGTGACACGAAAAGTGATAAAGAGGGTGAGAAGAAAAGTGATGTGAAGGGTGATAAAAAGAGTGACACGAAAAGTGATGTGAAGGATGAGAAGAAAAGTGATAAAAAGAGTGATACGAAAAGTGATGATATGAATGAGGAAGAGGGTGGTGATTTTAGTGACTAAATATGCATGGCCATGAAGTTGCACACACATAACCTTGTAAAAAAATATAAAAACCGGAAAGTGGTTGATCAGGTTTCCGTTGATGTGGAACAGGGGGAGATTGTTGGACTACTGGGACCCAATGGTGCGGGGAAAACCACCACTTTTTATATGATCGTTGGATTAATTTCCCCCATTGAAGGGAACATCATGCTCGATGATCAGGATATTACCAAGGAACCCGTATACAAAAGAGCACGGATGGGAATAGGCTACCTGGCCCAGGAGGCCTCTGTATTCAGGAAATTGAGTGTTGAAGATAACATTCGTGCTGTCCTTGAGATGTCCAAATTTTCGCGGGCAGAACAGCGTGACAGGACCGAGTCACTTCTGGTCGAATTTGGACTGCAGAAGATCAGAAAGAGCATTGGAATACAGCTTTCAGGAGGAGAACGCCGGCGTACGGAAATAGCAAGGGCCCTGGCCCTGAGTCCCCATTTCATACTTCTTGACGAGCCTTTTGCAGGTGTGGATCCCATTGCGGTGGAGGATATTCAGGAGATTGTATCGCGCCTCCGGGAAAAGAATATAGGGATCCTGATTACTGATCACAATGTACATGAAACACTTGCCATCACTGACAGGGCTTACCTGATGTTTGAAGGGGCGATACTGAAAGCCGGTACGGCAACACAGCTGGCCGAGGATGAGCAGGTAAGGAAAGTATACCTTGGTCAGAATTTTGAGCTTCGCTAACCGGATCATCTCTTTGTAATCCGGAAAAATGGTTTAAATTTGCGGAAATTTTGCGGATGTGGCGGAATTGGTAGACGCGCTAGACTTAGGATCTAGTTCCTTCGGGAGTGGGGGTTCGAGTCCCTTCATCCGCACTTTAAATAACCCATAAACCGCTATGCTATCGGATGTTAATATCGATTGTGTCGCGGTTTTTGCTAATTTTACATTATATTTTTGAAAGTATGAACATTTCACAGGAGAATATTGATAAGTTAAATGCAGTCCTCAATGTAAAGGTAGAGCAGGTAGATTATGAGGAGCGAGTTAATGATGTTTTGAAGGACTACCGTAGAAAAGCCAGGGTCGACGGATTCAGACCGGGGAAGGTACCCATGGGGATCATCCGTAAGATGTACTTCACCCCGGTACTGGTGGATGAGGTAAATAAGCTGGTTTCAGAATCACTTTTTAACCATCTGAAAGATAACGATGTAAAGATACTTGGAGAACCCCTTCCCCACAAAGATGAGGATCAGAGGGTTGATTTTGAGAAAGATACCGAATTCGAATTCAAATTTGACCTGGGATTGGCCCCCGCGCTGAATCTTGAGGTAACCCCTAGGGACAAGGTTCCCTATTATAAGATCAAGGTGGATAAGACGCAAAAGGATGAACATAAGGACTCATTGCTTCAGCGATATGGAGAATTCAAGAGCGTTGAAAAAGCGGGTAATGACGAATTAATCAAGGGCTTGCTGGTGAAGGTAGATAAAGAGGGAGCTGAAATTGAAAACGGAATCAGGGTAGAGAATGTTTCCATGTCACTGGAGATGATGAAGGATGAGGATCAAAAAATCCTTTTTAGCGGCACCAAAGGAGGTGATGAAGTTGTATTTGATGTCAAAAAGGCTTTCCCTAATGATACGGAACTCGCTTCCTTATTAAGGGTAGACAAAGAAGAGATTCCGCTGCTTGAAGGGACTTTCAAATGTGTGATTGATGAGGTGATGAAGTTTGAGAAAGCAGAGCTTGGACAGGAGCTGTTTGATAAAATATATGGTGAAGGTGAGGTCAAGTCGGATGAGGAGTTCATGCAGCGTGTATCTGATGAGATTGCTCAGAATTATAAGCAGGAGAGTGAATACAGATTTATGGTAGATTCCCGTGAAGCAATGATCAAGAAGGCAAAGATCGATCTGCCCGTGGAGTTTCTGAAAAGGTGGATCGTGGAGACCAATGAGAAAATCACCGACGAGCAGATCCAGGAAGATTTCGAAAAATATGAAGATGATTTTCGCTGGCAGCTGATTAAGGAACACCTATTGAAACAACAGGAAATCAAGGTGACTGAGGAAGAGGCCCTTGAGGTGGCCAAAGGCATGGCTCTCAACCAGTACATGCAGTATGGCATCGCCAATGTGCCGGAGGATTACCTGGAAAACTATGCAAAAGAGATGATGTCAAAGCCCGAGGAGTCACGAAAATTCTATGAGCAAAAAGCAGAAGAGAAGCTCATTGCCTACATCAAATCCATCGTCAAAGTGGACGAAAAGGAGGTCAGTTCAGAGAAGTTCCGTAAATTGTACGAAAAATAAACAAAGTAAGTATGAGCCAACAGGATGATTTTAAAAGATATGCCAACAAGCATATGGGCATCAGTAGCATGTCCCTCCATCAGTTTACGTCGCAATACAACAGTTATATTTCACCCACCATTATTGAGGAGCGACAGTTGAATGTGGCATCAATGGATGTTTTTTCAAGGTTGATGATGGACCGGATTATTTTCCTTGGAGCTCCCATCGACGACTATGTGGCCAACATCATCCAGGCCCAGTTGCTTTACCTGGATTCGGCCGATCCGAATAAGGATATACAGGTATATTTCAATACACCGGGAGGGGGTGTCCATGCAGGTCTTGGAATCTATGACACCATGCAATATACCTCTTGCGATGTGGCTACCATCTGTACAGGCATGGCCGCATCCATGGGTGCTGTTTTGCTGGCGGCGGGGACAAAAGGAAAGCGTTCCGCTCTGACACACAGCCGGGTTATGATTCACCAACCCATGGGAGGTGCCCAGGGACAGGCTTCAGATATTGAGATCACCACCCGTGAGATTCTCAAGATGAAGAAAGAACTCTATGCAATTATAGCAAACCACTCAGGCAAATCCGTCGAGAAGGTGGAGAAAGACGGGGACAGGGATTATTGGATGACAGCAGAAGAAGCCAAAGAGTATGGAATGATTGATGAAGTACTTACCAGGACCAAAGAAAAGAAATAACAATGGACCGTTGTTCATTTTGCGGCAGAGAGAAAAAGGATACAAACCTTTTAATCGCAGGGATATCGGGTCACATTTGTGACCGTTGTATCGAACAGGCCTATAGCATTGTCCAGGAAGAGTTGGGTGTGCATGGGGAATTTGATATGGGGCAGATCAAATTGCTGAAGCCCAAAGAAATTAAAAGTTTCCTTGATCTCTATGTCATTGGCCAGGACGAGGCCAAAAAGTACATTTCTGTTGCTGTCTACAACCACTATAAAAGGTTGATGCAAAAGGATAACAAGGAAGATATTGAAATAGAAAAATCCAATATTGTCCTTGTAGGTGAAACCGGAACAGGGAAAACACTGCTTGCCCGCACCATTGCTAAAATGTTACATGTACCTTTCACCATCGTGGATGCCACCGTTCTTACGGAAGCTGGGTATGTGGGTGAGGATATTGAAAGTGTCCTTACAAGGTTGCTGCAGGTGGCAGATTATAATGTGGAGGCTGCTGAAAAAGGTATTGTTTTTATTGATGAGATCGATAAAATTGCACGGAAAAGTGACAATCCTTCCATCACCAGGGATGTTTCGGGTGAAGGCGTTCAACAGGGTCTTTTGAAGCTACTGGAAGGATCTGTGATCAATGTACCGCCACAGGGTGGACGGAAGCATCCAGACCAGAAGATGATACCAGTCAATACCAAAAACATTCTCTTTATCTGTGGTGGGGCATTTGATGGTATCGAAACCAAGATAGCCAACCGCCTTAATACCCAGGTAGTCGGTTACAATGCAGCCAAAAAAGTTGACAGGGTTGATAAAGATAACCTGCTGCAATACGTGGCTCCCCAAGACCTGAAATCATTCGGGATGATTCCGGAGATCATTGGTCGTTTACCCGTGTTGACCTACCTGGATCCTTTGGATGAAAAGGCTCTTCGAAGAATCCTTACCGAACCAAGGAATGCCATCATCAAGCAATACGAAAAACTGTTCGAAATGGATAATATCAAACTGGTCTGGGACGAAAAGGTGCTAAATTATATTGTTGAGAAGGCTCTTGAATTCAAACTGGGAGCCAGGGGATTGCGGTCTATTTGCGAAGCCATTATTATGGATGCCATGTTTGAACTGCCCTCGAAGGAGGATCCTGGTGATATCACCATCGGGATCAAGTATGCCAGGGAAAAACTGGAGAAAACCAACCTGAAGCGCCTCAAGGCTGCCTGATGAGTAAATCCAGGGGCTGGGTTTATTTCAGTGTCATCCTTGCGATGATATTCTGGGGCTTCACATTTGTGACCTTCAAGTTTGCCAATGAATCTTTCAGGCCCATCACCATTGTATTTCTTCGGCTGTTTGTCTCCATTTTTTTTCTATTCGGATTTGCATTGCTCTTTAAACGGCTTGGGCGAATCAGGAAGAAGGACCAGAAATGGTTCCTGCTTATGGCGCTTTTTGAACCTTTTTTTTATTTCCTGGGTGAAGCCTATGGACTTACCATGGTGACAGCTACCGTGGGTGCTGTGATCATTGCTACCATTCCGCTGTTTGTTCCCTTTGCCTCCTTTCTCCTATTCAGAGAACGGCTTACCCTCATGAATCGCATTGGATTGGTCATCTCCTTTGCAGGCGTACTTATGGTGATCCTTTCAAAAAGCAAGGGAATTTCGGCCGAACCAAAGGGATTTTTGCTGATGTTCGTTGCAGTATTCTCGGCCGTCGGATATACCATGCTGGTCAAGAAATTGGCTGATGATTATAATCCCATTACCATCACAGCCTATCAGAGTTTATACGGACTACTGATGTTCATTCCCCTTTTCCTGATCCTGGAACTACCGGTCCTGGATATTGGGTCCGCATCCAACAGAAGCCTGTTGGCCGTTTTGTATCTGGGTGTGTTTGGTTCAGGCATTTGTTTTATTTTATTGACAATTGGTATCAGGGAGCTGGGTGCAGCAAAAGCCAATGTCTTTGGAAATCTGATTCCGGTGGTGACAGCTATACTCTCTTATTTCCTGCTAAAGGAATCTATGCCTGTTATGAAAATACTGGGTATATTAGTGGTTATTGGGGGATTGCTTATGTCACAGATTAGCGGCATTGGCGTGAAAAGGTCCTCCCGAAAAGAAGCATTCCAACATCCACCTTATTCCTAGTCATTATGGCTAAGTGCGTATTTGTCGTTCAGGGGGAAGGCAGGGGCCATATGTCACAATCCATGGCCTTGAAGGAACAGGTCGAAGAAGCGGGTTACACGGTTGAGGCAGTATATGCCGGGTGCCGTAGCCGCGGATCAGTTCCCGGATATTTCAGTGAATTTTTCAAGGAGAAGCTGAAGCTTTTTTACAGCCCCTATTTCTTACGTACACCCAATAAGAAAGGGATTTATGTGGGTCGGACCCTGTTGTTCAACCTTATTAGGTCCATAAAATACCTGCGTGAAGTACGTCGGATCCGGAATGAGATCAATAATCTGGAGCCCGATGTGGTGTTTAATTTTTATGATGTGGTGGGGGCTCTTGCTCTGAAAGGGGTGAAACCTGGTATCAAAAGGATCGGGATCGGACACCATTTTTTTCTGCATCTTGATGGATACCGGTGCAGCAAGGGCTCCGCATGGCACCGGTGGCTTTTGAGAATGCATACCACACTTGTCATGAAGTCGTGTGATCGGGTTATGGCTCTCTCCTTCAGAGAGTTGAAAGGTGATTCAGCCATGGATGTTGTTCCGCCTCTGGTCCGAAGGAGTTTCAGGGAGATAAATCACCAGCCAGGTGACAGGTTCCTGGTATACTTGCTGCATGAAGGATATATTTTTGACTTGATTCGTCTTTCGCGGGAGGATTCCGGTTTTTTGGCCGATGTGTTTACAACACTTACGCCTGAAATTAGTCTGCCTTCGGGGATTCGCATTCATCCCCTGAACGAAGAGAAGTTCAGAGAGATGATGACAGACTGTAAGGGACTTATTACCACTTCCGGATTTGATACAGTGGCCGAGGCTGCTTACCTTGGCATTCCCCTGGTGGTGGTCCCATCTCAGCACCATTTTGAACAAAGATGCAATGGAGCGGATGTGGAACGTAGTGGGATCGGAATTGCAGTTGAACAACTGATACCCGGTATCCAATACAAAATGAAAACTTTTGATAACCAGACATACAGGCAGTGGGTGGATCGGGCTGGTGAAATAATTATAAAATGCACCAAGGAATAATATAGATGGTCATAGGGGCGTTTAATATGGTAATGGGAAGAAGGGTAGTGATCATAGGAGTTTTTCTGCTGTGGCAGGTGATGGTGATGGCCCAAAAGGGCGGTGAATCGACTTACAGTTTTCTTGGCCTGACCAACTCTGCCAGGGTTTCGGCCCTGGGAGGTGAGGTGGTCTCGCTGATGGACGACGATATCAACCTCATATTTCACAATCCGGCTTTGCTCTCCAAAGGAATGCATAACCATCTCAACCTGAATTATGTGGACTATTTTGCAGGTGTAAACTATGGTTATGCATCGTATGGATACTCGGTGGAAGGTATTGGTAATTTTGCTGCTGGCATGCACTATGTGGATTACGGAACCTTTGACAGGAGAGATGAACTGGGTCAATCCATGGGTACATTCAGGGCGTCGGAGTATGCCATGAATCTGGTCTATTCCAGATCCATCATTGATACATTCCTCACAGGCGGTGTAAACCTTAAGCCCATTTTCTCTTCCTTTGAACAGTACAGCTCCCTTGGAATAGCCCTTGATGCCGGAGTCACCTATCAAAATCCCCGCACACTTACCACCATAGGTTTGGTTGCCAAAAACATGGGAACACAGATCACCTCCTACTCCGGTACCAGAGAAAAACTGCCCTTTGAGATCCAGGCTGGGATCACCCAGGGCCTGGCCCATGCTCCTTTTCGTTTCAACATTACCATGCAGAACCTGGAGCGCTGGGACCTTACCTATGAGAAACCCGATGAGGGTGATTATAACTCCCTGGGCAGCGAAGCAGAGCAGAGCAGATTTGACAAGTTCGGTGATAAACTTATGAGACACATGGTGTTCGGAGTAGAGTTCCTTATTGGAAAGAATTTTCATCTTGACATGGGTTACAATTACAAAAGAAGACAGGAGATGAAGGTGAATGCACGACCCGGAATGGTGGGATTCTCCTGGGGTTTTGGATTTAAAGTATCCAAGTTTCATTTTGCATATGGACGGGCATCTTATCACCTGGTTGGCGGAACCAACCATTTCTCACTCACCACCAACCTTTCCGAGTTTTACAGAAAGCAGCAATAATGGTCATGGAGCATCAGAAGATAATCATTGCCCTGGATGGGCACTCCTCATGTGGAAAGAGTACCTACGCGAAAAGGATCGCTCAGGAGCTGGGTTATGCATACATCGATACAGGAGCCATGTACAGGTCTGTAACACTGGCTGCTATGGAATCAGGATTGTTTGATCAGACAGAAGCTCCTTCCCTGGAGTTGGTGGAAGGATTACTGGATAGCATTGAGCTTAATTTGCAATTTAGCAGTTCGAGACAAAGGACTGAAATATACCTTAATGGTCGTATGGTTGAAGATATGATCCGCGGCATGGATGTATCGGGACACGTAAGCTATATTGCTGCTATTTCTGCAGTGCGCAGAAAGATGGTGGAGTACCAGCGGCAACTGGGGGTGAAGAAAGGAATTGTGATGGATGGTCGTGATATCGGGACGGTGGTCTTTCCGGAGGCGGAGTTGAAAATATTTCTTACGGCTTTGCCCGAAGTGCGGGCCATGAGACGTTATAAGGAGTTGATCGAAAAAGGGTTGAATGCTGAACTCGAAGAGGTTCGGTTAAACCTGGAAAAGCGTGACCGCATCGATTCAAATCGGGAAGACAGTCCACTGAAACAGGCTGCAGATGCCATAGTGATGGATAATAGTGATATGACTGTTGACCAGCAGATGGAGTGGTTCAGGAAAAAGTATAACAGCTTAATGGTGGAACTGAATGGTGAAAATTGAGATTGATCCCGGGGCCGGATTCTGTTTCGGTGTGGAGAAGGTGATTAATACCGCAGAGTCGCACCTTCAGCATGGAAAGGGATTGTACGGACTTGGAGAGATGGTACATAATGCTTCGGAGATGGAGCGGCTGCATACCCTTGGTTTGAAAACCATAAACCATCGGGAATTGCTTGAATTGAAACCCGAGAAGGTGTTGTTCAGGGCTCACGGAGAGCCACCCTCTACATATCAACTGGCCGAAAAGCTCCGGATCGAGATCATTGATGGTACCTGTCCCATCGTTTCCCGACTTCAGAAAAAGCTGAAGAATACCTATGAATCCATGGATCGGGATAGAGAGCAAATGGTTATTTTCGGAAAATCAGATCATCCGGAGACCATTGGTTTGCTCGGACAGGTAAATGGAGATGCAGTGGTGGTAAGCACCAAAGAGGATGTTTCAAAAGTCGATCCCGGAAAAAAAGTCTACCTCTTCTCACAGACCACCATGGATCCTGACCGGTTCAGAGAGGTGGAGAGAGCTCTGAATGAGCTCTTGAAGAAGTTTCCTGAGAAGCTTTCGAAAGACTCGTTTTATTCCGATTGTACCATCTGCGGTCAGATGAAAAAAAGAAAACCCGGACTCTCAGCTTTTGCAAAAAAACAGGAGATGATCCTGTTTGTGAGTGGGAAGAACTCCTCCAACGGGAAGATGCTCTATGAATATTGCAAAACTATTAATCCTCTGACTTACTGGATATCCAATAGTAATGAAGTTGATCCGGAATGGCTGAAGGGGATTGGGTCCATCGGAATAAGCGGAGCAACCTCTACTTCCAGGGATCAGCTTGAATCGGTATTGAACCAGGTTAAAAAGTTAACTTCTTCCTAGAGGTTGTCTCATAATGGTCAGCCTCTCTGTTTTTCTGAGGGATACTTTTTCGTCCAAAGTATCCCTCAGAATTAATCAATAGAGGACTTTTAAGACACCCTCAAATACATTTTTTCGTTACTTTTGCGGCAAATAATAACCTGGTTGCAATGGGAAAAATCAAAAAGGTAGGTGTACTTACTTCCGGGGGGGACGCACCGGGTATGAATGCGGCCATCAGGGGAGTGACACGTACAGCTTTATATTACGGACTCGAAGTTATTGGTATCCGGCATGGGTACCACGGCATGATCCATAACCATTTTGTGAATCTGAAGGCTCACAGTGTCAGTGATATTCTGGCCAGGGGTGGGACCATTATTAAGACAGCCCGTAGCAAGGAATTTATGGAGGCCGAGGGAAGGAAACAAGCCTATGAAAACCTGAAGGCAGCAGAGATCGATGCGGTGGTGGTGATCGGAGGAGATGGGTCACTGACCGGTGCCAGGGTATTTTGTGATGAGTATTTCGATATTCCTTTTATCGGGATCCCCGGAACCATTGACAACGATATCTATGGAACTGAATATACCATTGGATACGATACAGCCCTGAATACGGTGGTGGAAGCAGTGGATAAGATCAGGGATACTGCCGGCAGTCACAACCGACTCTTTTTCATTGAAGTGATGGGCCGGGATGCGGGATTTATTGCATTGAATAGCGGAATTGCAACCGGTGCAGAAGCCATCCTGATTCCGGAGGTAGTCGGACAGGTGGAGAACCTGAAGGACTTCCTGGAAAAGGGATTCAAGAGAAAGAAATCCAGCAACATCATCATTGTGGCAGAAGGTGATGAAGAGGGTGGTGCATTTGCCATTGCCGACACGGTGAAAGAGGACTTCCGTGACTATGATGTAAGGGTTTCCGTGCTGGGTCATATCCAGCGTGGAGGAACGCCTTCTGCTTATGACCGTGTAAGTGCCAGCAAACTTGGCTTTGCGGCCATTGAGGCATTGATGGATGACCAGAAGAGTGTGATGGTAGGATTTCACCATTCAGAGCTGGTCCTGGTACCCTTCAGAAAGGTCATCAAACTGAAGAAAAAGGTGGATCCCGAACAGATGCAAATGGTTGAGATTCTTTCTGTATAGCCTCTCATTCTGGCTGGAGTATTGTTTTTTACTCCTCTCTTTTTTTGTACATTACCACCTATGTCCGGTAAGGCTTTGTTTGCTCAGGTAATACTGCCTCTTGCAGTGGAAGGCACGTTCACTTATAGTGTGCCAGAGTCGCTGGTTGAGAGGATCTCACCAGGATGCCGGGTACTGGTATCCTTCGGTAAAAAGCGCATCTACAGTGCTATTGTTCACTCTTTGGGCACCAATTCCCCTGAAGGATTCACACCTAAATCGATCATTGATCTTCTGGATGAAACAATTCTGATCACAAAACAACAACTTCAACTCTGGGATTGGGTCTCCTCATACTATATGTGTGCTCCCGGAGAGGTGATGCGGGCAGCCATTCCATCGGGTTTAAGACCCGAGAGTGAGTCCAGGGTGAGAATCAATACGGGAACCCTTGAAGGCGGTGAATTGGATCGGCACGAACGATTACTTTATGAAGTGGTAAAGGACCAGGGAGAGGTGACCCTTGGAGATTTGGATATGGCGGAAGTTGCTAAAAATCCCCTGGCCATTCTGAAGCGATTGGTGGAAAAGGGCGCCGTAGAGATCAATGAATTTGTACGCCCGGTTATTCGCCGAAAAATCGTTTCTTATATACAACTCGGGAGTGAATATGGCTCAGAAGATTCCCTGCACCAATTGCTGGATCAGCTGAACAGGGCACATAAACAAAAGGAGCTGGTTGAACGTTTCCTGGAGCTGGCCTATTCAGATAAATTGGTAAAGGTTGGAACCGTTGACCCTGCTCCTCAGGTGCTAAAACGGGAGTTGCTCCGACAATCAGGAGGTTCTGGAGCCCTTACTGCACTCATTAAGAAGAGGTATCTGGAGCAAGTAGACAAAGAGGAGCTGGGACGGTATGGAAGTCAGGATGCGCTTACAAGAGATCCATTCTCACTTAACAAGGAGCAATCGGAAGCCCTTGAGGATATCAGGCAACAATTTCAAAGATATCAGGCTGTGTTGCTGCATGGAGTTACATCCAGCGGTAAAACAGAACTTTACATCCATCTGATCAGGGAGATGATTGAACAGAACAGACAGGTTCTTTATCTGCTTCCTGAAATTGCACTTACCACTCAGATTATAGAACGGATGCGACAGGTATTCGGCAATCAGGTTGGGGTTTACCACTCCCGGTACAGCGATTCGGAAAGGGTGCACGTATACCGGAACTTGCTGGGTCTTACCGATGATGAAACCTACCGGGTAGTGATTGGTGTACGTTCGGCCATCTTTCTTCCTTTCCAGGCACTGGGGTTGATCATCATAGACGAAGAGCATGAAAACACATTTAAGCAGCACGATCCGGCTCCCCGTTATCATGCAAGAGATTCTGCCCAGATATTGGCCTTATACCACGATGCAAGGGTACTGTTGGGAACGGCTACTCCTTCCTTTGAATCCCTTTATAATGCCCGGAGCAAAAAATACGGATTTGCCACCATCCCATCCCGTTTTGGCAATACAGAGCCACCGGAGATCATCCTGGCCAATACCAGGGTCGCCACAAAAAGGAAGCAGATGGTTTCTCATTTCACTCCACAACTGGTGAATGGGATCAAAGAAGCCCTGGCCGATGGGGAGCAGGTAATCCTTTTTCAAAACAGGAGAGGATACTCAAATTATATTGTTTGCAGCGATTGTGGGCATATCCCCAAATGTGCCCGTTGTGATGTGAGCCTCACCTACCATCGCATCAGTGGAAAAATGGAGTGCCACTATTGTGGTCATAAGGAGCCCATGCCCGGGGAATGTCCTTCCTGCAAGGCCACACGTATGATCATGAAGGGATTTGGGACAGAGAAGATAGAAGATGAAATTGCACTGGTTTTTGAGGGCATTCGAGTGGGAAGGTTGGACACCGATAGTGCCCGGTCTGCAGGGGGATATGAGAAAGTAATCCGCAGTTTTGAGCAAGGGAAGCTGGATGTTTTGATCGGCACCCAGATGCTCTCCAAAGGACTGGATTTTGACAACGTCAGCCTGGTGGGGGTACTGGATGCTGACAGCATGTTGCACTTTCCCGATTTCAGGGCTTTTGAGCGAAGCTTCCAGCTGATCTCCCAGGTGAGTGGCAGGGCCGGAAGGCGAAAAAAACGTGGCAAGGTGATCATTCAGACCATGGACCCCGATCATCCGGTGATCCAGTATATTTGTAACAACGATTATGAAGGCCTCTACCAGGAACAGATGGAGGAGCGGCAAATATTTGGCTATCCGCCTTTCAAACGAATGATCCGTATCTCCTTCAGACATAAGATCCCTTCCATCCTTGATGGTGCTACTGATCTGGCAGGAAAAGAGCTAAAGAAGATCTTTTCCAGCCGGGTGTATGGCCCACAATATCCCCCCGTAAGAAAAGTCCACAACACTTTTATCAAACAAATTATTCTCAAAGTTGAGCGTGAAGCCTCCTATGAACGGGCCAGGCAGCTTCTAAAAGAGGTACTTGATGGTATATCCGGGAACGAAGTGTACAAGTCCATTCGTATCTCTGTTGATGTGGACCCTCATTGAGTTTAAAATTCTATCTTTGCGCTACTTTTATTTGAGCAGATGTTTGAATCCATTGATTTTCCGAAGCTTTTCAAAAAGTTCTCCAACCAGAAAATCCTGATTATTGGTGATGTGATGATCGACACATACCTCTGGGGGGATGTAGCACGGGTATCTCCTGAAGCGCCGGTCCCCATCGTATCGGGTGTGATGGAGGAGAGTCGATTGGGAGGTGCGGCCAATGTGGCCCTCAATATTAAAGCAATGGGTGCAGTTCCCATACTCTGCTCTGTTATTGGAGAGGACTACAGGGGAAAACTCTTCCTGGAGTTGATGGAAGAGCAGAATCTGACGGATATCGGATTGGTGGTGGATGATCACAGGGTGACCACCCAGAAAACCAGGATCATCAGCAGCAATCAGCACCTGTTACGTGTGGATGAGGAGATGGATATCTTACTGACCAACAGGGTGCAGGACCAATTCCTGGAATTAATCAATAACCTGCTGGAGAGTGGAGGGATTGATGCTATTATCTTTCAGGATTACGATAAGGGCGTGCTGGTACCCAGGGTAATTTCTGAAGTGATCAATGCTGCAGAGAGGGTGTTGGTACCGGTCCTGGCGGATCCAAAATTCAGGAGTTTTGATCTCTACCGCAAGGTAAAACTTTTCAAACCCAATTATAAGGAGTTGATTAAGGGGCTGAACCTGGATATAGAAAAACATGAGATTGAAAAGCTCTCCAAAGCAGTAAAGAAATACCAGAAGAAGCAGGAGATCGATACCTTGCTGGTCACCCTCAGTGAACACGGGATCATTGCTTCAAAAGATGGCACATATGTGCATATTCCGGCAGTGGTGAGGGATATTGCGGATGTCTCCGGTGCAGGAGATACGGTGATCAGTGTTGCTGCCCTTTGCATGATCGCCGGAGTGGATGCCACTACAGTAGCGGCCATCTCCAACCTGGCAGGAGGTCAGGTATGCGAGAAGGCCGGTGTGGTACCGGTAGATGCAGAAAAGTTACTGGCCGAATGTGAACTCCACTTTAAAAGTTCATAAAGTTTTGGTAGTTTTGCCATCCAAATCGGGGTATAGCGCAGCCCGGTAGCGCGCGTCGTTCGGGACGACGAGGTCGTGGGTTCAAATCCCGCTACCCCGACAAATAATGCCGCAACGCTCATTATATCAGAGAGTTACGGCATTTTTATTTCTACCCCCTATTATTATTAGCATTCAAGGATAATTGATACAGTGGTTTAGTTCTCCTTGTTTATAAGGTTCACAATAACCTTTATCATGGTATCCTTTTCTTCAGACTTACTTACAGCAATCATTAATGTCAAAGCTACCAAAGCATTGTCGGCAATTCTCTTCTTTCCGAATTCGTCAAACAGAATCCTATTGCGTTCAAGAAAGTACAAAAATATAAATGCTGCTATTCGTTTATTACCATCTGTAAATGAATGGTTCTTTGTTATAAAATAGAGAAGATTTGCAGCTTTCTCTTCTACGCTGGGATATAAATCATTTCCATCAAATGTTTGGTAGATTGTTGACAGAGAACTTTTTAATGAATTATCTTTTTCACGTCCAAACAACTCACTGTTACCGTAAGCTTTCTTAGCAATTGCAATTTGTTTTTTCGCTTCATTATAGGTTAGTTGGTATGTCTCTTTCCCTGAAGTTTTCCTAATATCAAGGTTCTGGTAATCATATCTATCCAGTATATCAAGAGCATATGCATAGTCAGATATAATTGTTAACAATCCAACACTTTCGTCAGTATTTAACTCCTTATAGTTAAGCACATCCCCAAGAAGTTTTACTGAATCTTGCAACTCCTTTAGTTGCTCATTCTGTTGCGTAAGTTTTTTTTCATTAATCGAGAATCCTTTTATAAGATAATTCTTTAATATCTTGCTAGCCCAAATTCTAAACTGAGTACCTCTCTGGGATTTGATTCGATAGCCAATCGATATTATAACATCCAGATTGTAGTAGTCAACTTGATAAATCTTTCCATCCGCGGCAGTTGTTGCATTTTTTGCAACAACTGACTGTTTATCTAACTCACCTTCCTTAAATATGTTACTGATATGTCGTGAGATTACAGACTTGTCTCTCAAGAATATATCAACCATTTGATTCAGACTGAGCCATACTGTTTCATTCTCAAGTCTCACCGAAATCTCAGTATTCC
>Ga0209013_10000821_pt1 | contig 28519 bp, 23 predicted proteins | sample Cruoilmetagenom2_FD_187291 | JGI IMG/M metagenome (GOLD analysis project Ga0209013, IMG submission 187291) | Oil polluted marine microbial communities from Coal Oil Point, Santa Barbara, California, USA - Sample 2 (SPAdes) (version 2) | ecosystem: Environmental > Aquatic > Marine > Oil seeps ...
TGGGGCGGCTGGTGGTTCTGGGACCCAGTCGAAAACGCCTCGTTCATGCCTTGGCTTGCCGGAACCGCTCTGCTCCATTCGGCCCTCGTGATGGAAAAGCGCGAAGCACTGAAGGTCTGGACGATCCTTCTAGCGATCCTCACGTTTTCCTTGTCTCTGATGGGGGCCTTCCTGGTTCGCTCTGGCGTGCTCACATCTGTGCATGCCTTTGCCGTCGACCCTGAGCGTGGCATTGCCATCTTGCTGATCATGACGATCTTCGTTGGCGGCGGTTTGGCGCTGTTTGCTTTGCGTGCCGGAGAGCTACGCCAAGGCGGTCTTTTCGCGCCGATCAGCCGCGAAGGAAGCTTAGTGCTCAACAACGTCCTGCTGACGACCGCGACGGCCACGGTCTTGGTTGGTACGCTCTACCCGCTGCTGCTTGAAGGACTGACCGGAGCCAAGATTTCCGTTGGACCGCCGTACTTCAATATGACCTTCATACCCCTTATGGTGCCGCTTCTGATAGCAATGCCGTTTGGTCCGTTTTTGCCCTGGAAGCGTGGCGATTTGCAGGGGGTTGCGCAACGCCTCATCACCGCAGCGCTGATCGGCCTCGTGGTGATGGTCGCGACCATGGCGCTGTCCGTCAGGGGACCGTGGCTCGCCCCGCTCATGATGGCGGTCGGTGTCTACGTCATGGTCGGTGCGCTGCAGGAACTCGCTTTTCGAGCGAAGCTCGGCGTGGCTGGCCGCGAGGAGGTTTTACGCCGTCTTTGGAACCTTCCCCGCTCGGTCTACGGCTCGACGCTGGCGCATTTTGGCGTCGGTATGATGGTCGTTGGAATCGTTGCCACCAGCGCCTACCGAACCGAGCAGGTGCTCGTGATGAAGCCTGGCGACAAGGTCGAAATTGCTGGCTACGAGCTGACGTTCAAGGGCGTCGCCCCTTACCGGGGAGCGAACTACCGCGAGCAGGTCGGGACATTCGAAGTAACCCGTGACGGCTCGCCGGTAACGACGCTCAACCCCTCCAAGCGTGTCTATGATGCTCCCCCGCAACCGACATCCGAAGCCGGCATCCACGCTTCCTGGCGTGGCGACCTCTACACAGTTCTTGGAGACGCCCAGGAAGAAGATGGCGGTTATGCCATACGCCTGTACTTCAACCCGCTGGTCCGCTTCATCTGGCTTGGTGCGCTTGTGATGTTCTTCGCTGGAGGCATTTCGCTGTCGGATCGCCGCCTTAGAATTGGCGCACCCCAGCGTAGCAGGCGTACACCTCCGGTGGCCGTCGCCCCAGCCGAATAGTTGGAGAAGCGTGATGCAGGTTTCAGCACGGTGGCAAAGGGCGTTTGCTCTTCTCACCACCGCAATCCTACTCATCTGCGGTTCGGGCGGTGCCGGAGCCGTTCAACCTGACGAAATCCTGAAAGACCCGAAGCTTGAAACACGCGCCCGCCAGATCTCCTTGGAATTGCGGTGCCTCGTCTGCCAGAATCAATCGATCGACGATAGCGACGCACCGCTTGCCCGCGACCTGAGATTATTGGTCCGCGAACGCCTTGAGAACGGTGATAGCGATTCCGAGGTCCTCGATTTTATCGTCAGTCGTTATGGTGAGTTCGTTTTGCTCAAGCCGCCGTTCGGGTGGCACACGTTGCTGCTGTGGCTCACACCACTTATTGTTCTTGCTGGCGGTGTTTGGCTCGCCCGATCGGTCATCAATCCCCTCAAACCGGCGTCCGGTTCAGACGAGGCCGGGGCGCAGGACGCGGCTTTATCCCCAGATGAGGAAGCCAAGCTGAAACAAATCCTGGACCAAGGATGACGCCATCCTTCTCCCCAAAAGGTGCTGTTCCATTACGAATGTTTAATCTCCCAGAAAGACTGTCGTAAGTGGCGCCTCGTTATTGATGTCTCCAGACGCGGATTATTGAACGAACAGGAGACACATCCATGCAAGCAACGTCTGACGCCTCGGTGAAAAGCGCCGGCGCGCCCAACAGGGTACGGACCTGGGGCCGACGCGGCGCCGCCGCCACCGCAGTGCTGGCAGCCTCGGGGCTCATGCTGACCTTTGACGCCACCAGCGGTGGTGCTCAAGCGCAGCGTGCCCCAGACGCTCAAAACACGATTCAAACCCCCAACGGCCCTGCGCCATCGAGCTTTGCCGATATTGTCGATAAGACGCGCCCCGCCGTGGTCAGCATTTCCGTCACGAACGGCGCTAAGAAGTCCGCCGCCGGCAAGGGCGGCCCGCAGATCCCGGGTATGCCCGACCTTCCAGATGACCATCCGCTGAAGAAATTTTTCGACAACCTGCCCAAAGAGTATCGGAACCCGCAGGGGCGTGGGCGTGGTCCTGCGCGCCCGTCGCTGGCTCAAGGCTCAGGCTTTGTGATCTCGCAGGACGGATACATCGTCACCAATAATCACGTCATCGATAATGCATCCGAAATTCAGGTGCGGTTCGATAAAGACCACAAGTACGATGCCGAACTCATTGGCGCCGATCCGCGCACCGACCTTGCTTTGCTGAAGATCAAGGACGCTAGTGGGGAAAAGTTCCCGTTCGTGAAGTTCTCGTCCGGTAAGGTGCGTGTCGGCGACTGGGTTCTGGCCGTCGGCAACCCATTCGGCCTCGGCGGCACGGTAACCGCGGGTATCATCTCCGCTCAGGGCCGCGATATCGGCTCCGGACCATATGACTACATGCAGATCGATGCCGCTGTGAACCGTGGCAACTCCGGCGGTCCCACGTTCAACCTCACTGGTGACGTTGTCGGCGTCAACACAGCGATCTACAGCCCATCGGGTGGAAACGTCGGTATTGCCTTTGCTGTTCCTGCCGCCACGGCGGTGGAAGTCATCGAACAGCTTAAGCGCGACGGAACCGTCAGTCGGGGTTGGCTCGGCGTCAAGATTCAGAACATTGACGAAGATACGGCTTCCAGTCTTGGCCTTAAAGCTCCCAAAGGAGCACTGGTATCCGACGTGACTCCGGAAGGACCGGCAGAAGGTGCAGGTCTCAAGGCCCAGGACGCGATTTTGACGGTCAACGGTTCCACGATCAAGGACAGTCGGGACCTCGCTCGCAAGATCGCAGGGTATACCCCGGGCGAAAAGGTTGCCGTCGGTATCTGGCGCGATAACGGTAAAAAGGAACTCGACGTAGAACTGGGTCGCTTCCCATCGTCCTCCGTCGAGCTGGCCGCCTTGCGTGAAGGTAAACCGCTCGCTCCGAAGGTGACGGAACTGCAGCAGCTCGGCCTGTCGTTGAAGCCCGGCAAGTCGAACGAAGAAGGCGGCGTGGTGATCGCCAACGTCGATCCTGAATCGGATGCCGCACGAAAAGGGTTAAAGGCCGGCGACATCGTCTTGGAAGTTCAGGGCGTCGAGGTCAAAGCTGCTGATGATGTGGTCCAGGGCGTCAAGAAAGCCGTCAAGCGCGAGCGCGGCGCGGTGCTCCTGCACATCAAGTCGGGCAACAGCAAACGCTTCGTCGCTGTCCGCCTGAAGAAAGGGTAACCTGCCTAGGTTGCAGTCACTGATTGTGTTAGCAAACAGGGGGCGGCCTGACGTTAGTGCGGGCCGCCCCCGTTTCACTGTCGCAGCCCAGGCTGCGCAGACTTCTCGCCCGGTCCATGCGATTTCACCGCAAACGGATCGCCAATCAAAAACAAGGAACTTCGAGGCCGGACCATGCGTGTACTCCTGATCGAGGACGACACCGAAACGGCAAGCTTTCTCATCAAGGCCCTTAAAGAGAGCGGCCACAACGCTGAATGGGCTGCAGACGGGATCAGCGGTCTAGACCTCGCCAGGGAAGGTGCCTTTGATGTTCTTTTGGTCGACCGCATGCTGCCCGAGCTAGATGGTCTTTCAGTAATCCACACGCTCCGCAAGGAAGGCAATCAAACTCCAGTCCTGGTGTTGTCAGCGCTGGGTGAGGTCGATGACCGCGTCAAGGGCCTCAAGGCTGGCGGTGATGATTACCTGACCAAACCCTATGCCTATGCGGAGCTTCTGGCGCGTGTTGAAGCACTTTCCAGACGCACCATCCCCGGCGAACAAGCCACCCGTCTTGTCGTCGGCGACCTTGTTCTTGACCGCCTGTCGCACGCGGTCACCAGAGCCGGCGAGCCCATCAACCTGCAACCGCGTGAATACCGTTTGCTGGAATACTTGATGAAGCATGCCGGACAGGTCGTCACGCGCACGATGTTACTGGAAAACGTTTGGGATTATCATTTTGACCCCCAGACCAACGTCATCGATGTCCATGTCTCACGCTTGCGCTCCAAGATCGATAAGGCCTTCGACAAGCCACTTATCCACACCGTCCGCGGAGCAGGATACGTCGTCCGTGAAAGTAACGGATAATCCCTCGCGCGCTACACTTTCGACGACGGTGTTCGGGCTGAGCGCGCTCGCCGTGGCTGCCTTTCTAGTGGTCACTGCAGTGTTGTTTGCCTTGGCGATCTGGCACACCAACCGGGTCTTTGTCGGCGACGTCCTCGATGCGCTCAACGCAGAAGCTGAGGCGTTACTTGCGACATCCCAACAGGGCGACGCCGACACCTTGCAACGGGCCGTGGCCCGTCTCAGCAGCAAAGCCAACTCCCGCCTCTACTACTTGGCCAGTCCGTCGGGGACCAAGCTCGCCGGCAATCTGGCCGACCTCCCGCCGGAACTCGCCAATAGGACCGCTGGTGGACTGTTCACCTATCGCTACGACCGTGGCCCCCAGCCTGGAGAACGAACCGCCGCCGGGCTTCCCGTGCGACTGAGGTCCGGTGGCCTTCTTGTCGTCGCCCGCGATATCGAAGATCAGCGCTCACTGATCTGGTGGATGCGTTTCTTGGCTCTCGTTGCATTCTCGATTATCGCGTTGGGCGGTCTCGGATTGGGTTACATGGCGAGCCGTTCCGTGCTTACGCGCGTCGACCGTTTGACGTATGCAACACGAAACATCATGGCCGGCGACCTCAGCGGACGTTTGCCGTTTCAGGGAAACGGTGACGAGTTCGACCGGTTATCGCAAAGCGTCAACGACATGCTGTCGCGCATCGAACACTTGATGCATGGACTAAAGGAAGTCTCCGACAATATCGCTCATGATTTGAAAACCCCGCTCAACCGCCTGCGTCATCGCGCCGAAGCGACCTTACGCACCGCTAAGAGCAAGGAAGACCTCACCGCCGGCCTTGGTCAGACAATTGAGGCCGCCGACGAAATCATAAAGACCTTCAATGCGTTGTTGTTGATCGCCCGACTGGAAGCAGGAGCAATAGAGAAGACCAAGACCCCGGTCTGCTTGGCCAGCGTATTGTCGGACGCCGCTGAACTTTATGAACCCGTGGCCGAAGAAGCAGGCCTGCATCTGTCAACAACCGAAATGGCCGCTCTCACCGTCAATGCCAATCGTCAGCTAATTGGCCAAGCAGTCATCAATCTTCTCGATAACGCCATCAAGTATGGCCGCAAAACAGCCCCCGGTTGCGATAGTCCGTCATCGGCGGACAGTGTGCTGGGTGAGATTACGATTAGCCTCAACCGACGGCACGGTAATGCCGAAATCGCGATTGCCGATAATGGCCCCGGGATCTCCGCTTCTGACCGGACCCGCGCAATGGAGCGCTTTGTGCGGCTCGACAAAAGCCGAAGTTTGCCGGGGACTGGGTTGGGTTTAAGCTTGGTTGCGGCAGTTGCGCGCTTGCACGGAGGGGAGCTTCGCCTTGAAGATAACGCGCCCGGATTAAAGGCGGTCCTCAGTCTCCCGCTGTGAGGTGGCCGCCGACCGTGGCCCTGAAACGAACTGGGACGAGGCGAAAACATGAGCACGACGTCAATCGCACAGCCCGACTCCGAAGGCCCCCTGTTCGCCCGACTGACAGCTGCCCCGGCAACTCCGGACGACCCGCGTTGCAGCGCTGAGGTCGATGAACTGATTGAGGCACTAAAATCCTCCCCCGACCAGCCTGAGACAGACCTCAGCCTGTTCGAAGAGCCGCAAGTCCGCAGCCTGCTCAGCGGAATTTTTGCTGGCTCCCCCTATCTCTCGGGCTTGATCCGGACCGAACCGGACAGACTACTTCGACTTCTGGCCAGCGAACCGGAAGCTCATTTCGCGACCCTTAAGACCGGACTGTTACGCGACATGGCTGATGCGGCAACTGATCCAGAGTCTATGCGTTTGCTCCGACGGTTCAAGTCGGAGGTCGCACTGCTCACCGCGCTGACGGACATCGGCGGTGTCTGGCCGACGACGAAGGTGACAGAGGTCCTGACAGAGACTGCCGACGCAGCCCTCCAAACTGCCGTCCGCTATCTGCTACGCAAGGCAACCGAGAAGGGCGACTGGCTCACCGACACCCCGCAAACACCGGAGTTGGGTTCCGGCTATATAGTTCTTGCCATGGGCAAGTACGGCGCTGGCGAACTCAACTACTCAAGCGATATCGATCTCATCGTTTTTTATGAGCGCAGCCTGGCGCGTTTGAAAGAGGGCGTTGAATTCCAGCCCTTCTTCGTCCGGCTCACCCGTGAACTGGTCAAACTCATCGATGAGCGGACGGCCGACGGTTACGTCTTCCGCACCGATCTACGGTTGCGCCCTGATGCTGGTGCAACACAGCTCGCGATTTCGACCGATGCAGCTCTCCAGTACTACGAGAGCTTTGGCCAGAACTGGGAACGCGCCGCCCTCATTAAAGCCCGCGCGGTAGCCGGTGATATCCCCGCCGGTGCGGCCATATTACAGGAACTCGAACCCTTCATATGGCGCCGCTATCTCGACTTCGCTGCGATCTCCGATGTTCACGCTATGAAGCGTCAAGTCCACGCGTTTAAGAAGCTGGGCGGTATCGGTGTTGCCGGCCACAACCTCAAACTCGGCCGTGGCGGAATTCGCGAGATAGAATTCTTTGTTCAAACCCAACAGCTTATCGCCGGTGGGCGACAGCCCGCTTTGCGGCTGCGCAGGACCCTCGAAACCCTTGATATCCTTGTCGAACGCGAATGGATCAAGCCCAAAGTTCGAGATGAACTCAAAAAGGCCTATTGCTTCCTGCGTCAGCTGGAGCACCGTATACAAATGATTGCTGACGAGCAAACCCATTCAATCCCTGCAGACCCAGACAGGCTTGAGAGCTTTGCCCATTTTGCAGGATATGCCGACACACAAGCTTTCTCCGATGCCTTGTTGCCGGTGCTGCAAACCGTGCAAGGCCACTACGCGGCGCTGTTCGAAGATATGCCCGATCTCACTACCCGCGGTGAGAATATGGTGTTTGCCGGCAGCGATGAAGACCCAGACACGGTGGCGTTGTTGCGCGAGATGGGCTTTACGCAACCGAGCACGGTGATAAAGCTCGTCAGGGGCTGGCACCATGGGCGCTACGCTGCGGTCCGTTCCGAGCGCTCCCGCGAACGGTTGACGGAAGTGCAGCCATTCCTCATCGAAGCCCTTGCCGATACCGCTGATCCAGATGCCGCAATAGCCGCCTTCGATCGGTTCGTGTCTGATATGCCATCCGGCATTCAGTTATTCTCTTTGTTGCGCGCCAATCCAAATTTGCTGCGCCTCGTCGCGGATATCATGGGCACCGCCCCACGACTTGCGCGCATCCTGTCACGCCGCCGTCGCCTACTCGATGCGGTGATCGATCCCCGCACCTTCGAGACACTCCCCGGCACCGATGAGTTGGATGACGTCATCCGTTCAGAACTCGCCACCGCCGCAGACTTCCAAGAGCTCCTCGACCGAGCTCGCATAGTCGGCAGCGAGCAGTGGTTCCTCGTTGGTGTTCGGGTTCTCTCCGGTACCATAGACGCCAGCCGCGCTGGCGAAGCATACGCACGCATCGCGGAGAGCTTGATCGAGGCCCTGCTTACTGACGTCGCGAGTGAGTTGGCCAGCCGGCACGGCGAGGTTCCCGGCGGTGCTGCTGTTGTCTTGGCAATGGGCAAGCTCGGTAGTCGAGAAATGACTGCTGGCTCCGACCTTGACCTCATTGTCATCTACGACTTCGAGCAGGGCGCCCTTGAATCCGATGGCGAGCGCCCTTTGGCCCCGGTGCAATACTACGCTCGTCTCACGCAACGCTTGATCAGCGCGCTCAGCGCACCGACCTCCGAAGGTGCACTCTATGATGTCGATATGCGTCTTCGACCCTCCGGCCAGCAGGGTCCGGTAGCGACCAGGCTTTCAAGTTTCAGGGATTACCAGTCAAGCGAGGCCTGGACTTGGGAGCACATGGCATTAACGCGGGCCCGTGTCGTCGCCGGCCCGCCTCATTTGCGCGACGACGTCGAAACCGCCATCCGCGATTGCCTTGTTCAACCACGAGATCGCGCCAAGATCGTTGCAGATGTCCGTGAAATGCGCGGCAAGATCGCCGCGGAAAAGGGCACCCAAAACCATTGGGACATCAAAAATGTTCGTGGCGGTCTAATCGATCTGGAGTTCATCGCGCAGTTTTTGCAGCTGATCCACGCCGCCGAGCATCCCGATATTCTGGAAACCTCAACCCTCGGCGCGTTACGACGTTTGCGCGACAAAGGCTTGCTCAGTCCAAACCATGCCGAAGTCTTACTTCCCACAGGTCGGCTTTTAAGCGACCTCACCCAGATAATGCGGATCTGCAGCGAAGGTCCCTTTAAACCCGAGACCGCCCCGCTAGGCACGCGCGAACTGCTCGCCCGCGCTGGCGAGTCCCCGACCTTCGAAGCGATGGAGTGTCGCTTGATCGAAAGCCTTGCGAGTGTCGCGCAGGCCTATGATGAGATTGTCAGGTAGTAATAAAGCGCCTGTAACGCGAACCCTCCATGAACCAAATTTCAGGCGGTCAAACGAGCATCAGGGATACATTCAGCCCCCGGTTCGAGTGCGAAGAAATCCTGCTGCAGAGAACGCTCGAGCACGACGGTAGCCCGCCAACTGCCCGTCTCGAAGCGCTCTGTATCGAGATGAAGTCCGTGTACTTCAAGCAGCGCTCTGGCTACGCAAATTGCGAGACTATCGTCGGCATCGGTTTCTTGCCCGCCATAGCAGGCAAATGTGAGCTTGATATTCTGACCCTCAAGGGTGCCTTCGACTAAAATCGGTGAACTCTGGGAAGAACGATCGGTTGTTTCCCGCATTAGATTGATAAAGACCTGCCGTAGTGTTCGCTGGTCTCCAGATAACTCCAAATCGTCAGGGATGTCGCAATCAAGTAGCAAGCCCTTTTGCGTGGTTTGTAACACAAGGCTCTGCCAGGCCTCCACCAGCAGGGCTCTGAGCGCCACCGGCTGCGCAGCCGACGGTAGGTCCCGCACGGGCTCCGCAAGCGCTGAAGTGATTGCCAATGTGTCCTCGGCCGATTTCAGCAGCGTCTGGCCGCAGGTCAGAATATGTTCGGCGTAGTTCTGGTAGCGTTGTGATCCCAGCGGCCCGAAGGTTTCCCGTGACATCAACTCAGAAAAGCCGATCACGGCATTAAGTGGCGTTCGCAATTCGTGACTGATCCTGGCAGTCAACTGCGCGAGTGCGGCAGCCTGGGCCAATTCGGCGGCAAGCCTAGGATTGGGACGCGATCGCGGTCCACTCGACCAGCCAATCGCAGGAGCGTCGCTTTTGCTTTTCGCGCACGCCTCATCAGCGAGGGCAACATCCGCTTGCGGTTCACTGTCTGTGGCCGCCGAACGCGTCCGCCACATTAATCCAACAATCAGTGCCGACAAAGCAGCGCAAACCGGAGCGAGAGGCGCTGGGAGTGGATCAATGAAATGAGCCGCTACAGCAAGCGAAGCGAGCATGGCGGCACTGGTCGGGATAGCTGCGTTCTTGAGCTGCCACGAGGTGTCTTGGCATTGAGTGTAAACTGCAACGGTAGACTGATCTTGCCTCCCGGCGGACACAAAAACACCTTCTGGTCTGGCGGACAAAGTCCCCTCCATACCGATCGCCCCCATTGTCTTTTTTACGAATTGCCCCGACCGAATCGATTAGAAGGCGCCCCCGCCAACGAATCGCAAGGACCAGTCTCGATGCTTCGCCGGGTCGTGTCGAGGATATTAAATCGGATTAAGGAATCGTGATTGCGGAAGCGTCAGTCCTGAAGAATCCGTGCCACAATCTCGGTCGTATCCCGTGAGATCGAATCTTCCTCGGCTAAACGCTCAAGTGCTCTCTTTGCGGCCTTGCGCCGGACCGGCTCGAGCACGCGCCAGCTTCTTAGGCCGTTGAGCAGCCTGGCCGCAATTTGCGGATTGAACTTGTCGATGGTCAACACTTGATCGACGGCCAGCTGGTAGCCTTTCCCATCCGGGCGATTGAATTGCACTGGATTACGCATAATGAAACTACCTATCAGGGCTCGCACCTTGTTGGGGACGGTAATGTCAAATGGCGCATGCAACATGAGTTTCTCGATTTCCTCGATCACGTTCGCACGCGGCGACAGCGCTTGGGCGGCAAACCAAGTGTCGATCACCACATGATCATCCTTCCAGAGTTCATAGAAATGCTCCAGAACCGCCTTGCGTTGTGGCCCCGCTGATCCTGCTAAAAGCGACATTGCGTGTGCCGCCTCGGTCATCGTTTTCGCCGTAAAGTAATGGTCAGCCGCCAGCTCAAGATCCGCCTTATGGCTGCGGCTCATTAGGAGCGTCAGGGCAGCGTTGCGTGCCGCGCGGCGCCCGGTGTTTTGAGCGTCGGGAGAAAAGCGTCCCTTGGAAATCAGCGAACTATGGATGTCAACGAGCTGACTTTCCAGCCGACGGGCCAGCAGGCCCGACAGAGACTTGTGTGCGGCGTGGATGTGATAGGGATTGACGTTACGCCCCAGCTCCCGGGCAATGTCGTTCTCACTAGGCAGCTGCATCAACTCCGCCCGGAACGCCCAATCCAGTGTGTCGTCGCTCAACGCTCGTTCCAGCGCCCGCGTCAGTCCTTGTCCGCTTCCGGATCGTTTGCCTTGAGCCAGACTTTCGACACGTCGAAGGATGATCCGAGTTGCAAAGGTATTCGCGGCTTGCCAACGATTGAAAGGGTCACTGTCTTCGGCAAGCAGAAATTCAAGGTCGCGGTCACTGAGATCGATGGCGAGATTGACCGGCGCCGAAAATCCGCGCAATAGCGACGGCACTGGACGTTCGCTGACGTTAACGAAGGAAAACGACTGACGTTTTTTGGTCAGCTGTACGAGGTCGCCGCGAATCTCCGTGCCGTCTTTCAGCTGAAGCGGAAGGTCGCCATTTTTGCCGACAAGACCAAGCCGGACCGGAATCAGCATGGGTTGCTTATTTGGTTGTCCCGGCGTTGGCGGAACGGTTTGCTCGAGTGTCAGCTTGGCGGTTTTAGCACGCCGGTCATAATCAAACGTCGCTTTCAAGCTAGGCGTACCCGACTGATCGTACCATCGGCCGAATTGACCAAGCTCGATCCTTGCTGCATCTGCGAAACAATCTAGGAATTCCTCAACTGTCGCCGCCTCCCCATCGTGGCGGTCGAAGTACAGGTCCATGCCTTCTCGGAATTTCTCATCACCCAGTACGGTCTGCAGCATGCGCACGATTTCCGCGCCTTTTTCGTAGACAGTAGCAGTGTAAAAATTGTTGATCTCGATGTAACTGCGCGGCCGTACCGGATGCGCCAGCGGTCCCGCGTCCTCGGTGAATTGCATAGCCCTTAGCTGCCGCACATCGCCGATGCGTTGAACCACGCGCGAGCGCTCATCAGCGGAGAACTCCTGGTCTCGAAAAACCGTCAGCCCCTCTTTGAGGCACAACTGAAACCAATCCCGGCAAGTGATGCGATTTCCTGTCCAGTTATGGAAATACTCGTGTGCGACCACGCTCTCGATGGCGGCATAGGTTGTGTCGGTGGCGGTGGCTGGCGAAGCAAGAATGAGCCGATCGTTGAAGATATTGAGGCCCTTGTTCTCCATCGCGCCCATGTTGAAGTCGGAAACGGCGACGATATTGAAGACCTCAAGATCGTACTCGCGGCCAAACTTTTCTTCATCCCAGCGCATGGAGCGTTTCAGCGCATCCATCGCCCAGGCCGCACGTTCCTCCTTGCCGTGCTCCACATAAACCCTCAGGGCGACATTGCGACCGCTCATCGTTTTGAAGCTTGATGCGATCGACCCAAGGTCGCCACCGACCATGGCGAACAGGTAGCAGGGTTTCGGGTGCGGATCGTGCCAGATAGTATAGTGCCTCTTGCCGCCCTGCAGCGTGCCACGCTCGAGCAGATTGCCATTGGCAAGCAGCACCGGTGCTTCAATCAAGTCCGCTTCGAGGCGGACCCGGTAAGTCGACAATACGTCTGGCCGGTCCAGGAAATAGGTGATGCGGCGGAACCCTTCCGCCTCGCACTGCGTGCAGTAGACCCCACGCGAGCGGTAGAGTCCTTGCAGAGCCTTATTCGCTTCAGGATTGACCCTCGTTGTTACGTCCAACACGAAGCGGTCTGCCGGTGGATTGGAGATCGTCAGCCCGCTCTTGGTCGCGCGAAAGGAACCGCGGGGCAGTTCCTTTTTATCGAGCCGCAGGCTCTCCAATCCAATATGCTCGCCTTCCAGACGGAGCTGTTTGGGTTTGCGCTTCGCTTTAGGATTTACGCGAATATTTAGCTTGGCACGCACGATTGTATCGGTGGGATGCAGTGAGACATCGAGGTCGACTGAATCAATGAAGAAATCCGGGGGGCGGTAATCTTCCAGGCGAATAGCGCGCGGGGTGTCTGTTCTCATCGTTGGTCCGGCAGTGGCTTTAACTTGGTCGGCCGAACAAGACTAGCGCGTACTATCCTTCCGCGTCACCACGTTCCTGCTCGATTTCGATAGTTGGCCGTCGCCCCGGCTAAGGCTCAACCGCTAACGCGGACAACATTAAGCGCGATTGCGCAATTCGTGCACGCTGAACAGCGCCTTGTTATCCGTCCATACCCTAGCCGGCGTCCAACCGGCATTCCTCGCAAGGCTCCTGAACGCTTCAATATCGTATTTGTGCGAGTGCTCAGTATGAATGCGCTCACCCTTCGCAAATGCGATCTCGTGGCCGAGTACGCGAACGGTTTGAGACGTTTTACTGATGAGGCTCATATCGATCCGTCCAAGTTTGCTGTCGTAGGTGGCGAGGTGTTCAAACTTGCTAACGTCGAAACTCGTATTGAGATCGCGGTTGGCGCGCGCCAATAAGTTGAGATTAAACGCAGCAGTAATGCCCTGCGCATCGTCATAAGCGGCAAGTAGGATGTCGCGATCCTTGCGGAGATCCGCACCGATAATTAGGCGACTGTCGGTCCCGAGGATTTCGCGCATGTTAGCGAGCAGGTCCACCGCCTCACCTGGTTTCAAATTACCAATCGTGGACCCTGGAAAGAAGCCCAGTTTCGGCGTCGAGGCAAACTCTCCCGGCAACTTCATCCTGGCGGAAAAATCGCCAACGACCGGGTAAACAGCCAACTCCGGGAAGCGCCTTGCCAGCCTGCCGGTGGCCTCCTCCAGTGCCGATGGGCTGATGTCGATTGCAACATAACCAGCTAGGCGGTCGAGCGCCGACAGCAAGATCTCGGTCTTGGTGCTCGAGCCGGAACCGAACTCGAAGAGCAGAGTGCCGGTCGGCGTTGCCTCGCGGATCTCCTCAGCATACGCCTTCAAGATCGCTGTTTCGGTGCGCGTTGGATAATACTCAGGGAGTTCCGTGATCTGTTCGAACAGCTCGCTACCGCGTTTGTCATAAAGGAAACGACACGGGATCGACTTGGGGTCATTGCCAAGCCCGTTGACGAGCGCGCGGGCAAACTCCAGATCGGCCGGTTCCCCCGGATCGCGTGGGGCATCTCCATCGAGAATTTTGGCGGCCTTTGACGTCGAATTCATGCATCCTCCGCGAGCCTGAGGCCCATCAATTGCCATCGCTGGGCTGGATAAAAGAAGTTGCGGTACGTCCGCCGGCTGTGGCCGTCAGGCGTGACGCAAGAAGCGCCTTTCAGAACATTCTGCGAGCACATGAATTTGCCATTGTACTCGCCGACGGCGCCGACTGACGGCTTGAAGCCGCGGTAAGGAAGATAGGAACTTGCCGTCCATTCCCAAACATCTCCAAACATTTGTTTTAGCTCGCCACCATCACTATCAGGTGACGGCATCGGCCGTAACGCGCCGCTTCCCAGTGTATTGCCGCGTTCCTCCCCGCCGGCCGCCGCCAGTTCCCACTCGAACTCGGTGGGCAAACGCTTGCCCGCCCAGCGTGCGAAGGCCTCCGCCTCGTAGAAGCTGACGTGACTTGCCGGAGCGTCACTGTCGATTGGCAGCAGGCCACCCAGAGTCATCTGGTGCCAACCTCCGTCCTTCTTTTCCCAATACCCCGGCGCTTTCCAGTTTAGCTCCTTGACCGTTGCCCACCCATCGGCGAGCCAGCACAGGGGCTTGCTGTAAGCACCGTCTTCTATGAATGACAGATACTCACCGTTTGTGACGCAACGTTCGGCAAGGCGGAACGGATGGATGAGCACATCGTGGCACGGGCCCTCATTGTCGTAGGCGAAGCCTTCTCCATCGTGCCCGATGCTCACAATACCGCCGTTAAAACCGATGACTGCCGTCGGTTTGTCGTTGGACTTCATCGAACGCAAGCCGGGCACAGAGTAGGCAGGTCGCAATGGCTGCGCGGCGAACAAACTTAGGATGTCGGTCAGCAGCAGCTCCTGATGCTGTTGCTCATGGTTGATACCAAGCTCGACTAGTTCTGCGACTTGAGGGGTGCAGCCCTGGTCACGGTCCATCAACCTTGCCAATGCGTCATCGACATAAGCGCGGTAGTCCCGAACCTCCGATGCGCTGGGGCGCGTCAGCAGCCCGCGGGAGGAGCGCGGGTGCCGGTCACCCTGCGTCTCGTAGTAGGAATTGAAGAAGTAGTTAAAGTGTTCCGAGAACGTCTCATAGCCCGGCAAATAGTGCTGCAGGACGAGTGCCTCGTAAAACCACGACGTGTGAGCGAGGTGCCATTTCGTTGGGCTTGCATCGTCCATAGCCTGGACGACTTGGTCTTCATCAGACAATGGATGGGCCAGCTTTAACGACAGTTTGCGGCTGTCAGCAAGGCGTTCGGTGAGGGCGACATGATGCTCTGAAACGTCCCTTCCAGCGCCCTGTGAATTTGAACTGAGCACGCAACTGCCTTTCAGTTGGATTGATCTCGGCTCTGGCTTGAAGGACACCCCATGCATGGCAGGGTATCGCCGGTCGAGCCGCGTATTGCGGACTAGTCTACTAAGCTTACGCATGGCAGCCTGAATTGGTGCTGCCGGCAACAGTCCGTGAGCCGTGTTGGGTAGTCGACAGTCTGCCTAAGCCATAAGCGGGAGAAAACCCGAACGGCGACAATGGTCAGTTCACAAAAACTTGAAGAAGTGCCGATCGCGAGGAGTTGGGCTAAGGAAAAACAGTATTGCTGCGAACCTAATCAGCCGACATCCAGCCTTCGGGTGTGAGGTGCTCCTGCGGCTTGAAGCGGATTTTGTAATCCATCTTTTGCGACCCTGCGACCCAGTAGCCCAAATACAAATATGGCAGCCCCCGACGGCGCGTTTGCTCAAGGCTCTCTAGGATCATGTAGGTGCCAAGACTTCGGGTTTCTTCATCAGAATCAAAGAAACTGTAGACCATTGAAACACCGTCCGAGAGCTGATCGCACAGCGCTACCGCCTTCAGCGAACCAAGCTGAAGCGACTGCGATAACGGATCCTCCGGTTTAGTCCGATATTCGATCAGAAAGGTCTCGATTGGGCTATCTTCGATCATCACCGAAAAATCGAGAACGGTCATGTCCGCCATGCCACCGTCGCTGTGACGGGAGTCGATGTAACTGCGAAATAGAGCATATTGTTCGGAGGTTGCGATTGCCGGAACCGACCGGGCAACAAGATCACGGTTGCGGCCGATAATCCGGCGCATCGATCGTCCAGGCTGGAAGTCATCGACGGGAACCCGAACTGAAACGCAGGCGTTGCAACCATCGCAGTGGGGTGTGTACGCGATGCTCTGGCTGCGCCTAAAGCCACCTTTCAGCAGGTTGTCGATCAGCGCCATCGGCCGGTCGACAGTGAGATGTGTGAACAGTTTCCGCTCCTTCTGCCCAGAAAGGTAAGGGCAGGGCTGAGGCGCAGTGATATAGAACTCCGGAAAGTTCTTATGCGGAGCTGACATCGTTGCGCTCACCATCTCAATTGTTGTTCGGCCTGCTGCGGCTTCAAGTTGGGAGATCATATGTGACAGTTTGAGAGTCGATCAACCCAACGCGGGCCCTATCGGTAAAAGCTGTCGATAGAACGTGTTTAAACAACTGCGCAGGCAATTGAGTGATCCACCCTTCACATGTGCCTTGCAAGGTCTTTAATTGCCCACTTTCAAGGTTCTCGTGTCTTCGGGCGATCCGGTGCGCAACATGAGGGATTAAATGAACATCGAAGTCGTTCGCGACTACTACGGAAACGTCCTGCAGACGAGTGCGGATCTAAAAACCGACGCATGCTGCACCACCGATGGTATGCCCGGTTTTCTCAAGCAGGCGCTCGCCAATGTGCATGATGAGGTGCTCGCTAAGTATTACGGCTGTGGATTAGTGCTCCCCGAGGCCCTTCAAGGAACCCGTGTGCTGGATATCGGCTGCGGCACCGGACGTGATGCCTACGCGCTGGCGCAAATGGTCGGCGCCACCGGCGAAGTGGTGGGCGTCGATATGACCGATGAGCAGTTATCGGTTGCTGAACAGCACATCGAGTGGCACAGGGCGCGTTTCGGCTACGCGAAGGCCAACACCCGTTTTCTGAAAGGTTACATTGAAAAGCTGGCCGAACTAGATCTGAAGCCAAAGAGCTTTGATCTTGTCGTATCGAACTGCGTGGTCAACCTTTCTGACGATAAGGGTGCGGTTCTCCGTGGAGCGCATGGATTGTTGAAGTCAGGCGGTGAGATGTATTTCGCCGACGTCTACGCCGACCGGCGTCTCGATGACGATCTGCGGCAGCACCCGGTGCTCGTCGGCGAATGCCTGGGCGGCGCGCTGTACTGGAATGACTTCATCGAAATCGCCAAGCAGAGCGGCTTCGCCGATCCGAGATTGGTCGCGTCTCGTCCCCTGGAAATCCAAGACCCCGCCATCGTCGAGAAGGTCGGGGCGGCACGCTTTGTTTCGGCCACTTATCGTTTGTTCAAGATCGAGGAAATGGACGCCGGCAGTGAGAACTACGGTCAGACGGCGATCTATCATGGTGGAATTGCGCAGCACGAGGATGTTTTTCACCTCGATGCGCACCATTCCTTTCCTCGCGGCCAAGTGGTTCCCGTCTGTGGGAACACGCATAGGATGCTGAAAGCCACGCGACTTGGGCCGTACTTCGAGTTTATAGGGGACACCAGCCGCCACCATGGTTCATTTCCAGGGAGCGGAACCAACGATCCATTTGCAATCCTACGCCCGGCGACGGTTACGGCTCCATCTGCTGAGCGGGGGAGCTGCTGCTGAAACAAGGGCGTGATCGTTTGGGATGGAGGCGGCAAGCGGTTATCTCACAAGTTCGTGGCCAGGCGGCCGATTGCCTCGATAAGCGTCTCGGGGCCGATTGCCGGTTCAATTGCGGCATGGGTCAACCACGCCAGCCCACCGAGTGAAACCACCAAGATCACGATCCCCAGTACGAGGCGTTTCAGAAACCACAAAACCGTGATGTGTGACCGTGGCTTAGGCTTGCTGGCTTCCAACTCAACGACCGTCATTTTTGGCTTGCTCCCATGAACACAAGCGTTCAGCGGCTCAGCATACCCGCGGCGGCCTACTTGATGCGATGGCCGCGTCGTTCAGGTCCGTGAACCGTCCCCCTCCTGCTGAGTGCTTGAGGAATTGACTAAGGTCAAGACGAAGCTGCAAACAAATGAATTGCATAAGACGGCGTGGCGGAAGCAACACGCTCAAAACCTCGCCTCAGAGCAAGGGGCGCGTTTGCTTGACCAGTGCGGTGGTTGCCGCCAGGTCCACTTTGCCCGATCCCATAACCGGGATGTTGTTGACGACCAGAATATGCTTTGGCACCCACAATTCCGGAAAGCCGTGCTGTCGCGCAAGCTCCAATAGGGCGTCCTTGTCCGCCTCCGCGGTGTCGGTGACGAGAATGAGCTGCTCACCCTTCCGTGCATCGGGCAGGTTGACGACAACGTGTTGTCCATCGGGCCAGGCATTGGCGGCGAGGGTCTCGACGGCCGCTAGCGACACCATTTCTCCACCGATCTTCGCGAATCTTTTGGCACGACCCTTGATCGTGATGAAGCCCTCGGCATCGATCTCGACGATGTCGCCGGTATCGTGCCAGCCATGATCGGGCGGAACCACGACCCCAGGCTTTTCTGCTTTCACATATCCCGCCATTACGTTGGGTCCATGCACCTTGAGCCGGCCGCCGGTGGCAATCCCCTCAACAGGCTCTATCGCCAGGTCCATAGCCGGCAATGCGCACCCGACAGTACCTCTGTGATTGCGCCCAGGGAGGTTGCAGGCGATGACGGGAGAGCATTCAGTTGCGCCATAGCCCTCCAAGATCTCTGTGCCGATCGCATCCCAGAGTTGGCGTGTCTTATCCTTGACCCGCTCGGCACCGGCGACCACGAACCTCATGCTCGCAAGATCGCCCTCTTCGGCCGCGCGTGCATAACCCCCCAGGAAGGTATCGGTGGCGAATAGAACCGAAGCGTGCTTTTCCCGGATCAACTTGGGGATTTGTCGGTAGTGCAGGGGGGTCGGGTAGAGCACAACTTGCATGCCGTTGAGGACCGGCATCACGGTGCCAGCGGTCAGGCCAAAGGAATGGAACATTGGCAGCGGATTGAAAACAACGTCCGCCGTTGTGAATGCGCCGTCTGCATGAGCGAACATTTGGCGCGCGTTGGTGACGATGTTGCGGTTGGTCAGCACGACGCCTTTGGGCTGGCCCTCGGTTCCCGACGTGAACAGCACCACCGCCGGACTGTCCGGCTTCATTCCCTGGCTGTGGTGAAATCGGCGCGCGTACTTGAAACGCGCGAATCCTTTAGCCTTGTCCAAAGCACCAATTTGTGCGCGGACGTCTTCCAGATAGACAATCTTGATCCGAGTTCCCGGAACAATTTCGGTTTTTTCTAGCGCCGCGATAATGGGTTCGAGTTTGGCCGCATCGACAAACCTTCGCGCTGTGACCACGGTGTGCAACAATGTGGTCTTGGCAGCTGAGACGATGTTGCGAAGCCCCGCCGTGAAATTCAAAAGCGCGGGCACCCGGCCGAACGCGTTGAGCGCGAAAAAAGTCACCGCAAGCCCGGCAACATTAGGCAGCAGGACGCCGATGGTCTCACCTTTTTGCGTGCCGGCGGTCAGCCGCCCCCCGAGCACAAGACTGCCCAGTAGCAGACGGTTGTAGTCGAGCTTCTGCTTATCAGCGTCTTCGATCGCAAGCTTGCTGCCGCCGTGGCGCTGGCGGGCATCGAGCAGAGCTTCGAACACGGTAGTGTCGCAGGACTTGGGATCAAACATCATGGAACATTGGACGCCAACAGAATTGGACCGGAGCAGCCCGCACTATATGCAATCCCTGCCGCGTACGTTGCAAGAGGCTCAGTGCCTATCGAAAACAACCTGCGCCGGCAACTGCGCTCATGTGCGAAACGCTTGACAGCATATCAGCCCCATGTCCCACAAATCCCCATCAGCAGACGGTCGGCTGGCACAGGCGCAACTGAAATTTCTGATTTGGATTCGACTGGGTAAAATCAATTTCTCGCTGATCTTGACACCGTATGCGGCCTTCGAGCTGTTTTTCACCGCCGATCTCAAGCTCCCGGGAATACAAGATTTCGCCGAGTTGGCAGTTGTAGTTTTCACTTAGCTGCGACTTCAGAAGTGTCTGCTGTGAAGGGCTTAGGTCCACCGCGGCTGATCGGGCGGTTGGTGTAAGGAATGTAAATCCTAGTGCGCTGGAAACAAGTGTGGTTACGGCAATCACTGCAGTCTTTGAGGAATGACGGTACATTCGTACTCCCTTCGTGTTGCTGGGGTGGCTTGAGTTGTGACCTGCTTCGACCCCACGTAACGTTGATGTTTGTCAAAGAACACCCGACCAAACGAAGCGCATTCTCTTTATTGTGAGTTGTTCGCCATTTTCGTGGCCGTCTCGAAACGGAGTAGCTCTTATGCAGATAAAGACAATCCTGCTCCACCTAACACGCCGCCAAGCTGCGTCGCAGCTGCTCGATACAGCCTGTGCACTGGCTCGGCACCATGGCGCACATCTGATTGGTATGGCCGCTTTCTCCGCGACACCGCCCGTTCCGCCACTCGCGATTCCATACAGTTCAACGGTCATTGACGAGATGCTGCAAGCGGCCCGGCAGGCGGAAGACGAACTCAAGCAGGTCTTCAACGAAGTCACGCGTGAAGCTCCGTTTGTCGCCGAGTGGGTGCACGTGAGCGGTCTCACGGGAGATCTCGTTGGTGCTGTCATGGACCAAGGCCGCGCCGCTGACTTGATTATAGCCGGCCAACGCGATCCGGAGTGGGAACTGGGCCCCGTGCTCGATTTTCCCGAGCGTCTTGCCCTTGAGAGCGGCCGGCCAGTGCTACTTGTGCCGCGCCATGGGCCGCCCCTACAGCGGATCGAGAAGGCGGCTATCGCATGGAATGGGGCTCGCGAATCAACCCGCGCGGCATTCGATGCCTTACCCTTATTAACTGCGGCGAAGGAGGTCGTGATCCTAACAGTGACGGATAAAGGCGAACCGTTTAAGGAAGGCACGCCCGCCGCTGCGCTAGCCGCGACTTTAGCGCGCCATGAGATCAATACGACAGTAAACCATCTCGGTCAGTCCGATGAGAGCATTGCAAAGACACTACTTGATGCCGCAAATGCGATCGATGCAGACCTACTGGTGATGGGTGCCTACGGCCATTCCCGTTTCCGCGAGTTCGTCTTCGGCGGCGTCACGCGTGATATGACGAATGACAGCTCTATCCCCCTCCTGTTGTCCCATTGATGTATTTGGGGCAAGTAGCTTAGCAAAACGAAGACACCGGAGACGCCATGACCCCATTTCTGCCAAGCATGCGCCGCGTGCGCCTCGAGCTCGCCCGTGATCCCGACCATCCGGAGGGAAGTCGTGGGCGCGGCTATGACTTTATTGCACCGCTAGATGACGAGGGGCGTATCCTTGAAGCGGACTGGCGTAAATCCAAGGATCGCTGCCGGGTCAAACGCTTCTGGGAAGGCGAACCTGACGAAGTCGGCCATATCGTTCGAAAGCGCGGTGGCAAATGGGCCTTCCATTATGACATTCATGGCGATGAAGAGGCCGATGAAACCGGCTATCGCATGGGCGAGCACGTCTTCAAGCCGGGTGAGTATGTCTCGATCCTTGAGCACGACGGTGTCTTGAGAACCTTCAAGGTTATGTCCGTCGTCGAGTTGGATTGAGCTGAAATCCAGCCGGGGTTTCTCCCGCCAAACACGGTTCAGACTAAAAACCAGCGCATCGACGCGGTCTGGGGCAGGTGAATTCGTGTCTCAACTGCAACTCTCTAGTTGCCAAATAGCCTGCCAAAATAAGCGACAGCGTGCCGCACTGCACGACGCTTGATCAATTTGGTGGCGGAAGGCTTTGCCATTTCCGGGAGGCAGGCCTTTGATTTCTCAGGTTTGAGCTTCCTTGGCTTCTGCGAAAGTAGCTGCGACCAATTTTGCGCTGCACAAATCCTCCGCATTGCCTGTGCAATAAACAAGCTTGATGGAGCCTAGCAGACTCACTTAGGCTCGAATCAACAGTTGAAGAAAAGAAAAGCGCCAGGGTCGCCCAAGTCTTATCGGGCCGCATTTAAGCGGATCGATAGTTACACTTGGAGATGATCATGATAGAGATATTGCTTTCTGTGTGCCTTGTTTCGAATCCTGCAACATGTAAAGAAGTCAGCCTGAATTACATGAGTGATCAGGTAACGCCGCAGCAATGTATGTTTCGTGGCCAAGTGGCCATCTCGCGCTGGGTGGCGGGACATCCCAAATGGCAGCTCACAAAATGGAAATGTGGTGCTGCGCGCGAATTCGCGAAGCTGTGATCTTATCGTGAGGACGCGGTCCGGCATGACGGACCGCCTCCAAACAGTCCGTACACGAGCGACGTTTTAGCCTGCCCATTTAGGCTGGAACAGATAGTTTTGCGGTTTTCGGAGAGACTTCCGGCACCTATCGTGACGCCATCGCACGTCACCAGGAGGCCTCGATGTCGGATACCGGAACGCCAAGCTCACCACAGTTTTCTACGCTCGCCATCCATGCGGGTGCGGCACCTGATGCCGCAACCGGCGCCCGCGCGACACCGATCTACCAGACGACATCATACGTCTTCAACGACGCCGATCACGCCGCTTCCCTTTTCAATCTCGAAGCATTCGGAAACATCTACACGCGCATCATGAACCCGACGCAAGCGGTGCTCGAATCGCGTGTCGCCGCGCTTGAGGACGGTACCGCCGCCCTAGCGGTCGCCTCCGGCCATGCCGCTCAGTTTCTGGTCTTCCATACACTGCTCGAACCGGGTGATGAGTTTGTCGCCACGCGTCAGCTGTATGGAGGTTCGGTCAACCAGTTCAATCATGCTTTTAAGAAGTTTGACTGGCGCGTCAGATGGGCCGACGGCACCGATCCCGAGAGTATCGCTGCCGCTATCACCGACAAGACCCGCGCGATATTTTGCGAGTCGATCGCCAATCCGGGGGGCATTGTCATGGATCTTTCGGCTATTGGTGCCATCGCAAAGCAGGCAGGTATTCCGTTTATCGTCGATAATACACTGGCTACGCCCTATCTGTGCCGTCCAAAGGACTTTGGCGCCGACATCGTCGTGCATTCTCTCACCAAGTTTATGGGGGGGCACGGCAACTCGATCGGCGGAGTGATCGTCGACAACGGCACCTTCGACTGGACCAATGCGAAACACCGCTACGCGACCATGGTTGAACCCAACGCTTCCTATGGTGGCATGAAGCTCGCCGAGACCTTTGGCAATTTCGCCTTTGCCATTGCCTGCCGCGTGATGGGTTTGCGTGATATCGGTCCCGCCATCGCTCCAATGAACGCCTTTCTCCTACTGAACGGGATCGAGACCTTGCCACTGAGAATGCAGCGGCACTGCGAGAACACCGTCGCCGTGGCGGCATGGCTGGAACAGCATCCGGCGGTCGAATGGGTCAACTACGCCGGGCTGCCTAGCAACGCCAATCACGCGATACAGCAGAAAATCTGTCCGAAAGGCGCCGGCGCCGTGTTCACGTTCGGAATGAGAGGCGGTTATGAGGCTGGCGTGAAGCTCGTGTCAGCCCTCAACCTGTTCTCGCATTTAGCCAACATCGGCGATACCCGCAGTCTTGTCATTCACCCAGCCTCGACCACCCACCGCCAGCTTACCGACGAGCAGCGCATCGACGCTGGCGCAGGTCCAGATGTCGTCCGGCTGTCAGTCGGGATAGAGGACAAGGCAGATATTATCGCGGATCTCGATCAGGCGCTTGCAACTTTGGGTTGATCACTGAGTAGACATCTCGGTGCCCGCCATCGGGATGTCACTTCGTCAGTGAGCCGAGCCAATCACCCCGCGTAGTCAGGGTATCACCGTTCCATGCACCGATCCCGGTAGGCCACGAGATTGGCCTTGTTTTTCGCATGGGTGAGCAGCGGCGTATCGAATGTCTCACTGAGTACGCTCGACACCGTTACGAAAACGGTGGCGTCAATGTCGGTGCACTCGTCTCCCAAGACATAGGGTTTGTCGCCCAGAACCTGGGAGATCGCATCCAAGTCCTGTTTGCCGAGCTGAACGATTTACCCCCGGGGATAGCGCCCGAAACACTGCCCCCACAGATCACGTTTGATCTGTCGGCGGACTACTGCAATAACGATCGGCCGCATCGGATTGGGCACCGACCGGAAGAATACGACCGGCCCGGCCAGGAAATTTTCCTCGACCAAGCAGCGCTCCGAGATCATCGACCAGTAGATATTGTCTTCACACAGTTTCGCCAGAGCCCAAGCCACTCCGCGTTACGCCTCTGATAAACCGGCGTCGAAGTCATGCCCATACGTCTTTTCGATATGCTTGCGGATGAAGCTAGTATCGGGGACGACTTCATCATCGTCCACCAGCACCGGGCGCTTCTTTTTTGGCACTTTTCGGGGATTGCATTGCCCGGTATCGTAATCGAGCCCGGCCATCATCAAAAGGACCATTGCCTTCATGCAAAAAGGGCTCGGATCCGGCTGGTCGAAGTTGGGACCAAAAGTATCGAGCTTACGCATGACACCTCGCCTGCCGCGCAATTCCAAGCCGCTCTACTTGTGATTGGTCACGGCAACGAACTCCGGATCCTCCTGCGCCGCGCGCTCAAACTGAAGGAAATCATAGTAACCGCAACGGTTCTCGTTTGGAAAATCGCGACACACCTTGGGACGTGCTTTGTAAATCGTACAGCGTCGCGCTTCGGTATCGAAAAAGCGGCAGATCTTGCCGTAATGATCGTCTTTTTGTCGCCGCATCACGTACTTGCGGCCGTGTGCTTCTTTAGTAAATTCTGACCGCGCTTGTTCAAAAGACAGACCGTGATGCTTAGCCAGCCGTTCCACATCGCGCTTGGTGAGCCCGATCAACGGATAAGAACAGCAGTAACCAGGACACTTCAAGCAGTCATAGTCCTTCGCCATCATGATTCCTTCGTTTGTTCCCTCAGCACGTGTTCGTCATCCACACAACAACCTTCGCTAGCCATGTCAACGCTCGAACAGACCTTGCTCACCCCATAAACAGCACCCGCCCCGGTAGAGCGTCCCCAGCCCGACCGTTAGCTGCTTTCACATGAGACCGACCGGGCACTGCCGGGTGTACGGAATGCCGTGCGGCGAATGAGCAAGCTGCTCGCGCCATACTTTCTCCGCTATGGTCTGAGCAGTTTTCCGAAAAGGCGTGTGTCCGTTGGGGGGCGAATCGAATGTCTGAAATGACCCGCGTCTCGCCTGAGGGTGAGACGCCCGTCAATCCCTACAGCCTGCTCGAAGCCGTGAACCGCTCCAGCGACACGGCCCATACTGGTTGGCTGATCTTCATGGGCATCATGACCTACCTCATGATCGCTGTCGCCGGGGTGACTCACATAAACCTACTGCTTGAAACGCCGGTTTCTCTGCCCATTCTGCAAGTCGACATTCCGCTGACGCAGTTCTTCCAGTTCGCACCGATTGTGTTGGTATTGTTCCACCTCGGTGTTGTTTCCCAGCTGGTGCTCTTGGCCCGTAAGGCGCTGGAATTTGATCATGCGATCCGCCTTCTGGAAACAACGGACCAACGCACCCACCCGTTGCGTCTGGAGCTGCACAACCTGTTCTTCGTCCAGTCGATAGCGGGCCCGCACCGCAGTATTGTGATGGGCGGATTTCTGCATGCGATGAGCTGGCTGACGCTGGTAATCCTGCCCGTTGTGTTGCTGCTATATATCCAAGTCGTGTTTCTACCCTACCATGATGCCGCCATCACCTGGACTCACCGCGTTTCGCTCGTTGGCGATGTCATGATGCTGGTTTTGATAGGCGTCTTTTTGATGCGCGCGGAGACTTCATTCTTCAAGGCATTCTTTCGAACAACGGCCTCGCATCCCGTCAGCTTCCTCATCACAACAATTGTTCTTGCAGCCGTGACGATGTTCTCATTCTTCGTGGCGACCATTCCCGGTGAGCGCCTCGATGCGGTGAGCCAGAATCTTTATTGGCAGCTGAACTCGGACGACGAAAAAACGGAGCCGCGATACTACAGCGGATTTGTCGTGCCAATCATCCCTGTCGATGCTGATGGCGCGCTGTTTGGGATCTTTCGGCGCAACCTCGTTGTCACCGATGCCGATCTCGTTTCCGATCGCAACGTGACAGAGGGAGAGCCAACCCTGAAATTGCGCGGGCGCGACCTGCGCTATGCAAAGCTCGACCGCTCCGACATGCACCAAGCCGATTTCACGGGCGCCGATTTGTCCGAAGCCAGCCTTGATGGCACTGACCTGCGTAACGCCACTCTGCAGTGTGCGGAGCTGAATACGCTGCGGTTGCGTAACGATCGCACTAAGGCCAAGTGCGTGCGCGCCGTGGCAACGAATTTCTCACGTGCCGAACTTTCGGGCGCGTTGATGACCGGAATCGATGCCCGCGGTGCCATTTTTGAGGAAGCGATGCTCGAAGACGCCGACATCGTTGAAGCACTGCTCGATGGTACCAATTTCAGCCAAGCCCGTCTCGACAAAGCTAACTTGACCGGCGGTGTTGAAGCGCTCGGAGCCAACTTCGCCATCGCCTCACTGCAAGGCACCAACTTCAATGGGGGCCGCCTGTTCGGTGCGGATTTCCGATGGGCGTCGATGCAGGCTGCAGTTCTAGATTATGCCCGCCTTGAGGGCGCCCTCCTCGAAGGCGCCGACTTGGAGGCAGCCAGTCTCTACAAAGCCCAACTGCAAGGTGCCGATTTCAAGGGCGCAAAATTGACGGCCACCGATCTGCGCGGCGCAAAGGTCTGGATGACGGTCCCACCCGACGCCACAAGTGTCGAACTAGCCGACTTTGATGGCCTGACGGTCGAGCCACTTGCGCCGGCCACCCGCAACCGCATCCAGAGCATCGTGTCCAGCATCGATAGCAAAAGGCTTCAGGACCGAGTGGCCGAATCTCTAGCCAAGCTCCTCGACGAAAAAAACATGATGAGTTGGGAGGGCACGACTCAGCGCCGGTCTTGGGACTATCTGGTAGCAAATGCCGGTGTTGGTGGCGTTACAGTCCCCGCACCCCAACCCGTCATCAGGGCGCCAGGCTCGGGAACATACTATTCCCAACAATTGACCGAGCACCTTGAGACGATGATTTGCCGGGTCCGCTGGATTAACGGAGCGGTTGCTACAGGAGTTGCACTACGAGCTATCGCACCGCAGTTTCGCGGTGACCTCTCGGCTATTGAAGAGCGTATGTCTGATGATGAGTGCACCGCAGCCCAGGGAGTTCCTAGCCGTGTCGCTAGCGAACTGCGGACTTCAGCTGATCGAGTCCGCGACCGCTAAAGCCCCCTCTTACTGCCACGTCCGTTACCGGCGCCATGACAATCATTAGCTTCAAGCATAACTTCGTGTTCATCAAAACCACGAAGACGGCTGGCACAAGCATCGAGGTGGAGTTGTCTAAGATAGCCGGAGACGATGCGGTTGTTACGCCAATCGTCCCGGAAGTCGAAGGACACCTGCCGCGCAATTACACGTCGGCCGACGGTACGCCAATGTTCTCCGCCCATATGTCTGCGAGCGCTATCCGCAAGCTCATTGGATCAATGTCCTTCGAGCGGATGCACAAGTTTTGTGTTGAGCGGGAACCGGTAAGCAAATGCATCAGTGATTTTCACATGCGCAGGAACTCTCCTGTTCGCAACAAGGATGGCGTGTATCGCAAGGATTGGCCGGCGTACTGCTCCAAAGGCCGGTTTCCCATCGACTTGGACAAGTATTCGGAAAGACGGATCGGCTTGCGGGTCGCGATCGTGGACGAAATGCTGCCGTATGAGCACCTCGCCCAGACACTGCCGGCTCTATTGCAAAAACTCGGTGTGCGGGACTTCGCGCTGAAAGCGCGCGCCAAATCGGAGTACAGGCGTACGGTGTTGATTGAAGAGGCGGCCGTGACCCTTGCGGAGCGGCGCCTCATCTACAAAGCCTTCCGGCCGACACTGGCCCTAACTGGCATGTACCCAATCGACCTTGAGTTAGCCAGGTCTCGCCATCCCCTCCTACGTTATCTCAGCGAATGGCAGTTCGGGACGAGCCCGTAGTTGCAAGGTGTGCGTCTTGCTTTGAACAAAAGAAGAACGTAGTGTCGGTGCCGAGTACACTAATCTGCTCGCCGCTAAGTCAATTTTGGTGGACAAGCACAGGCAGTTAGCTCAGTGGTCTACACAACTGATAGGCTGACGACGATGGAATCAGTTATGCGCAACGTTCGTCGCGACCCCGTTGAACGGGTAATGTGCGGCCGCTGAAGAGCAAAGAAAGAGGAGCCGAATATGGCGGGTTCAGTCAACAAGGTGATCCTAGTCGGGAATCTGGGCGATGACCCGGAGATCCGCAGAACACAGGATGGCCGTCCCATTGCCAACCTGCGCATCGCCACCTCCGAGAGCTGGCGCGACAAGAATTCCGGCGAACGCCGCGAAAAAACCGAATGGCATCGAGTGGTCATTTTCAGCGAGGGCCTTTGCAAGGTGGCTGAGCAGTACCTTCGCAAGGGCGCCAAGGTCTACATCGAAGGCCAATTGCAAACCCGTAAGTGGCAGGGCCAGGATGGCCAGGACCGCTGGTCGACCGAAGTTGTTTTGCAGGGCTTCAACGGCACGCTGCATATGCTGGATGGCCGCAGTGGTCCTTCCTCAGGTATGAGCGATAGCTCGCAATCCGATTATGGCCG
>Ga0209013_10000822_pt1 | contig 28480 bp, 23 predicted proteins | sample Cruoilmetagenom2_FD_187291 | JGI IMG/M metagenome (GOLD analysis project Ga0209013, IMG submission 187291) | Oil polluted marine microbial communities from Coal Oil Point, Santa Barbara, California, USA - Sample 2 (SPAdes) (version 2) | ecosystem: Environmental > Aquatic > Marine > Oil seeps ...
CCTGGTTTGAGATCAAGGAAGATAAAAACGCTGCTGCGACGACGGTGTATACGGCAATGCGCGCCATCGACTCATTGAAAGTCCTGTTTGCGCCGTTCCTACCATTCACGTGTGAGCGGCTGCATTCATACCTGGGTTACGAGGCACCCCTGTTTGGCGAGCAGTTCACCGAGACGGTGAGCGATGATCTCGGAGAACACACCGTGCTTCGTTACAGGACTGGGAAAGCAGCGGGGCGTTGGCAGGCGAGCGAACTCCCTCCCGGCCAAGTTTTACGACAGCCTGAACCTCTCTTCATAAAATTAGACGCCTCGGTTGTAGAGGAAGAGCGAGGGAGATTGGGCGGTTAGCGAATATTAGCCCACCGGGTTAGATCTGTTCTTACCCGGCTGCTTCAGGTACCAGCGCGTTTCGGCTGCTTGAAAAATTAACTCGAAGACCATTTCATTGGGCACCAAAACAAGAACGTGGTGCCCTTCTTTACCCTGCCAGCGTCTTCCTGTGGAAACGACGGGGTACTCCTCTCCCCGCCATTTAAAACGTAGTGGTGTTACCGCTCCATCGGCGTCAAAACGGGCGCTAACTTCGACCGGTTCCATGATTATCCCTCCGTAAGGTATTCGACCACAATTTCCAGCGCCTGGCGGGCGGCATATTCCTTTATTTCAATGCGGTCACCACCCCATACATAGCAGCGCGCCTGCTCCGCTTCTTCTGAATTCAAACCGATCCAAACCGTGCCGACCGGTTTCTCGGGCGTCCCACCCCCTGGTCCTGCGATACCGCTCACGGATAGACCGATGTCCGCCTTCAAGATGTGACGAACGCCGCGCGCCATTTCAAGCACAGTTTCCCCGCTCACTGCGCCGTGCTTCTCAATCGTAACTGGGCTAACTCCGAGGACGTGAGTCTTGACATCGTTGGCGTATGAAACGATCCCGCCTATATAATAATCAGACGCCCCGGGGACATTCGTAAGCAGGTGACCAATTAACCCGCCGGTGCAGGATTCGGCCACAGCCAGTTTAAGGTTTTTTTCTCGTAACACATCTCCTACCACGTATTCGAGAGGTATATCGTTCATGATGATATTATACAAGAATTACCTTCCCGGCGTGTTAAAATAATAGGATGGATATAACAGAACACATCTCTGGAATTTTGGACAACCTGCCGAGCAAGCCAGGCTGTTACTTAATGAAGAACGACTCAGGGAAGGTGATTTACGTCGGCAAGGCTATCAATCTTCGTAATCGAGTGCGTTCATATTTCCATATCAGCGCTCAGAAGAATCGCCGCACAAAAAAGATGGTCAGTAAGATCGCGGACATTGATTGGATCGTTGTGGGATCGGAATTGGAGGCCCTGATCCTGGAGATGAACCTGATTAAAAAGCATCGTCCGCATTTCAACGTGAGGCTCAAAGATGATAAACGCTATCCGTATATCAAGGTGCATTGGGCCGATAACTACCCGAAAGTGACCGTTACCAGGCGTATGGTACAGGACGGCTCACGTTATTTCGGACCCTATACCAGCGTGTGGGCCGTCCACCGAACACTGGATGTCTTGAGGAAGATATTTTCCTATCTTACCTGCGACCGTGAGATTACGGGAGAAGATGAACGCGCCTGCCTGTACTACGATATTAAGTTGTGCAGCGCTCCATGTATCGGCGCAATCGATCAAACCAACTACCGGCAGATGATCGATGATCTGTGCAATTTCCTTATGGGACGTACCGATCCGATCGTCTCTCGTTTGCGTATCGAGATGGAGCAAGCGGCCGAGGGGATGCAGTTCGAACGCGCAGCGACTTTGCGGGATCAAATTCGAGCCATCGAAAACGTGATCGAACGTCAAAAAGTCGTATCAAGCGATTATATTGATTCTGACGTGATCGCAATGGCTCGCTCGGATGGCGATGCCTGTGTGCAGGTATTCTTCATTCGTGGAGGCAAGTTGATCGGTCGTGATTATTTTCTGCTTGAGGGAGCACAGGAAACAACGGACGCCGACGTGCTGTCGGAGTTCGTTAAACAGTTTTACGACCAGGCGCCAACCGTTCCGGCACAGGTTTTACTACCGCACGAAGTCGAGGAAGCGAATATCATCCGCACTTGGCTATCGCAAAAGCGTGACAATGGATTAGTGGAAATCCTTGTGCCCCACGAAGGAGTGCAGCAAGAGCTGGTCCAGATGGCGGCTGAAAATGCTGTTGATACCTTGCAGGCGCTGCAGGCACAGTGGCAGTCAGACCGCCATAGACAGGAGCAAGCGCTTGCAGAATTGAAAGAATCGCTGGACCTCAACAAACCGCTGAACCGCATCGAATGCTACGATATATCCAACACGCAGGGGACAGCCGCAGTCGGCAGCATGGTGGTTTTCGAGCAGGGTGTTCCTAAGAAAAAACACTACCGGCATTTTAATATTCGCAGTGTTTCAGGGCCGGATGATTTCGCGAGCATGGAGGAAGTGCTCACGCGTCGGTTCAACCGTTGGAAAGTGTCTCAAGAGCAGGCTGCCGTACCGGGGAAGAAGCCAGATCCATCCTTTTCAATTCTCCCCGATCTGCTGATCGTGGATGGCGGTAAGGGACAATTGAGTCGAGCTGTTCGGGTGCTGGAGAATTTTGGGCTGCTGGACAAGGTTCCCGTTGCTGGCCTGGCAAAGCAAAACGAAGAATTATATGTTCCGGATCGATCACGCCCCATCATCTTGGCGCGCAAATCGCAGGGATTGTATCTGCTGCAAAGAGTGCGTGATGAAGCCCATCGATTTGCTGTTACTTCACACCGCAAACAGCGTAGCAAGAAGGGAATCGCCTCGCGCCTGGACGCTGTTCCTGGAATTGGACCGAGGCGTCGGACTGTGCTGCTGAAACATTTCGGATCTATTGAAGATATTCAAGATGCAACCGTCGAAGAGCTGACTGCGGTTCACGGTATTACGCCTAAGTTGGCGGAGGTGATCAAAACAAATCTCGAATAAAACGTGCAGTTCATCCTTTACGCGCTTTACGATTTTCCCACTCGATATTATGATATAGGTATTGTACGGAAAGAGAGATTTAGATTGCGTAAAACTTCTTGTGTGTGCGTCTGCGACGTACACACAAAGTTACACAAACTTACCAGTCAATAAATTATTACGGAGAAAGAATATGGCAAAAAAGAAACAGATGTCCAAACGCCAGAAGCGCAGCTTGCGGGCTCAGCAAATTGTCTTCATTGTGATCAGTGTCATGATCGTACTGGCGATGGTCCTTTCAATGATCGCCAAATGATTGAAAATGTAACCTCAAGCGAACGTGTTCCAGCACTTGGGGGTATATTAATTCAATGCCGCATTGACAAGCTTCGCTCTTAATTAAAGTTTAGTAGAATTTCTCCTTTAACCTACCGGGTTGGAGAGGCGTTCTAATTTCATGCGGATTTCCCGCCATTGGATCTTTGAGACGCCCAGCTTCTGACGTATCTTGTCCGGCTCCATCCCCGCTCTCTTGTCGTTTAGTGCGGATGTCCAACGACACATGTCGAAGGAAATGTGCTTATCCAGGCCGGTTTCGTTGCTGAGGTCCTCCAGCAGATATTCCAACCGGCGAGGCGACCAGGGAAAGAGCCGCTCATCCAGCTGGTACTGAGTGCTGTACTCCTGATATGCCTCCACCCAGCTATCCGGAAGCGAGATCTTGCGTTCTTTGTAACGATATTGAGGGCTGGCGTAGCGGACAAACAGCAGGGGGCCAGCAGGAGCATCAAGCTCGACATGATTGGGACTAAGAGCGAGGCACTCTCCTTTTTTTATTCCAGTATGGATCAGAAGGGAGAAAAGGGTGTAATAGCGTGAGTCTGATCTGGTCGCCTGACGATATATGTCAGCAGAGTCCAGCACACCCTGCACTTCTTCAGGTGTCAATACCACCGGTAGTGGACTGACCACAGATTTCTGGATCACTTTTTCTGCAGGATCTACCAGGATGACGCCATTTTGATGCAGCCAGCGGAACAGCGCTTTTATGGATGTAATCCGTCGTGCCAATGTCTTTGGGCTGCAAGGTACACCGCGACCGGTTTGCAGCCAATCCAGGAAATTGTTCAAGTCTGTGGTTGTTATTTCTCCTAAGGCGCGGTCCGGCGGCAGGTAGGCGGCAAGCAAACGCACGTCTGCGGTAAAGGCTTTCACGGTGTGGGGTGAGAAGCTCTGGTCTTCCAAGTAAATGTTCCATGCATTTATCGTGGGAGTCAGAAGGGTGTTAGATGTGATGTGAGCGCTTGTCAAACCTGTATCATCGGGGGGCATGACGACCTCCAGTTTATTGCGGATAGTATATTCGTATAGTCGTCATAGTTTATCGGAATTATTGAGCTTTGTCAATGACAGTTCGCTGGAAGCTTGCCTAAATCCACTGTAAAATCTGGAGATTCTCGGCGATTTATTTTTCCCGGATAACATCCAGGTGGTATAATCTCCTGGTTCGATCATAATAATACACACATTTCGCTGCACATATTGAAATGAAGAAGGTCTGTTGAGGAGGTCGTATGAAAATCAAGTGGATATTTGTAGTGCTGATGATCGCAGTTTTAACGCTCACTGGCTGTCAGTCCGCGGAATCAACACAAGCGCCGGATCAAGAAAGCGAAGAAGGCTCAACTTCCGAGCAAGTCGTCGATGAGGGTCAAGCACAAGATGCGTATCCGGCACCGGTAGAGATTGCACCCATTACTGAAGATGCTTATCCAGATCCGTTGTATCCAGATATAGTAGATGGCGCTGAGGTGGAATGGGAACAGGCAGAAGCAATAATTTTGAACGGAGAAGTGAGCTTGATAAACCTGCAGAGTGAAACCATGCGTGTGATGATGGGTTTGAAAGACGGCCGCTTGCTGGTTGTTGTGATAGAGGGAGCGGCACAAGTGCATGAGACTCTGGCGTTATGTGGAGATTTATGTAGGTATGTTGTATTTACACAGGACTAAGACCCTGTTTTAAATAAAAAGAAACCCGCTGGTTGGCGGGTTTCTTTTTATTTACCATCCAGTCCAAGCTGTGGGGCGATGCGCTGCATGGCAACGATCACATTGGTAGCATGCTCCCACAAATCGACACCAAACTCTTCAACTGCCCGGCTGATATCCTCCCGGTTTGCGCCTGCGGCGAACGAACGGTCTTTCCACTTTTTCTTTACCGAGGATACCTTCACATCGTGCATTGAACGCGATGGCCGGACGAGAGCCACGGCAACGATCAATCCGGTGATCTCGTCGCAGGCAAGCAGAGCTTTCTCCATGCGAGTTTCGCGAATCACACCGGTATGATCGGCGTGACTCATTATGGCGCGTACTACTTCGTCGGACACACCGCGTTCTCTAAGGATCACCGAGCCCTGTTGAGGGTGTTCCTCGAGCGTAGGGTGAATTTCCCAATCGAAGTCATGGAGTAAACCAGTCACACCCCATAATTCGATATCTTCCCCGTACAGCTCGGCATAAAAGCGCATGGCTGCTTCAACAGCCAGCATGTGGCGTACCAGGTTCTCGTTCTTGACATGTTCACGCACAATGGATAGTGCTTCTTCACGTTCCATCTTTATTCTCCTTTTTCTCTTGCTGGGCTTCGTATGGGAAGATGGGTTCAGGATTACCCAGCACCGGGACGGGTTGAGTCAGGTGGATGTCTACGAGGGCAACCAGCGTGGCAGGAATCTCCCGCAGACTCCAAAAGAAGATGGAGCCACGGCGATATGTGCGTAAATCAGAAGCTACACCCACCGCGGTCACCCCCAGACCATTGCAGGTATATATTGCGCGGGGCAGGTGATAGCCCTGCGTGACAAGGATTGCCTCATCGATGCCAAATATATCGCGAGCCCGGTAGCAGGTATCGTATGTACGACGTCCGGCGTAATCGACGACGATCGCATCTTCCGGCACGCCGAGGCTCATGGCGTACGTGAGCATTGCGCCTGGTTCGTCGTAATTTTCTGTGCTGTTGTCGCCACTCATCAGCAGTTTATCGACCTTCCCGTTGAAGTATAGTTCAGCAGCAGTGGTCACGCGATCGCGTAGGACCGGGGTTGGGCTGCCGTCGCGCCACAGACCGGCTCCGAAAACGATCGCCACCTGGTGGACGGGGACGCTTTGCCGGTCATAGATACGGGTCCAGGCATGAAGGGACGTGATCAGCCGCGGAAGAAAGAGCACCAACAGCGCTGCCACCAAAAGTATAGACAGTAATCGAACGATTGTTTTAAACAGTAGTCTTAACACGCCGGAATTTTACCACTTCAAGTGGGAAAACAGAGGTGTCTCTTATCACCACCTAATTATTCGATTGCGCAGGTAAGTGTGTGCGCGTCGCAGATTCACACTCAAATTTACATACATTTCATTACACAATCAGTAAAACTGAGCCAGCGGCGTTGCCTCTTGCCGGGAAAGGTTCAAGGCGTTACAATCGCTGGACTATGGATTTTGAGACCAGGTATCAAGAAACTTTGGATTACCTTTATTCCTTTATCGATTACAGCCTGACACGTCAATCCCGCTACTCGCCTGAAAAATTCGACCTGGACCGAATGTACGATTTTATGGAGTACCTGGGATCTCCTCAACAAACGTATCCAACAATCCACGTAGCCGGTACCAAGGGGAAAGGATCGGTTTCGGCTATGTGTGAAAGCGCTATGCAAGCGGCTGGTTATCGTGTAGGGTTATACACTTCCCCTCATTTACAAGATTATGCGGAACGCATACAGATCAATCGGGAGCATATATCACACAGCGATCTTGTGGAGTTGGTGGAAGAGATCAAGCCATTTCTTGATTCTGGGACTAAATTAACTACATTCGAAATAACTGCGGCTTTAGCATTCACACATTTTGCCAGGCAAGGTGTCGATGCTGCCGTGATCGAAGTGGGGTTGGGAGGCCGGTTGGACGCGACCAATATCGTCCTCCCAAAAGTATCGGTGATCACGTCCATATCATATGATCATACGCAGTTTTTAGGCGAGACACTGGCTGAGATCGCCGGAGAAAAGGCAGGAATAATTAAACACGGGGTGCCTGTCGTTTTGGCACCGCAAAAAGATGAATCACGCCTGGTCATCGAACGCATCGCGGTAGAGCGTGAGGCTCCACTCGTGCAGGTCGGAAAGGATTACATGTTCGCGGCACTTTCACGATCCGTATCCAGCGGCCAGTCAATGCTGGTTTGGCCGGCATCTGAACAAAAAATGGTGGATGACTACATCGAATCTGGCGGTATGGATGCATGGGAACCGACCCGCTTACGAATTCCATTGTTAGGGTATCATCAAATTGAGAACGCGGCCACCGCTTATGCGGCTTTGCAGGTTGCAAAAGCGAATGGCATACCGTTGAACGAGGCCCATATCAGGCGAGGTTTTTCGGATGTTTCATGGGTAGGACGATTCGAAATTTTACAACAGGAACCGCCTGTAGTCATTGATTCGGCACATAATCGAGATTCGGCGCTTAAACTTCGTCTGGCCCTGGACGATTATTTCCCGGGTATCCCTGTTGTATTGGTGTTCGGGGCATCAGAGGACAAAGACATCGAAGGCATGTTCGCCGAGTTAATGCCGCGCGTTCGCCAGGTGATCGCAACACGCTCCTATCATCCGCGTTCGATGGAGCCTGAACTTTTGCTTGAATTGGCTCACCGCTTTGGGCGCTCCGCCCAGGTCTCTGAAAAGATCGAGGATGCGATGGCTGAGGCGATAAAAATTGCCGGTGGTGACGCTTTGGTATTAGTAGCAGGAAGTTTGTTTGTTGCTGCGGGAGCACGTTGGACCTGGTTCAATGATTTGGATTTAACGCAGGCTAAGTAGAGAAAAACTATGAAGAATAGTGATTGGGATTTCCGAGACGAGGATAACGAATTTGGAGAGGCTTTGCATCGAAGAACCGAAGAATTATACAGTGTTCCTGATGCGGTGCCGGATGAAGAGGGAATAATCGTATGTGCTGTCCTGACGCTGCGGGACCTGGTAATTTTTCCTCACATGGTCTCACCGATTTTTTTGGCCCAGGAGTCTTCTCTGCTCGCCGTTGAGCGCGCCAGGCTGAACGACCAGACAGTGATAGCCCTCACGCAACGCGATCCTGATATCGAGGACCCCAAGCCTGATGACTTTTTCTCTATTGGTGTGGAGATGGCCGTCGGAAGATTGTTGAGTATGCCCGATAACTCTAGCTCTGCTTTGGTACAGGGGCGGCGCAGAGTTGAGATCGTCGAGTTTATCCAGGAGGAACCCTATTATATTATCAAGGCGCGCCCAATAAACGAAAACGTGCAAGTGGATCGACAGACCGATGCAACCATCCGCACGGCGCTTGAGATGTTCCAGAAATGTGTGCAGCTCGATCGCAGTCTTCCTGAGGAGGCATATCTTTACGCGCTGAATATTGATGAGCCCGGTTGGTTGAGTGACATGATTATCACGGCCATCGCACCGCCCATATCGGATCGCCAGGAACTATTGGCAATTTTAGATCCTTTTGAGAGGATGGAAGCGGTTATTCAAATTCTTGTCAAGGAAATTGATGTTTTAGAGTTGGAAGACGAAATCCACGCCCGTGCTCGCGGTGAAGTAGACCGCACGCAGCGTGAGTTTTACCTTCGGGAGCAGATGAAAGCCATCCAATCCGAGTTGGGGGAGGGTGACCCATGGTCGCGGGAGATCTACGAACTGCAAACACGCGTCGAATCGGCCGCATTACCGGAAGAGGTGCAGGTACGCGCTTTACGTGAAGTGGAACGCCTGAGCCAGATGCCGCCCATGTCTCCCGAGGTAGGTATCATCCGCACCTACGTGGAATGGATCCTGGACCTACCCTGGTCAAATAGCACAGACGATAACCTGGACGTGAAGAACGCGGCCGAAGTGCTGGAGCGTGATCACTACGGGCTGCCTAAAGCCAAGGAGCGTATCCTGGAATATATTGCCGTACGCAGTCTGGAACCGAAGCATCTGCGCCAGCCAATCTTGTGCTTTGTCGGACCGCCTGGTACTGGAAAGACTTCCCTGGGACGTTCTATCGCCGAATCGCTGGGCCGTAAATTCGTGCGCCTTTCATTGGGCGGTGTGCGTGATGAAGCTGAAATCCGCGGCCATCGACGTACGTATATCGGTGCACTGCCGGGACGCATCCTGCAGACCCTGCGCAGGGCTGGCACCACCAACCCGCTGTTCATGTTGGATGAGATCGATAAGCTGGGGTTGGACTACCGCGGAGACCCGGCTTCGGCTTTGCTGGAAGTGCTCGATCCCGAGCAAAACCATGCGTTTTCAGACCATTATCTGGAACTGCCCTATGATTTATCCACCGTTATGTTCATCACCACGGCGAACTACACAGGCGGCATCCCCCACGCTCTACTTGACCGTATGGAGGTGATCGATTTCCCCGGGTATATCGAAGAGGAAAAGCTGGAAATCGCCAAACGTTTCTTGATCCCGCGCCAGATTGAGGAGAACGGTTTGCAAGTTGGGGAAATACGCTTCGCTGACCAGGCTACGATGACCATCATTCGGGAGTATACGTACGAAGCCGGTGTGCGCAACCTTGAACGTGAAATTGGCCGGGTGTGCCGTAAGATTGCGCGGCTGAAAGCAGAAGGCAAACGTCACCCGTCCAAGATTCAGGCCGGAGCCATCGAACGATATCTCGGGCCTCCTCAGTATTTCAACCTGGAAGCCGAGCGGGAGGACGAGGTGGGTGTTGCCACGGCCATCGCCTGGACCCAAAGTGGTGGTGAGATCATGCCGGTTGAGGTATTGCTGGTGGAGGGCAAAGGCGGCATGCAAATAACCGGGCAGATAGGTAACGTGATGCAAGAATCGGCACAAGCGGGGCTGTCCTATATTAAATCTCGCGCCAGACAGCTGGGCATCAATCCAGAGGTATTCGAACAGGTGGATATTCATCTCCATATTCCCGAAGGTGCAATTCAAAAGGATGGACCCAGCGCGGGGATCACCCTTTGCACAGCTCTCGTCTCAGCATTTACAGGACGAGCAGCATATCATGATATCGGGATGACGGGTGAAATCACGCTGCGCGGTCGCATTCTACCCATCGGCGGCGTTCGCGAAAAAGTGCTCGCTTCTCATCGGGCGGGATTAAAAACCGTTGTGCTGCCTGAACGCAACAGCAAGGACCTTGTGGACGTCACCAAGCGCGCGCGGAAAGAACTCAATATCGTACTGGTCAATCATATGGATCAGGTTTTAGACATCGCGCTTGCTCCGGCTGCTGAAGAACCGAAAGAAGCGGTCCCCATTGAGGAACCGACTGACGGTCCAACTGATGTATCGGTTGAGGATCCAGTTGAACCGGTTGGTGATGGTGATACTGTTGCGGATAACACCGGCGAAGAGGCAGCCAGTGATAATCAGGAAGGTCAATCAGAGTAAGAACCAGTAAAAAAACAGCGTATGCGACGAAGGTAGACCAGACCTGCTGCATTAAATTTCTCGAGGGAAGGGGGAGAAATTGCAATGGAATCGAGTAGATATCCCCTAATGAATAACACACCACAATGAAAAATACCCTGCTTTTTATCATAGTTTCCCTCATATGGGGTTCTACATGGCTGGTTATAAAATTTCAACTCGGCGTAGTAGATCCGCTGCTTTCCATTTTTTACCGTTTCATATTAGCGGCAGCCATCATCTTTGTTTTCAGCTTCCTGAGACGATTAAACTTGAAATTTTCCCTAAAACAGCATTTCTATATGGCGCTGTTGGGAGCCTTGCTGTTTGGTCTGAACTACTGGTTTGTGTATCTGGCAGAGCTTCACTTAACCAGCGGTGTGGTCGCGGTTGTGTTCTCAACCATCATAATATTTAATATTCTGTTTGGTGCCCTGTTCTTAAAATCAAAAATTCGCTGGAACGTGGTTTTCAGCGCCATGCTCGGTTTTATAGGTATCGCGCTCGTTTTCTGGGATGAGCTGTTGGGCTTCACTTTTTCGAGCGCAAATTCCGTAGCCTTTATGTTTGCGCTGGTGGGAGCGATCAGCGCATCGTTGGGGAATATTACCTCCGCCTACAACCAAAAGAACGACCTGCCGGTCATCCAGGCGAACGCATTCGGCATGTTATACGGCGCTCTTATTATGTTAACCCTGGCTTTTATAACCGGCAAGCCGCTGACCTTTGATTTCTCGGTTTCGTATGTTGCGTCATTACTGTACCTGGCAGTGTTCGGCTCGGTGGTAGGATTTGGGAGCTATCTGACACTGCTGGGTAATATTGGCGCAGATAAAGCTGCCTATGTGACACTGGTACTACCTATCATCGCTTTACTGCTGTCCACGATATTTGAAGATTATCAATGGACTGCACTGGCGATGATAGGCGTTGTTTTGATAACACTGGGCAATATCTTGATCTTGAGAAGGAAAAGGGTATAAAGATGAAAACGCGGCCTGGAAGTGGTGGAAGATGTGCTGCGAGAGGAAGCAATCCAGGTTTACCGTGAGTACGCGGCCAGCGAGCAGTTTGTGTACAATAGCAGGTTGGGGGATCGTAATAAGTAAAACGTAACGAGCAAGACGTTCCTTACGGGCACTGGTTGCCGAGATGCTCTTCGAAGGTCTCGGCGAATACATGCAGTCCAGAATTGTCACAGGCCGCGCGGAAGTAGAAGTATGGGGTGCTGGCTGGGGCGGCGACCGCGCGCAGCGCACCCAGGCTGGGATTGGCGATCGGGCCGGGTGGCAACCCGGGATGCAGGTACGTGTTGTATGGGGAATTGATCTGTAAATCGTCCAGGCTCAGCGGGCTTTTCCACCAGGTACCACCTGCTTCCTGGTAACCCAGGGCGTACTGCACCGTGGGATCGGATTCGAGTTTCATGCCTGCCTCCAACCGTTTAGTAAACACTGAGGCGATCGATGGCATTTCATCCTCGACGACCGCCTCACGTTGGACGATAGAAGCCAGCATGACGGCCTGGTGAAGATCCAAGCCCTGACCTGCAAAACCTTCCAATAATTCCTGATCCAACTGGGCGATGAAGCTGTTGGTGAGATAGGCGACCAATTCATCCACGTTTGTCTCCCGCGGAAGCTGATAGCTGCCCGGGGGCATGAAGCCTTCCAACGAGGCGCCAGAAGGCAGGTGTCCCCTGATGGGGGCATCCGCGGGTGGGTTCCGGGCCGCCTCCAGGAACTCTTCGGGTGTGATAGATAAACCGGACGTGGGAAGCCCCTCCGCAATTTCCTCCAAACGCCAGCCGGGCAAGATGTTGAACGTTATCTCTTTGGGAGTGGCGTCCTGCAGGACCTGGGCGATCTCGATGGGAGTCATACCCGCGCTGAGCTTATATTCACCAGCTTGCAATGTGGTGTCCAGGCCGGCGTATACCAGATAATTCAACAAGGCATCCGCGTTGGGGATCAATCCCTGCGCTTGCAAATGGCCGCTGATAATGGTGGGCGAATCGCCCAACAGCACCTGGAAATCCTTCTCCGGCTGACCAGGATCGAAAGGATTCGTAAGCTGGTCAGAATCAGCCAGCAGCCTGGCCGATAGGATCAACCGTTGGCCCCGGCTCAAGCCGGGCGCTGGGGGGCCAAACGTGCTCCGGGCTTGTGCAGTCAGGATAAAAACAACAACCACCACACAAATTCCTACACAAAGTACAAATGCACCGAGCCGAGAGAGTATTATTTTTAATGCAGTTGGCTTATTTTTATTCATGGCGCATCACGTGTCACGCATTACTCACCGCTTATTCTCCTGTGGCGTTCCAGGAGGGTCATCAAGATAGGTTTGTAAGATCACCGTGGCTGCCAGATCGTCCAGATGACCGCTGCGTTTTTTGCGCGACACGCCCATTCCAATGCGCGCCGATCGCGCAGCCTGCGTGCTGCTGTGTTCGTCCCACAAGGTTACCGGGATGTCCGTCTGTGTACGAATCACATCTGCCAGGCGCGCCGCCCGGCGTCCTTGCGGCGTGAGCTCTCCTTCGTCATCGTAAGTTGCGCCAATAATAATTAAGCCGGCCTGATTTTCACGCGCCGTCTGGGCGATGCTCGCAGCGTCAATCAGCCGGGACTCGTGCTTGAGAACAGTCAATGGGTTGGCGATTGTCCCACTTGGATCACTCAGGGCGATGCCGAGACGTTTTTCGCCGGGATCTACAGCTAATACTCTCATCTTATCAATGACGAAGGGCGACATCACAGGCGGCGAACCATTTGTGATACCATAGTTTCTGCGTGTGGGTGATGAATCCGCTGCTCTGGTACAGGCGCTGCGCTTTGATGTTTTGACCCTGTGTAACCACTTTCACATCACCAACGCCGTTTGCTCCGAACCAATCCAGCGCCGCGTTTACCAGGGCACGTCCCACGCCCTGCCCCTGGAAATCTACCGCTGTGCCGAGCAGCCCAATCGTCCCACCGGAATCTGCGGTTGGCAGGTGGCAGGTGATAAATCCGCTGACTGGATCGTTTTTTTGGTTGATCCCCGCGCTGACCAGCACCTGGTCTGCATAGCCCTGGCAGCTTTTTTCAACCCATGCCTCGTATAACGAATGGCTGGCATCTTTGGAGAAGCATGGGTCTGAAAAGAAACGGGATCCTGTAATGCTCTGCCTGGCGATTTCCTTCAATGATGGAATGTCTCCGGGAAGGAATCGTCTAGTTTGAAATGCCTCGGTGGAAGATAGGGTAGCGTGCGCCAGCGGTCCCGAAATACTGCGCTGCAGCTCGACTCTTATATCAACCAAGCTAAATTGGTGCCTCTCTGCCAGGCGTAGGGTATCCATGTGGTCAGAATCGGCCAGGAAATACAGGCATTCGATGAAGTTCTCTTCGCACCAGGCCAGGATGTCTCGCATTTTCTTGGTTGTCAGCCGACCGCCGTCCACACGGGCAATCCTGAAGCCAAAGAATTCACTGTCCCATTCCAGGAGTCTGCAGGGAATACTCTCACTCATCACTGTCCACTCGTTAAATTCCGTGTCTCACGCACTACATACGAAGGACGATCCATTAGGCGGAAATGCATCCGAGCCAGGTATTCTCCGATGATGCCGAGAGCGAATAGCTGTACGCCTGAAAAGATGGCGATCGTGGAAGCCAGGAACGGAAATCCGGGCACACTATATCCCAGGATCAGAAAGCGTCCGATGACGTATAAAAGCACCATCAAGCCGAAGATAGCAAATGTGAATCCAAGCAAACTGGCAAATCTCAGCGGCAGGACGCTAAAACCAGTAATCATGTTCAATGCGTGCGCGACCAGCTTTCTGAAGGTGTAATTCGTCTCCCCCGCATATCGGGGGTCATGCCGCACGGGTAAGTGGCTGAATCGATTGGTCCCCCAGGTCAACAGTACGTCCAGTGAAACATATGGGTTCTGGAAGTGAGAAAATGCGTCTCTTACCCGGGAACGAAAGGCGCGAAAGGCGCTGATATTGCGGGCGGTACCAGCCCCCATTGCACTCTGCAGAGCCTGCTTGGTCAACCAGGATGCCATTTTGCGCCAAAGACCATGCTGTCCACCCTGAGGAGTGCCGTAGACCACATCATAATCCTCGGTAAGTTTGTCGAGCAGTTTGTGAATTTCTTCAGGGGGGTGCTGCAGGTCATCGTCCATGGTGACGATAACATCGAAGTTCGCAGCACGAACTCCGCACAGCAAAGCGTTGTGCTGGCCGTAATTGCGCATGAGATTTATGCCTCTCACCCAATAATATTCGCGCGCCAGTTGGGTGATAGCGTCCCAGCTCCGGTCGCGGCTGCCATCATTCACCAGGATCACTTCGAATTCTTCACTCAAATCCGGAAGCACCCGGGAGAGGCGTTGAATCAGCTCTCCCAGTGTCTCCTGGCTGTTGTAAACGGGGATAATTATTGAAATATTGAACATAACTCGTCACATTTTACAATATTTTAGTGTTTGAGAATTATTAGTGGTTCATTTTCCCGGAAAACCTAAAGTTTCCGGGAAAATCGAGGGTCAAGGTGCCGTACATCCTAAGGCGGTTCTGATATCTGATAGGACGGTTTCACCTTCAATATCAGGTGAAGTGGTGTTGGCGATACGTTCCCACGTTGAACACAGTACACGGTCCATGCGAGAATTCAGATCAAAGGCTTCGAAAGTTAGCTGCTGGGCGCGGCGCCAATCTCCGGCCATCGCATAGCCCTCGATGTAGGGAAGGTATTCTGGTGCGTTGACTGGGTATAAACGTTCTCCCAGTTGGAAAACTCGCTCCCCAAGTTCAACCACCAGATCCCAATCCGCGAGCTGGCGCGCCAGATCGGCTTTTTCATAGTGATAACACCACCCGTGCTCAGGTTCGGGTCCCAGGATATGGAGCGGCGGCTGTGCAGGGGGCTCGGCAAATGGAAGGATCAGATCCAGGTTGGAAAGCGGCATGGCATCGGAGATGTACTTTGGTTTCTGCGGTATCTTTCCGTGAGTGACTTTATCCAGCACCTGTACGCACGCGGGCGGTGCGTAGTAGAGTACCAGCGTTTGATCCGTTGATCCGGTAAACCTGGTGGCGCGATAATCCTGTTCGATGGGAAAACCTTTCTCGAAATTCTCCAAGCCATCTCCGACTCGTGATTCGATCTGGTAGAACAGGTACGGCATCTGGGCAGGCAGTTCGTGCGGAGAGTAGGTCCAGTTGAGTGGGGCGGTTAATGAATTGTCGCTGTAGTGTTCAAAAGGCAGTTCGGAGGTCAGAATCATGGTGCCGGGTTCCAGACCCGGCGCGCGCCAGGTTAACTGCCAGAAGAAGGCTTTCTGCGAGTTCCACTCCCGGCGGAATTGATTGGCGGTTTGGAAGTGCAGCCCCACAGCCAGCCCGGCCAACAGCCCTACGATGATCGCCCTATACAGGTTGGATTTGGTTAGGAGCAGCAGCAGTCCGACCACCAACAGGCTGGCGCCCACCATCATCGCCAGCGTGAACCGGTCCCAGGGGAAGTCCAAGCCGATCGGCAATCCGGTCGCCCAGAAGGGCCAACCAGCGATGAAAAGGGAAAACAAACCGGCCAGCACCATCAGGCCACCCCAACGCCTGGATGGATTCTCTTTTACATAGGATGCTGCCTCATTGGATTGAGCATCGCCTGGCAGAGATCGTTCAGCCGTAGCTTTATATTTGAGCAGATAAAAGATGAAAACTGCTGCGGCAGCTAAAACGATGAACACATACAGCAACGTGGGCGCCAGGCCGAAGTTCTTCAGGTTGAGGAAGTTGAGAGTCTGTAACCAGGCGACCAAGCTCGCCTCAAACATGTCGCCCAGGATTGTGCGACCCAGATTCAGCAGTTCCCCAAGCGGATCGCTCTGGATGTTCCCAAACAAACCCACCTCGCCACGTGGGGTCTGATGGAGAAAAATACGCCACACAAGGAAGACAATCATGAGGGCAAGGTAAGGTGCCCAATAAAGGAACACTTTTTTAAGACGTTTACCTCGTTCTTGTATTGTGCGGCTTAATTCGATCCACAGCAGGATGGGCCTGAGCAGTTCAAGCCCGAAGAAGTATTCAACCGAAAACATGCTGTACGCAGCGCCGACCACCGAGGCGATATACAGGGGCCAAAACCATCTTCTCTTGCGCAGGGCCAGGATCATGCTGACCATCGAAAGGAAAAGCACAGTCAGGATCACGAAAACGTGGCTGTATGTAACGGCGATAAACTGCTGTCCGAACCCGGGATACAGCGCGAATAAGAGGGCGATCCAGGCTGCGGTTTGGGGACGGGAAGGCCACAATACACGCAAGATCCACCACAGCGCCAGGCTGCTCGCCCATCGGGTAAGGAAACCGAACAACTGCCAACCGATTGTTGATTCCCCCAACACGGATGTCGTCAACCAAAATAAGCGGCCCAATAAGGGCCGGTCGCTGGCGAATACGTCAACAAAACCGGAAGGTCCCAGGAAGTGCAAGAACCACATCGCCGGCCAGTCGTCCCAGTAGAAACCGAGCCAGGGTATAAGCAGTCCGAAGCTCAGCAGGCAGGCAAAGAAAAGGGCCAGTGGCACACTCCAGGTTGGGAGTTGGACTTTATTCATCCCGCAGGTTGCTTTCCACCCAACCCGGCACGCTGGCCAGGGCTTCCTCCAATTTACTGGCGTCCTTCCCGCCAGCCTGAGCCAGCGTAGGACGACCGCCTCCGCCACCACCTAACTGTCCTGCTACATATTTAACCAGTTCGCCGGCGTGAAGCCCGCGCTTTACCAGGTCTTCGGACACGGCTGCGACCACGATCGGACGCCCTTCACCACCAACGGAAGCCAACACCGCTACCCCGGTCCGGTTGCGCTGACGGTAGCGGTCGGTCATAGCGCGCAGGGTATCAGCGTCTGTGTCCTCCAACACCGCCGTCAGAACTGGGATGTCATTGACGACTGGCACCCGGTCCATGTAGCGCAGCATCCTGATCTCCGCCAATTCTTGCCGTATGTTGGACAACTTCTTGCGCGCCAAGCTGAGATTATCAAGCAATTCACGTGTCTTTGTGGGCACATCTTCCGAAGATGTATCCAGAAGCCCAGCGGCGTTTTTCAATGCGGATGATCGCCGCTGTACCATGTCGTACGCTCCCCGTCCGGTGACGGCTTCGATACGACGGATGCCGGCTGCCGTGCTGCCCTCGCTGGTGATCAAAAACAGGCCAATGTCACCGGTCTCCTCAACGTGGGTGCCACCGCACAGCTCGTAGGAGAAAGGTTCGTCGCCGCCAATGGTGATAGTGCGCACGTCCTGGGCGTATTTTTCGCCAAACAGGGCAGTTGCACCTTCATCTAGAGCCTGTTGTAGAGGTTTTTCCTTGATATTGAGACGGTAATTGTCCAACGCCCAGGCATTGACACCGGCTTCGATGCGCACCAACTCGTCGGCTGTAATCGCCTGGGGGTGCGTGAAATCGAAGCGCAACCGGTCGGAGGCTACCAGCGACCCCGCCTGGCGGGCGTGCTCTCCCAGTTCAGAGCGCAGTTCGGCGTGCAGCAAGTGGGTGGCGGTGTGGTTTCGCATAATGTCGTGACGGCGCTGGGCGTCCACCCGGGCCAGCGCCAGGTCGCTTACGCGCGGCGTGCCGCTTTCAACCTCGCCAATGTGAACAATAACCCCTGCAGCAGGTTGGCGCATTTCCGTTACGCGGATTACCCATTGATCGCTCTGGTTGGCATCTTCCCCGCCAGACGAACGGATCAGCCCGGTGTCCGATACCTGCCCGCCTGCTTCAATGTAGAAGCCGGTCCTGGGCAGCAGCACCTCTACGAGGTCCCCAGGCTGGGCTTGTTGGACGACTTCACCGTCCTGCACCATCGCAAGCAGGTGCCCTTCCATTCCCAGCCATTCGTATGGATTGTATGCCACACCGTCGATACCCAGTTTGCCCTCGGCTTGCAGTCTATCTAAGAGTTTGCGGTAGATCTCCACATCCTCACCGCCCAGTTCTCCAAAAGCCTCGCCGGCGCCAGATGCCAGGCGATGCTCCTGCATGGCCGACCGGAAGCTGTCCTCATCGACGTCGAGATGCCCTTCACGGGCTATATCGCGCGTGATCTCGAATGGCAGACCGTAGGTGGCGTACAGATCGAAGGCCGCTTCGCCAGATAAGAGCGTCTCACCAGACAATTGCAGCTTATCCAGCAGGATTTCTAACCTAGAAAGACCACTTTCCAAAGTGCGCTGGAAGCGTTCCTCTTCACCGGTCAAATTAGTCAGGATGGTGGCACGGTTGCGAACAAGTTCGGGATAAAACTCGCCGTAATTTTCGATCACCTTCTCGGCTACCGGCGCCAGGAAGGGATCGTGCAGACCGATCTTTCCACCGAAGCGCGCGGCGCGCCGGATGATCATGCGGCAAACATAGTTGCGTCCCATGTTGCCCGGCACCACGCCATCCGCGATCAGAAAGGCAGCCGCACGCGCGTGGTCGGCGATCACGCGGTAGGGTGTGAAGTTGGCCGTTTTCTCTTCGTCGCTGTCACCGGTCAGTTCCTGCACCCTGTCCAGCAGGGGTTTGAACAGGTCGGTCTTGTAATTGGAATCAACATCTTGCAAAACTGACACCATACGGTCGAACCCCATCCCGGTGTCCACGTGTGTTGCCGGTAACGGTTCCAGGTGGGATGAATCGATGCGGTTATATTGAATGAAGACCAGGTTCCACAGCTCAATGAAACGCTGGCAGTCGCCGTTCACCTGACAGACGTGTCCGGGGACTGCTTGCATGTCGCAGTACTTTTGACCGCGATCGAAGTGTATCTCACTGCACGGACCGCTGGGTCCCGTGTCCGCCATCTCCCAGAAGTTATCTTTACGACCGAAGAAAAGAATGTGCGAGGGGTCCATCCCTGGTTGTGCCTGCCACTCTTGCGCTGCCTCCTCGTCGATGGGTATCTCGCCGTGTTCGTCTTTAAAGCAGGTCGCATACACCCGTTCTTTGGGCAGCTTCCAAACATCAGTCAGTAGCTCCCAGGCCCATTGGATGGCTTCTTTTTTATAGTAATCACCGAAAGACCAGTTCCCCAGCATCTCAAAGAAGGTGTGGTGCGTATCGTCCTGGCCGACTTCCTCCAGGTCGTTGTGTTTGCCGGCCACACGCATACATTTCTGCGAGTTAGTGGCTCGTTGGTAGCCAGGTTTATCGGTGCCCAGGAAAATGTCTTTGAACTGCACCATGCCTGCGTTGGTGAACAGCAATGTCTGGTCGCCGCCCGGGACCAACGATGAGGAGGGCACGAAGGTGTGACCTTTTTCGAGAAAGAATTCTATATAAGCCTGGCGAATCTCAGCGCTGCTGAGTGGTTTTGATGTCATAACAACTCCAAATTAGGGGGGCAGGGGATGTGGGGGAGGGGATAGGGACCCATCATACCTCAACCACGATCATCTACCTCATATTGGGATGCATTATACCAATGGAAAGGTAAAAGTGAAGAAAGGGGAGGAGATAGCACATATTCATGGAAGACTAAGTTTTGTACGATATAATCCCAACATTCATACACAAAGTTGCTTATTCGATAATAAACAATGATTTTTCGGATACCAAGTCTAGATTGCTGATCACAATACACACCACTCACCCATCTATCTGTGTGCTGATGTATCTCACAACATGCCTTCCATGAAACACTACCTCTACCTGACCGTATTTATCGCCGGCATGGTCACTTTGGCGCTCGAGCTTTCCGCATCACGCCTGCTGGGCAACGTGTTCGGCACCAGCAACCTGGTGTGGGCGAGCATTATCGGTCTGATCTTAATCTACCTGACCGTGGGATATTTCGTTGGCGGGTGGTGGGCTGACCGATCACCCTACTACAAAACCTTGTACACTATCCTGGCGTGGGGCGCTTTTGCAGCCGGGATCATTCCCCTGATTGCCAGTCCGGTGCTGCGGATGGCGGCGGATGCATTTGATGGGCTGCAGGTGGGCGTTTTATTTGGATCGTTTGCGGCGGTGCTGATCTTATTCAGCCTGCCGGTGATCCTGTTGGGTACCATCTCGCCTTTCGCCATCAGGCTTTCAATCCACGATCCGGCGGAAGCGGGCAGAGTGTCAGGTCGAATCTATGCCACGTCAACCCTGGGCTCGTTCACCGGTACTTTTCTGCCGGTGCTGATCACAATTCCCCTGATCGGCACGAACATGACATTCCTGACCTTCAGCGGTCTGCTGCTGTTGGTGGCGCTCGTGGGACTAGGGCTTTCTGATGGGTGGCGAAGTGCGTTGAAGCTGGCCTGGATGCCGGTCCTGCTGTTGGTCGTCGCATTCTTAGTTAGTGGTAGACCGATCAAGTCATCCGAGGGCCAGATCTATGAGGGGGAGTCGGCTTACAACTATATTCAGGTATTGGAAGAAGATGGTTATCACCTATTACGCCTGAACGAAGGACAGGGCATCCACTCGGTCTGGCATGCCAACCAGATGGATTATTATGGCCCCTGGGAACAGTTCCTGGCAGCTCCATTTTTCAACCCCGACCCATATGATTTAGAAAATGTTCAGAACATGGCCATTGTAGGGTTGGCGGGAGGGACTGTGGCGCGGCAGGCTACGCAGGTCTATGGACCAATCCCCATTGATGGTTACGAGATCGATCCCAGGATTATCCAGGTAGGGCGCGATTATTTTGACATGAATCAGCCCAACCTGAACGCTATCGCTCAAGATGGGCGCTGGGGGCTGGAAAACAGTAATAATCGCTATTCGATCATCGTACTGGATGCTTACCGCCCGCCGTATATCCCATGGCATTTGACCACGGTGGAATTCTTTCAGGAAGTTCATGATCGTCTGACCGAAGATGGCGTGGTGACAGTCAATGTAGGTCACTCGCCGGACGACCGGCGACTGGTGGACAGTCTGGCCGCGACGATGGGACAGGTGTTCCCGTCGGTATACGTGGCGGATGTCCCGGATACGTTCAACAGCATGGTATACGCCACTGTGCAGCCGACGAGCGTGGAAAACTTTTACCGCAATTACCTGTACCTTGAAGACAGCGCGGGTGTCGATCGGCTGCTGTTGGATGCCATACGGCGTGTGATTGTCAACCAACAGCCTATACCTGAGGGTGGTTTTGTGTTCACTGATGATCGGGCGCCAGTGGAGTGGATCACGAATAATATGGTATTAACTTTTCTTTTGTATGGTGGCGTGGAGTCGATTAAACAATGAGTAAAACAGATAAAATGAATAAATTATCCCCCCGTGTACGCGCTATTTTATCCTGGATTGTCACCCTGTTGGTCCCGGTCGTCCTGGTGCTGACCGCCATACGATTGCTGTTGACTCCTGCATATGTCATCATCGAGTACAACACCCCAGCATTTCCGCAGGACCGTTACGGATTCACGAAAGAGGACCGTATAAATTGGTCGAAGATCGCCATCGAATACCTGTTGAATGACGAGGATATCTCCTTTTTGGCTGAGCTGCGCTTCCCGGAAGGACAGTCCACCCCAGCAGAATCCTGCCGCTTCATGGATGATTGTACGCGTTTTTACAACGATCGAGAACTGGGTCACATGAAGGATGTCAAGGACGTGGTTGAGGTGGCGCTGGTGGTGTGGTACGTCAGTTTAATATCTCTGGTGCTGCTGGCAATCTGGGCCTGGTTGGGGAACTGGGTGCCGGATTACCGCAAGGCCTTGGCGCGCGGCGGCTGGCTTACTGTGATCCTGATCGGTTCCTTGATTCTGTTTGTGCTGATCGCTTTCGGTGTGCTCTTCGTGGCATTCCACAACGTCTTCTTCGATCCGGGCACCTGGCGGTTTTTCTTCTCCGATACGCTTATCCGCCTGTTCCCGGAACGCTTATGGCGGGACACCTTCCTGGCGGTGGGCATCCTGGCCGGTGGCACAGGGCTGGCGATGGGAATCTTATTACGCGAACGCAAACCATCAAAAACGGATTAGTGGAGGCTGTACTGCGAATAAGAAAGACGATAGCGACAGTATTTACCGCTATCGTCTTTAATTTCCAGGAGTTATGTCATTGTAAGCAATTACATCAAATGCAGAACCATTGCCACCGAAAACCAGTTCTGAGGTTTTGAGTGCCCGACCGGGAGGCGCCTCCACAGCCCTACGCCCCGTACTTGTTCAGGCGTCCGGCGTGGGCCAGCCCAAGAGACATGGTTTCCAATGCCGGAAAGGTCCCCAGGCCGCCAGCCATGCAGGCTCTTTCGCCAAATTTTGTCTGATTGTCGGGTATCACAGCAGCCGGAGCCCACAGGAGAAACGGCACGGGATGCCAGGAATGGGTGCGTAATCTGGCGGGTGTGGAATGATCGCCGGTGATGATCAGGACGTCCGGTTCCAGATCCAGCACGGCAGGCAGCGCGGCGTCCACTGACTCGATCACATTCGCCTTGCCCGTGAAGTCCCCGTCTTCGCCTTTACTGTCGGTCTTCTTGATGTGCACGAAGAAGAAGTCGTAGTCATCCCACACACGGGCGAGGGCCTGGAATTCATCGACCGGACTGTCGCCTTCGAATTCGATCACGTCCATGCCCACTAGGCGCGAGACGCCGCGATACATGGGGTAGACCGCTACACAGGCCGCGCGCAGACCGTACGCTTCTTCGTAGGTGGTCAACCCAGGGTGCGTGGCGAACCCGCGCAGGGTGAGTGCGTTGGCTTGCGGCTGGTCCGCCAGAACCACCCGAGCTTCGGCCACCCACTGGTTAAACAGTGAGGCGGCTCGCTCGGCTTCTGCCGTCTCGGCGATTACCGGCAAGGGGTGTACGCCTGTGCGCTGCGGGTCGGTGTCCCCTAAGTCCGGATACAATCCCTCGCCGCTCATAACGACCGTGAAGCGATATTCCTTTACCTGGCGCACTTCGGTCAAGACGCCGGGAATTTCGATTTTGTTAAGGCGTTCCACAAGGGGAAGCGCCATTTCGCTCGAGATGCGGCCGGCGCGACGGTCGGTGATGTCCCCCTGGTCGTCCAGGGTGCAAAAATTACCCCTTGCAGCAACGTCTCCTTTTTTTACATCAATTCCCACACCGGATGCGCTCAAAGCACCGCGGCCGATATCATAAACAAGTGGGTCGTAGCCGAACAAGGCCAGGTGTGCGGGACCGGAACCCGGTGTGATCCCGCGTTGGATGGGGATGGTCTGCCCAAGAGCGCCCTTGCTCGCCAGTAGATCCATATTGGGCGTACTGGCGGTTTCCAGTTCGGTGCCGCCTTCCGCTTCGATGGGTAAGCCGCCCAGGCCGTCCATCACCAGGAGGACGATTTTGCTCTTAGAAGGCTGGAGTAATGGTCTCAAATAATCGAATGGCATCTTTTATCCTTTTTCCTATTGGTCTTTACAATAATCGTCTCCCCGCCAGTATCGTGTTCTGGGGGGAGACGGTAGGTTTTCAAAGGAGGGTCGTTGGATTAGCGGATCGCTGCCTCTGTCTCCCGGTCGAAGATTTGCATGTTGGCCATGTTGAAAATGATTTGCACTTCGTCGGACATCTGGTATTTTGAGCGCGGGTCGACCCGGGCTACAAAGCTGTGTTCGCCATTCTGTAGATATACGAAGATTTCATTGCCCATCAGCTCGGTGACGTCCACCTTAGCTTCAACAGGTTGTGCGATGATACCTGGAGGCGTGAACTCGGGGTTATGGATGTCCTCAGGTCGGATACCGAATATAACCTGTTTGCCTTCATGCGGCATGTACACTTCTGTTCGATCCTCGGGAACCTGGACGTTGAACGTGTCGCCATCTACCCACAGTCTACCGTCGTCCTTCTTCAATGTAGCTGGGAAGAAGTTCATGGATGGTGATCCTATGAAGCCGGCTACGAAAAGGTTGTCCGGCCGGTCGTAAAGCTGCTGGGGGGAGTCGATTTGCTGCAGAATCCCCTTGTTGATGACCACGATTCGAGAGGCCATTGTCATGGCTTCCACCTGGTCATGGGTCACGTAGATGAACGTGGTCTGGAGCTGCGTGTGCAGCTTGCTGATGTTAGCTCGCGTCTCCACGCGCAATTTAGCGTCCAGGTTGGAGAGCGGCTCGTCGAAGAGAAAAACTTTTGGCTCGCGTACGATTGCTCTTCCAACAGCGACGCGCTGTCGCTGACCACCGGAAAGCTGCCGCGGTTTGCGGTCCAGCAGGTACTCGATGCCCAGGATTTCTGCGGCGTCCTGAACCTTTTTCTTGATCTCATCTTTGGGTGTTTTGCGCAGTTTCAATCCGAATGCCATGTTGTCGAATACGGACATGTGGGGGTACAGGGCGTAGGACTGGAATACCATGGCGATATCTCGATCTTTGGGCGCCATATCATTGACGATAATATCATCAATTGATATCTGCCCTTCTGTGATGTCCTCCAGGCCTGCCAGACAGCGCAGGGCTGTTGTCTTGCCGCATCCGGATGGACCTACCAGAACAAGGAATTCCTTGTCTTCAACCTGTATGTCGAGATCCCGGACGGCAACGACGTCACCAAATTTCTTCCATACGTGGTCAAAAGTTACACTAGCCATAAGATTAGTTCTCCTTTTTCGCTTTACGGGAATATAGTGATTTTATTATATTCGCAGATCAGGAAATATGCAAACGTTTTGTGACAGATTGTTCAATCCATTTTATTAATGATTCCGTGCGCAAGACTTAAAAATCACTTGCTTATTTCATCCCATGACTTTAGAATGTGTTTATGGCGAAAGACAAAATTACCCCTGTACGCAAACAGTACCTTGATATTAAACGCCAATACCCAGATGCGATCTTGTTTTTCCGACTGGGTGATTTCTACGAAACTTTTGACGAGGATGCCGAGATCACTTCGCGCGAACTCGATATCGTGCTCACTTCACGCAACGTTGCCAAGGGTGCGCGTGTGCCGATGGCAGGCATACCACACCATGCGGTTGAGAATTACCTGGGTCGCTTGATTGATCGCGGATATCACGTTGCGATCTGCGAGCAAATGGGGGAACAGCCAATTAAGGGGATTTTCCCACGGAAAGTGACACGCGTGGTCACGCCGGGTACGGTTGTTGAGCCGGGTCTGCTGCCCGGGGATAGGAACAATTACCTGGTGAGCGTGGTGCTCGATTCGAGAGATGCTCGGGTTTCAAGTGGGACAGACCGGGCGGGCGTGGCTTACGTAGACATTACCACCGGCGAGTTCGCAGTGATCGAGCTGTCCTCCAGAGATATCCATACGGCCCTGCGAGGGGAGGTCGTTCGCCTGAACCCGGCGGAGATACTGTATCCTGAAGCAATTGATCTGGGGGATGGCATTCAGGGGCATTTGACTCCATGGCCGGAATGGCGCTTCGAAGCGGGGCGTTGCCAGGAGGAATTGCTGGCTCATTTCGATGTTGCTTCTTTGGATGGATACGGGATGCGGGATATGTCCTCAGGCGTACGTGCCGCCGGCGCGATCGTTCAGTACCTGACCGAAACACAACCCGCGGCGCTGACATTGCTGACAGGGTTAAACACCTACCAGCTTTCAGAGTTCATGACCCTGGATTCTGCAACGCGTCGCAATCTGGAATTGACTGAGACATTGCGTGGCGGTACTGTGAAGGGTTCGCTGCTCGGTGTTCTCGATCACACGGTTACACCTATGGGCAAACGATTAATCTCACAATGGGTGAGTAAGCCGTTGTTGGATGTAGCCTTGATCGGTCAACGACAGATGGGCGTGGGTGCTTTTTTTGAGGCCGGCCTTCTGCGGGCCGAGATCAGAGAAGCGCTAAGGCCTTTGGGTGATCTGGAGCGCCTGACGAATCGTGTGGTGGGCGGGACGGCCTTGCCGCGTGACACAGTATCTATCCGCGAAGCTCTGTCACGCTTGCAGGATATCAAAGCGGTGCTGCCAGAGGACGAAGAATCCCTGGAGCCAGTGATGAACGATTTCAGCCTGTGCACAGAGGAGCTGGCGCTGCTTGAGTCTGCACTAGAGGATGAACCACCTGCGACACTTCAGCATATCGGGGTAATACGTGCAGAATACTCTGCAGAACTGGACGGGGTATTGGAGAGTTCACGCCACGCGCGTGAGTGGATTGCCAACCTCGAAAGCCTAGAGCGCAACCGTCTCGGGATCAAGTCCTTAAAGGTGGGTTATAACAAAGTCTTTGGCTATTATATTGAAATTACCAGATCTAACGTCGAACTGGCGCCTGAAGAGTATATTCGCAAACAAACCCTGGTTAATTCAGAGCGTTATATCACGCCCGAGTTGAAGGAATACGAGACACTCGTGCTCAACGCTGAGGAGCGCATTCGAGAGATCGAAGGACGCCTGTTCAGAGAAGTGTGCACACGACTGGCGAGCTCGGCCAGGCGTCTACTGGGTTCCGCGCGAGTTCTGGCCCAGTTGGATGTGCTCTCCGCTCTGGCCGAAGCGGCCGTCCAGGGTGGCTACGTTTGCCCGGAGGTCGTGGCGGAAGATGTATTGGAGATCAGAGGTGGGCGACATCCGGTCGTGGAGGGCACGCTGATTGCTAAAGGTTTCGTACCCAACGATGTCCTGTACGATGAAGGAGAACGCATCCGCATTATAACCGGGCCGAATATGTCCGGTAAATCTACCCTCATACGACAGGTAGCATTGATCGTTTTGATGGCCCAGATAGGCAGCTACGTGCCGGCTGATTCGGCCGTGATCGGCCTGGTAGACCGTATATTCACACGCATCGGAGCCCAGGACGAGATCCACGCCGGGCAGTCCACGTTTATGGTCGAGATGGTGGAGACGGCCAATATCCTGCATCACGCCACCCCGCGCAGCCTGCTGATCCTGGATGAAATCGGCCGGGGCACCAGCACATACGACGGCGTTTCGATCGCCTGGGCCGTGGTGGAGTACATCCACAATCACCCCGAACTGCGCGCCAAGACGCTCTTTGCCACACACTATCACGAGCTGACTCAACTGGCTGAACTGCTTCCGGGTGTGCGTAATTACAACGTGGCGGTCAGCGAAGCGGACGGGCAGGTAGTGTTTTTGTACAAAGTTGTGCCTGGTGGCGCTGACCGCTCTTACGGCATTCACGTGGGTCAATTGGCCGGGCTCCCCTCACCGGTAGTTCAGCGCGCCGGCGAGATACTCAAACAATTAGAAGCATCCTCCGGTAATGCGGTCAGCATTGACCCACATGCCCCCCAGCAATTAGCGTTGTTTCCCGCCACGAATCCACTGGTCGACGAGTTGGATGAACTGGATATTAATACCCTCTCGCCCATAGAAGCTCTCAATAAACTCTACGAGTGGAAGAAACGCTTCGCGACAGGAGAAGAAAAAGAATCTAAAGATTGAACAGGCAGTTAACGCATGGGGTGTTCCAGTAAAAAAAGCCGTCCACACAATCTGGACGGCTTTTTTGATTTCGCGTCAATGTATTAATTAATGGGTCTTATTCACCCTCCAGTGCAGTGTATAAACCGATCTGGTTGCCGGTTGGATCAAGGAAGAACGCAAACCAGCCGGTGTTCGGAATCTCAGTCTTTGGCATGATAACCTTGCCACCCAGTTCATCAACACGCTTCAGAGTCGCTTCGATATCATCTGTGCCAACGTAAACGGCCACGGTGCCTGCCGGGTTGTTCTCCTGCACCGGGTTTAGACCACCACCGACTCCTTCACCGGTTTCGAACATTGCGTAGTTCATTTCCGGCATCTGCTGAACATTCCAGTCGAACAAGTCGCTGTAGAATTTGCCCGCTTCCTCGCGGTCCTTGGCAGAAAACTCAATATGGACAATAGGGTGTTTTGACATTTTTATGTCTCCTTTGGAATAGTTGTTGGATACTATTATAGAACATAGTTTCTAGTTTGTCAACTAATTTTGTCCGAATTGTAATCTTAAATCTTACTTAGTAATTTGCATCCAAATTCACCGCTTCTAATGTGTCTCCATGCGGTGTACGCAGCTCGAAATTATCAAATTCCCAGTGCCCTTCTTCGCCGGCGTAG
>Ga0209013_10000823_pt1 | contig 28463 bp, 26 predicted proteins | sample Cruoilmetagenom2_FD_187291 | JGI IMG/M metagenome (GOLD analysis project Ga0209013, IMG submission 187291) | Oil polluted marine microbial communities from Coal Oil Point, Santa Barbara, California, USA - Sample 2 (SPAdes) (version 2) | ecosystem: Environmental > Aquatic > Marine > Oil seeps ...
GGAACCTGTTCCTCCAACTGAGAAGGAACAAGAACGAAATAGACGTCGTTTTTATGGTGGCGAAGTTGATGGTATATCTCGACAATTGGCACGCTATATTTATAAAAATGTGAAAACATATATGCCAGAAATGAATCCTATGTTAGTCTATCGATTAGATCGTTTTGGTCGTGGTGGTCATCATCGTCCTTTTAACGATGTAGGTTTTGCAGGTATTAGGATTATGGAAGCTCATGAAAACTACACACAACAACATCAAGACATTCGTGTAGAAAATGGCATTTCTTATGGAGATACGTTTGAGCATGTAAACTTTCCATATGCTAAAAAGTTAACTGCTGTAAATGCAATTAACTTAGCAAGCTTGGCGTCTGCTCCTCCTCGTCCAAAGAATCTTTCTATTGGAGGTATTGTAGAACCTTCGGTTAAGTTTAAATGGGAAAAGGTTGATGAGGCAATTGGCTATAAAATATATTGGAGAGACACAACATCTCCGACTTGGGATAATAGTCGTTTTGTTGGTAATATTACCGAATTTACTTTAGATGGTATTGTTATCGATAATTTCTTTTTTGGAGTGGCTTCAGTTGGAAAAGATGGTTATGAAAGCATGGTTGTATTTCCTAATCAAATATTTAGAGATTAATTAATATGTCCAAAAAGTTATCAATCATTGCTTTAATTTTCTCATTGTTTTTAAATCATATTGACGCACAAGGGTTATCCCAAGAAAAAAACTTTACTAGACAAGACACCTTAAGAGGCTCAATAACACCTGAACGTGCTTGGTGGGATTTAACTTATTATCATTTAGATATTAAAATAGATCCTAAAGAAAAATATGTTTCTGGAAAAAACACTATTCAATATAAGGTTTTAGAAAAGCATTCCGTAATGCAAATTGATTTACAACCACCTTTAGTTATTACTAAAGTTATACAAAATGGTAAAGACCTAGATGTTAGACATGATGGTAATGCACATTTTATAACATTAACAAATAATCAAAAAGTAGGAAGTATAAATTCAATCGAAGTTTATTACAAAGGCAAGCCAAAAGAAGCTGTTAGAGCTCCTTGGGATGGCGGCTTTTCATGGAAAAAAGATGATAATGATAATCACTTTATTGCAACTTCATGTCAAGGTTTAGGCGCCAGTGTTTGGTGGCCAAATAAAGACCATATGTACGATGAGGTAGATAGTATGCTTATTAGTGTAAATATTCCTAAAGGATTAACAAATATTTCTAACGGAAGACTTCGTAAACTAGAAGCACACGGTGATAACACTGTAACTTCACATTGGTTCGTAAATAATCCTATTAATAATTATGGTGTGAATGTAAATATTGGTGATTATATTCATTTTTCTGAAGTATATAATGGTGAAAAAGGAGATTTATCTATGGACTATTATGTATTAAAAGACAATATTGAAAAAGCCAAAGAGCACTTCAAAGAAGCACCAAAAATGATGAAAGCCTTTGAACACTGGTTTGGGCCTTACCCATTTTATAAAGATGGTTTTAAATTAGTGGAAGTACCTTATTTAGGGATGGAACATCAAAGCTCAATCACTTATGGCAATCAATATCAAATGGGTTACTTAGGATACGACAGAACTGGCACAGGTTGGGGATTAAAATTCGATTATATCATTATTCATGAATCTGGTCACGAATGGTTCGCCAATAATATTACGTATAAAGACATTGCGGACATGTGGATTCACGAAGGTTTTACTTGCTATTCTGAAAGTTTGTTTTTAGATTATTTTTATGGAGAAAAAGCGTCTTCAGAATATATCATTGGATTACGCAAAAGGATTGGAAACAAGCGACCAATTATTGGCATCTATAATGTAAATAAAGCAGGTTCTGATATGTATAATAAAGGTGCCAATATACTTCATACATTAAGGCAACTTATAGAGAACGATGAAAAATGGCGACAAATATTACGTGGTTTAAATAAAACGTTCTATCATGAAACAGTAACTACAAAACAGATTGAAGATTATTTAAGTCAGCAAACTGGGATAAATTTAACTGAGTTTTTTAATCAATATCTTCGAGATATTAGAATTCCTACTTTAGAGTATTCAATTAAGAAGAATGAATTAAATTATAGGTGGACAAATATCATTGATAAATTCGACATGCCAATTCAAGTTTCAATTAATGGTGATGAACAATGGATTCAACCCAAAGCAGAATGGCAAACAAAAAAAATATCATCAGAAAATGCTGTACTAACTGTTGATCCTAATTTTTATGTTGATTCAAAACAATTGTAATATTGTGGAAATTCCAAAACTCTATTTTAAAGAAAGTATTCATTGGCATGAATGGTTAATTGAAAACTATAATACTACAAGTGGAGCTTATTTAATTTTTTATAAACTAGAATTAAAAAAACCAACAATGCGTTGGGAAGATGCTGTGAAAGTGGCATTATGTTTTGGCTGGATTGATTCTACAGTAAAAAGCTTAGGTAATGGTAAAAGACAACAATATTTTTGTCCTAGAAACCCCAAAAGTGTGTGGAGTGCTTTAAATAAGAAGTATATTATAGAATTAATAGATAATAATTTAATGCACGAAAGTGGTTTAGAAAAAATTAATATCGCAAAACAAAATGGATCTTGGACAGTTTTAGATGATGTTGAAAACGGTATTATTCCAAAAGATTTACAATTTGCTTTTGACAAATCTCCAAAAGCATTCATCAATTATCAAAACTTTGCTCCTTCTTATAGAAAAGGATATTTATATTGGCTTAATCAAGCCAAACGTGAAGAAACGAGATTAAAAAGAATAACTGAAATTATATCCTTTTGTAAAAAAAATATAAAATCAAGAGGTAATTGGTAGCTAAGCGTTAACAACCTTTTATGAAAAATTTAATTGTAATTTATTATTTTCGCTCATTAAATAAAATTCTAGATTGCAAACAAAGAAAAAAACATTAGCAAAAAAAACACGCTTTTATAGAAAATTTCATAAATTCATAGCTGTTCCATTAGTCTTTTTTATGCTTTTACTTGGTATAACAGGATTGCTTTTAACTTGGAAATCGGAATTAAAACTCACCCCTCCAACTGTAAAAAGTAACTTTATCAATCAATCAATTATTCCTTTAGAAGAGATACAAAGCATAGCCATCAACTATGCAGATTCTTTACAATTATCATCATTAATTAATAGAATAGACTATCGCCCAACAAAGGGTATTGCAAAAATACGTTTCGAAAACCATTTTACCGAACTTCAGATAGACTGTTATTCAGGTAAAATTATTTCAATTAAAACACGTACAGATAATATCATAGAAATGATACATGATGGATCAATTTTAGATTATTTTTTTAAAAGCAGATTCGAAAATGCCAAGCTATTATATTCCACTATTACATCATTAGGGCTTATTTTATTAGCTATAAGTGGGTTTTTACTATGGCTAAAACCAAAACAAATAAAAAGCATAACAGCGAAGCATTAACATCTCATTAAGAAATAAATGAGTGTATTTACTTAACTTTATAATCTCATTAACTAACCCAAAAAATATCAAATGAAAAAAATATTTTCTCTTGTAATGCTATTCAGCATTACACTCCTTTTCGCTCAAGAATTTTCAATGGATTTAGTAAAAAACATAAAACCTCGTAATATTGGTCCTGGTGGTATGTCTGGTCGTGTTACAGCAATAGATGTTGTAATTAGCAATCCAGATATAATGTATGTTGGAACAGCATCTGGTGGATTATGGAAATCTACTTCAGGAGGTATTACATGGAATCCTATTTTTGAAAAAGAAGTTACTGCTTCTATTGGTGCAGTTGCAATTCAGCAATCCAATCCGAGTGTTATTTGGGTTGGTACTGGTGAAGGAAATCCTAGAAACAGCCTTAATGGTGGTTATGGCATTTACAAATCCTTAGATGGTGGTGTGAATTGGATAGCAATGGGTTTAGAAAAGACGCGAAATATTCATCGCGTAGTTATAGATCCAACAAATCCAGATATCGTTTATGCTGCAGCTATAGGCTCTCCATGGGGAGAACATCCTGAACGTGGTATTTATAAAACTATTGATGGTGGAAAAACTTGGAGTAAAATACTTTTTGCAAATAATAAAACTGGAGCAGCCGACTTAATAATGGATCCTACAAATCCAAATAAGTTAATCGCTGCAATGTGGGAACATAAACGAGATCCTTGGTTTTTTAATTCGGGTGGTGAAGGTTCAGGATTACATATTACTCATGATGGTGGAGAAACTTGGAAAAAAGTTACAGACGAAGATGGTTTTCCAAAAGGCAACTTAGGCCGTATTGGTATAGCTATTGCTCCTAACAAGCCAAATATAATTTATGCCTTAGTTGAGGCAAAAAAGAACGCACTTTATAAAAGTGAAGATGGTGGTTTCAAATGGGAAAAAGTCGGAAAAAACTTCACAAACAGAGGTCACAGACCCTTCTATTATTCAGATATATTTGTAGATCCACAAAATGAAAATAGATTGTATAATGTTTTTACATATGTAAATTCTTCTGAAGATGGAGGCAAAAGCTTCACTCAATTAATGCCTGCTTATAATGTAGACAATGGTGTACATCCAGATCATCACGCTTGGTGGATACATCCTACTAACGGTCAGTTTATGATTGATGGAAACGATGGTGGAATGAATATTACCAAAGACGGTGGTAAAACTTGGCGCTTTATTGGCAACTTACCTGTAGCACAATTTTACCATATTAGTGTAGATAACGAATATCCTTATAATGTTTATGGAGGCATGCAAGATAATGGGTCTTGGAGAGGTCCAGCATATGTTTGGAGGGTTCAAGGCATTCGTAATTCTTATTGGCAAGAAATTTCTTTTGGTGATGGTTTCGATGTCGTTCCGGACAAAGATGATTCTCGTTATGGATGGTCTATGTATCAGCAAGGCAATGTTTTTAGATACGATTGGCAAACTGGTAATAATCTTTATGTTAAACCAACTCATCCTGATGCTAATGTGAAACTACGTTTCAACTGGAATGCTGCAATAAACATTGATCCTTTTAATAATAGTACCATTTACTTCGGAAGTCAATTTGTTCACAAATCGACAGATAAAGGATTAACATGGCAAATTATTTCAACAGATTTAACAACTAACGATCTTGAAAAACTAAAACAAGATGAAAGTGGTGGCTTAACAATGGATGCAACTGGAGCAGAAAACCACTGTACTATTTTAGTAATAGAACCTTCAACAGTTGAAAAAGATATGTTATGGGCTGGAACAGATGATGGCAAAGTACATTTTACACAAAATGGTGGTACTACTTGGACAGATATTTCAAAAAACATTAAAGGATTACCTACTGGAAGTTGGATTACACAGATTAAAGCATCAAATAAAAATAAAGGTGAAGCACTATTAGTTGCCAACGATTACAGACGCTTTAATTTTACGCCTTATGTATTTAGAACCAAAGATTATGGTAAAACTTGGAAACGAATTGTTGACGAAAATGATGTAGAAAGTTATGCATTAGCTATTGTAGAAGATATTGAAGAACCTAACCTCATGTTTTTAGGTACTGATGATGGTTTATACGTTTCGATTAATGCTGGACAAAAATGGACGAAGTGGACAGAAGGATTTCCAACGGTGTCTGTAAAAGATTTAGTAATACAACCTCGAGAACATGATTTAGTAATAGGAACTTTTGGGCGTGCTGCTTGGGTGTTAGATGATATTAGACCTTTAAGAGCAATGGCAAAAAACAACCAAATACTTGGTAAAAAGTTAGAGTTATTTAAACCTCCAACAGCGTATCAAGCTGCTTATCAACAACCTACAGGAAGTCGTTTTGGAGGTGATGCCCTTTACAATGGTGAAAATCGTGGTAGTGGTGCTCAACTTTCATATTATGTGACAATTGAAAAGAAAAAAGAAGATAAAAAGAATGAAGATCTAAAAAATAAAGATATAGATGCTTCTGAAAAAGATGAGAATTCCGTCAAATGGGATTCTCTTACCATGAATATTTATGATGGAGACCGATTAATAAGGACATTAAAACAAAAAGCTCCTAAAGAAAGTGGTATCCATAAATGGAGGTGGTTTATGGATGAAAAAGGTGGAGACAGACCATCAAGAACTATTAGGAAGCAAACTAGAGAACCTAGTGGAACAAGAGTAAAACCAGGAACTTATAAAGTAGTCATGAGTTTTGGCAATCAAACTTCAGAAGCAATGATTACTGTTAAAAGTGATCCACGATTAACTGTTTCTACTAAGGCAATTAATGAAACCTATAATGTTTCTAAAGAAATTCAAGAGTTAAGACAAACTGTAGCAGATGCAGTAAAACAACTTGTGGAAAGTAAAACTGTAGCTAATGATTATAGTAAAAAACTTGCTAAGTTAGATAAGAAAAAACACGAAAATCAAATTAAAGCTTCAAAAGATATTATTAAAAAGATAGATAAAATTATTGCTATTTACTTAGGAAAAGAAGATAAACGTCAAGGTATAACAAGTGACCCTGTAATTAATGTAAACCAACGTATTGGTAATGCTAGTTTTTATGCTGGCTCAAGACCAAATGGACTAACTTCTACTGAGCAAATATTATTAAAACATGCCAAAGATGCTATTAAAGATGCTTTAGATAAAACAAATACATTCTTTAATGAAGAATGGAAACCATATCAAGCAAATATGGAAAAGCTAAATACATCTCCTTTTAAAGAAATAAAATCTTTTAAAATTGATTAATTAAAAAGAGGTCTCAAAAATATATTTCTGAGACCTCTTTAATTATTTTAGTGATAAAGAAAATTATTCAATACGCCTTAATCCTTCTAAATCTTCAATTTTTATTTGTTTCCCAATAGTAGATATTAAACCTTCTTTTTTAAATTGTGATAATACTCTAATTGCTGACTCTGTTGCTGTACCAACAATACTTGCATAATCCTCACGAGATAATAATACACTTAAAGTTCCATCAGGATTTGTCCCAAAACTTGAGTTTATGGATATCAGTGCCTCAGCCAAGCGTTGCCTTACCGATTTTTGAGCCATATTTACAATAATGTCATCAGCCTCTTTTAAATCATGCGACATGTTTTTTAACACATCAAAAGAAAAATTTACATTCTTACGAAGGTCATCTATAATCTCACTCTTAGGAATAAAGCACAATTCCATATCGTTTAAAGCAGTAGCTTGTAGATTAGAACTTTCCTCACTAATAAGTGAACGTTGTCCTAATAATTCTCCTTTTACTACTAACTTGATAATTTGATCTTTCCCATTTGCACTAAGCTTTGAAAGTTTACAAATACCATCTCTAACACAATATACGCCATTAAGCATTTCGCCTTCTTCAAAAATAACTTCTCCCTTTTTTACAATTTTTGAAGTTTTACAAGCAGAAATTCTAACCAACTCCTCTTTACTTAAATTTTTTAAAGAATTAAATTGTTTAATTATACACGATTCACACTTACTCATACCAATTTTAATATTTGGTAAAAATACTTAAAACATGACAGATATCATATTTTTTATTTATATTATCGCAGAGTTTTGTTTTAGGTATAAATGAGCAAATATTTATGGAACATAAAACGTGTTTCCACTGTGGTTTAGATTGTAATTCTTCACTGGTTTCTTTTGATGATAAATCGTTTTGTTGTAATGGTTGTAAGACTGTTTACGAGATTTTTACTGTAAACGATTTAACTTGTTATTACGATTTACAAAATGCTCCAGGAGCTACACCAAAAGAAATTGAAGGCAAATATGATTTTCTGGACAATGATAAAATTGTAGAAAAACTGTTAGAGTTTAATAACGAAAATACTCAAATTGTTACTTTATTTATACCACACATTCATTGCAGTTCCTGCATATGGATATTAGAAAACCTAAATAAATTACTTCCTGAAATAAGTTCATCTCAAGTAAATTTTGGCAAAAAAACTGTACGCGTAACTTATAATAGCGAAAAATTTTCTTTAAAGAACTTGGTGAAATTATTAAGCAGTATTGGTTACGAGCCCTATATAAGTCTAGAAGATTATAAAACAGGTAAAAATGAAATTAATCGATCTATTATTTATAGACTAGGTATATCTGGTTTTGCTTTTGGAAATGTTATGTTTTTATCGTTTCCAGAATATTTTCAAGTCGATGGTTTTTGGATAGAGCAATACAAACCACTTTTTAGGTGGTTAATGTTTGCATTCTCACTTCCAGTAGTACTTTATGCTGCTCAAGATTATTTTATTTCGGCATATAAAGGATTACGATCCAAGATTTTAAATATAGATGTACCAATAGCATTAGGCATTTCTGTATTATTTATAAGAAGTACTGCAGAAATTATTTTTAATTTAGGAAGTGGTTTTTTCGATAGTTTAACAGGTTTAGTTTTCTTCTTATTGGTAGGTAAGTTTTTTCAACAAAAAACGTATTCCTTTTTATCTTTTGAGCGTGATTACAAATCGTATTTTCCTATTGGAATTACTAAAATTACTTCAGAAGGAAAAGAAGAATCCATACAAGTTTACGATATAAAAAAAGGAGATCGATTATTAATTAGAAATGAAGAACTTATTCCTGTAGATTGTATATTAATTAATGGGAATGCCCATATTGATTACAGTTTTGTAACTGGAGAATCAGAAAAGGTTTCAAAACAATCTGGAGATAAACTTTTTGCTGGTGGAAAACAACTCGATAGTATTATAGAAGTTGACGTATTAAAATCGGTAGAGCAGAGTTATTTAACTCAACTTTGGAGTAACGATGTTTTTAAAACTAATAAAGAAGATGCCTTTACATCTCTAACAAATAAAATTAGTAAGCATTTTACAATAGCAGTCTTATTAATAGCTTTTGTAGCCACAACTTTTTGGTTATTAACAGATTCAAGTAAAGCCTTAAACGTTTTTACAGCAGTATTAATTATTGCTTGTCCATGTGCCATTGCATTATCTGCTCCATTTACTTTTGGAAACTTACTTAGGATATTTGGTAAGAAAAAATTCTATTTAAAAAATGCAAGTGTAATTGAACAACTAGCCAAAATCAATACTATTATTTTTGACAAAACAGGAACTATTACTGCCAATAAAGAAACTAAAGTTAGTTATGAAGGATTAAAACTTTCGTTAAATGAAGAATCTTTATTAAAAAGCACTTTAAGAGGTTCAAACCATCCTTTAAGCAGGTCGCTTTATAATATTTTAGATGAGCAAAATATAGTAACATTAGACAGGTTTCAAGAACATTTAGGCAAAGGCATAGAAGCAAATTACAACTCGGAAAATATAAAAATTGGATCTGCTCATTTTGTAGGTCAGACTACTGAAACAACACCTATAAATACAGCAGTACATATAAGCACAAATAATATTTATAAAGGAAAATTTACATTCTATAATGCATACAGAAAGGGTTTAACAAATTTATTTAACAAACTTAAAGGCCAATACAGCCTAGTCATTTTATCTGGTGATAATGAAGGTGAAAAAGAGAATTTAACTAAATTGCTTCCTAGTAAAACAAAATTATTCTTTAACCAGAAACCAGAAGATAAACTAGAATATATTAAATACCATCAAAATGAAGGAGCAAATGTATTAATGGTTGGAGATGGATTAAACGATGCAGGTGCTTTAGCACAAAGTAATGTTGGTATTGCTATTTCCGAAAATGTAAATGTTTTCTCTCCTGCTTGCGATGCAATTTTAGATGCCTCAAAATTTAATCAGCTTTACAGCTATATAAAGGCTTCAAAATCAGCAATTAAAATTATTAAATGGAGCTTTATGCTTTCATTTTTATACAATATCATAGGTTTATATTTTGCAGTAACAGGACAGTTAGAACCTGTAATAGCAGCAATTTTAATGCCTTTAAGTTCAATAAGTATTGTTATATTTACAACAGTTGTTTCAAATCTTATAGGAAAAAAATTAAAATAAAAAAACATGACATTTGTCATGTTTTTAAAATAAGAATGAGTTTATTTTTGAAAATTAATTTCAGGTAAGGTATGAGTGTCATTTATGTGTTATTAACTATAAGCATAGTTATTGCTATTGCCTTTTTTATAGCTTTTATTATAGCTGTAAAAAGTGGACAATATGATGATAGCTATACGCATTCCGTTCGCATGTTGTTCGAAGACGAACTTATTAAAGAAAAATCCAAAAAATCAATACTAACCAAAAAAAACTAATACAATCAACTATGGAAATGCAACAATTTCATTACGATAATAAGATCGTTAAAAATTTCATTTATGCCACCATTCTTTGGGGAGTTGTAGGAATGCTTGTAGGCTTAATGGTAGCTTTTATGTTTATTTATCCAAACTATACAACTGGTGTGTCTTGGTTAAGTTTTGGTCGTTTAAGACCGTTACATACTAATGCTGTGATTTTCGCCTTTGTAGGGAATGCCATTTTTGCTGGGGTTTACTACTCTACTCAACGTTTACTTAAAGCTAGAATGTTTAGCGACTTATTAAGTAAAATTAATTTTTGGGGATGGCAACTTATAATTGTTGGCGCAGCTATAACGCTTCCATTAGGGTTTACTACTTCTAAAGAATATGCCGAATTAGAATGGCCTTTTGATATTGCTATTGCTCTTATTTGGGTAGTTTTTGGTGCAAACTTAATTGGTACAATGATTAAAAGAAGACAGCGACATCTTTATGTTGCTATTTGGTTCTATTTAGCAACGTTTGTAACTGTTGCAGTTCTACATATTTTTAATAGTTTAGAATTACCTGTTAGTGCTTTAAAAAGTTATTCTGTGTATGCTGGTGTTCAAGATGCTTTAGTACAATGGTGGTATGGACACAATGCTGTTGCATTTTTCTTAACTACTCCTTTCCTAGGTTTAATGTATTATTTTGTGCCAAAAGCAGCTAATCGCCCTGTATATTCATATAGATTATCTATAGTACACTTTTGGTCATTAATCTTTATATATATATGGGCAGGACCTCATCATCTATTATATACTGCACTACCAGAATGGGCTCAAAATTTAGGTGTAGCATTCTCTGTAATGTTATTAATGCCTTCTTGGGGAGGTATGATAAATGGATTGCTAACACTTCGTGGTGCTTGGGATAAAGTACGTACAGATCCTGTTTTAAAATTTATGGTTGTTGCAATTACTGGTTATGGTATGGCGACTTTTGAAGGTCCAATGCTATCTCTTAAAAATGTAAATGCGATTGCTCATTTTACCGATTGGATTATTGCACATGTACATGTTGGGGCTTTAGCTTGGAACGGATTTTTAGCCTTTGGTATGATCTATTGGTTAATTCCAAGATTATTTAAAACAAAGTTATATTCTGTTGGATTAGCTAATTTTCATTTTTGGATAGGTACTTTAGGTATTATTATGTATGCCTTACCACTTTATGTGGCTGGATTTACTCAAGCTAGTATGTGGAAGCAGTTTAATCCAGACGGCACTTTAGTGTATGGAAATTTCCTTGAAACAGTTACCGAAATTATGCCAATGTATTGGATGCGAGCAATTGGTGGCACACTCTATCTTACTGGTATGTTAATATTAGTTTATAATATAATAGTAACTATAAAATCTGGAAGTAAAGTTGAAGACGAATTAGCCGAAGCTCCTGCACTTGAGCGTATATCTAATAAACGTTTAGCTGGTGAAGGTTGGCATACTTGGTTAGAGCGTAAGCCTGTTAAACTTACAATTTTAGCTACAATAACTATATTAATTGGTGGAATTGTCCAAATTGTACCAACAATAATGGTAAAATCTAACATTCCAACTATAAGTAGTGTACAACCTTATACTCCTCTAGAGTTAGAAGGTCGCGATATTTATATTCGAGAAGGATGTGTAGGTTGCCACTCACAAATGATTAGACCTTTTAGAAGTGAAGTAGAGCGTTATGGCGAATACTCAAAAGCTGGAGAGTATGTTTACGACCATCCGTTCTTATGGGGAAGTAAACGTACAGGACCAGATTTACATCGTATTGGTGGTAAATATTCCGACAATTGGCACTTAAATCATATGTACGATCCTCAAAGTACATCGTCTGGTTCAATAATGCCAAGATATCAATGGCTTATTGAAAACGAATTAGACAAATCTCAAACAGAAGCCAAAATGAGGGTTATGGTAAAACTAGGTGTGCCATATACAGATGAAGATATTGCAAACGCTCAAGAAGAAATGACAGCGCAAGGAAGCAAAATAGAAGAAAACCTTTATAACGATCCAGATTTTGTGTCTTCTTATGAATCCGCTAAAAAATATGCAACAGATAACGGAGAAGCATTTATAGATATGAAAGACAGAGAAGTAGTTGCACTTATAGCCTATCTACAACGTTTAGGAACAGATATAAAAGTGAAAACTGTAGAAGAATAACTATCTAAAACAATTAGCATGTTAAAATATATAAAAAATCACATGGAGAGTATTACAGGAATCGAGATTTATCCTCTAATTTCTTTACTCATCTTTTTTATCTTTTTTGTAGTTTTATTTTGGTGGGTTGCTACCGCTAAAAAAGAATACATAAATACTGTTAGTAATATTCCATTAGACAACCAAAACCAACAACAATCATGAGAAATTTAATCCCTTCATTCGTAAGAGTCCCAGTAGTTTTCTTCATTATTTTTGGATTAATAGAGTATCTTATTGATTCAGGAGATAAACCAGCATTTATAGAATATCCTGTAATAATGTTGTTTCTATTACTTGTTCTTTTAATATTAATAGCTATTGAAGCTATTGTTGGTGCTTTAGAAAATGTAATGCTACAAAATTTAAACGTAGAAGCCAGAGCTCGATTCTTAGCTGATAAAGAAAAAAGATTTGAATTTAGCTGGTGGAGAAAAATATATAATAAACTTTCTGGCACTAAACCAATTGAAGCAGAAGGCGAAATTATTCTAGATCATAATTATGATGGCATTAAAGAATTAGATAATGCTCTTCCACCTTGGTGGCTATACGCATTTTATATGTCAATAATTTTTGCTGTTGTATATTTAGTACGATTTCATATACTTGATGGTCCAAATCAAATAGCGGAATATGAAACTGAATTAGCAGAAGCGAAAGCAGCAATTGAAGAATATAAAAAAACTGCCAAAGACCTTGTAGATTATAATACAGTCGAATTACTTACTGAAGCTTCTGATTTAAGTGCTGGTAAAACCATTTTTGAGCTCAATTGTGTTGCCTGTCATATGGCTGATGGTGGTGGTGGTATTGGACCAAATCTTACAGATAAAAACTGGATACTTGGTGGTGGTATAAAAAATATATTCAAAACAATTTCTGATGGTGGTCGTGATGGAAAAGGCATGATTGCTTGGAAACAATCACTAAAACCAGCTGAAATTGCACAAGTAGGAAGTTATTTACTTACATTTCAAGGTACTACACCTGCAAATCCAAAAGCAGCAGAAGGTGATGTTTGGGTAGATGATAATGCTCCTCAAGTTGAAACAGATGCTGAAATAAATACTCAAGTTATAGATTCAACATTGGTTATTGAAAACTAAACCTTTCATTTCAAGTGATTTCAAATTATTGGACTTCTATATTTAGAGTAAGTATTTAAAATAATAAATTATAAAGTATTGGAAACACCTGAAAAAGAAGTTTTTAGAGACTCATTAGGTACAATTGATGAAAAAGGAAAACGTGCTTGGGTTTTTCCTAAAAAACCTAGTGGTAAATTTTATAATTACAGAAAATGGGTAAGCTATGGTTTATTAGCCTTCTTATTTGCTGCGCCTTTTATTAAAATAAACGGAAATCAATTCTTAATGTTTAATGTTTTAGAAAGACGTTTTAACATTTTCGGTTTCCCTTTTTGGCCTCAAGATTTTCATCTATTTGTTATCTCGATGATAATTGGTGTTATTTTTATTACACTATTTACAGTTGCCTTTGGCAGGTTGTTTTGTGGTTGGGTTTGTCCGCAAACCATTTTTATGGAAATGGTGTTTAGACGTATAGAATATTGGATTGAAGGAGATAGAACAAAACAAATAAAACTAAAAAAACAGCCTTGGAATGCTGAGAAAATCAGAAAGAGACTTTTAAAACAAAGTGTTTTTGTAATCATATCATTTCTTATTGCAAATATATTTTTAGCATACTTAATTGGTAGCGATAAGCTAATTAAATATATAACTGATGGCCCATCTCAGCACTTAAATAATCTTATTTCATTAACGATTTTTACTGCTGTTTTTTATTTTATTTTCGCTTGGTTTAGAGAGCAAGTTTGTATTATAGCTTGCCCTTACGGAAGATTACAAGGTGTGCTTCTAGATAATAAATCTATCATAGTAGCTTATGACCATAAACGTGGGGAAGCTGAAAACGGCAGAAAGAAATTTAGAAAGAATGAAGATAGACAGGAACTTGGTTATGGAGATTGTATAGATTGTTCGCAATGTGTACATGTTTGCCCTACAGGAATAGATATTAGAAATGGAACACAATTAGAATGTGTAAACTGTACAGCCTGTATAGACGAATGTGACAGCATAATGGAAAAAGTAAATTTACCTAAAGGGTTAATTCGTTATGCGAGCGAAGACAATATAGAAAAGAAAGCTCCTTTTAAACTTACGGCTAGACTTAAAGGATACATTGCTGTTCTAATAATTTTAATTGGACTTTTAACAGGAATGTTATTTTTAAGGAACGATATAGAAGCCACAGTTTTAAGATTACCAGGGCAATTGTATGAACATAAGGACAATAACATTATAAGTAATGTTTTTACTTTTAAATTAGTTAACAAAACGACCAAGGACATTAATGATGTTAATTTTAAACTAATATCTCATAAGGGAATTATAAAAACAGTTTCTACAAATAATAGTTTTATTGTATCAAAACAAGATATTACTGAAGGAACTCTATTTATTGAAATAAATAATGCTGTACTAACTGGTGATAGAAACACGTTAAAAATAGGTGTGTATAGTGGTGATAAATTAATAGAAACTGCAAAGGCTAATTTTTTAGGCCCTAGAAGTTATAATTAGATTATTATGAAACGAGCTGTTAAAATATTTATCACTCTAGGAATAACTAATAGCGAACAGCATGTATCCTTTAAAAAACAATAGAATAAACACATGAAAAAAATAAATTGGGGAACTGGAATTGTAATTGCATTTATATGCTTTATAGCTTTTATATTATACTTTGTAATAGCTATGAACACTAACAAAAAATACGATCATGATTTAGTGACCGAAGATTATTATAAAGAAGAATTAGAATATCAAGACGATATCGATAAACAAAATAATGCAAAAGCGCTAAGCGAAAATATTTTTTATACTAAGACATCTAAAGGGTTAGTTATTCAATTCCCAAAAAATATTGATGCCAAAAAAATTACTGGAAAAGTGTTCCTATATAGACCATCTAACAAACAATTAGATTTTGAAACTTCAATTTCTTTATCTAACACATATTTGCTCATACCTGACAAAAGTTTGGTAGATGGTCGTTGGAACATTAAAATAGATTGGCAATATAATGGAAAATCTTATTTATTTAAAGAAACCTTAATATATTAATCATGTTTTTTACAGCATTAGCATTAGGGTTATTAGGTAGTTTTCACTGCATAGGCATGTGTGGCCCAATAGCTTTTATGCTTCCTGTAGATCGAACTAATACTTTTAAAAAAATTAGCCAAATTTCAATATATCATATAGGGAGACTTATTTCTTATGGTATTATTGGGCTTGTTTTTGGACTCGTAGGAAAGGGTCTTTATATTTTTGGAATCCAGCAGCAACTATCGATAGCTATTGGAGTTTTAATGATTATTATTGTTTTAATTCCTTATAAAACATTCAGTGAATTTAATTTCTCAAAACCTATTTTTAAACTAATATCTAAAGTAAAAAGTGCTTTAGGTAAAGCACTACAAAAGAAAACAGCCGATACCTTTTTAACCATTGGTTTTTTAAATGGGTTTTTGCCTTGTGGCTTAGTATATATGGCTCTGTTTGCAGCAATTGCAACAGGAAGCACTCTACAAGGAAGCCTTTATATGATTATTTTTGGATTAGGGACAATCCCACTTATGACAACAGCTATTTATTTTAGTACAATTTTAAAAGGTTCTGTTCGTCAAAAAGTTCAAAAGGCTATACCAGTATTTGTAATTTTAATAGGTGTTCTTTTTATTTTGAGAGGTCTTGGTTTAGGTATTCCTTATATCTCTCCTACTCCAGTTTATGATGTCGCAAACTCCACTGTGGAATGTGTATTACTATAAAAGGGAATCTACTTTAGTAAATCCCCTTTTGTCATTATCAAAATTAATGGTTTTTCCTATATTTTAAATGTAATTACAGGTAAAGTTGAATGATTAGCAATATCTTCACCAATACTTCCCGCAAAGAAATGCGAAACTCCTTTTCTACCATGTGTGGCAATTGCTATTAAGTCTGCTCCTATTTTATTTGAAAAATTAAGCACACCATGTTCTACACTATAATCTGCCTGATAAGCAACATCATTTATTTTATTAAGATTACCATCCGCTTTTTGTAAAAACTCTGCGATACGTTGTTCAATTTCAACAGAGCTTCTAAAATGTTCGTTTGGAAGATTAATGTATAGTAATTTAATATTAGTCCCAAAATCATCAAACAATTTAGTTGCTTTTTGATAAGGAATTATATTTTCTTGATCAAAATCTGTAGCAAATACAACTGTTTCAAAATTTGTATTTGCGACATCGCTTTTAACAACCAAAACTGGAATGTCAGCATTTCTAACAACTCTCTCAGTATTTGAACCAATAAAAAAATCTTTAGCTCCACTTGTACCATGAGAACCCATAACAATTAGATCTGCATTATTTTCTTTAGCAACATCATTTACTTCGCTAAACACTTTAAAGTGTTTAACAATAGGTGTAATATTAATATCGTTTAAATAATCTTTATCAAGAAAAGAATCGAATTTTTGTTCAGCTAGTTTTAGAAAATAAACTGTCTTAAACTGTTGTTGAGTACTTGATTTTGTAAGTAACACTTCAGACAATTCTAGCATGTGCAATGCTAAAATTTCTGCATTATTCTTTTTAGCCAATTTCGCTGCTGTTTTTAAAGCAAACTCGGAGTGTTCGGAAAAATCTATTGGAACAATAATCTTTTTCATAATTTTAAATTTAGTGTTTACAGTTAAATGGTCATTGAGAATAGCTGTGTTTCTGGACTACTTCTTTGCAATAATAAATCGAATGCCATACATACATTTCTAACAAAAGGATATCCTTTTTTGGTTACTTCAATAGAATTTGATTCTATAGAAATTAAACCATCTGCCTCCATCTCTTTTAATTTGATAATTATTTCTGGAAGCTCTTCAATATACAAATAATCTTTATTCCATGTTGTTTTAAAATTGCACATTAAATTTAATATGTGCTTTCTTATTATAAGATCTTCATTATTTAATATGTGGCCTCTATATACTGGTAAAATGTCCTCACTTAATACTTGATAGTATTCTTCTATAACTTTTACATTTTGGGCAAAACCGTACCAACTATCGCTAATTGAAGAAACACCTAACCCTATCATTACTTTTGTTTTAGATGCTGTATAACCCATAAAATTTCTATGCAAAGTTTTATTTGTCATAGCTTGAAATAAAGAATCTGTTGGTAAAGCAAAATGATCCATTCCAATTTCATGATAACCTACTTCTCCTAGTAATTTTTTTCCTAATTCGTATTGCTTCCGTTTCAATTCAGGCGAAGGTAAATTAGATTCATCAAAACCACGTTGCCCATTTCCTTTTATCCAAGGCACATGAGCGTAACTGTAAAATGCTAAACGATCTGGAAATAATTCTTTGGTTCGTAAAATAGTATGTTCAACATGCTCTAAGGTTTGAAACGGTAATCCAAAAATAATATCATGACTAATAGATGTATAACCAATCTCTCTTGCAATTTCTGTAGCTTTTTTTACGTTTTCAAAAGGCTGAATTCTATGTATTGCTTTTTGTACAGTTTCATTATAATCTTGCACACCATAACTTACTCTTCTAAAACCAACATCGTATAATGTTTGTAAGTGTTCTCTAGTTGTATTATTAGGATGGCCTTCAAAACTAAATTCAAAATCTTTAGCAAGATTAGAACGGCTTGCAATGCCATTAATTAACTTTTTTAAATTATTTGGACTAAAAAATGTTGGTGTTCCACCTCCTAAATGAAGTTCTTTAATATTAGGTTTTACTTGTAATAAATCACAATATAAATTCCATTCTTTTAATAATGCATTAATATATGGAGATTCAACATCGTGTCTTTTTGTAATACGTTTATTGCAACCACAAAAAGTACATAAACTCTCACAATAAGGTAAATGAATATAAATACTGATACCTTCTTCATCATTACTTTCATTAAACGATTGTAGTAACGAAGTCTTCCAATTCTCTAAAGAAAAAGTGTCATTATTCCAATATGGTACAGTTGGATAACTTGTATACCGAGGACCTGCAACATTATATTTTTCTACTAATAAATTATACATATCTAAAAATAATATAGCAAATTTAATAAATTTAGATATGATTAAAAATGATATTCGACATATCGTTTAAAATAGAAAGGATTACATCTAGATAACGACATATCTAATGAAAATAAATACTAACTCATGAAAATTCAAAAAGTTACTTTTTTAAATAATGATGGACAACAACTATCTGGACGTCTCGAGCTTCCTATAAATCAACAACCGCATAACTTTGTGATATTTGCTCACTGTTTTACCTGCAATAAAAACTTATCGGCTGTAAAAAATATTAGTCGCGCGCTAACATCAAATGGGTTTGGTGTTTTACGTTTTGATTTCACAGGCTTAGGCGAAAGTGATGGTGACTTTTCGGATACTAACTTTTCTGGCAATGTGGATGATTTAGTAAGTGCTGCAAATTATTTAGAATCAAATTATGAATCTCCAACGCTTATCGTTGGCCATTCCTTAGGAGGTGCAGTGGCAATTTTTGCTGCATCACAAATAGATTCTATAAAAGCTGTTGCTACTATTGGTGCTCCTTCCAATCCAAAACATGTTCAACATTTATTACATAGTAGTTTAGAAGAAATACAAGCGAACGGAAGAGCAGTTGTAAACTTGAGTGGTCGTAATTTCACTATTAAAAAGCAGTTTATTGATGATCTAGAAGCTAATTCACTCCCAGAAGTAGCAAAAAGATTACATAAATCATTGCTAGTTATGCATTCTCCACAAGACAATACTGTAGATATAAAAAATGCTGAAGCTATTTATAAAGCAGCTCATCATCCTAAAAGTTTTGTATCGCTTGATGGTGCAGACCATTTATTAAGCAATAAAGCAGATTCAATTTATGCGGGTAACATTATATCTAATTGGGCAAAACGATATTTAGAACTTCCAGAGATTGAAGTATTAAAAACCAGCCATCAAGTTGTAGCAAGTTTAGATAACGACGATGGATTTACGACACAAACAAAAGCTGGAAATCATTATATGGTTGCCGACGAACCAACAAGTTATGGTGGAAAAGATTTTGGACCTTCTCCTTACGAATATGTTTCAACAGGTTTGTCTGCATGTACAGCAATGACCATACAAATGTATGCGAAACGAAAGGGTTGGGTTATAGAAAATATTGAAGTACATACAAGCTATGGAAAGATTCATGCCAAAGATTGTGTTCATTGTGACGAAAATATTGCAAAGATTGATACTTTTAATAGAGAAATAAAACTAGAGAGTGATTTAGATCAAAAACAATTAGATAGAATTTTACAGATAGCCGATAAATGTCCTGTACATAAAACTTTGAACAGCAAAACACAAATAATTACGAATTTGATTTAATAAAGAAATTTGCAATTGGATAAATAACTACTTAACTTTCATTCAAAATTAAATAACTCTAAAGCCTAATGAAAAAAGCATCAATTTTAATTTTAGCGATAACTTTAGTTTTTGCTATATCTTGTAAATGTGATACAAAAGAAGCTGAAAAAACCACTACTTCAGAAGTTGAAAATCCCAAAAAGCAAAGTGAAGCTATAACTCCTGAAATAAAACAAGCAACTGTAGTACTTGAAGCAAAAAGTAATAGTACAGTAACAGGTAATGTAACCTTTACACAAGAAGGAAATACAGTTACTATGGTTGCTGTAATGAGTGGATTAAGTCAAGGTAAACATGCCATTCACTTACATGAGAAGGCAGATTGTTCTTCCGATGATGGCAAATCTTCTGGAGGACATTGGAATCCAACAGCACAACCGCATGGAAAATGGGGAGCAGCCGAAGGTTTTCATCAAGGAGACATAGGTAATTTTGTAGCAGATAACCAAGGTAATGGCACTATTACTTTCTCTACAGATAAATGGTGTATAGGTTGTGGTGATGAAACTAAAGACATTATAGGTAAAGCAGTAATTGTACATGAAGGGACAGACGATTTTACGTCTCAACCAAGTGGAGCAGCCGGAACAAGAGTGAGTTGTGGTGGTGTTATTCAATAATGCTATCAATTTTAATCATATAAAGCTACTTTATAAGTGGCTTTTTTTATTTTTATACAATAAATAATTGCCTATGAATCCGTCAGCAAATGGTTGGATAAAAAAATTAGTTAAGGAAGTATCGCTTTCTCAAACACTGCTACAATGTCCTCAAGAAGATTTTTATCTTGCGTTAAGACAAAGCGGATTTATATATGGAAGCAATGTAAGTGTTATAAAAGATTTTATTAAAAAGGATGACCTTACTCCCGATGAGATTTGTAAAATTAATTTATTAATTGCATTACTTCATACTCATCATAAATCAAACTCATCAATAGCAGCAACAAAAAGTATTGTTGATTTTTATGCTAAAATAAACACGCGCAAAACATCATTTTTTCAGGATATTCTAAAAGGCAAAAAATCTAATGCTCAACTTGAAAAAATTATTCATAAGCGCATTCTAGTTAACAATAATATTATTACTAGCAATTTTAATTATTTTGTAATAAATGCATTACTATTTGTAGATGTTTTAGCATATAGTGAGTATCTTAAAAATCAATCTATTTCCAATAGTTATATTAAAAATTTAGAAGCCTCTATTGAAACCATTTCATTAGATGTTTTAAATGCAAAAGTTTTAAAAACTGAATACGATGAGAGTTTAATTAAGTTATTTGAATCTTCATTACGTTATCAAAATAATTTAAATATTGATTATACTGAAGCTATAAAACCTATAAAAACAAGTCTAGAAAAATTTTACCTCTTAGATATTGCATGTATGGCAACTTGGGGAGATAAAACAATTGATAAAGAAGAACAGCATTTTTTATTTCATTTAGGCAAAGATTTGAAATTAGAACGTCAAATAGTTGAACAATCCATACATATAGTTAACTCTTTTTACACTCTTAATAAAGGAAATATAACCTTATTAAGTTCAAAAAATATTGTAGAAACATTTTACGATAATTCGAGTAAAATGGTGGGTAAACTTATCTCTAGAAATAAAAAACGTCTTCAAAAAGAACTTAGAGAAAGTAAAGATTTAATCTACTTACTTACTCAATATACTTTGAGAGATTTAAGTGATGAAGAACAAAAAAAATTACAAGATCAATTACTAGATGTCTTTAAAACCATACCAAGTTTAGCTATTTTTATGCTACCTGGAGGAGCATTATTGCTGCCTTTATTTATTAAATTTGTACCAAAATTATTGCCATCAGCATTTGATGATAATAGGATTGACGAAGAATAATCTTCACTTATAGATACATAATTAAGAATATTATTGGAATAATTATTCCTAAAGCAGTATAAATTCCACCTCGCCCTTTAATACCTTTTTTACCTTTAACCATGATTATAGATGTTATTGCAAACAATATTAATGCAGCTGCAAAGGCATCAGAAAACCATGTCCAAATCCTGTTTGGATTATAATGTAGATAATTTGATTCATAAAAAACTGGTCTTCTTTTTAAATATTCAACTTCGCCATGGCCTGAATTTAAATTAACCAATAATGAAGAACCACCTTTTAAAAAAACTTTTAAAGTGTTTTGGTTTTTATAATAGTGTTTTTTATAATTTTCTCTTCGATCTACATCATCCAACAATAACAGGATATTATTTTTTACACTTTTTTTATTGTCAAAATTTAAGTTTGTTGTAAAAGATTTTAAGGTAACAGAATAATTAGGATTCCAATCACTCATATGATTTAAGGCAATACCAGAAATTCCATAAATAATAGAAGTACCAATAAAAAAGTAGCCAATATCTCGATGAAGGATTCTACTCCACTTGCGCCAAAATTTCATTTTAAACATAGATCAACTACTCTAACTCAGAATGCGAAACGTATTGTAAAGAATAATTAGAGATATGATCTGTGTTGTTTTCTTTCATGTAATCTCTGTATTCTTTAATATGTTGTTTTTTAGCTTCAAATTGCTCATCATTTGATTGCCCTTCAGAATGACTTTTAATATTGTCCTCTTCCATTTTGAAGCAATATGCTTCATCAATAATTTCTTCAAGCACAACACCTTTTAAATTGATTTCACTACCAATTAAAGCTTCATCAAAACGTTCATCTGAAACAACATGAACATTTGCCTCATCTGATACTAATAATAACTTTTTACCTCCATGTTTACAAACATGGTCAACAATTCCATTTATCTTAATTTCTTTGCTCACAAAATCACCAGCTTTTGCATCAAAATCAGCAATAGCCAAAAAAGGAGTTTCAGTTATTGATTCATCTACTTTTTTTTCTTCGTTTTTACATGCTACAAATGCAAGAATTAGAACCAGAATAATGCTTATTTTTTTCATATCTGCTTAGTGTTATTTTAGTATTAAATAATTAATTAAAAATAGTTCAGCTTATAATTATGTACTATGATATATGTCAGTTATTATTATTTGTACTGATTCTAAAAAGATTGTTTAAACAAGTATGTATAAATTAGAAAGCATTATTTTTGTGAAATGGGTTTAACAAACAACGACATCTTTAAGAAGTTAAGAGTAGCGCACAAATTAAGGGATCAAGATATTGTAGAAATATGTGCTTTAGTTGATTTTAAAGTATCAAAAAGTGAATTGGGTGCTATTTTTAGAAATGAAAACCATCCAAAATACATGGAATGTGGCGATCAATTTTTACGCAATTTTCTAGATGGATTAATTATTCATTTAAGAGGACCAATGCCCAAAAAGAAATAATTATTACTCCAACCACATTTTAAAATCCTTAACACGCTCTCTCGCTACAATAACCTCATGTTCATTGTACGATTTAAGTTTTATTTGCAAACGTGAATTGGTATAACTTACCATATCCTTTATAGCATTAATGTTGATGAAAAATTTTCGATTAATCCTAAAGAATATTTGTGGTTCCAATTCGTTCTCTAAATGTTCTAAAGTAGTATCTAATAAATAATTTCTACCCTCGTTTGTATATAAATATGTACCTTTATTTTCGCTATAAAAACACTCGATATCTTCAATATTTATAAGTTTTAAGTGCTGACCTACTTTTACCGAAAAGCGTTTTTTGTATTCTCGATCAATTGGATTAACAAGTAGTTTTTTAATATCATTAAAATCTAAAGTAACAGCTTTTTGCTCTGGTAAACGTTCTTTGTATTTGTTTACAGCTTTTTTTAATTCATCTTCATCAATTGGTTTTAATAAATAATCAATACTATTAAGCTTAAAAGCCTGCAAAGCATATTCATCAAAAGCTGTGGTAAATATTACTGCTGATTTAATATCTATAGCTTCAAATATTTCAAAAGACAACCCATCACTTAATTGAATATCTAAAAAGATTAAATCTGGATGCTCATTAGTTTGAAACCATTCTATTGATTCTTCTACCGAATGTAACATTATTTCAGTTTCAACTTGCAATGCATTTAACATTCGTTGAAGTCGTCGTGCTGAAGGTTTTTCGTCTTCAATAATAATCACATTCATTCCCAATGTTTTTTATCTTTGTCCATATATTCTTTCATTTTTCGATCTTCCCAACCCCTTCCAAACAATATGTCAGGTCCAAAAACTCCCATAGCATGAAAAGCGAGTCCAATTCCCCAAAAAAGAGGCGTTGCAAAAGTTTCCAATTCCCAGAAGGATCCATTATTATATAAATAAGTAGTACTACCTCTAACTATTAAAAAAAAGTTCACAACAACATAGGCTGCCAAATGCCAATAAAATCCTTTCAGTTTTTTAAGTTTTTTTTTAGCTCTAAGATAAGCTTCTTCTTTATTGAATTTTGCTTGAGCCTCATCTTGCTCTATATTATATTGATTTTCCATTTTATCTATTATTAGATTTAACTTTATCTTCCTCTTCTTCCATGAATTGTTGAATTTTATTTTCTTCCCAGTTTTTACCAAAAAAATAGTCAGTTCCAAATACAGCAAATGCGTGAAATGCTAAACCAATTCCCCAATACAACCATAAGTTACTAAAACTATTTCCTGTAAAAGCGTCAATTATGTTATCTCCATGGCTTAAATCTTTAACAACCTTAATCCCAAATATTAGTAAGTTAACAATAATATAAGCTGCTAAATGCTTATAAAACCTCTTTATTCTTTCTACTTTATACTTTGCTCTTAAAAAAGCACTGTCTTGATTATAATCTTTCATCTTATTTTATGTTTTTTAATTCCAACGTTGATTTTCTTCTTCCTGCATAAACTCATCCATCTTACGTTTCTCCCAGTTTCTTCCTAAAACACCATTATTCACAAAAACTTTGTAGGCATGAAACATTAGTCCAATTCCCCAACCAAACATTGGAAACCAAAACCAATGAAAGTCCCAAGAAGTTTGATAGTTTATAAAAATTAAGAATGGTATTACAAAGAAATAAGAGATTAAGCTGTAATAAAACTCTTTTAATTCTTCTACATGCTTACGTGCTCTCACGTAATCATCGTTTATTTGTGTTGTTGTTTGTGTTCTCATAATTGATATTTGTTTTGTAAGCATAGGTATTGCTACTGCAAAACTATTTGCTTCTTGATTAATGATTACTTTTTTATTGGTAAGTAGGTTGTAACGTTGCATGATATTACTTAATCCTACTCCACTACTCTTTTTTATAATTTGTTTTGGTTGTAAATTGTTTTCTACAACCAGAGTTCCATTAACTTCGTGTATTTTTATATGCAATGGTTTGTTTGCAGTTACAATATTATGTTTAACTGCATTTTCTAATAAAAGCTGTAATGATAATGGTACAACTTTACTTTCTGGATTAGAGGCTTTTTCTGGAATATCGAAAATAATACTATCTTCAAAACGCATTTTTAATAAAGACATATAGGTTTTTGCAAACTGTAATTCTTCATCTACAGTAACAAGCTCTTTATTTTTTTGTTCTAACACATAGCGATATACTTTAGATAAAGACGTTGTGAATTTTTGAGCATTATCTGGATTTTCATCAATTAAACTTGATAACACATTTAAGCTGTTGAATAAAAAGTGTGGGTCTAACTGATTCTTTAAAGCATCAAACTTTGCACTTGCAGTACCTGCAATAATTTTTTGTTCTTTAACTTTATTCCTTTGTATTTCACGATAAAAATAAAAGGCATGAAAAAAAAGTGTTGCAACTATTGTTATAATTAATGATGAAAAATAGATTTGAATCTTCTCTGAATCCAAAAACTCATTATAGGTTAAACCGTCAAGTACAACGCGATGAAATACTCTAATCAAAAAAACAGTAATAAGTGACAAAACAACAGATCCAACAATTCCAAAAAATATGCGATACTTCTTATATTTATCCCATTTGACCTTACAATTTATATAATCGTAAAAATAGGCGTTAACAAATGTTATGGGAATACTGTACATAACATAATACCCAAAAGTTTTAACCAGAATAATATCATATTTAATATCCTGACCACCTGTATATCTAAATATCATATCAACAACAAATAAGATAGCAGCGATTATAAAACTAATTCCTAAAACTTTTGTAAACACTTTCATTATTATTTTTTACAAGATTCTAAAATTTGTTCTGCTCTATTTTTTCCCCATTTTGGGTGAAATGCAGTTTCTGGTTTAAAGTTAGCAAAAAGTTCTAAAGCTTTTTCTACATCTGCACAAAAAGGCGCAGTATCTTGCCCAAAAAAGCGAGCGCTTCCCATTGCCCATTCAGCTTTGTTTAGAATTACTCTAGGATTATTTGGTGATAACTCTTCTGCTTGAGCGTACAAGGCAGTAATTTTACCAGATAGTGTCATACCAAAAGTTGCACCATCATAAGCGACCCATGCTGTGTTTAATAAAGCTTCCATAACCAATATTTCAGGATTATTATTTGAAATAGATTTGGAAATATCTAGCAATTCTTGTGCTTTACCAAGTTGTGCAGTGAGCTTTTCTTTGTCTTGCTCTCCAAAACTGCTAACAATATTAATTTGTGCTGCGTAATAACTAGGCAACCAGTTATCTGGTTCTGCTGTTGCAATACGCTCAAATAAATTTGAAGCTTCCATAGGATTGCTTCCCCAAAGTTCGAAGGCTTTTTGCATACCTTTTTCATAATTCGTTTGTGAAGTCAAAACTCCTGTTACGAATAGTACTAAAATGATGATTAATTTTTGCATAATTGTTCGTTTTTTAATTATGAAACAAATGTCATTAGTTTAATGCTAGGTTTAAAAATTGAATGACCGAATTGTAATTTTATATGGATGAAGTGTTTAATATTAGTTTGAAATCTAAAAACTACATATAGTTTATTAACAAGAATTATTTATTTAGGTTGATTTTTAGCATCGAAAAATATAACTTCGCTTATCGTATGATATAATCAATTAAAACTAACTATATCATTTCTGTAAAAAAATCATCTTCAAATGAAAAACAAATTCGATACTATAGTCATAGGTTCAGGAATTGGAGGTTTAACTTCAGCAGTGCTTCTTACCAAAATATATAATAAGAAAGTTCTTGTTTTAGAACAGCACTTTAAAGCAGGAGGACAAACGCATGAATTTATGCGAGTAAAGAATGGTGAAAAACACTTTTGGGATGTTGGAGTTCACTATATAGGTGGAATGAATGAAGGGAATAAATTCAGAAAGATTTTTGACTTTATTACCAACAATAAACTTAAGTGGAATAAAATGCCCAATTATTTTGAAAATTTTATTTATCCTGATTTCAATTTTAAGCAGCCATCAAATCCAAAAGAATTTAAAGAGGATTTGATTAAAATGTTTCCAGAAGAAGAAATTGGAATACATCAATATTTTAAGGATATTCGAAAAGCTTCTAGTTGGTTTCAAAAAGATATAGCAACAAAAGCAATGCCTTCTTTTTTGAGTTTTATTATTAAAAAATTGAATAATAAAAATTCAAAACTAGCATTATCAACAACAAAAAAATATCTCGATACAACTTTTAAAGATGAAAAAATAAAAGCGCTTTTAACTTCAACTTGGGGAGATATTGGATTACCACCCGAAAAAAGTGTTTTTGTAATGCATGCCATTGTAGTTAGGTCTTATTGGCATGGAGGTTATTATCCTGTAGGAGGAGCCAGTTCTTTTGCAAAAAATATGGTTCCTATTATTGAAAATGGTAAAGGAGAAGTGCTCACAGCAAGAACAGTAGAGAATATAATTATAGAAAACAATAAGGCTATTGGTGTAAAAGTTAAGAAAGGAGATAAGGAATATGAATATTATGCTGATAATATTATATCAAATGCTGGTGCTTACAACACTTATTGTAAATTGATTCAACCAAAGATAAATATTCCATATAGAGATGAAATTAAAAATGCTGTTAGTAGTTTGTCTGCAAACACATTATATCTCGGATTAAAGGAAAGTCCAGAAAAGCTTGGAATTAAAGGAGAAAATTGCTGGATATTTACATCGTATGATCATTCCAAAACATTTGATGAAAGTAAAACATCAGAAGACATTCATTCAGCTTTTGTTTCATTTCCGTCGCTAAAAAATCCTGAAGCAAAATCACATACTGCCGAAATAATTAGTTTTTCACACTTTGAAAATATGGAAAAATGGAAAGACACAAAATGGAAGAAAAGAGGTGATGCATATGAAAAATTTAAGGAAGAGTATTCAAAACAATTATTAGAGTTTACAGAAAAATCTATTCCTGGATTATCAAAGTTGGTTGATTATTCCGAATTATCTACACCTCTAACTTTAGAGTATTTTACAAAGTGGGAAAAAGGTAGTTTTTATGGAATTCCTGTTACACCAAAGCGTTATACATATAAATGGATTTCACCTAAAACTCCAATA
>Ga0209013_10000824_pt1 | contig 28401 bp, 17 predicted proteins | sample Cruoilmetagenom2_FD_187291 | JGI IMG/M metagenome (GOLD analysis project Ga0209013, IMG submission 187291) | Oil polluted marine microbial communities from Coal Oil Point, Santa Barbara, California, USA - Sample 2 (SPAdes) (version 2) | ecosystem: Environmental > Aquatic > Marine > Oil seeps ...
GACAAACTCGTAAAAAGTCTTTTGTGAGCGATATCTGATCATTTGGGGATCCAGTGTTTCAAGCGGTGATGCGTTAAAAATTTCAAGCTGTTTGAGGAGTTTGCGACGAGTTCTTGAAATTTAGCTGCACCGCTTGAAACGCCCCCAAATGGTCACTGAGCGAGCAAAACGGACTTTTTACGAGACCATCACAGTTCAAAGACAATCATTTTCTTTATGGCCTCAATCTGATCCCTGAGTTCCGCAGCCCTTTCGAATTCAAGTTCGTCTGCCGCCGCCTTCATTTCTTTTTTTAGATTTTTGATGATATCATCAAGATCGTCCAAAGAATCGTATTGAGCAATGGCTTCCGACACGCTGTCTGAAGGCTTGTCATTGGTTTCATACATCGACTCAAAGACGGAAGTAATACTTTTTTCTATACTTTCCGGAATAATTGAATGTTTTTTGTTGTAGAGTTCTTGAATGTTTCGCCGCCGGTTTGTTTCGTCAATGGCCTGTTTCATCGATGGGGTCACGGAATCTGCATACATGATAACCTGACCTTTGACATTTCTTGAAGCTCGGCCGCAGATCTGGACCAGCGACCGGGTCGAACGCAGAAAACCTTCCTTGTCTGCATCGAGTATGGCAACCAGAGAGACTTCTGGGATATCGAGCCCTTCCCGAAGCAGATTGATGCCGATGAGCACATCGAATTTTCCCCGCCTTAAATCGTGGATGATATCCATTCTTTCGAGAGTGCGAATGTCTGAATGAAGGTATCGAACCTTTATACCTATATCCGAATAATATTCGGTAAGATCTTCGGCCATACGTTTTGTCAGGGTGGTTACCAGAACCCTTTCATTCCTTTTCCGACAGTTTTGAATTTCTTCAAACAGATTGTCCACCTGGTTTTCCGCTGACCTCACATCTATTCGGGGATCAATGAGTCCGGTGGGTCGAACAATCTGCTCTACAAGTTCGTTTTTCGCTTTTGCAATTTCATAGTCAGAAGGCGTGGCCGAAACATATACGACCTGTGAGTTTTTTGAGTTGAATTCCTCGAATTTCAACGGCCGATTATCCAGAGCCGACGGCAGTCTAAATCCAAATTCGACAAGGGTTTTTTTGCGGGACCTGTCCCCTTTGTACATAGCACGAAGCTGAGGTATTGAGATATGACTTTCGTCGATAACGACCAGGAACTCCTTCGGAAAATAATCCAAAAGCGTTGGGGGCGGTTCCCCGGGAGCCCTTTGGGTTAAATGGCGGGAATAATTTTCGATCCCGTTACAATAGCCCAGTTCTTGCATCATCTCAAGGTCAAAGTCTGTTCTCTCTTCGATCCTCTGGGCTTCAATCAGCTTGTTATTCGCCCTGAAGTAATCGATCCTCTGTTTCAATTCTGCAGTGATGGTTTTAGCGGCGTTTTGGAGAATACTTTTTTGAGTTACGAAATGGCTGGCCGGATATATGGTGACACGATCCAAGTGTTTTTTGAGAATACCCCTTAAAGGGTCGATCTCCGAAATCGCTTCAATTTCATCCCCAAAAAAATCGATGCGGAGGGCCTTGCTTTCTTCATAGGACGGAAAGATTTCAACCCGGTCGCCCCTCACCCGAAAAACACCCCTATAAAAATCAAAATCATTTCTTTCGTAATGAATGGCAACCAGATCGGCAAGGAGTCTGTCACGGGTGATCTCCATATCTTTTTCCATATCAATGCGCATGGACAGATACTCCTCAGGTGCGCCGAGTCCGAAGATGCAGGATACACTGGCGACAACAATCGCGTCTCTGCGGGAGAGTACCGACCGAGTGGCCGAATGCCGAAGCTTGTCGATCATCTCGTTGATGGATGAGTCTTTCTGGATATAGGTATCGCTTGAAGGAATATATGCTTCCGGCTGATAGTAATCATAGTAGCTGACAAAATACTCTACTGCATTCTCGGGAAAGAGCATTCTGAATTCGCTGTAAAGTTGAGCGGCAAGTGTTTTATTCGGAGCGATGACCAGCGTCGGTTTCCCAACCTTTTCGATAACATTTGCCATGGTAAATGTTTTGCCGGACCCTGTGACGCCCAAAAGAACATGATGCTTCTTGCCCGACAAGATTCTTTGAGTCAAGGTGTCGATGGCATGGGTCTGGTCACCTTTAGGGATAAATTCCGAGAACAACTTAAAGGAAGGCATAGGGTTAAGCAAGATATGATTTTGATTTAACTATGTTATTAAAATCCAAAAATGGGATTTTTTAATCGTTTTCGACAAATTTCTAAGGGGTTCATTCATTGTTCGACATTGAAAACACACTCCATTTATTATCCATTGATTTTCCAAACCGGGCCCCCGGCCCGGTCTTCTAAACTAATACCCATATCCACAAGCTCTTTTCTGATCTGGTCGGCCATTTCCCAATTTTTAGATTTTCTGGCAGCCTCTCTCTGTTTGACCATTTCAGCAACAACAGCGTGATCGATGGATTTTTGTTCAAGAACCTGGGTCTGTTTGTTATCAAAATATTGTGTGGGGTGTTCAAGAAACATCCCGAGTATTTCCCCTGTTCTTCGAATGTCCGCCAGTCCGGATTGTAATGTTTGCTTGACTTCCGAAGACAGGTTGTTTTCATGCTGGTCCAGGAGACGATTGAGACTCCGAACCGTATCAAAAATAATACCGATACTGCGAGCAGAATTAAAATCGTCATCCATTGCGTCACAAAAATGCTTCCAGCAGATACCGGGTTCAACGTCCTGGACTAAAAAAATGGGTCCCACCTTTTTTTCAACCCGCTCAAGAAGTGCATAAATCTTATCGAGCCCTTTGGAAGATTCATCCATGGCCTTGTCTGTGAAGTCGATGGGACTCCGGTAATGATTTGACAGAAGAAAAAGGCGCACAGTTTCAGGATGATACGATTTCAACACATCTTTTATCATCAGAAAATTGCCCAGAGATTTCGACATTTTTTCCTGATTGATATTTACAAATCCATTGTGTACCCAATACCGGACAAAGGGCTTCCCGGAAAGGCTCTCGGATTGGGCAATCTCATTTTCATGATGGGGAAAACACAGGTCTTTGCCGCCGCCATGGATATCGAAGGTTTCTCCCAGATATTCCCTGCTCATGGCCGAGCATTCTATATGCCACCCAGGTCTTCCCTGGCCCCAGGGACTGTCCCATGCCGGCTCTCCTGGCTTGGCCGACTTCCATAACGCAAAATCAAAAGGATTTTGCTTTCTTTCGTCGATATCGATTCGGGCCCCGGCCTCCATATCCTCCAGCTTGCGACCGGAAAGTTTTCCATATCTCTTGAATTTTTCAACAGAATAATAGACATCTCCGTTTATCGGGTATGCAAACCCCTTTAAGATTAACTTTTCAATAAATTCAACGATCTGGGCAATGTGGTCCGTGGCTTTCGGTTCGATGGTCGCCCGCTGGACGTTCAAGGCATCCATGTCTTGATAAAATTCCTCGATGAATCTTTCGGCAACTGCCGTTGAATCGATGCCCAATTGATTTGCTTTCTGGATGATTTTGTCGTCGACATCTGTGAAATTTCTGATATACGTAACGTCATACCCTTTTTCTTTCAGATAGCGTGCAATAACATCAAACACCACCACAGACCGTGCATGTCCGATATGGCAGGCATCATATACCGTCGGACCACAGACATACATCCGGACCTTCCCGGCCTCTAAAGGTTCAAAAAGTTCTTTTTTACTGTTCAATGTATTGAAAATGCGAAGTGCCATGTTTCATCATCCGTTTTATTAAAAGAATATCTAATCGATAAGGGCGACACATACGGCGCCGATTCCCTCTCCTTTTCCGATCATTCCAAGACCTTCGAAGGTCGTGGCCTTAACATTAACACGATCCGGGTCAATTTCAATTGCTTGAGCAATATTTTTTTTCATTGTTTTTTTATATGAAGAAATTTTTGGCGCATCAGCGAACACGGTTGAATCCAAGTTCACGATTTTAAAGTTTCTTTCCCTGACCAAACGATAGGTTCTTTCGAGAATCTTTATACTCGAAATATCTTTGAACTCCGGATTCGTGTCCGGAAAGTGCACGCCGATATCGTCGAGTCCAGCAGCGCCTAAAAGTGCATCACACACAGCATGAATAAGTACATCGGCGTCCGAATGTCCGAGCAACCCCTTTTCAAAAGGAATGACGACTCCCCCTAGAACGAGTTTCCGCCCTTTAACCAATCGATGAACATCGTATCCCATACCAACGCGCATGGTTCCCCGCAAATTTCTCCTTTAACCGCAACACACACCATATTGACCGGCCGACTCCCCGCCGCGAAGCACTGCCGAAAGCCGCCCGAACCTCAACTTCTTAGGGCGGTAGGCTTCGCAATAGTCGGCGTATGTTCGGAAAATCATCCAGATTAAAATTTTGTTTTCTGTTGTAAATAAAATCGTTTCCGATGGATCCAGGTGAGCTTTGAGATTGTCCATATACCATAAAATGAAATTCACAAAAATATAAATCTATACAAAACATGAAAAAAATATTGATGATTCTGATCGGGTGAAATATGGTTTTTCAGTTTTAATGAATAATACACCCTGAAAACCGAGACATGCCATGCCGATTCGAATGATTACACAAGAGCTTTACCGGCTTCTTCAAGAGGTTGAAAAAGTTGAGAAACAACTTCAGAACGCACCTTTTGAGAAACATGAAGAAATCAAAGATCAGCTTCGCAAATTAAAAGCCGAGCGAAATCGTATGCGGGACATTCTTGAAGGCAAAAAAGAACACAAGCCCAACCGTTCTACATGATAAATAGACGCAATCATTCGGCCATCTGTGCAAAAATTGTTCGGGATTGGAGTATCAACAAATGAACAACCGTGTTTTATCGGAGCAAATAAAGAATAAAGAGAAAATCCCCCTTAACGAATATGAATCAAAACAGCTCCTCAAGGAATATGGCATTCCTGTTGTCAATGAAATGATTGTTTTAAACCAAAATGACGCCGTGGATGCCGCCGATGAAATCGGATATCCGGTGGTTCTCAAAGGACTTGGGTCTACCCTGCTTCATAAAACCGAACGGAATTTGGTTCATCTGAATCTCACGGATCCTCAAGCGGTTATCAAGGCCGCCCGATCCATCACTGCTGAAGCAGGTCATGAACTTGAAGGCCTTTTGGTTCAGCCCCAGGTTCAGGGCAAAAGAGAGTTTGTTTTAGGCCTCTTTCAGGATGAGCATTTTGGTCCTGTGGTAATGTTTGGACTGGGCGGTATTTTTACCGAAGTCCTTTCTGATATTTCACTCCGGCTTGCACCATTAACCGAAACCGATGCTGCCGAGATGCTCGATGAAATTAAAGCAAAATCGCTTCTTGGAAATTTCAGGGGTGAAAAGGCAGCAGATCGGATCCAACTGATCAAAACATTGCTGGGTCTTTCCCGGATCGGAATGGAGCATCCTGGCATTGCTGAAATTGATATCAACCCGCTGCTGATAACACCTACGGGCGACGCATTGGCTCTTGATTCCCTAATCGTCATGAATAAAGCGTCGAGAAACAAGGAATACTTGCCACCCATTGATCCCGCTGCGTTGGGATATTTTTTTTATCCAAAACCCATCGCTTTTGTGGGCGCCTCCGGCAAAATTGGCAAGTGGGGTCATATACTCCTAACTTCGACCATAAGCGGCGGATTTAAAGGAGAAATATATCCTGTAAACCCAAGAGGCGGTATAATCGCAGGACGACAGGTCTATCCATCGGTTGCCGAAATTCCCGGAGATGTAGACTTGGCAGTGGTTACGGTACCGGCATCAAAAGTTATGGATCTGATTCCCCAGTTTAAAGAAAAAGGTATCCGGAATATGCTTCTGATAACATCAGGGTTCGGAGAAACCGGTACAACTGGAAAGAAATTAGAAGAGCGCCTTGTAAAACACGCGAGACAAGCAGGAATACTGGTGCTGGGTCCCAATACCATGGGAATTTGCAACCCCCATATCAATCTATTCTGCACCGGCAGTAACGTCCGGCCGAGACCGGGTTCTACTGCCATCGTGGCTCAATCTGGAAATATGGGAATGCAATTGCTGGCTTTTGCCGAAAAACAGGGTATTGGGATTCGGGGTTTTTGCGGTTCCGGGAACGAGTCGATGATTACCATCGAGGATTACATGGATGCCTTTGAAGTCGATCCACCGACCCGTACCGTGATGCTGTATATAGAAAGTGTCAAAAACGGTCGTCGTTTCTTTGAGAGCGCCCGCAAATTAGGGAAAAAGAAACCGATTGTTCTTTTAAAAGGCGGTCAGAGCAAGGCAGGGTATAGAGCTGCAGCAAGTCACACGGGCGCGATGGCTTCAGACGCAAAGGTTTTCGATGCCATATGCCGCCAAACCGGCATCGTGAAAGTCGACCAGTCGATGGATCTCCTCGACCTGGCCGCTTCATTTTCATCCCTCCCGTTGCCCAGGGGAAATCGCACGGCCATCATGACGCTGGGTGGCGGCTGGGGTGTTGTTACAGCAGACCTCTGCTCGGAATACGGGTTGGACGTTCCGGAATTATCTTCTGAAATCGTGGATAGGCTCGACAAATTGCTTCCTTCATACTGGAGCAAGTCGAACCCCGTAGACCTTGTGGGTGAGAATGACAACCGTCTCCCGATGATTGCAGTGGAAGAACTTGTAAAATGGGATGGCTGTGACGCGCTAATCAACCTGGGTATTTTAGGCCGAAGAATCATGCTGAAAAATCTGGGTGATTCGGTGCTTCAGGCAGACCCCGCGTATTCCCCTGAATTTATTGAATCCATGAACAGAGCCCACGCTGAGTTCGAGACGAAGTATATCGAACATATTGTAATGCTGATGGAAAAATACCAAAAGCCGATCATCGGTGTCAGCCTGTTGACCGATGAAAAAGACAATACCGTCTATCGGGTCAAGGGCAGTCAATATAAAGGCGTATTTTTCGAGACACCGGAACGAGCGGTGAAGGCAATCGCCAGGATGTATGAATATCAACGCTTTTTAATGAAAACCCAGCAAGGTTAACCGATGAGTTTTCCTTGTGATGATGGCGTCGTTATGTTATTTTAAAACCATGATTCCACAATTCAAGAAGCATTCGCTCCCAAAAAATTTTAAATACAGGTTCGATTTTGAAATCGGTTATCTTACAAAAAGCCCTTGTAAAAACTGTGTAAGAAAAAAAGACATCCCCGAGTGCATCGATGAATGCAACATACTCGACAAAATACACACCGTTTTATTAGAAGCGGTGTCGTGCTCGAAGCGAAGTTGATTTCTTGTATTAACTTAGTGCTCTAATTCATAAATACGATGACGTATTTTTATCTGGACACTATCCCGTATAAGCTGAAGTCCAAAAGTTTGAAGTTTGAATGAATAAACCAAATTATAAATGCGTGACCGTATTTACGAATACATGTACTTAGTCCATTATTATTCGGTCATTAACGGGATGTCTGTTGAACGGAAGGGAGCCGGTATGACCAACTTTAAACACGGTAAAAGTCCAGTTTGGAAAGCGCTGATCCGACACGCTGAGGTCATGAATCGCCCTGAAAACCATTTGAAATATCTTGTTGAAAGTCATGACCGACTTTCAAAATTTTCCTTAAAAGCCGCCGGTATTTTCTATGACTTTTCACGACAGAGACTGGATGAAAAGACCATGGATCTTTTATTTAAACTGGCTGAAGACCGCTGTTTAAGAGAGCAGTTTTCAGCTATGGTCCATGGAAAAAAAATAAATGCAACGGAAAACCGGCCGGCCCTTCACACAGCGGCAAGGAATTTTTCAGGTCATCCTGTTGTTGTCGATGGAAAAGATGTGATGCCTGAAATACGCAACGTTCGAAATGAAATCAGACAATTTGTTTCTCAAATTCATAACGAAAATATCACCGGATCCACGGGTAAACCCTTCAGACAGGTGGTGGTTATCGGGATCGGCGGATCCTATCTGGGCACGGAATTTGTTGCCAATGCACTTAATTTTCTGGCGGATAAAAAAATTGAGATTATGTTTCTCTCGAACGTGGATATCCATAATTTCGGTAAGATTGCCGCCATCATCGATGTTGAAACAACCCTTTGGGTCGTTATCTCAAAAAGTTATACCACTGCTGAAACCATGGCCAATGTTCATCAGGTCCGAACTTTTATTAAAGAGAAAGGCCTCGATCCTGCCAAACATTTTCTAACGGTTACCAGCAAGGGATCTCCCGGAGACGATCCAAAAAATCCGGTGCTTGCTTCCTTTCATATGTTCGATTTCATCGGCGGAAGGTACAGTGTTACCTCAGCAGTCGGCGGGGTCCCACTGAGCCTTTATCTCGGGTATGACCGGTTTGAGCGGTTTTTGAAAGGTGCTGAAGCGATGGATCTGCATTCCCAGAATGCACCGGAAAGAGAAAACATTCCCCTTGTTGCTGCGCTTATTTCAGTATGGAACAATAATTTTTTGGGATATCCGGCCCAGGCCATCATTCCCTATGCCTCGCCGCTTTCCAAGCTGGCCCCGCACATCCAGCAACTGAACATGGAGAGTAACGGCAAATCGGTCACAAAAGACGGCTACCGGCTGGATGATGCCACTGGCACCATTGTTTTTGGAGAACCCGGAACCAATGCCCAGCATTCATTCTTTCAACTGGCGCATCAGGGAAGACCCTTCCCCATCGACTTTATCGGTGTCATCCATCCCCATTATAATCAGTATCAAAATCGATCAAAAGGGGTCACCAATCATCAGGAGCTATGGGCGAATCTCATCGCACAACCGGCTGCCCTTGCTACAGGAAAGGAGGATCCGAATCCTGCTAAATATTTTTCCGGAAACAGACCCTCAACAACCATCCTTTTAAAGGAACTTTCACCTGAAAACATCGGCCGTCTTCTTGCCTTTTACGAAGCCAAAACGGTTTATGAAGCTTTTATCTGGGACATTAATCCCTTTGATCAGTTCGGCGTGGAGTTGGGTAAAACCCTTGCTAAAGATATACGAAAACAGATGGCCACAAAAAATCGAGACCAGAAGCACACCTTTGATGATACAGACCCCATAACCAGATTCTATTTGGAGACCCTGTTCTATGACAAGTGACCCCAACATGCCCCCTAAACGGTGGCGGCGGTTGCTATTAAACCGCTGGCTGTTGACAGCTGTCGTGGCAGTGACGATGTATGCCCTGCTTGGCTTTTTGTTTACTCCCTGGATATTAAAGCGCTATGTGAGCAATTACACCGCAGAAAAGCTCAAGCGCAAAGCCTCGATTGTTGAGGTCCGCGTCAACCCGTTTCTTTTTACCCTTGAGGCCAAGGACTTTGTACTCCAAGAAGCGGATGATCGCCCAATTATTGGCTTCGGCCGGATGTTTGTCGACTTTGAGCTCTCAAGTCTATTTCGCTGGGCGTGGACATTTGCCGATATTCGTATAGAACGACCGTCATTACACGTAGAGATTCAACACAACGGCCGTCTTAATTTCGCAGATCTTGCTGACAGCCTCCCCAAGTCGGAAGATCCACCGCCCACCGATCCTCGTCCGCCACGACTCCTGGTGCAACACGCTGAGATCGTTGACGGCAGCTTCACTTTCAGCGATCGTTCAGATACCACTCATGCAATAGAAACATTCTCGCCCCTCAACCTCGAATTCAAAGAGATATCTACACTCCCGGAACGCAAAGGTCCCTACACCGTCAAGGCCGACCTTCCTGGCGGCGGGACCGTTGGCTGGCAGGGCGAAGTATCTTTACACCCGATCTTTTCCGAAGGTGAATTAAGCATGGAAGGCTTCAAGCTGGCCACAGCATGGAAGTTCGCTCAAGACGAGCTGAACATTGCCGAGCCGGCGGGAGATATAGACTTCAGCACCCGTTATCGTTTCGATTATCAAAAGCGCATCGCCCTTTTGCTTTTGCAAGACGCGAAATTCGCACTAAAGGGACTTTTGCTCACAGAAAAGGGCAAGAACACACCCTTGCTTGCTCTGGAGGCAATTGAAGCCGACGGCATGCGTTTCGACCTTCAAGCCCGGGAACTCATGGTTCCGAACATTATCGTGCGTGACGGTAAAGTTGCGGCATCGGTGGATGAAAAGGGGTTGTTCGACTGGCAGAAGCTCGTTGCGCAACGGAAGTCCACAGACGCAACTGCACCGATCCCTGGCGCTTCAACACCCGAGAGTCAGCCATGGCGACTGAAGGCAGGAGAGGTGAAAGTTGAAAACGTTGCGGTGGATTATTCAGACCACAGCCGCGCCAACCCATTGGCGCTTGCTGTCGGCGGCCTTAATGTTTTGTTGAACGCGTCGGCAGAAGCTGGCACCGGCCCGCTAAAAGCCATTGTGGACAATCTGGAGGTGGCGTTGAATCGTGTCTCAATTTCAGAAGCCGGTGACGACACCCCTTTTCTATCATTAGACACGTTTACGCTGAATGACGGCCGCATCGATAATGGCACTCGTGAGATAACGATCACCCGGATTGGGACTACCGGCGGTGGAACCGACGTGGTGCGCGGTAAAGACGGGCGTATCCGTCTATTTGAGATGTTTAATCCCGGGGATAAAGGCAGGTTGAAACGCGATATCGCCGAAGCCGGTCTAATGGCAAGGGCCGAGGGCAAGCCCTGGTCGTTTAGCCTTGATGCGCTTGAAATGAACGGCTTCCAGGTGGATCTGCAGGACAATACCGTTGTCCCGGCCATTGTTTATGGCCTAAAAGATATTCGGGCGTCACTCAAAAATCTTACCAACGATGATAAAACGCCCATCGACTTTAAAACAGATCTAAAGGTGGCCCAGGGCGGAAGTGTAAGTGTCAGTGGTCAGGTCAGCCAGGTCGGCGATCGTGCCGATGCACAAGCGAAAATAACGGGGATAAACCTTAAACCGCTACGCCCGGCCCTATCCAAGTTCACGTCGCTTGCGCTTGAGTCTGGCAACATCTCCACGTCGGTCCGGGTGAAGTACCGTTCTGCCAAATCCGGTCCCCGATTGCGCGCCCACGGCTCAGTAAACGTGAACAAACTTATGGTAAACGAAGAAGGTACCGGTGAACGATTCCTCGAATGGAAAAAGATGTCTGCCAATGGTCTAAAGTTTGGCCTGTCACCTGATGAGTTGCACATCGAAGAGGTGAGATTCCTGGAACCTGGCGCCAAGGTTGTGATTTTCAAAGACCGTAGTATAAATCTGGCCAAGGTGCTTAAGAACTCAGATGCGCTTAGCGACGAGACTGCTGCACCTCAGGAGGAACCTCCTGCTGTCGCACCGAGTAAAGATCGGCCAATTTTTCCGGTGAGTGTCGAGCGGATTCGCGTGGAGAAAGGTGTTGTTGATTTCGCTGACCTCACTCTGGTGTTGCCTTTTGCTGCCCATGTGACGGACCTAAGCGGAGGTGCTACAGGCATATCTTCCGACCCGGCGAGCCGAACCATGATTAAACTCGAGGGAAAGGTTGACGAATACGGACTCACCACGGTGGAAGGTGGGATAAGTCCGTTTGCACCCAAAACGTTCACTGATCTCACCGTCTCATTCCAGAATGTTGATATGAAGCCCCTCAGTCCTTATAGCGCCACGTTTGCCGGGCGAAAAATTGCATCCGGCACACTCAACCTCAACCTGGAATATAAAATCCAAGACAGCGAACTTCTCGGAGACAATAAAGTGGTGTTAGAACAGTTCACCCTCGGCGAGCGGGTTGAGGCACCAAACGCGATTAATCTGCCGCTAGATTTGGCTATCGCACTCCTTACTGACACTGAGGGTAAGATCGATGTGGCGGTGCCGGTGCGTGGCAACGTGGACCATCCGGAATTCAAATACGGGCATGTGATTTGGCAGGCGTTGGTCAAACTGATCACCAAAGCCGTGACTGCACCGTTCCGAGCGCTGGGTGGTCTTTTTGGCGACAAGAGCGAACAGATGGACGCCATCGCTTTCGATCCCGGCAGCGCCCGCTTGCTGCCCCCAGAGCAGGAAAAACTAAAAGAGGTTTCGGAAGCTCTCAAAAAACGACCCCAACTGAGGCTGGTAGTAGAAGGCCGTTTCGACCCTAACGTGGATGCTGAAGCGTTGCGTACCGAGGGTGCACGGCGCGCTCTTGCTGAACAGATGGGCGTGAAACTCGCTCCCGACGAAAAGCCGGGACTGATTGCATTCGACAGCGCAAAGACGCAAAGAGCTCTGGGAAAGCTATTGGAAATGCGCAGTGGCGACACTGCAATCGCAGATTTCAAGACGCAGTATGAAAAAACGACTGGCAAGAAGGCCAAAAAGGTGAATTTCGCTATGGCGCTTGTCGGTTGGGCAAGTTCCGATTCCGCCTTTTATGAGGCCATGTTCGAGGAATTGGTGAAGCACGAGCCGCTCGCCGACAACGACCTCCAGGATCTCGCTCAACGGCGGGGGGAAGCGATTATACAGGCGCTCAAGACGACCGGCGGCCTGGACGCCGCACGGGTGAGCGCCGGAAGTCCGGGTCCGGTGGAGAAGGCATCGACGGCGACCGTCAACACTAAGCTCACACTGGACGCCATCAAGCCCGCGGCATAGTTCGACCCGAGTTTCTCTATGACGGTTGCCGGGTCACCCATAGGTCGATTGTCACAGCGTCAATCGCTCAGTAATAGGTCGTCTTCATTCCAGATGCTAACGGGACGACCTGTTTTTGATATTAGCTGAGGATCGATCAGACAATTCGTCCGCAAACCTGTAAATCACAGCTCCCCACGTCAATCCGGCACCCAGGGCCAGAAAAGCGACGGTGCTTCCATTTTCGATGCGGCCTGTTTCAATGGCTTCATCCAGTGCCATGGGAATGCTTGCCGCGGTTGTATTGCCATAATGCTGGATGTTGTTGAATACCTTTTCCGGAGACATATTCAGTGCTTTTGCAAATGCTTCGTTGATGCGAAGATTGGCCTGATGTGGAATAAAAAGGTCGATGTCATCCAGAGAAAGATCGGCCTTTTTCAAAACTTCTTTGGTGACCCGTGGAAGTCTTTTCACCGCAGTTTTAAATACCAGACTTCCGTCCATAACCGGGTAATGCCGGGCATCTTTCATCATTTCTTTGCTTAAGAATGGGCTCATTTTGTGAGATGGCAATTCCATCATGAGAATATTTGCAAGTTCTCCCTGGGCGTGAAGCGTGGCCCCCAAAACGCCCACCGGTTCATCGGTTTCAACCCCCTCAAGACATACAGCGCCGGCGCCGTCCCCGAAAATTACCGAAATATGGCGTCCCCGGGTGGAGATATCGAGTGCCGTGCTGTGGACTTCAGCGCCGACAAAAAGAATCCGATTTGCATGTCCGCTTCGAATAAAAGCGTCCGCAGTCGTAAGACCGTATATAAAGCCCGTGCACTGCTGACGGATATCCAGCGCAGGTGTCTTTTCAAGTCCGAGTTTATGCTGCAACATACATCCTGAACCCGGAAAATAGATATCCGGACTCAGTGTCGCGAAAATAATGAGTTCAATATCTTCAGGTGACCACCCTGCCCGATTCAAGGCAATCTTCGAAGCTTCAAGTCCGAGATCAGAAGATCCCACCCCGCCATTTTCAGGGACCCAGTGCCGTTGCTCGATCCCCGTACGCTGGCGTATCCATTCATCGGATGTGTCCATCCATTGGGAAAGATCATCGTTGGTGACGACACGTTCCGGAACATAACGACCGGTTCCTTTAATGATTGTTTTTACCATAGAAACACCTCTTAATTTTATTATTCTGCAGATTCCCACAACGCATCTTTAAGGCCGGATGTACGTTCAATTTTTCGAGATATGGTTGTTTTAATGATTCCCTCTGTTCCCCAAATCGATATATTTTTTCGAGCGCGAGTGATCCCTGTGTAGAGCAGTTCACGGGTTAATACAGGAGAATCCCGATTCGGAAGGATCAGAAGGACCGTGTCAAATTCTGATCCCTGGCTCTTGTGAACGGTCATTGCATACGCCGTTTCGTGCTCCGGAAGTCTGTTTGGATGAAACCCCCTGGGTTCACCGTCAACACCTTGAAAATAGACGACTAGCTCTTTGCTCTTTGAATCCGGCGCAGTCATCGTGATGCCGACATCTCCATTAAAGAGTTCCATTCTGTAATCGTTTCGGGTAATCAGAACAGGTCTCCCCCGGTACCAGGGATGGGTCGAAAGTTTATCGAGAGCTATCAGACCTTTTCCACTTAATATCTGTTCTGCAAGTCTGTTTATAGCCTTGACACCCAATGAACCGACTTTAACCGCACATAGTATTTTAAATCGACTAAAAAACTCAAGTGCTTTGTGGGGATCGTTCGCATTCAGATATTCTGAATATCTTTGGACAACCCATTCTGACAAGGCATTGGACAGGGTTTCAGGCTCTGAAATCTCTTTCCAATCGATTTGATCCGGACTGTTTTTCAGATGAAAAAAGACGTCATCAATTTTCCCCCGGTTTACGGCACGGCTGCATTCGCCGATTCCGCTGGACTCGGCGAACCGATAGCTCTTTTTAAGAACGACCATTCCGTCATAAATGCCAGGCTTGTCTTTCTGTTCTTCGATTGAGACATCGATTCTGTGCTGGGTTATATCTTGGAACTGTTTGCAAAAATATCTTGAAAAGGTATGAATATGCTCCCTGTCACAGATATCGGACATGACAAAACCGGTCTCGACCGAGGCCAACTGATCCCGGTCTCCGATCAGTATGAGTCTGGCATCGTCCGGTACAGCTGCCATGAGTTTAGACATCAGGGCAAGATCTACCATAGATGCTTCATCCACCACCACGATATCGGCAAACAGCGGATTCTCAGCGTTATGGCGAAAATAAGGAGAGCCCGGAATGGTTTTCAGCATTCTGTGAATGGTATACGCCTCATCGGGTATGGCATCGATAATATTTCTTTCGCAGTCGAGAGTCGTTTTTGCAGTTTTCACAGATTCCCCGATTCTTGCCGCTGCCTTGCCTGTCGGTGCTGCGAGTAGAATGTCTAGGCGCTTTTTTGGAGAGAGTTCTAAAAGCAGTGCCAGAATTTTTGCCATGGTGAAGGTCTTTCCAGTTCCCGGACCTCCGGTGATGACACAGAATTTTTTAAACGCCGCAATAACGGCTGCCACCTTCAACCATTTGGAATCCTCATCATTTTTCGGGAAAAGCCTTTTTAAGCTGTCTTTTAAAAGGGTTCGATCTATATTAGGGATGTCTTCTCTCATGCGGCGATTAATGGCGTCTGAAAGATGATGTTCATACTCCCAATATCTATAAAGATATAGTCTGTTTTTTTTGTCGAGTATCAGGGGTCGAAAATCTCCGGGTTGTCCAACCGCAGGACTTTGCCTTATTTTCTTTGACCACTCGGAAAGTTCCGGAGCTTTAAGCGCCCCATCACCGTTCAGTTCTAAAGAAATCGATGTTTCCGCAGCGGCACCAAGGTCAAGATATACATCTCCGTTTCCGGTGGCACGGCTCACAAGGGCTGCGGCCAGAAAAATATCCGGATCGTCATTTTTATCAATTTCAACGATAAATTTGGCAAAATAAAATTCCGTGTCAGTTATATTTCCCTTATGATATAAGCCATTTATATGTTTTTTGTTCATTCTAACCATTAGATCTCTAATGTCCTGGAATCAGCGCGTTCAAAAGGGCCCTGACAAGACCTGTATTGGGAAGGTCTTTGTAAATGCCGAATTCCGGTCCTCTGTCAGGATCCACCCCTCTTATAAAGATGTAAAAGACACCACCAAAGTGTTTTTCATAATCAAAACCCGGAAACCGTAGCCGAAGGTATTGATAAAGCGAAAGGGTGTAAAGATGATATTGCAGAATGTAAAAGTCATTGTTCATAATTTCCGCCAAAGCATCTTTCCCATAGTCTTCCACGCATGTTCCTAAAAAGTTCGATTTCCAGTCCACCAACCAGAAACGCCCCTTATGATGAAAGACCATGTCTATGTACCCTTTTATAAACCCTTTGGTTAAAGAGAAGTTGAGTTTCCCAAGCCGATCTGGAAAACCACCATGGATATCGATACCGCCAAATTTATCGAATATCTTTTTGAGACCCTGGGGTGCAACCGGTTTCAATGGAAAATAAAATTCCATTTCGTTTATCCTGTCGTTGCTGTGAACAGAAGAAAGCCTTAACGTCGTTTTGCTTGTCTCAAGCGGTATTGAAAGAACGTTGTCTATCATGGTGCATATCGGTTTTTGCCATTTGGATTCAAATCCATACGCCAGTAATTTGTCGGTTACCAATCTAACGTTATCTTCTGAATTGCCGGGTGCAAAATCAAGATGTTCAAAAATATCGTGGAAAAAAATTCCGGCCCGAGCCCCTTTTGGAAAGGAAAAAATATCTGTATTTATATTTAAATCCAAATCCCTATCGGTTAAAGATTTTTGAAAAGAATGGAATGCATCCCGATCCGGGAGTTCTATATCCGATGCCCGCTGGGATATCAGGTGTGAATAACTCGATATTTTCCAGGAAGTGTCGATTTTTCCCGAAAACCTTCTGAAAGAAATGTTGTCCTTATTATCCGCGCCCGTCAAGAGTTCTGTACCGTTATCAAGGGGCAATGGAATAATATCTATGGCCCCATCTGATTGGTTTGAAAGCCGAATTAAATCTTCTCGTATATCTGCATCATTTTTTTTCGAAACGGTTGTTTTTAAAAAGGCAACCAGATCCTCTTTTTTGAAAACATCCGCAGATTGTCCTTGATAGTATAACAGGTAGGCGATGGCAGAAGTCTCAGCAGTATTAAATCGACCCCAGACGAGATAGCATTTTTTAGTCGCTCGTGTTAAAGCCACATAAAGTAATCTCAGGTTTTCCGATAGAAGTTCATTTTGGGCTTGGGTCAGGTGGGTTCGGATTTCCTTTGACCCAAGATCGAGGGTCAACGTTTCTCTGTTTTCATGGTTGTGAAATTGAATCTCCCGGTTTTTAATTATGGACCCGTCCCACGCAAAGGGACAAAACACAACCGGATACTCAAGACCTTTACTTTTATGGATGGTTATGATTTTTACAGCTTGATCGTCACTTTCAAGACGAAGTTGATGGGTTTCAGATTCAGGCGTAGAAGCGCGTCTTTGTTCCGACAGCCACTTTAGCAGACCGTTCATCCCCAGTTTTTTATCGACCGACGCCTGGTGAAGAATTTCTGTCAACTGGAGAAGATTGGTCAGTCTTCTTTCCCCATCCGGAAGCACTAAAAGTCGTTCCCTGACCTTCTCCCGGACCATCAACATCCGAATCATCCGGATAAAACCATACCGATTCCACAATCGGAAATATTCTCTAAACCCATCGGATCTGTGGGTCAACCCAAAAGGGTTCTTTTCCGCTGAATTGAGCTCTATGCCGGAATATCCGATGATTTCGGTCACCAGGGCGGTTTTAAACAGCCGTTCGTTGGCAGGTTCGGCAATGCTTAAAAGAATCCTTTCCAACTCCAGGGCTTCATGAGCATGAAAAATGTTCCCCGTATTTTGGAGAACCGATGGAATTCTCTTTGATGAAAGGCTGTCCTTGATTATTTGCGCCTGTCGATTGGTTCGGACAAGAACAGCAATATCTCCTGCATTAATAGGATCTGAAACAGGATCGCATCCCCCATTTTTCTTCTTTGAAATAAGACGCAGAATTTCGTCGCTAACCGCTCTTGCTATCAGCGGAACCGCCTCGGTTTTGCTCAGGGGTTTGGGTTTGTTCGATTGTTCCTTCGGCGTCAAATACCACAGCACCAATGGGGCAGAAAATGGGGGAACAATGCCTTCGGCTTCCCTCCCGGGGGCACCTTTTTCAAACCCGATCTGATCATAAACAAACGGTGCATGGGAGTTTGAAAATAGGGTGTTTACAGCGGTTATCAAACCGGGCGTCGAACGCCAGTTTTCTATGAGGGTATATTTTGAATCCACACTCCGGGCAGCCTTCATGTAAGAGAAGATATCTGCCCCTCGGAAGCTGTAAATGGCCTGCTTCGGATCGCCGATCATAAACAGGGTGCTTTCTTTTGATGCAAAGAGCCGGGTGAATATTTCATACTGGAGAGAATCCGTATCCTGGAACTCATCCACAAGGGCGGCCCGATATTTCTGCCGAATTGTTGTAGCGAGCTTATTTCCACCTTTATCTTCAAGCGCATTTTTCACCTTGACCAGGAGATCGTCGTAGAATTGAATGTTGCGTCTCTTTTTTAGGAGCAAAAGCTGGGCCTGTGCAAACTTGAAAAACAGGGTTTTAAGAAACACCCAATAGGTTTCCATTTCAGCTTCAAGAGCGACGCCTTTGATGTGCAGCGTATCACAGACATCAAAAATTTCGTGTGAAGGCGGGGTATAATTTTTTCGGGTGGATTGTTCTATTTTGGTGGATGTAAATTTATCAAAACCTTTGAACAATGGAAAACCGATGGATTTTTCATCGACAAAGCGATCCATTGAGGCAATCATGGAAGCAACCGTTAGGTCTCTTTTTGAAATCCCCGCAGGGTGTGTTTTGGATTTGAGGCTGCCATAAATTGTACCGGAAAGGGAGGGGTCTTTAAACATCACCATCAAAGGGTCGCGTGCGGCAGGCCAGCAAGCTTTAAGCTTGTTAAAAACCTTTTCAAAATCCCCAAGGCGCTTGGTTAAATCAGGTGCCTCGAGTTCCGGAACAATCCGGATGTCTGCTGCTCTTTTTTGGTTCAGAAGCTTTAAAAAATATTCCGGTCCGGATATTTTTTTAAGGATATAGCTTAAAAGTTGTGGTGGCAAACTGTAAAAATGTTTTCTCCAGAAATCATCCACAACCTCTTGCGAGAAACCAAGGGAATCGGTCACAAGTTCTGTGTCGAACAGACTCTGAGTTTCAAAAGCATTCTCATGCAAAACCCTTTGGCAAAAACCGTGTATGGTAAAAATGGCAGCATTATCAAAATCGATGACGGCATCCTGAATCCGTTGAACGGCCAAAGCCGGATTGTCATATTTTTTGACCAGCGCATCCATAAAATCATCATTGCCACCTTCGTTTAAAAAGGCCGATTTTGCCGTGAGGAGCTTATTGCGGATTCTCTCTTTAAGCTCTTCAGTGGCAGCCTTGGTGAACGTCACGACCAGTATCTGATCCACCGCAAGCCGTTCTTCGATGATAAGTCTTAAAAAAATACCGGCAATGGTATAGGTTTTACCGGTACCGGCACTTGCTTCGATGAGGTTGGTTCCTTTAAGCAATGTGTTGACGGGGTCAAAAATTTTCATCTGTATGCGTCATTTCCAAAGCGATTAGAAGCTGTTTCTTTGAAGCCTTCCATTTAAAATGATCGAACGGTGGGGGGATTCTCTATTATAAGAGCTTTTCTATCAGTGGAACCGATAATTTTATTTTTCGTCGTGACCTGCTTGGATGTATTAAAAATCGTAAACGCCCGTAAAATTATCAGGTGTAATTTTCTTTAATTCTTCTTTAACGGTTCGCGTAATCTCAAGACCTTCTATAAACGCTTCAACTGCTTTTTGATCAATATGCGTATGGGTTCGTGTTAATGCTTTCACCGCTTCAAAGGGCTCGGGATACCCTTCCCTGCGCAAAACCGTCTGAATGGCCTCGGCCACAACCACCCAGTTTTCATGCAAGTCGTTTTTTATGGCTTCTCTATTCAGAACCAGTTTGTCCAGTCCTTTTAACAACGATTTAAAACCAATCAACGTGTGGGCCAGGGGCACGCCGATATTTCTGCTAACCGTGGAATCCGTCAAATCTCTCTGAAGTCTCGAAATCGGGAGTTTTGATGAAAGATGCTCCAGGACCGCATTGGCCAACCCCAGATTGCCTTCTGAATTTTCAAAGTCTATGGGATTGACTTTATGGGGCATGGCTGAAGACCCGACTTCACGGTCTTTGATCTTCTGAATAAAGTATTTCATGGAGATATACGACCATATGTCGCGATCCAGGTCGATGAGAATGGTATTGATCCTTTTAATATTGTCACAAAATGCGGCCAGATGATCATAATGCTCTATCTGGGTGGTGACTTTTGATCTTTCAAGACCCAGAACTTCGTTTACAAAATGATTTCCAAATGCAATCCAGTCGATGTCCGGATAAGCAACGCAATGGGCATTGAAATTCCCGGTGGCGCCTCCGAATTTGGCGGAAAACGGAATTGTTTCTAAAAGTTTTTTCTGTTTTGTCAATCGCTCAACAAATACATATATTTCTTTACCCAGGCTAGTGGGTGAGGCCGGCTGACCATGGGTCCGGGCCAGCATGGAGATGTCTTTCCATTGTTTCGCTTTTTCATTCAAAGTGTCGATCACTTCATCCAAATGTTTTTTCAAAACATCATTCCAGGCATCTTTTAACGAATACGGTACGGCGGTATTGTTGATATCCTGAGATGTTAAGCCAAAATGAATGAATTCCTTGGCACGATGCAACCCCAGTTCGTCGAATTTATCCTTTAAAAAATATTCCACCGCCTTGACGTCATGATTGGTGACCGCCTCGATGTCTTTGACGTGTCGGGCATCTTCAGCGGAAAATTTTTTATAAATTCGCCTCAAGGTTTCAAACAGACTCTTGTCAAAGTCCGCCAATTGAGGCAGCGGCAGATTGCACAATTCGATAAAATATTCCACTTCAACCTGCACACGATATCTTATCAATGCACCTTCGGAGAAATAATCGGTCAGTTTTTCAACAGATTTCCGATAACGGCCGTCAATGGGGGAGATCGCGGTTAAAGATGAAAGTTCCATGGTATTTTCCCCTGAAATAGAAAGAATTATTTTTTTAGTTTTCTCAATTTTGTTTACACTCGTTTAGGGTAGGATAATGCGCCATAAGTGTCAAGAAATTGATGAGAAATCATAGACGGGGCGGAGTTACCGGAACACCCCATTTTTGCATACGGATAAAACATCAAAACAATTTTTATTTGACAAAGGTCAAATGGATGATAAATTAACTCAGATGTTATTTGAACCTATTGTTTAAAAGGAGCTTAATCATGGCAGAAATGAAAATCGGTTATAGCGGTAATTATCCATTTGTTGAGACTAACTTTTTCTTGAATGAGGAAGGGGAAAATTACAGCATTAAATTGCCGATGTCAAAAATGTGGTATAAAGACATCATCTATGAAATAGAAAAAGTTGCAGAAGAAGAGAAAAAGAAAGCAGAAAAATATTTACATGAAGACAACAGAAAAATGATGACCCACTGCTTTGATATGTATGCAAAATTAATTGAAATAGGCAAAGAGCTTAGAAGAGATATAGAAATGGATTCAGAGGGTGTAACATTAAGTGAAGCATCTGCAGGTTATTAGAGGCAATCTGCAATTCATTTTACTATTCGTCGCTTTCCTGAGCAAATGATATGGAGATGCACTGAAAATACGTGTCATGCAAAATTTCAGTGCATCTTTTTTATCCGGAGGGAATGTACTGTAGATGAACGGCAAAATAGATTGCCAGCGCCAACAGACAGGAGACGACGGGCGTAAACAACCATCCCAAGAGGATATGCAACAGAGTTTTCGCCTTGACGGTGTTGACGCCTTTGACGATCCCCACGCCCAAAACCCCGCCGACAACGGCCTGGGACGAGGAGACCGGAACCCCCACAAGGGTATATATATGCATCGTGACCGATAGGGATAGAACGACCACCAGGGCCGAGAAGGGGTCCAGTTTGACGAGTTTCTCTCCAACGGTTTCCATCACCGGACGGCTGAAGGTCAGAATTCCAAGAGCGATACTTGCGCCCCCGATCATGGCGGCTGAAAATACATTCAACAGACCGGCGCCAACAAACACGGCGGTCACATTGGCGACGTTGTTGGCACCGAGGGCATAGGCGCCGTAAGAGCCGGTGATAATCAAGCACAGGCGCAGCACTATATCCGACTTAAACATGTTTAAGTTCAGACGATTATAGATCAGGCCCAGAAGCCGGTAAAGGAACAATGCGAGAACCATAGCACCGATGGGTGTTCCGATCCAGCAGATCATTACTTTGCCCAGTCCTCCCAGATTAACCTGCTTGTTTATAATACCGATACCGACAATCCCTCCGACCACCGCCTGTGACGTGGAGACCGGCAATCTCAGTAGGGTCATGAAGGTGACGGCCAAGCCCGCTGCCACCGAAGAAATTATGGCTTGCTCCAAATCAATCCGGGTCAGCCCTCTGAGGGTATCAATTCCTGCTTGACCTGAAATCAGAGCCCCTAAAATGACGAATGCCGACGCCAGGAGAGCGGCAGTACGGAATTTGAGCATTTTGCTGGCAACTGCCGTTCCAAATACGTTGGACGCATCGTTGGCGCCCAGAGACCATCCGAGAAAAATTCCGCCAAGCAATGAAAACATTAAACGCGCCTTTTCAAACTGAAAATATTGATCAATTTGGAAACCCGGTCGGCCTTGTCCGAAATATGACCGATTTCTTCCACCAGTTCCTTGAGTTGAAGTCTTTCAAAGGGATCGATATCGGAGTTAAAAATTTTGGTTTTTATCTTCCTTTCATAGTGGTCGCAATGGCTTTCGTTGGTGTCGATCTTGCGCATCAGACTCCGGATGTCGGTCTGCTTTTCTAACAGGGCAACAACCTGTTGTAGCATCAGATCGCAGCATTCCAGGCTGATACGAACCAGTTCGCGCAGATCGTCGATCATGAATTCCGGGGTAATTATTTTTTGGATTTGAATCATGTAAAGGGTTTGCTCAAAGATATGCGGGATGCTGTCAATGGCCTCCAGAAGCTCCATGACATCGCCGCGGGACTCCGGAATTAGAGCTTTGCCATACATGAGGTTGTTGATTTCTTCTCGAATGTCGTCAGCTTTGGATTCGTATTTATGTGTCTGCCGGATATGAAAGTCAAAATTCTGGCACAAATAACCGTTGAGAAGGCAGGAATTAAGGGCATTGACAAAATTTTCCTGGGTCATCTTGAAGGCTTCGAGATATTCATAAAGCAGCGTTTCAACCTGAGATTCTTTTTTAAAAAGATACTTTAACACGGCGGATACCTTCTTCAAAATTCAAATGAGCAGAAAATCCTGGGCCAGAGATCCCGGTTTTTCAAGATTAAATAATTACGTATTTGCCCTTGAGGTCATAAAGTATGGCAAAATGAGTTTTGTGTGTCAAGGTGGATATTTAGAAGCTTCCCGAGTTAATCCTTTACGCGTTCCACCCGGTTCACCGTCATGGTTACAGCTCCGAAGTCTTCTTCTACCTTCCCACAGAGTATGAAAGGGCGGTTTCCATCTATAATGGAGCAGAAGCGACGGTAGGCTTTGGGGAAAAAGGTCGTTTCAATCAGGCCGGTGTCGTCTTCAAAAGTGAGGAACTCCATGGGTTCGCCGTGTTTGGTATGCACGACCTTTCCGGTAATCAAGATGCCGGCAACGCGTACATGACGACTTACGAAATTGGGCAGTTCCTTGGCCTTGACAATCCGGAGTTTTTTTAAAGGGTCCGTGTACAAGGCCATTGGATGTCGATGGCACAAAAAACCCAGGGCTGCGAATTCCCGCTGCAGGCGATCTCGCTCATTCTCGGGAGGAAATGACGGCTTAAGGACATCTATTCTCTTGCTGAACAAATCTCTTGCCCCTGATCTGTTTAATCGGGTTAATCTGGATTTTTGCCAGCAGATCAGTTCCCACAGCATCAACGTACGATTTTCCTTTGGACAAAGCGAATCAAAAGCGCCTGCGTGAATCAATGAACGTGCTTCATGCTCCTTTGCCTGTACTCGTTCAAGAAAATCGACGATGTCGTTGTAAGGTTTTTCCATACGTCCGGCAACAATGCGTCTGTGTGTGTCTGTGTCCATATGCTTGATGGACAACAGGCCCACACGCAGAGCGCCGGATCTGCCCTTCCAGCGGAGATCGCTTTGGTTCACATCAGGCGGCAGGATTTCCAATCCCATGCGCCGTGCTTCCGATACGTAAGCGAAAGTACTGTAAAAACCGCCTTGATTGCTGATGACCGCTGCCATAAACTCTGCCGGATAATGGGTTTTTAAATAGGCTGTCTGAAAAGAGACACGGGCATAGCTAGCGCTGTGGGGTTTGCAAAAAGAATAGCCGCTGAAACTCATCATCATGTCCCAAACGGCCTCAATCTGGTCGTTGCGAACACCCCTTGCCCGTGCGCCGTCTGTGAAGTGCGCTTTATAATCGTCCAATTTGCGGGTCTTATCTTTTTTGGACATAATTTTACGAAGTCCGTCGGCATCAGCATGTGAAAATCCGGCCAATGCCACAGCGGTCCTGGAAACATCTTCCTGGTAAACCATGATTCCATAGGTTTCATCGAGCACATCTACAAGCAAAGGATGAATCGGTTCCCATTCACCACCATGAAGACGGCGAACGTATTCGCGAATAAATTCATTGGCCGCCGGACGGATAATGCTGCTGTGAATGACCAGATGTTCAAAATCGCCCACCTTTGTTTTCTTTTGCAGCAGGCGCATGGCCGGACTCTCAATGTAAAAACAGCCCATGGTATTCCCCTTGGCCACAGTCGCCTGTGTGGCGGCATCGTCTTCCGGTTCCCAGGACCGCTCGTCAAATTTCATGCCGTTATCCCGAAGGTTTGCAATGGCATCGCGAATAACTCCCAGGCTGCGATTGCCGAGAAGATCGATTTTAACCAGGCCGCCGTCTTCTGCGGTGTCTTTTCCCCACTGGATAATCGGAACCCCTTTGGGGGCAAGTTCAACAGGAACATAACGATCTATCGGCTCAGGGGTGATAACCATACCGCCTGGATGAACGGAGATGTATCGCGGAACGCCGATGATGCGCCGAGCCATGTGAAAAATCTCCGGCCAGGGTTGAGGAAAATCAAAATTGCTTAACACAGGGAGTTCTTTAATCCTTTTCAACAGATCGATCCCTGTATGATCCCCTCGCCAGAACCATGGCAACCGTTTGCTTACGCGACCGATCTCACGGTCGGAAAGTCCGAAGACTTTGGCCACCTCCCGTATGGCCATACGCGGCTGAAAAGCAACATGATTGCAGACCAGCGCGGCATGACCGCCATGCTGATTTAATACGGAATGCAGAACCTCGTCCCTTTCATCCCAGGCAAAATCGATATCGATATCAGGTGGATCCGAACGGCCCGGGTTCAGAAAACGTTCGAAATACAGGTTGTGCTTTATGGGGCAGACATTGGTGATTTTCAGACTGTATGCAACCAGCGAAGCAGCGCCGCTTCCCCGCCCACAGATACGGGGGCTACGAGACACGATATCCTGAACCACAAGAAAATACGATGAAAACCCCATCTCCTCAATGATGCGCAGTTCATACTCCAGTCGGTCCACAACAGCTTCGGACAGATCATTTCCATAGCGCCTTCGTGCACCTTTGTAGGCGGCATTCCGAAGGAGTTGGTCGGGACGTTTTCCCCGTGTATCGCGCCACGGAGGCAGTATGAGTTCGCTGGAAGGTCCGGTAAATGTCACCCGTTCTGCAATGGCTTCAGTGGCTCGAATTGCCTCCGGCCAAATGGCAAAACGTTTGCCATATTCAGATGGCGTCGCCAGCCATGTATCGGACGGGGCTACATCTTTTGGGGTTAATCGGGAAAGAGACGTGTTCAGATCTATGGCACGCAACATCCGGTGAACTTTTACATCATCGGGATCGAGGAAAAAACTCCCGGGCGTGGCGACAATCGGCACCCCCAGGTCTTGGAGCATCTTCCGGAATCTAACGACGGTTCCCTTGGGCTTGGCGGGCACTTCCGCCGCGACGGTTACTTGGGCCTCATGCCAGTCGAATAAAAGCTCAGGTGTTTGCGTGATAACAACCAGCCCTTTGGCATGAACGGGGACGGCAGATTTCAGATCAAACATTTCATCTGTGTGACGACGCGTAATCAGACGACAGAGATTACGATACCCCTGACCGTTCTCCACAAGACAGACGGCCCGGTATCCGCATGCGGGATCTGTCAGCTCTGCACCGATGATGGGTTTAATCTTTGTACGTTCGCAACTCTTTAAAAAGGGCCAGAGACCGTAAAGATTGTCCGTATCCGTAAGGGAGATACGGCCATAACCGCGCTGTTTTGCACCCGCACAGATTCTTTCCGGCGAGCACGTGCCCCACATCAATGAATAATATGAACGAACGCTCAACGGAATCATCGGTACAGGGTTCGTCCCACACAAATAGCATTGAATCCGTAACGACGGCGGATCGAATCGAAAGCGAAAATCAGGTTGTCACTTTTTCTTTTTTTTTGTTCGCATTCGGCAAAAAGCTCAATTTGTGCCGGGGGGTAGGTCAGACGATCACAAATCAAACGCAGATGTCGGATGCGGACGCGGCGTGTCCATGCCCTTTCAAGGGCTTCTTTTGCAACGGGAAATAAGCGAAAGTCATTGGCAGTGGCCGGATGGGCGACCGCCTGTCGGGCCATCCGCCGACCGTCGGAATAGTCGAGGACAATTCTGATTCGTCTTGTGGTCATCCTTCGATTTCGCAGGTCCATGGCGACTTTTTCAACGAGTTGATATAATGCACCCTTCACCACTGCAACATTGTTGGTATCGTTTCCAAATTCATAATCGGAACTTACCACCGGCTGCTTCTGATCAACAGATAAAACCGGCGATGGGTCAATGCCCCGTACGGCATCATACAGGCTTCGGCCACGATGGCCGAACATAACATTCAGTTGTGTCTTCGACAGATTCATCACATGACCGACACGGGTCAGGTTGAATTCCCGAAAACGCTTCAGGTCGTCCCTTTCGATACCGGGAACAAAGTAAATCGGTAAGGGTTTCATAAAATCCCTTTCTTCGCCGGCCCCGACGATATATTCACCGTCCGGTTTGACCATGCGCGTTGCCACCTTGGCCACCAGCTTATTGGGAGCAACCGACCAGATCGGGTCAAACCCCATATCGGCCCGCACCATCTTTCTGATGCGCCATGCCACGTCAGGTGCCGGGCCGAACAGCCTCCCCGTCCCGGTGATATCTATGAATAGATGTCCATTGTGATCGGTCATTTCGATCAACGGCGAATAAGGCAACACGTGTTTCAAAAGCTGACGCATTGCCCGCTCATAACGGTCCGGATGCGGCGGCAGCACAACAGCATCCCGGCAGCAGCAAAGTGCCCGTCCCAGGGCCATTCCTTTACGGACACCATTTTGATACGATTCTTCACTCATGTCATACACTGTCGATCGTGTGGAAGCATCATGGGCGATGATCACCGGACGTTCTCTCAAACGGCTATCCAAAAGCCGTTCCACAGCCACAGCAAAATCGACCACATTGATATGGATGATTGAACGTTCACGCATCTCAGACCACCGTCAAGCCCCGTTCCCCTTAATAATTCTGACATTCTGAGACATTCGGGTTAAAGCCTCTCAACCACCTCCGGCCCTCTCTGGACACCGACGACCTTACCCTGGATCAAAATCTGGTCAAAATTGTAATTGGCCGGTTTGTAAAGAGGGTTTTCAGGGCGCAGCTCAATCTGTTTTCCCCTTCGAAAAAAACGCTTGACCGTTGCTTCTTCCTGATGGATCAGCACAACAACGATCTCGCCGTTTTCGGCAAACTGGCGCGGCTCACAAATAACTATATCCCCATCCAGAATAGCAGCACCTTTCATCGAATCACCCTTTACCTTAAGCGCAAACAGGTTTGAACCGCGGTATATGGCTGAATCAACAACAAGGCTGCCCCCCCATTCCTGCTGTGCGTATAATGGCAATCCAGCGGCAATATCCCCCACGATCGGCACCTCCCGCCAGCGCATGATGCCTGCCGTCTCTCGGGTGCGATTCAGCAGGTGGATCGTACGGCTATAACGGCCGTCGCGTTTAAGAATTCCTTTTTTCTCGAGCACTTTTATAAGCTGAGATATCGCCGCATGGCTCACGCCCATTTCAGCAGCCGCCTGGCGCAAGCTGGGCGCCCTCCCGATTCTGGCAATCTCATGATTCAGGTAGCTAAGAAATCGTCGCTGTTTTGGAGTGAGTTCAGTTTGCATAGAAGAAATCTCCTAATTTAACATCTTGGAATTTCTATTTTAAATTCTCTGTCAAAAAGAATATCAGAACAACCCCGTGTTCCATCGTTCTCCTGCTACATAGCGGGAGACGCACAATGAACCCTACTTTAACACAGCAAATGTAAATGTCAATGTAAATATTATTGTATAGGAAATGTATAGATTCGAAGCGTTTGGGGGTAAGGGTTCGGCAAAAATAACTTCGCAGAATTGGCGCTCAGATTTGGTTCAGGTTTGGCTGATCCGAGAGAGCAAAACCACAGGAATAGCGAGCTATTTCGCGGATTTTG
>Ga0209013_10000825_pt1 | contig 28327 bp, 25 predicted proteins | sample Cruoilmetagenom2_FD_187291 | JGI IMG/M metagenome (GOLD analysis project Ga0209013, IMG submission 187291) | Oil polluted marine microbial communities from Coal Oil Point, Santa Barbara, California, USA - Sample 2 (SPAdes) (version 2) | ecosystem: Environmental > Aquatic > Marine > Oil seeps ...
GGTGAAGGCGCCCGTCTCGGGCAGATCGTTGGCTTTCTGGAACGCCTTGATGGCGCGGATCGTCTTCTGGCCGAAGGTGCCGTCGAACTCTTGATGATCCAGATGACCCATGGACGCCAGAATGTACTGCACGCCGATCATGCGATCCCGCTTTGTGCGGCGTGTGATCAGGACGCGGAGCGGCTCGGTGGAGCGCGGCTCGGCTGCCTCGACGGCCGCTGCGGAGGTTCCCGCCGTCAGCTTGGCTGCAATTACCGATGGCTTGGCCCGCGGCATGGGAGGATGATCGTCCGGTCCCAGTGCGGCAATCTCGACCTTCGCGAACTTCGCCGATGGCTGCGACAGCGCCGAAGCGGACACGGTCAAGATCGGTCCGGCTTCTGGCTCGCTCGCCACCTCTGGCTCGCGCGCAATTTCGGGCTCGCGCGGATCCGCCTCCACGGCGGCCTCCATTTCCATCGACGCTTCGGCCGGGGCCGGCGCTTCAGGCTCGACGGCGTTTGCGGAAATCGCAGGCGCGACCGGCGCTTCGGCGGGCGTCGCGAGGCGGTCCCGATGCTTGAAGAAATCGTCCGAGGTTCCAACCGACGCTTGCGTCTCGTCTGACGACGGCTTTGCAGCGAACGCGTGCGAGCCGCTCCCCATGAACGGCTCCGCCGTCGGGTCGATGGCGTGAGTGCGCGTGTCCTCAAGGACCGCCAGAACCATCGGGCGTTGCGCAGGGGTTTCCCGCTGAGCAAGAAGGGCTCGAGCGATGATCGTCGCCGTGGCGGGTGCCTTGGCGCTCGGCACGACCGCTTCGGCCTTGGCGAAGACGACCGGCAGGCGGGTGCCCAGAGCGGGTACGGCGTCGTTGCTCGACCGGCGCATTTGATGCTGCTCGTGTTCCTCAGCCATCATCGGCGGCAAGGGCGGCGGCAGCGGTTGGAACAGGGCAGGGTGATCGATCAGCTTGGGCGCGACCATGTTGCGGGCGACGACGACCTGCTCGCCGACGCCGGTCATCTTGAACAGCTTGGGCGCGAACGAGTAGGGCAGCCGGACGCAGCCATGTGAGGCGGGATAGCCGGGAACGACGCCTGCGTGGAGCGCGGTGCCCGTCCAGGTCAGCCGCTGCATCCAGGGCATCGGCGCGCCCGCGTAGAGGTTCGAGTAATGGCGCCGACGTTTCTCCAGAATGCTGTAGACGCCAGGCTTCGTGGAATAGCCGCGCTTGCCGGTCGAGACCCGCGTGCTCGTGACCAGCGACATGCCGCGGTAGATATTCGCCTTCTGATTTCGCAAGGAAATGATGATCGTCATCGGCTGGTTCTTGTCGGCCGCCGGTGCCGCTTGCTCGTCTTTGGGCGTCTTGGTTTTCTTCGCGTCGGCGGGCGCAACGGCGACCATCGTCGCGAGGGCCACGGCGCCGGCAAAAATCGAGAAAGTCGTGAGAGTTCGCGCTGCGGCTGTCACCGCCTCATTCCCCTGCTTTACGCATACACACCGTACTCGCTCCCCCGTAAGAAATCGGTCTCATAGCGAGCCTCCGCGAGTCCCCCAAAACGACTCGCGAATCACACTAGAAGAGGCCCCCGACTTTGACTAGCAAAGGCTTCGGATTAACTAACGTCCTCCGGGACTTGTGGGATTCCGGTGGACGATCGCGGGTATCGAAAAAATCGCGGAACTGCTGGGACTTAAGGGCTCCCAATAATGCCTGGACCAAAGTGGGCCGATCCCCCAAAGCCCCCGGTCGGCGAAGAAACTTGGGCGTTGTTTCATTCTCGCAACACCTTCCGAGGCCCCTACCGGCCCCGCCAGTCGTTGGCAAGGCGTTGCGCCGGTTGTGGAAAGCACTTGCCAGTTGCGCAGGGCCCCAATACACGAGGTCTGCGTTTCGCTGCACGCGGGAGGATGTCATGCACGTATTGGCGCGTCTTTGGTCTGGGCCTGTCGGCCGCGCAGGGGTTCTCATGCTTGCGTCAGTCCTGCTGGCCGGCTGCGGCATCAACCAGATTCCGACCCTCGATGAGCGCGCCAAGGCGGCATGGAGCCAGGTGCTCAATCAGTATCAGCGCCGTGCCGATCTCATTCCCAATCTTGTGGAGACCGTGAAGGGCTTCGCCGAGCAGGAAAGCAAAGTGCTCACCGAAGTGATCGAGGCGCGCGCCAAGGCCACGCAGGTGCAGATCCCGAAGGACATCCTCACCAACAAGGAAGCCTTCGACAAATTCCAGGACGCGCAGAACAACCTTTCCGGCGCGTTGGGCCGTCTGCTCGTCGTTGTCGAGCGCTACCCGGACATCAAGTCGAACCAGAATTTCCTGGCGCTTCAGTCGCAGCTTGAGGGTACCGAGAATCGTATCGCCGTTGCCCGGCGCGACTACATCACCTCCGTTCGGGACTACAACACCGAGCTGCGCACGATCCCCGGCCGCTGGTGGCGCGCACTGCTCTATCCGGAGTCCGAACCGATGCAGAACTTCTCCGTCTCCGAAGAGACGACGAAGGTTCCGCAGGTGGAGTTCTAGCCGCGAAGCGGGGCCCTCATGGCCACCACGGCTCTTCGTGTTGTCCTATTTCTGGTTGCGCTCTGCGTCGCGGCTGCGCCCGCGACATCCGCGCCGGAGTTTCCCGCGCTCTCCGGACGCGTGGTGGATCAAGCGGATCTTCTAAGTCCTGAGGACGAACGAGAGCTCACCGCGCATCTGAAAGCGCTGGAGGAAAAGAGCTCGGACCAGCTCGTCGTCGTTACGGTTCCATCGCTGCAGGGTTACACCATCGAGGACTTCGGCTATCAGCTCGGCCGGCACTGGGGTATCGGCACCGCGGAACTTGACAACGGCGCACTCCTGATCGTTGCGCCAAACGAACGCAAGGTCCGCGTCGAGGTTGGCTATGGCCTTGAGCCCATTCTCACCGACGCACTTTCCAACATCATCATCGAGAACGCGATCCTGCCGCGCTTTCGCGCCGGCGATTTTGCCGGCGGTATCAAAGATGGCGTGCGCGATCTCACATTGTCGCTGACCGGAGACGCGGCGGAAGTCGAAGCGCGCGCGCGTGCCAGGCACGATGCCGACAAGGTTCCCATCGATTGGTTCACGATCCTCCTCTACTTCGCGATCTTCCTGCTCCTCATGTATCTGATGCGCAACAGCACCTATGTCGTGCCGGAAGGCAGTAGCCGCCGCAACGACCGTTCCGGTTGGGGCTCAGGTGGCGGCTGGAGCGGCGGCGGAGGCGGTGGTTTCTCCGGTGGCGGCGGAGGCTTTGGCGGCGGCGGGTCGTCCGGGAGCTGGTAAGGCTCCGTCTATTTCACGCAGAGGTCCGCGAGCGCGACCACGTTGCGGCCACCCGTATCGTCGGCGTCGCTCGAAACGCCGACGGCCACCAGATGACCGGGCGGCCTGCCGAAGGCCCGCGCAAAGTCCGTGCGCAACCCGGCCTCTTCATCGAACCAGACCCCCGGCTTGGCATTCGCTGCACGCTTCACGATGGTGCGGCCGCGCCCGTCGAAATAGGGCAGCGGCAAGACGGTCCCGGGCTTGGCCGCCCCACCCCAGACATAGATGAGGACTTGGCCATGTCCGGACCGCAAGAGCTCCGAGAGGTCGGTTCCCGGTGTCACATCAGCCGGATTGGCAAAGGCGAAGTACAGCGCGAGCACGCGGTCGTCGCCGCCCTTCTTGGTGAGATCGGTTGGTCCCACGCCCTCCTGCTTGCGCCAGCGCCACCGCGCCTGCTCCGCCTTTGCCACTTGGCGCGGCACGGCATGCCACAGAAGCCCGAACCCGCCCGCCGTCTCCACGACCAGGGCGTCCTTGCCGTGCGCGGAAAATCGCGCGCCGCGCCGCCACGGAGATCTCACCGACTGCCACCCGGAGGCGGAAAGATTGGGCCCAAAGGGGAATGCGACACCGCCGGCCATGTCCGGTCCCCTCGCAAGCGCCATCTTCGACACGGCAAACCCGCCAAGTGTCAGCCCTGCGCATAGGAGAAGAGAAAGGTGCCGCGTCTGCATGTGTTCCTCGAAAAGCCGCAACGGTTCGCATGGAATTGCCGGTTCCAATGTGCGCGATTATCGCCATAGTGTGCGCCGGCGCATGGAATGAGCGACCCCGGGAAGACGATACGCGATGAAGCCGTTCAGCAGCGATGAACATGCCGTGATCGCCGATGCTATTTCCCGCGCCGAGAGGACGACGAGCGGTGAGATCGTCGTCGTAGTTGCCCGTGCCTCCTCCGGTTATTTCTTCTTTGCGTTGATGTGCGTGGCGCTTGCCGCGCTCGCCGTGCCGCTTCCGCTCATTCACTTCACGAAGTGGCCTATCGAATATGTGTATCTCCTGCAGCTTGCCGTCTTCGGCCTCGGCGTGCTCATCGCGCGATGGGAGCGCTTTCGCGTCGCCATCGCACCGCGCGGGCTGAAACAGGCGCGTGCACATTTGCGCGCGGTCGAACAGTTTCTCGCGCAGAATCTGCACACCACGAAGGGGCGCACCGGCGTGCTCATCTATGTGTCCGATGCGGAGCGCTACGCCGAAGTGATCGCCGACGACGGCATATACAAGAAGGTGTCGCCAGAAATATGGGACGAACTCATCGAGGATTTGACCGCGCAGATCGGCCGGGGAAACCGTGTTGAGGGTTTTGTTGCGGCAATCGAAACATGCGGCGCGATCCTCGCCGAACACTTTCCCCCCTAGCCTCTTGGCGAGGACGAGCTTCCCAATCATCTGATCGTGATCGATGGCGCCAAACTCCCATAGTACGGCAGATACAACGAGCAGGCGCGGCCTTGTCGGCTGGGCGATGTTCGACTGGGCGACGCAGCCCTTCTACACGCTCATCGTCACCTTCCTGTTCGCGCCGTACTTCGTGAATGGGTTCATGGACGATCCCGCATATGGTCAAACGCTGTGGGCGTACGCCACGGGCGCCGCGCAGCTCGTCGCTGCCGCGCTTGCGCCCGTGCTTGGCGCTATTGCCGATGCCGGCTTGCCGCGCAAACCATGGATCGCCGGCTTCTCGGTTCTGCTCGTCGTCGGACTGAGCGGGCTGTGGTTCGCCGCCCCTGGCGATCTCTCCGCCGTGCCGCTGGTCCTTCTGTGCTTTGGCATCGCGACCATCGGCGCCGAGCTCGCAACCGTGTTCAACAACGCCATGATGCCGGATCTGGTCCCGGATAAGCGGCTCGGCATGCTGTCGGGCGTCGGCTGGGCGACGGGCTATGTGGGCGGGCTTGTCAGCCTCGCTCTCGTCGCCGGCCTCATCGTCACGGACCCAAACACCGGCAAGACGCTGTTTGGCCTGGAGCCGATCTTCGCCCTCGACGCCGCGGCGCACGAGGGCGACCGGCTTGTCGGACCGTTCTCGGCGGCTTGGTATCTGATCTTCGCCCTGCCGCTCTTTCTGTTCACGCCGGACCGGCGGGGCGGGGCGCCGGGGCCTGGTGTCGTCCGGGAGGGTCTGCGGCAGCTCCGCGACTCGGTGCGCAATCTAATGCGCAATCACCGGAACGTCGCGCTGTTCCTGTTGGCGCGCATGCTCTACGCGGACGGTCTGGGCGCGATATTCGCCTTCGGCGCTATCTACGCGGCGAGCATATTTGGCTGGGGCACGGCGGAACTCGGCCTGTTCGGCATCGTGCTCACCGTCACCGCCACGATCGGGGCGTGCGTCGGTGCCCTTCTCGACGACCGGACAGGCTCCAAGCGGGTGATTGTTTTCACCCTCGTCCTCTTCATCGTGGGCTCGATCGGGGTGCTTTCGGTCGATCCGGACGAGGTCCTGTTTTTCGTGCCGGTCACGCCGAAGGCAAACGGCAGCGGACTGTTCGCCTCCGCGGGCGAGCGGGCCTATCTCGCCTTCGCCGTTCTCATTGGGCTTGCCTCCGGCCCGGTCCAGGCCTCGAGCCGCGCGTTGCTGGCCCGCCTTTGCCCGCCTGACAAGACAACCGAGTTCTTCGGCTTCTTTGCCTTTTCAGGGAAAATTACCGCGTTCGCTGCGCCGCTTGCCATAGGCGCGGCGACGGCCCTCACGGGCAGCCAGCGGCTAGGTATCTCCGCCAGCATCGTTTTTCTGATCGGCGGGCTGCTACTACTATTCTGGGTTCGCGCCCCACGGGGAAGCTAGACATGCGCCGTAGCAAAGCCACTGCGTTCGCGCTATGTTTTCGCCAGATGGGGTGTTGAATTCCACCGAGATCGTGGGAGGGGGATTATGAAATACATTGGAATGATAGCGGCAGTGGTCGCGATGGGGCTTTTCGCGGCCTGCGAGCAGCCGAAGGACGATGACGCGGATAAGCCGGCCGAGGCGCCGGCAGCAGAAGAGGGCATGACGGAGGAGAGCACCTCCACCTCGCCTATGGTCTCCGAGGACGCACCGTCGGAGCCACACATGGGCGAGCCGCCCTCGCCCAACCAGCCGCAGCCGGTCGTTCCGGGTGACGGCGGTGGGGCCGCAGCGTCCGGTGAGCCGGCCTCTTCCAGCCAGCCGCAGCCGGTCTATCCGGATGGCGCGCCGCAATAGGCGCCAACGGCCGCTAACAACAAAGCAAAGGCCTCCCGTTTCGGGAGGCCTTTTTGCGTGCGTATTTCCGCCCGCACGACTTGAGGTGCTAGTGCCGGAAGTGCCGCATGCCTGTGAACACCATGGCAAGCCCGGCTTCATCCGCCGCGGCGATGACTTCGTCGTCACGCATGGAGCCCCCCGGCTGGATGACGGCAGTAGCGCCCGCTTCCGCCACCACCTGAAGCCCATCGGCGAACGGGAAGAAGGCATCCGAAGCCGCGACCGAACCGGTCGTCAGCGGTTCCTTCAGCCCTAGCGCATCGCTCGCGTCTTTTGCCTTGCGCGCGGCAATGCGCGCGGCGTCCACGCGGCTCATTTGGCCTGCGCCAATTCCCACTGTAGCGCCGTCCTTCGCGTAGACGATGGTGTTCGACTTGACGTGCTTCGCCACGGTGGAGGCGAAGACGAGGTCGGCGAACTCCTGGTCGGTGGGCTTGCGCTTGGTCACCACCTTCAAAGCGTGCGCATCGACGAACCCGTTGTCGCGGGATTGCACCAGAAAGCCACCGGCGAGCGAGCGGAACGTAAGGCCTTCGCAACGCGGATCAGGCAGACCGCCGGTGATGAGCAGCCGCAGGTTCTTCTTGGCTGCCACGATCTCTTTCGCCTCGTCGCCGGCTTCGGGCGCGATGATCACTTCGGTGAAGAGCTTGACGATTTCCGTTGCCGCGTCCGCCTCGAGGTCGCGGTTGAGCGCGACAATGCCGCCGAAGGCGCTGACCCCGTCGCAGGCGAGCGCTTTCTCATAGGCTTGCGCGATCGTCGGCGCGACGGCAACGCCGCACGGGTTGGCGTGCTTGATGATGGCGACCGCCGCCGACTGCTTCGGATCGAACTCGGCGACAAGTTCGAACGCGGCGTCCGTGTCATTCAGATTGTTGTAGGAGAGCTCCTTGCCTTGCACTTGCACGGCGGACGCCACGCCGGGGCGTTGCTCCGCCGTCTGATAGAAGGCGGCCCATTGGTGCGGGTTCTCGCCGTAACGCAGTGCGCGCTCCAGCGTGCCCGCGATGACGCGCTTCTCCGGCGTGTCCTCATCGAGTTGCTCGGCGAACCAAGTGGCGATCGCGCCGTCATAGGCGCCGGTATGCGCGTAGGCCTTGGCCGCGAGCTTCTTGCGCAAGTCGAGCGTGGTGCCGCCGTCATGGCGCTCGATCTCGTCGAGCACGTCCATGTAGTCCTTGGGGTCCACCACCACGGCGACGCCTGCGTGGTTCTTTGCAGCGGCGCGGATCATCGCCGGCCCGCCAATGTCGATATTCTCGATGCAGACATTGAAGTTTCCACCCGCGCGCACTGTGGCCTCGAACGGATAGAGATTGACCACGAGAAGATCGATGGCGGGAATGGCGTGCTCCGCCATCGCCGCTTCGTGCTCGGCGTTGCCGCGCATGGCGAGCAGCCCGCCATGGATCTTCGGATGCAGCGTCTTCACCCGGCCGTCCATCATCTCGGGGCTGCCCGTGACCTCGGAAACGTCGACGACGTCGAGCCCCTCGTTGCGCAGCGCCTTCGCGGTGCCGCCGGTGGAGACAAGCACGACACCGCGCGCGGCAAGTGCCTTGGCGAAATCGACAAGACCTGTCTTGTCGCTGACCGAGAGCAGCGCGCGGGAAACCTTTTGTGTCTCCATGAGCCTATGCGCCGCTGTTGCCGGCGTCGCCGGCAGGATCGTCGAGTGCCTGCGGGTGGGCATCGCTCGTGCGCTCGATCTTCCACAAGATGCGGAGCTCCCTCGCCTCACCCATCATGCCCGTCAATACCACTTGCGAAGTGGACTGCGGGCCGCGCTGATCGGCGAGCAGCACGCTGTCCTCGATAGCCATGTGCTCGGCGTTAGAGCTGATGCGCCACGTCTCGCCATTCCGCAGGATGAGCGTCACAGCCTCGCCGTCGCCCATGAGTTGCGCCTTCACACTGGGGTGCAGGTGAAAGCGGATCGCGTAGGCGCCGGCGATCAGGCCTTCGGGACTCTTGAGCCCCCGCGGCGCGGTAAGCTTGTCCTCGGCGCTCAGCAGATTGCCGTCCGGCGAGATCAGGATCTGCCGCGAGTGGTTCACGCCATACCGGCCCATATATCCGTCATGGGATCCCTTGATACGGAGATTGTCACCTTGGTCGGAGAACGCGCCTTGTGGGTTCAGCGGTCCGACCATTGTGGCGTCCGCGGCCGGCTCCGCACCATTGGCGCCAGCACGGAACTCTGCGAGCGAATCTTCTTCGAGACTGAGCGTGGAGTGCGCGGGCGTCGTGCGCGAAAACATCCGCCACCCTTCTTGGTCGGGGGATGGCGCGCCGCAATTAATAATCACGGGCGCATCGCCTGAGCTCATCTCGAAGGACAAGAACCCGGCATGCATGTTGGTTGTGAGAGACGCGACCGGCGGCGGTCCGAGATCGCAGATCACGAGCGTCGTGCCCGCCTCGACCCGCACATAGCCGGAATTAGCGGCGGTCCGCACGGGCGCGCCTTCGATGTCGTCATAGGCAAGCACGGTGGCAAGCGCGTCAGTGGGCGTGGGACCCGCACCATTAAAGCGCGACATGGTGCCGTCGCCCATGCGGAAGAAGCGCAGCATCGGCATGATGCGGTCGATGGCATCGGCCAACTCCTTCGGCGGGGTGCGGTCGCGTGCCACAAAACATTGCCGCAAGGGCAGAAGATCGAGCAGCAGCTCGATCAACGCTTCGGGAATGCGTGAGATGTGACCGCCGTCGGGCAGGATTTGGCGGTCCAGCTCCTTGCACAGCGGCCTGGTGTAGCGGTCGACGACCGCCTGCTGATCGGCGATGCAAAGCCCCGCATAAAGGAGCCCCATGAGGCTCAGGAGGCGCGGCACACCGTCGGGTGCATCGCGATAGCTGGCCGACAAATAACGCAATTGCCCGGTGAGCGCCTTGAGGAACGACTCGTAGGCCTGCGGCTCACCGGCATCGAGAATGAGAACCGAGTTGGAGAGCCAGGAAATCACGCGCCGCGCCACGATCTCCGGCTGCCAGGCGAGCCCATGGACTTGCCGGCGCAGGCGGATGAAGTCGTGGACGAGCGCCTTGGCCTGCTCGCGAGATAGCTCGCTGTCGGCGGCGCGCAAATGGCGGAGCCAGCCGAAGCCGTAGAGGTCGCGCGCCCAGTTGGCGGACGGAGGCTTGATCTCGAAGGGGGAGTCCGCGCCGAGTTCGGCCAGTTTCCCGGCGAGCCCGAAATGCCCGTTATAGACCTCGTTGGCGAAGCTTGGATCGGCGGTGCGCAGCTCTTGGGGCGCCAGCAGAAGCTGCTCGGCCTGGCCCCCCGGATAGCTGATGCTGGCCATGCTGGAGAGCATCAAGCGCCGCAAGGGGCTCGGCCCGCCAAGATACACCTCTTGAACGCGAGAATCGCGCTCGAAGGCCTGATCACCCGCCATATGGGTCATACTCCACTCGCCCGCGCCTGTGGTCTCGAGGCGCTGGCGTCCCCGCCGCTCTAGCACTTAGCTGGGGCTATTTTCATGCAGCATGAACCCCGGGGCAAGTGCGATGCCGTCTTTCGTCAATCGGCGAGCCTGAGCCGGGCGGCGAAGAAGCCGTCCAGACCGCTCCATTCCGGGCTTCCAAGGTCAAGCTGGAAGGGAAAGGTGCGTAAGATCCCGGACGCCTCGGCCCATTCGGTATCGCCCAGGGGCTCATCTTTGCGGAGAGGATCGATGCGGATGGCGGGATTGCGAGCCATCAGCGCCGCAATTTGAGCCTCGCCCTCCTCCGGCTCCAGCGAGCAGGTCGAATAGACGAGCGTGCCGCCTGGCTTGAGCAACGAGACCGCGTTGTCCAGGAGCCTCGCCTGGACGTCTACCAGCTCGGCGATGTCCTTGTCGGACTTGAGGTAGGGGATGTCCGGGTGCCGGCGGATCGTGCCGGTGGAGGCGCAAGGGGCGTCCAGGAGGATCGCGTCGAACCGCTCCTCCGGCTGCCAGGCGCCTGCATCGGCCCGTACGGTCTCGACGGTGAGCCCGAGCCGCTTCAGATTCTCCTCCAGCCGCTCAAGGCGCGACTTGGAGTGATCCACGGCGACGACCTCGGCGCCCGCGAGCGCAAGCTGCGCTGTCTTTCCGCCCGGCGCCGCGCAGAGATCAGCCACGCGCTTGCCGGTGAGGTCGCCCAGGAGCTGCGCCGGCAGGGAGGCCGCCGCGTCCTGCACCCACCAATTGCCGTCGATGAACCCATCGAGATCCTCGATGCGGCCCTTGGGCAGGATACGTACGCTACCCGTCGGCAAGACGCGGCCGCCAAGCCGCGCCGCCCAACCGTCCGGGTCGGACTTTACCGTCAGATCGAGCGGCGGCTCGACCAGCGCAGCCTCCGCACTCGCCCGCGTCCGCTCTTCGCCCCAGGCGCGCACCCAGCGGTCCCACAGCCAGTCCGGCGTGTTGACCCGCGCCGCATCGAGCTTTGCTGCGATCTCGCCGCCTTTGTCGGCTACGCGCCGCAGCACGGCGTTGACGAGCTTGTCGTAGCGTTTGGCGCGCGGATCCCATTTGGCAAGCCGCACGGCAAGGTCGATGGCCGCGTGCGGCGGGACGCTCATAAAGAGAAGCTGCGCCGCGCCGGACAGAAGGATGGCGTAGAGCGTGCCGGCGCGCGACGGCAGACCGCGTTCCAGAAACGTGTTCAGTACCGCATCGATTTGTCCCTTATGCCGCAGACTCGTACCAACGATGGCACGCGCCAAGGCGCGGTCCCGCACAGGCAGGTCGAACAGATAGCCGCCGTCTCGCGCGCGCCCAAGAACTTCGTCGAGCGGCTGCTTCTTCTGAAACACGGCATTGAGAAGGTCGGCGGCTGCGCGGCGTGCCGGCAGTCCAACCTGATGATCGCGCGTGCGCGAAAGACTATTCGTCTGGGTGTTCGATGTGGTCATGATTGATCTCCAATGTGCTTCGGTTTCCGGCGTGGGAGGGATCAGCTCCCGCGCCAATCAAGGTGGGGCATCTCAGCCCCAATTGGCCTAGCCCCAAAAGGGCTTAGCCCCAAGGCCCACGCGTGGTGCGCGCGGTTGCGCCGGACCAAGGACCCGTGGGCTCAGGCGCAAGGTTCGGCTCATGCGCGCCGCCCATGGTCTTGGACATCGCGACGAGCCGCGCCACCCGGTCATCGGTGGCCGGGTGCGTGGAGAACAGCTTGTCCATGCGCAGGCCCGACAGCGGGTTGATGATAAACATATGCGCGGAGCTCGGGTTACGCTCGGCTTCTGCGTTCGGAATGTGGTGCGCGGCACCGGCTATCTTTTGCAGCGCCGAGGCAAGCCACAGCGGCTGGCCGCTAATCTCCGCGCCGCCGCGGTCCGCTTCGAATTCGCGCGTCCGGCTGATCGCCATCTGCACGAGACCCGCGGCGAGTGGCGCAAGGATGATGAGAGCGATCGTGCCGAGGATGCCGATGCCGTTATTGTCGCGGCTTCCGCCGAAGAACATCGCGAAGTTGGCGAGCATGGAGATCGCACCGGCTATGGTGGCGGTGATGGTCATGAGCAACGTGTCGTGATGTTTGATATGCGCCAGCTCGTGCGCGATCACGCCGGCAAGCTCCTCGCGTGTGACGGACTGCATTAGGCCGGTGGTCACGGCCACCGCGGCGTTCTTAGGGTTCCGCCCCGTGGCGAACGCATTCGGCTGCGGGTTCTCCATCACGTAGACCTTCGGCATGGGGAGCCCGGCGTTGCCCGCGAGCTGCTGCACCATGTCGTAAAGCTTCGGGCTTGTGCGCGCGTCGACCTCGCGCGCGCCGTACATGCGCAGCACCATCTTGTCGGAGTTCCAGTAGGAGAACAGGTTCATGCCGGCCGCGATCACGAACGCGATGATCATGCCTGTCTGTCCGCCCATGAGGAATCCGATCCCCATGAACAGCGCCGTAAGGCCCGCAAGCAGGATGGCGGTGCGGAAATAACTCATTGAAATGCCTATGACCTCCGATAGGCGGCAAAATGTGCCGCCCTCTATATGTTGGGAGCCGCGGCCGATTCTGCAAGGGCTTGATCGGCAAGGGAAAAATCGAAAGGGTGGCGCTGCGCCCGCCTCCGCTTTAAGGGCGCGCTTACCTTAACGCTTCGTCAATCGGAAGCGCCCATTCTGGCGGGCAAGATAGTTGAAGGAGTCGCCGACCATGCCAGCCGCCCTGCAAGCTTCCCAGACAGCCACCAAGGTCAAGCCGCGCCGCGCCCGGCGCAGCACGCGATCCAAGGATACGGAGCTCACGGCGGAGCAGAAGCGGCTGATCCGCGTGAGCTATCTCAAAGTGGAGCCGGCGCTCGAGCTCGTCGCCCAGCTCTTCTTCCTCAAGCTGTTCCGCCTCGACCCGTCCTTACGCAAGAAGTTCTCAGGGCCCGTCGAGATGCAGGCGCGCAAGTTCGCCGCCGGCGCCAAGCTTGCCATGATTTCCCTCGGCCACGAGGACGGCCTGTCGCCGACCCTGAAGCTGCTGGGGACGCGTCATCGGCAAATGGGCATCCGCACGCGTCACTATCGCACCATGTCGCGCGCTCTGGTCTGGACGCTGGAGCGGTCCTTAGAGAAGGCCTTCGACCGCGACACCAAGGATGCGTGGACGACGATGCTCGCCTATTTCACGCGCACCATGTCGGCGTGAGCCGCGTTCAGCGCAGCATTTAGAGATTAGTTCGAGGCTCCTTCGGGGGCCTCGCCGCTTTCCCGCATGACCTTCACCTGCAGACCCCCGTTCTTGCCCACATAGAGCATCACGTCCTTGCCGGGCTCAAGAACCTGCGTCTTGCCGTCCACCGAAAGCTGATCGCTGGAGACGACCACCTCGTGGTCATCAACGACAATCTTTATGCCATCGGCGATGGTCTCTTGCGTCATGTCCTTGAAGTGCCCGGCGACGTTGATGGTGCGGTTGCCGACCGCCAAGGCGAGCGCTTGAGTCGGATCGCCACTCGTTCCGAGCCGTCCGACGACGAACACGATAACGATGACGAGTGCCAGCACGATACCGACGGCGGCAAGAGTGCGCATCAACCACGTCATGAGCAGTTCGTTTCCAAAGTTCGCGCGCCTCGAGGGGTGATGTTAGGCAGGCTTGCGGTTCTGACGGTTGTCGACCAGGTCCGTCACGACGCCGGGATCGGCGAGGGTCGAGGTGTCTCCCAGATTCCCGAAATCGTCCTCGGCGATCTTACGCAAGATTCGCCGCATGATCTTGCCCGATCTTGTTTTGGGCAGCCCAGGCGCGAACTGAATCTGATCGGGCGACGCAATCGGTCCGATCTCCTTGCGCACCCAGTCGCGCAACTCCTTCTTGAGCCCGTCGTCGCCGCCTTCCCCCGCCATCAAGGTGACGTAGCAATAGATGCCCTGTCCTTTGATGTCGTGCGGATAGCCGACCACTGCGGCCTCGGACACTCTTGGATGCGCGACCAAAGCCGACTCTACTTCCGCCGTTCCCATGCGGTGTCCGGAGACGTTGATCACGTCGTCCACCCGGCCGGTGATCCAGTAATAGCCGTCCGCGTCGCGCCGGCACCCGTCGCCGGTGAAGTACTTGCCTTTGTAGGCTGAGAAGTACGTGTCCACAAAGCGCTGGTGGTCGCCATAGACGGTTCGCATCATGCCGGGCCATGCGTCGAGAATGACGAGATTGCCCGCTGCCTCGCCCTTCAGCACTTTGCCCTCCGCGTCGACCAGGGCCGGCTGCACGCCGAAAAACGGCAAGGTCGCGGAGCCGGGCTTGAGCTTGGTGGCGCCGGGCAACGGCGTAATGAGAATGCCGCCGGTCTCGGTCTGCCACCACGTGTCGACGATGGGACAGCGGGCATCGCCCACCACGTGGTAGTACCACTCCCACGCTTCCGGGTTGATCGGTTCACCGACCGTCGCGAGCAGTCTCAGCGATTTGCGGCTGGACCCCGTCACGAAGTCGTCGCCCGCCCCCATCAGGGCACGGATCGCGGTCGGCGCCGTATAGAAGATGTTGACCTTGTGCTTGTCGACCACCTGCCAGAAGCGCGAAGCATCCGGGTAGTTCGGGACACCTTCGAACATCAGCGTTGTCGCGCCGTTGGCGAGTGGTCCGTAGACGATGTAGCTGTGACCGGTGACCCAGCCGACATCCGCCGTGCACCAGTAAACATCGCCGTCGTGATAATCGAACACGTACTCGTGGGTTATGGAGGCAAAGACGAGATAGCCGCCCGATGTATGCACGACGCCCTTGGGCTTTCCCGTGGAGCCTGAGGTGTAGAGGATAAACAGCGGGTCCTCTGCGTTCATCTCCTCCGGCGGGCAATCGGTGGACGCCTTGGCCATCTCGTCGGTGAGTGCGATGTCGCGGCCGTCCGTCCAGGGCACCTCGGCGCCGGTGCGCGTCACCACCAGAACCTTTTTCACGTGCGAGATGTTCTGAAGCGCCGTGTCGGTATTCTCTTTCAGCGGAACTTTGCGGCCACCGCGCAATCCTTCGTCGGCGGTGATAACGAAGGCGGACTCGCAGCCTTCGACGCGGCCGGCAAGCGAGTCCGGCGAGAAGCCGCCGAACACCACCGAATGAATGGCGCCGATGCGCGCGCAGGCCAGCATGGCGTATGCCGCTTCCGGAATCATCGGCAGGTAGATCGTGACCCGGTCGCCCTTCTTCACGCCTTGCGCTTTGAGCACGTTCGCCATGCGGCAGACATTCTCGTGAAGCGCGCGATAAGTGATGTGCTGCGCAGGCTCGTTCGGATCGTCGGGTTCCCAAATGATGGCGGTTTGCTTGCCGCGCTTCTTCAGGTGCCGGTCGACGCAATTCGCCGCCACATTCAGCGTGCCGTCTTCAAACCATTTGATCGAGACGTCGGGATACTCGAACGTGGTGTTCTTCACCCGCTTAAAGGGCTTGATCCAGTCGAGGCGTTTGGCTTCCTCGCCCCAAAACTTGTCAGGCTTCTTGACGCTCTTCTCGTAGAGCTTCTCGTACTTGTCCTTGTCGATATGGGCGCGCTTCTTCCAACTCTTCGGAACTTTCACCGTCTCGACTTTGTATGGCATATGCTCGGACATGCGCCCGTTCCTCCCTATGCAAAACGCGCCTCTTGTTCTTGCGAGCTCATTATGGCGTGCGACGCTATCAGCGAGAAGACGCCGGCCATCATCCTTTCGTCTAGAGTCCGAAAGCGCCGATCACCGCGCCCATGACGACGAGAACGGCGAGCCAGTGGCCGCCGTCGATGAGGGTCAGTTTGGGGCTGGCGCCGCTGAAGGCGTGATTGACGCCCATCGTGGTGATGACAAAGCCGACCCACACGATGAGCCCGGCTATCACGCCGCCTCTGACGTTGACTTGCGCCAGATGGCCCATGAGCCCGGCCAGTGCCCAGGCCATGACGAACAGCGCCACCAGGGCGATGATGAAGGGCAGCGCCTTGGCTGAACCCTGTCCCTGCTTGATTTCGGCTTCCGTCTTGTCAAGTGCGCGCATCCAGGCGCGCCCGAGCACCATGTACCACACCGCGCCAAGGCCGAACCCGGCCAAGGTCGCGATGACGACGGCGATATAGTTGATGGCCATGTCATTCTCCTTCGCGGACCACGATCCGGCGCAACTCTAGCGCAAGCCATGTCGTAAAGGCACTACGCCGTCGGCGGGTCCTTCAGGCCGCCAAGGGCGCAGACCTTCTTCCACTCCGCCGCGGTGACAGGCTGCACCGACAGGCGAGAGTTCTTGACCAGCACCATGTTCTCCAGCTGGGGGGTGTCCTTGATATCCGCCAGCGTCACGGGGCTCGGCAAATCGGCGACGGCGGCCACGTCCACGCATTCCCACTTGCCCGTGGTGTCGGTGGAGTCCGGGTGCGCCTCGACCACGACCTTGACGATGCCGACGCACGCCTTCTCCCCGATCGAATGGTAGAAAAAGGCGAAGTCGCCCTTCTTCATCGCGCGCATGTTGTTGCGTGCCTGGTAGTTCCGCACGCCGTCCCACTCGGCGCCCTTCTTGCCTTCGTTCTTTTGCTGCTCCCAGGACCAGGTTCCGGGCTCGGACTTCATCAGCCAATACGCCATCACAGTTCCTAAGCGCCGCCAGGTTTGCCGAGGGACCAAAGCCACGGCCTGATCTCGACCGAGGCGAACAGGCCGGCTTTGGCGAACGGGTCGTCGTCCGCGATGTCGCGCGCGGCCTGCAGTGATGCCGCCTCGATCACGATCAGGCTGCCGTTCATCGTTTCGCCGTCCTCCGCGGTGAAGGGACCGGCAAACTTGAGCGCATCGCCGAGGCTTTTGAGATAAGCGAGATGGTCTGGGCGGTTCTCTTTGCGGATCGGTAGTCCGCCCGGCTTGTCGGTACATATGAACGCAAACAGCATGGATCCCCCTTGGTTTGCGGTGAGGCTATTGCGCTGCACCGGACCTGTCCATGGCCGATCAGATTTCAGATCGCGTCAGATTTCAGATCGTAGCGGCCGCGCGAGAAGTCCCCCGATCGCGGCGTCCACCGTCGTCCGGCCGGAGAGGACCGCGTGCACGGCTTCGGCGATAGGAAGCTCGATGCCGCGCGCCCCGGCGATCTCCGCCATGGCAGCCGCTGTCGCCACGCCTTCGGTGACCGTTAGCCGGCTTGCAAGCACCTCCTCGGCGCTTTTGCCCTCGCCGAGGGCGACACCGAGAGACATGTTGCGCGAGTGCGGACTGCCGCAGGTGAGCACCAAATCGCCCAGGCCCGAAAGGCCGATCAGCGTCTCCAGCTTCCCGCCAAGCGCGACCGCGAACCGCGCCATCTCCGCAAAGCCGCGGGTGACAAGTCCCGCATGGGCACTAGCGCCCAGCGCCTTGCCCACGACGATGCCCGCCGCGATGGCGTAGACGTTCTTCGCCGCGCCGCCGATCTCAGCGCCGATCAGGTCGTTGCTCCAATAGCAGCGGAACGGCGGATGGCTCAGCGCATGCGACAGCGCGCGGCCCAGCTCCTCCTCCTCGGTCGACATGGTCACCGCGGCCGGCCGGCCGTTCGCCACGTCGCCGGCGAAGCTTGGCCCCGACAGCACGGAGGTCGCCGTTTCGGGCAACAGCTCGGCCGCGATTTGCGACATCAACTTTCCGGTCGTCTGCTCGATGCCCTTGCAGCAGATCACCAGGGGCTGGCTCTCCCGCACATATGGTTTGAGTTCGCCTGCGATGGGGCGGAAATGCTGCGCGGGCGTCACCATCAGCAGCATGTCGCAGGTGGCGGCCTCGCTGAGCCGGTCGGTGGCCTCGATTGCCGGGTCGAGCGGCACGCCAGGCAGGAACACCTCGTTGCAGTGCTGATCGTTGATTGCGGAAATGGTCTCGGGCTCATGCGCCCAGACGAGCACGTCACGTCCGGCGCGCCGCGCCACAATGGCGAGCGCGGTTCCCCACGCCCCCGCGCCGATAATGCCGACCGATTGGTGCGCCATGTGCCCCCTCGACTCACTTCATAGCGCAATTTGTGCGTGTCAGGCGAACGGAAGCGCCTAAGCCTTCACTCCGGCGCCCAGCGCGGGCGGTGCATCCGGATCGAGCGGCCAGCGCGCCCGGGCGGGCGCTGTGAGATCGTCGGTCAAACCCCGGGCCAGCCGCATGGTTCCGGCCCAGGCGATCATCGCGCCATTGTCGGTGCACAGCGCCGGCGGCGGCACGACCAGACTGAACCCACGAGCGCGGGCCACGTCTTGAAGCGCCCCCCTGAGGCGTTGATTGGCGGCCACGCCGCCAGCCACCACCAGCGCCCGCTGTGCCTTCTCACCAAGCCGCGTCGCGTAGAGATCCATGGCCCGCGCCGTTCGGTCCTGGATCACATCCGCCACCGCCTCCTGGAAGCTGGCGCAGAGATCCGCGACCGTCTGGTCATCCAAGGGCGCGCGTTTGATGGCTTCCTGGCGGAGCGCGGTTTTGAGGCCGGCCAGAGAGAAATGTGGCTCGCTTCGCCCCAGCATGGGCCGGGGCAGTTTGATGGTCGCGCGCCCCCGCGCGGCGGTCCGCTCGACCTCCGGCCCCCCCGGATAGGGCAGGCCCAGCAGCTTCGCCGCCTTGTCGAAGGCCTCGCCCAAAGCATCGTCCAGCGTGGTCCCGAGCCGTTCATAGGCGCCAACGTCCTTGACGATCAGGAGTTGGGTGTGGCCGCCGGAGACCAAAAGCAGCAGGTAGGGAAAGTCGAGCCCGTCCGTGAGCGCGGCGCTCAGCGCGTGGGCCTCCAAGTGGTTGATGGCCATGAAGGGCTTCTCAAGGCCGAGCGCCATCGCCTTGCCCGTGGTGAGGCCGACGATCAGCCCGCCGATCAGGCCCGGCCCAGCGGCGGCCGCGATCCCGTCCAGCGCAGCGAAATCCAGCCCGAAGTCCGCCATGGCTTGGGTGACCGCCGTATCCAGCAGGTCCACATGGGCCCGCGCCGCGATCTCGGGCACGACCCCGCCATAGGCGGCGTGCAGGTCGAGCTGCGAGCGCACCACGTTGGACAAGATCTCGCCCGCGCCGTCCGCGCCTTGGCGCACCACCGACGCAGCCGTCTCGTCGCAACTCGTCTCGATCCCGAGCACGGTCAGGGCGGAGGCGTTCCTTGTCATGCTTCCTTTTATACGGTCCGCGCGGAGATTGAAGCCGGCGCCGAAACAAGCCATTAATGCGGGCGCCTGGCCCCTTTATCCAGACAGCTCAAGGAGTTCCGCCTTGCCGGCAACAATTCTCATCGGCACCCGTGGTAGCCCGCTTGCCCTGTGGCAGGCGGCCCATGTGCGCGACCGGCTGCATCAGACCCACGGGCTGGACCGTGGGGCGGTGGACCTCAGGGTTATCACCACGAGCGGAGATCGGATTGAGGACAAGGCGCTGCGCGACTTCGGCGGCAAGGGCCTTTTCACCAAAGAGATCGACGAGGCGCTTTTTGCAGGCGAGGTCGGCCTTGCCGTGCACTCCATGAAGGATCTGCCGACGGTGCTACCGCAAGGGATTTCCTTGGCCGCCGTGCTCCCCCGGGCCGACGTGCGCGATGCTTTTCTCAGCCCAAGCGCAGGGTCTCTCGCGGACCTGCCACCCGGCGCCGTGGTCGGCACCTCATCTTTACGCCGTGGTGCGCAAGTGCGCCGCTCGCGTCCGGACCTGCGCGTCATCGACTTCCGCGGCAATGTCGAAACGCGCCTCAAGAAACTCGACGAAGGCGTCGCCGACGCAACACTGCTGGCCAAGGCGGGCCTCGACCGTCTCGGCCTCACGGACAAGGCCGCATCGATCCTCGAAACCGAGGAGATGCTCCCCGCTGTCGCGCAAGGCGCCATCGCCATCCTCGCCCGCGACGGGGATGAGGAGACGAGACGCCTGCTTGCACCGCTGAACGATCCCGCAACGGCAACGGCGGTTGCTTGCGAGCGCGCCTTTCTGGCTAGGCTCGACGGTTCGTGCCGCACGCCGATCGCCGGCCTTGCCGAGATCGGAGACGACAAGACTTTGCGTTTTCGTGGGTTGATCCTCTCGCCAGGGGGCGCAGAATGGCACGATGTCGAGGTGACCGGCGCGGCGGAGCAAGCTGAACAGATTGGCCGCGATGCCGCTGAAGACTTGCTGGACCGCGCAGGCCCCAACTTCCTCGCCCAGCTACCGTGATGGATGCGATGCGTTTGCTTGTAACGAGGCCGGAGCCCGATGCGGGTCGTGAGGCCGACGCGCTGATTGCACTGGGCCATGATCCGGTGCGCGCGCCGCTGCTCGAAATTGAATTTCTGTCAGACGTGCCGCTGCCGCTCGATGACGCGCAAGGCGTCGTCATCACCAGCCGGAACACGATCCGCGCGCTTGCCAATCACCCGGACGTGGATCAGGTGCTGGAACTGCCCGTATTCGCGGTCGGTGAGGCAACAGCATGGGCGGCGCGGCAACTCGGCTTCCGCGAAGTGACGATCGGTCCAGGAACAGGTGCCGGTCTGCCGCCGCTCATCCGTCGTGAGGTGCACCGGGGCAAAGGTCCGCTTGTGCATATCGGTGCCGAGAAGGTCGCATTCGATCTAAAGGGTGCGCTGGAGGAGGATGGCTTCGAACTGCGGCGCGTCGTCTTGTATCGCTCTCATCCAGTCGACACGCTAACGCAAGAGGTCGTCTCTGAACTGAAGAGCGGCGCAATCTCGGGTGTTCTGCTTATGTCGCCGCGAACGGCCAGAACCTTCACGAGGCTCGCGCAGGCCGAGGGCTTGGTCCCGGAAGCGAAGGGACTTGTTTGCTATTGCCTGTCGAAGGCGATAGCAGAGGCCGTCGCGCCCTTAGGGCTACCGGTTCGCGTGCCGACATATGCGCGGGAGGAAGATCTCCTTGCGCTCCTGAACTCCGGCGCGTCATCCTCGTGAGTGGCGCGAATCTCTGATGCGAAGGTGATGAGCTGATGGCCGGCTCTTTCGACGACAAGAGCAGCAATTCCGATCAAGCGGGCAAGCGACCGACGCCAACCATCGAGGGCACGGCGAAGGAAGTCTCCGTGGAATCCGAGGACAAGGCCACGGACGAGACGCCTACGGAGAAGACCGAGAGCGACGAAACCCGCGCGCTTCCCTCGGAGTCCGGCGAGGATGCGCCCGCGACCGAGCCCAATGGATCTGCGGCAACGCAATCGGAAGAAGGCCGGCGATCGTTCGGCGCGAGCCTCCTGGCGGCGCTGACCAGCTTCACGACCCATGCGGCGGCGGGCCTTCTCGGCGGTGCGCTTGTGCTCGTTGGCATGGGCTTGGGTTATGTGCCGACGCCGACGTCAACCGATCCGGACGAAGCCGCATTGCTCAAGGCCCGCATCGCCAAGCTCGAGGCCGCGCCGCAAACGCCGGACAGCAGTGCGGCGCTCAAGACCCTCGAAACGCGCCTTGCGGGCCTGGAAAGCAAGACGCCCGACACGCCGCCGGAGTTGGCGTCTTTGGCCGAGCGTGTGGATCAGCTCGACGCCAGCCTCAAATCCATGGCGGACGCGGTGAAGGACGGCGGTTCCGTCGCCGACGCAGCGGCGATCGGTCAGCAGATTAACGCGGCCGAAGCGCGTCTCGATGCCAAGATCAATGAGACGTTGGCGAAGACGGCGGGCGCGGATGGTGCGTCCATCGCAGGCCTAAAGAAAGAGGTGGCTGGTCTCGAGGCCAAGTTGAAGGCACTCACCGAAGCTGAGCTTGGACAAGGCGAGGCCTCGCGATTGGCGCCCGAAGTGGCGGAGCTCGACGAGCGGCTGGACAGGCTGGAGTCGACGCTGCCGCCGCTTCTCGAAGCGGTCGACAAGGAGGCCGCGGATACCAAGGCTGCCACGCTCGCCATGGCCTTCGCCAATCTGCGAGCGTCGGTCGACGCCGGCCGGCCCTACGCCACCGAGCTGTCGACCTTGGCTGCGCTGTCACCCGGCGCGGGCGATATCGGCCCCCTACTCGAATATGAGGACGACGGCATCCCGACGCTTCGGCAGCTCACGGTTTCGTTCAAGGAGACACGGGACAAGGTGCCCGCCGCGCCGTCGGCAGATGACGACACCTTCCTCAATCGACTGATGTCGAGCGCAGAGTCTCTCGTGAAGGTCAAGCGTGTCGATGGCGCCGCGGAGGGCGCGACACCCGACGCCGTGCTGGCGCGTGCCGAAGCCAAGCTCGCGCAGGGCGATCTGGCCGCCGCTGCCGCGGAGGTCGGCACACTGCAGGGTCCGGCGCGCACAGCGTTTGCCAAATGGCTCGATCAGGCGCGTGCACGGCTCGATGCCGAAGAGACGCTGCAACGGCTCCAGAAGATTTTGCTTGTCTCCCTTGGCCGGAACGCGCCGAGCGTCAGCGGCAAGACGAAAGAGGAGCCACAAGAGCAGAACTAGATGACCCGCATTCTGATTTTCGTTCTTCTCATTGTCGCAATCGCGGCGGGACTTGGCTGGCTGGCCGACCGGCCCGGCACGGTGACGATCGAGTGGCTGGGCTACGAGATCGAGACCAGCGCCTTCGTGGCCGCGGTCGCCGTTCTTGCGCTTGCCTCGTTTTGCATCCTTGCATTTGCGTTTCTGCGCTATGTGTGGACGCGGCCTGCGGCGGTCACATCTTATGTGCGCGAGCGCCGGCGGCAGCAGGGCCTCGACGCCCTGTCGCACGGGCTCTTGGCTATCGGCGTCGGTGACCGCGCACAGGCACAGCGTTACGCCGGCATTGCGGGGCGCTATCTGCCGCGCGAGCCGTTGACGGCCTTGCTGCGTGCGCAGGCCGCTCAGCTCAAGGGCGACCCGGCTGCGGCGCGCCGCGCGTTCGAGGCCATGCTGGACCGGCCCGAGACACAGCTTCTAGGCGTGCGCGGCCTGTTCTTGGAAGCAAAGCGCGGCAACGACCAACACGCGGCGCATGCGCTTGCCGAGCAAGCGGTCAAACGCGATCCGAAACTCGCCTGGGGTGTGAACGCGCTGTTCGACATTCAAGCGCGCGCAGGCGATTGGGAAGGCGCAATGAACACGCTGGCCATCGCGCGGCAGAACGGTCACCTGGATACGGACACCGCCAACCGCCGCCGCGCCGTGCTGCTCGCGGCCGAGGCACGCGAGGCGGAAAGCGCCGATCCGGACAAGGCGCTGACGCTTGCCAACGAAGCGCTGCGTCTTGCGCCCTCGCTTGTGCCGGCCGCAGAACTTGCCGGCCGCGTCTTCACGACCAAAGGCGAAGTCCGGGCTGCCTCGCGCCAGATCGTACGGACTTGGAAGCTGTCGCCCCACCCCGACCTGGCATTGGCCTATGCGTTCGCCAAACCCGGCCTGTCGCCCAAGGACCGCCTGAAGCGGGTGGAATATCTCGCGGGCCTGACGCCGGACGACATCGAGGGCGCGCTCGCCATCGCCGACGCGGCCATCGAGGCGCAGGACTGGCAGCAGGCGCGCGATGTCCTGGCGCCTTATCTGGAGGACCATCCGTCCGCGCGCATTTGCACGCTGATGGCTCGGATCGAAGCGGGTGAGGGTGACAAGGGGCGTGAGCGCGAATGGCTGGCGCGGGGCTTGCGGGCACCGCGCGACCGCGCCTGGATCGCCGACGGCTATGTTTCCGACCGCTGGCTGCCGGTGTCGCCGGTCACCGGCGCGATCGATGCATTCGAGTGGCAGGCGCCTGTCGATGCGATCGGCCGCGGCGAGGACACGCCGTTGATCGAAGAGAGGATGGAAACGCCAAGGGACGCCAGCGCCATGGCGCGAGACCCCGCGGCGGCACCTGCGGTGGTCGATGTGACCCCGACGGTGCATGACGAGAAGCCGAAGGACGGCAAGGCCGAGGACGCGCAGGCGCCCAAGGTCAATGAAGCCGGGACTGAACACCCGCCAACACGGCCGCCGGACGATCCTGGCGTTGCGTCTACGGACTCCGAAGAGACTCAGATGTCGCTTGAGCGTTTGCGCGCTGCCCAGATTCGCTGATTGCGCGGAGGGGACCGGCACTGGCGTCCAACTTGCGCCAGCCCAATATAGGCATTAAGCACTGGGGCCGAGATTGCCCTGGAGCCTGGAACCCAAGGCTTGCTTTACCCCACGACTCTAGGTCACCACGGTTCGCGGGGCACGGGGCCGCAGTAGCTCAGTCGGTAGAGCATCGCATTCGTAATGCGGGGGTCGGGGGTTCGAATCCCTCCTGCGGCACCACTTCCTTCGGCTTTCCGCGACCCACTCACCGCGATCGGATCGTCTTCGGACGAGGGCCTAGCGCCACCAGCTGAAGCGGTAGCCAAGCCCGATCGTGCCGGAGACTTGGTCTTTGGTCTCAATTACGGGGCTGTCCGCCGCATCACCCAGCAGCCGCCCGTAGCGCGCGCCGGCCTTCAAGAGCCAGCGGTCGTTCAGATCCACCGTCGAGCCAACCGCTACAAAGACATCCTTGACCCCGCCATCGGGCGTGTAGACCGGTAGTCCCGCACGCGATCTGCCGCTCTGGGCCGCCGTCACGCCGAAATAGGTTTGCATGTAGTCTTCGCTAGCGATCGTCGTGCCGACGCGGATGCCGAGACTCACGCGCTCGGTGATCTGCCGTGAGGTCTCAATGCCGAGGCGGAACTCGGGGCCGGCATCATCGCCGGTGACCTTCTCCATGACAGCCGCATCGAAGGTGAAGGCACCAAACGTGAAGGCCGAATAAGCGCCGAGCACGAGACCGCCATCGATATCGCCTAAGCCCTTAAGGAGATCGCCGTCGTCTTGGTCGCGCTTGGTGATGTAGCCGGTCACCGCGCCGATTTGAAACCGCTCGCTGCCCAGCACACGAATGCGAATGTCGTCCAACCCGCGAAATTTCACGCGCTTGCGGACTGCCGTCACCGCGGAATCGTCATTGGGGTTCTCGGTGAACTTCGGAATGATGATCGGGATGGGGATGACTTCGTGCTCGTTCGAGCCTTCGTATTTCGGCTTGATAACCGCCGCGGCCCCGAGCGTCACGGATTCCGGTGCGGCGGATGCGGACGGCGCAGAAAGGCATGCGGCCGCGACGAGCCCAGCGCTAGTGGCGCAAGCAAGAGCCCGCGCGCGAGGACGCCAAATTAGCATGGAAAAATTCCCCCAATGAATCTTGAGGTTAATGTCGCATGCGGGGTTCGGTCATGTAAATCGCTAAACGCCTACCTGGCGAAGATTCTTAATAGGCATCGGCGATGAGAACAGCCTCAAGCATGCGCGCGATGGCTGTGATGCCACGCGGCCTTGATCTTCTTCGTGTCGAGCGTTCCGCCCACGAACAGAAGCGAAATGACGGCGCCACAAACAGCTAGGATCGCGTCGGCCAGGAAGGCGATGTGGATGCCCTCGGCCATGTTGGACGCGCTTAGCACGATCGCGGTGTTGGCGCCGAGCCCGATGGACCCGCCGGCGATCTGGAACATATAGACGATTGCGCCGGCGAGACTCGACCGCGACGGGTCGAGCGCCGTAATGCCGGCGGTGGTGATCGATGAATAGAACAGCCCGACACCAATCCCGAGCACGACCATGCCGAGGATCAGCTCGTCGTAGGTCGTGGTAGAACTGATGCGCGACAGCAGAAACATGCCGGCGGCCAGGAACAGCGCGCCGCCGGTGACGGTGACCTTGGGGCCGAGTTTCGCGTAGAGCCGCCCCGAGATGAAAGACGTCACCGCGAATGTGCCCATCATGGGCAACAACCCTGCGCCCGATTCGATTGCGCTGAACTTCAACACCTTCGACATGAACTGCGGCAGGTAGAGCAGCGCGGCGAAGAAGATCGCCGACATCATCAAGACAGTCAGGCAAGCGGCGGTGAAGCTCAAATTGCGCATGACGTCGTCGGGCACCAGCGCGCTATTGCCCGCGCGCCGTTCGACGAAGAAAAATTTGGCAAGCGCAACGCCGGACATCGCGAACAGCCCGACAATAATTGGGCTGTCCCACCCCATGCGTGTGCCGAGATCGAGCGCGAGCAGCATCGCGAACAGGCCAATGGTGAGCACGCCCATGCCGAGATAGTCAATTCCTTCGTGATCCTTGCGGTCTGCGTCACGCGGCACCACGAGATAGGTGATGAGCACCCCGGCCAGAGCGATGGGAAGGTTGAGAAAGAACACCCATTGCCAGCCAACAGTGTCGGTCAGGACGCCGCCCAGCAGCGGGCCGAAAGCATTGCCGAAGCCGGCCGACCCCATGATCAGTCCGCCCGCGAGCCCTGCCTTGCTCCTCGGCATGAGACTGAACGTCATGCCGAGAATGGCAGGCCACATCATCGCGCCGCCGATGCCCATGAGAAAGCGGCAGGCGAGCAACATCCAAATATTCGGCGCGAAACCGCCCAGCACCGAGAAGCCGGCGAAGATAGCCGAGCCGATGAAGAAGATGCGTCTGCGGCCGAAGATGTCCGCAAGCCGTCCGCCGGTGACGATGGCCACGCCGAACACCATGGCGTAGCCGTTGATGACCCACTGCGCGGTGTTGACGTTGGTGCCGAAGGTCTTCTCGATGGCCGGGATTGCGACCGACAGCGCGGTAAAGTCGTTGGCGATGACGAACACTGCAACCGCCATGGCGATCATGCCGAGGATCGCAGATTTGCTCAGCTTTTCGTCGTCGTCTGCCATCGAAACTCCCGCATCTCTCCAATTGGCGGGCAGTGTCGCATAGCGCGATGCGACGCGCTACTTGGGGAGACTCTGATCCGCTTCACCTGTCTGGTTGCGCGACGATTGTGTATGAGTGCAAATGGTGGCGGAGCGACCTGCCGATTTCAGACCCAGTGGGGGGGCAATGAAGAGCGATTCCCGGAAAGTTATTTTTGCCGCGCTCGGCGCGAACGCGCTCATCGCCGTCTGCAAATTTGCCGCTGCATATATCACCGGCTCCTCGGCCATGCTGTCGGAGGGCGTGCACTCTGTGGTCGACACCGGCAACCAGGGCCTCCTGCTGCATGGCATGAAGCGCTCCGAACGGCCCCCCGATGATGCGCACCCCTTCGGCTATGGCGCGGAAGTCTTCTTCTGGGCTTTCGTGGTCGCCATTCTGATTTTCGCCATCGGTGCAGGAATCTCGTTCTACGAGGGCATCAACAAGCTCCTTCACCCCCATCCCATCACGAGCCCCCACATCAACTACATCGTGCTTGGCGCGGCGTTCATCTTCGAGGCCATCGCCTGGACCATCGCCTATAAGGAGTTTCGCAAGGTGCAAGGGCCCCAGGATTTTCTCACCGCCGTTCGCGAGTCGAAGGACCCGGCCACCTTCACCGTGCTGTTCGAAGATACCGCCGCCATGCTGGGCCTCGTCGCCGCGGCGATTGGTGTGTTCAGCGCGCACGTGCTGGAGATTCAATGGGCCGACGGTGCCGCCTCGATCGTGATCGGCGTCATCCTGGCGGTTACGGCGATCTTCTTAGCAGTTGAGACCAAGGGCCTCCTGATCGGCGAGGCGGCAAGTCCTGCGGTCGTCCAAGGAGTTCGTGAGACCGTTGGCGATGTGCCCGACATCATCAACATCAACGAATTACGCACCATGCATCTCGCGCCGCACGAGATTCTAGTGGCGCTCAGCGTCGACTTCGCCGACGGCGTCTCTTCCGAACGCGTGGAACTGGCTGTGAGCACGCTGGAGCAAACGATCAAGGGGCGTCATCCCCAAGTCCGGCGCATCTTCATTGAGGCGCAAGGTAAGCACGACGGTATGGCGCGCCGCCGCTAGCTGGAGCCTTCGTCCTCTTCGATCCGCACGTCGGAGGTGAGCTCCTGCCGCGCTTCTTCCGTGGGCTGAACCGTGAAGTCCTTGAGCGTCCCGATCTCGGCCGCATCGCGCAAGAACGCGACGGGACTGAGGAGGTAAGCCGTCGTCAGCTCCGCCAGCGATCGCAGCGCGTGAATATGAATACGCTCCCAGCCGTGAGATGCATCAACGCCGAAGCAGATCAACGCCGTGCGCACATCGTGTCCTGCCTCAACTGCCGAGGCGACGTCCGACCGATAGTGGCGGAACACGTCTTTCTGGTAGTAGATCTCGTTCTCCCGGCATAGCCGGACGAGCTTCCGCGTCAGGTGATAGTCGAACGGGCCGCTTTGGTCCGCCATTGCCACCGTTACGCCGAACTCGGCGCTGTTCTGTCCCGGCGCGGACGTTCCGTTGTCCACGGCGATCAACGCGGCAACGTCCTCGGTCAAAATGTTCGCCGCGCCCACACCCACCTCTTCCTCGATGGTGAAGAGGAAGTAGACATCCACCGGCAGCTGGTCGCGAACCGGAATAAGCGCCTGGAGCGCGGCCAGCATGACCGCGACACCGGCCTTGTCGTCGAGATGACGCGAGCAGATATAGCCGTTGTCGAGAAACTCGG
>Ga0209013_10000826_pt1 | contig 28272 bp, 26 predicted proteins | sample Cruoilmetagenom2_FD_187291 | JGI IMG/M metagenome (GOLD analysis project Ga0209013, IMG submission 187291) | Oil polluted marine microbial communities from Coal Oil Point, Santa Barbara, California, USA - Sample 2 (SPAdes) (version 2) | ecosystem: Environmental > Aquatic > Marine > Oil seeps ...
CAGTGCGGTGCCGACAGCATTGCCGGTGATCCGATTACGCATTTACGTTATAGCCCGGCGGCCCACCGCCATGCGGCACAGCGGCTGCTGAATCTGGCCGAAAAGCACTGTCAGGGCCGTCTGCTGGCCATGGGCGGTGGTGGTTATCACCGGGGTAACCTGGCGCTGGCGTGGACGGCGGTGGTGCAGGCCCTGCTGGCATGAATGGTGGCGGGATTCCGTTCGCATGGCCTTGAGAGATCGGCTATTATCTAGCGCGGTTCAGGAAGCGGGGTATTTCTACCCCACATCATAAGGTTATAAGAAATGTTTGATAAAGACATGCAGATTGCCGGTTACGATGAGGAACTCTGGGCTGCGCTGCAGGGCGAGCGTCAGCGGCAGGAAGATCACATCGAACTGATTGCCTCCGAAAATTATGCCAGCCCGCGGGTGCTGCAGGCGCAGGGATCGGTGCTGACCAATAAGTATGCCGAAGGCTATCCGGGCAAGCGTTATTACGGTGGCTGTGAGTATGTCGATGTTGCCGAGCAACTGGCCATCGACCGTGCCAGGGCCCTGTTCAATGCGGATTATGCCAATGTACAACCGCACTCCGGTTCGCAGGCCAATGCCGCGGTCTATCTGGCACTCCTGAAGCCGGGTGACACCATCCTTGGCATGAGCCTGGATGCCGGTGGGCATTTGACCCACGGTTCCAAGGTCAATTTTTCCGGCAAGATTTTCAATGCCGTGCAGTATGGTCTGAATAACGACACTGGCGCCATCGATTACGACCAGGTCGAGGCACTGGCAAAGGAACACCAGCCGAAAATGGTCGTGGCCGGTTTCTCTGCCTATTCATTACAGGTCGACTGGCAACGCTTCCGTGACATCGCCGACAGTATTGGCGCCTGGCTGCTGGTCGATATGGCGCATGTCGCGGGTCTGATTGCTGCCGGTATCTACCCGAGCCCGGTGAACATTGCCGATGTCACTACCACCACGACGCACAAAACCCTGCGTGGTCCGCGCGGCGGCCTGATCCTGGCGCGCGCCAATGCGGACGTTGAAAAGAAACTCAACTCGATGATCTTTCCCGGTATCCAGGGTGGTCCCCTGATGCATGTGATCGCCGCCAAGGCGGTCGCTCTGAAAGAGGCGATGGAGCCGTCCTTCAAGACGTATCAACAGCAAGTGCTGAACAATGCACGTGCCATGGTGGAGGTGATGCTGTCACGCGGATACAAGGTGGTCTCCGGCGGTACTGACGACCACCTGTTTCTGGTTGACCTGATTGATAAAGGCATTACCGGCAAGCAGGCAGATGCGGCACTGGATGCGGCCAACATCACTGTCAACAAGAATGCCGTGCCGAATGATCCACAATCACCGTTTGTCACCAGTGGCATCCGCGTCGGTACACCCGCGATTACCACGCGTGGTTGTGGTGAGGTCGAGGCGCGAGAACTGGCCAACTGGATGTGCGACGTGATGGATGATGTCGAGAACCAGGACACTCAATCGAGTGTGCGTGGCAAGGTGCTTGATTTGTGCAAGCGTTTTCCCGTGTACGCCTCCAGTTAATCCGGACTGAATAATCAGCTATGTATTGTCCCTTTTGTGGAAAACAGGACACCAAGGTGATCGACTCGCGGCTGGCCAGTGAGGGTGCGCAGGTGCGGCGTCGGCGTGAATGCCTGGACTGTGGTGAGCGGTTTACGACCTTTGAATCACCCGAGCTGGTGATGCCGCGCATTATCAAGGGCAGTGGTGCACGTGAACCGTTTGATGAAGAAAAGCTTGTTGCCGGCATGATGCGTGCACTGGAGAAACGCCCGGTAGAGTCCGAGCGGGTGGATGCGGCCATTATGCGTATTCAGCAGCGCCTGCGTGCCAGTGGTGAACGCGAACTGCCTTCCCGGCAACTGGGTGAATGGGTGGTGAATGAATTGCGCCAGCTGGACCAGGTCGCCTTCGTCCGTTTTGCATCTGTGTACCGCAGCTTTGAAGATGTGAACGAGTTTCGTGAAGAAATCGAACGACTGGAAAAGGAACCGACGGCAGAAGATACCAGGGACCAGATTTCGTTATTGCCGGATGATTGATGTAGGTTGGGCTGAAGAATGAAGCCCAACAACAAGTTTTGATTAAACGATCATGTTGGGCTTCGTACCTCAGCGCCAACCTACAAAAACCTTCTGTTGGTATTCTGGTAATTCATATCTTGAGGTTCTTGTCTGACCATGTTTTCCGGAGATGACATTCGTTATATGGCACGTGCACTGCGTCTGGCAGAGCGTGGCCTGTTAACGACTGCTCCGAATCCACGCGTTGGCTGCGTGCTGGTGAAGGAGGGCAGGGTTGTTGGTGAGGGCTGGCATGAACGCACCGGTGAGCCACATGCCGAGGTGCATGCCCTGCAAGAGGCGGGTAATCTGGCTGCCGGTGCCACGGCCTATGTGACACTGGAACCCTGTTGCCACCAGGGTCGAACACCACCCTGTACGGAAGCGTTGATTGCTGCTGGTGTGACGCGCGTGGTTGCCGCGATGGAAGACCCGAATCCACGGGTCGCCGGGGAGGGACTGTCGACGTTGCGACGGGCGGGTATCGATACCTGTAGCGGTGTGCTGGCCGCGGAGGCGGAACAGTTGAACGCCGGATTTATTTTGCGTATGCGTCAGGGGCGCCCCCGGGTGCGTTGCAAGCTGGCAATGAGTGTCGATGGCCGTACGGCCATGGCCAGCGGTGAAAGTCAGTGGATAACAGGCGAGGCCGCGCGCCGGGATGTGCATCGCCTGCGGGCGCGCAGTTCGGCCATTATGACGGGCATCGAAACCGTGCTGGCCGATGATCCCTCGCTGACGGCACGCCCCGGGGATGGCGCAGAGGATGAAATTCGGCAGCCGCTGCGCGTCGTTCTGGACAGCCGCTTACGCATACCGCCTGATGCGAAGCTGTTGCAGATGCCAGGCAAGACACTGCTGGTTACCGGCGTGACTGATGCAGAAAAAAAGACACGATTGACGCAAAAGGGTATCGAGGTAGTCACGCTGCCATTGAAAGATGATCGGCTGGATTTGCCTGCCGTGTTGCAGTATTTGGGGACGTTGGAAATAAACGAGGTGCATCTGGAAGCCGGTGCGACCCTGTGTGGTGCATTGTTGCAGGCCGGTCTGATCGATGAACTGGTGATCTACATGGCGCCACACCTGATGGGGAATGCGGCACGCGGATTGTTTGCCCTGCCGGGGTTGGAAAGAATGAACCAGCGAATACAGTTATCGATAAACGATATTCGTGCCGTGGGCGATGACTGGCGAATCACAGCCACCGTGGAGAAATAATGTTTACAGGAATCATACAGGCCGTCGGCAGCATTGCTTCATTGGAACCCCATGGTGGTGATGTGCGGCTTGCTATCAATACGGGTAAACTGCCCATGACGGATGTCGTCCCTGGTGACAGCATTGCTGTGAGTGGTGTGTGCCTGACTGTGATAGAAAAATCGGCCAGCGGTTTTTGTGCCGATGTCTCCGGTGAAACCCTGCGACGTACCATGATCGGTTCACTGGCAGTGAATGATGCCGTCAACCTGGAAAAGGCGCTGACACTGGCAACGCGACTTGGCGGTCACCTGGTCAGTGGTCATGTTGACGGTATTGGTGCCGTGACGGATCGCCGCGAGGACAGCCGTTCTGTACAGTTCACCATTGAGGCGCCGGCGGAACTGGCGCGCTACATTGCCATGAAGGGTTCAATCTGTGTCGATGGTGTCAGTCTGACAGTGAATGCGGTAGATGGCGCTGCCTTTGAACTGAATATAGTGCCGCACACGTTGTCGGAAACAACCCTGCACGAGTACCGGGCAGGGTGGCAGGTCAACCTGGAAGTGGACCTCGTTGCACGTTACCTGGAACGCCTGTTACTGGGCGAGTCGGCGGCACAGCCCGGCAGCCAGGGACAGATTACCCGTGAGTTACTCGAATCCTGTGGTTTTGCTGGTAAATGAGCGAATATAATGTAGGTTGGGCTGAAGAATGAAGCCCAACAATAAGTGTTTGATTAAGCGTATATGTTGGGCTTCGTGCCTCAGCCCAACCTACGCAGAACTAGCGTAATAGCCAATTATGTCATTTAACAGTACAGAAGAAATTATCGAAGATATTCGTGCCGGTCGCATGGTCATCCTGATGGATGACGAAGATCGTGAGAACGAGGGTGACCTGGTGATGGCCGCCAGTCACGCGCGTGCCGAAGATATTAATTTCATGGCCAGCCATGGTCGTGGACTGATCTGTCTGACTTTGACGCGTGGTCGCTGTGAGCAACTGGCGTTGCCGCTGATGGTCCAGAGCAATACGTCCTTGCACTCAACCAATTTCACCCTGTCCATCGAAGCAGCAGAAGGTGTGACTACCGGTATTTCGGCACAGGATCGTGCGCAGACGGTACTGGCCGCAGTCGCAAAAGATGCGCGGCCGGAGGATATCGTGCAACCGGGACATATTTTCCCGCTGATGGCGCAACCGGGCGGGGTGTTGACACGTGCCGGACATACCGAGGCGGGCTGCGACCTGGCCCGTCTCGCGGGACTGGAGCCGGCGTCTGTCATTGTCGAAATCCTGAAGGAAGACGGCAGTATGGCGCGTCGTCCGGACCTCGAGATTTACGCAAAGGAACATGATCTCAAAATCGGGACCATCGAGGACCTGATCCGTTATCGCATAGAAAATGAAAAGACCGTTGAGCATATCGCGGAAACAGAGCTGGCGACCGAGCACGGCAATTTCAGGATGCATGCCTACCTTGATACCATCGATGGTGCGGTACATCTGGCGCTGGTGAAGGGCGAGATCAGGCCGGGGGAACCGACACTGGTACGTGTGCAACTGCAAAATACGCTGAGTGATCTCGTGGATATCAAGCTGGAAGGTGAGCACTGGCCCTTGCGTCAGGCGCTGCAGCGCGTGGCGCAGGAAGGTTCTGGTGTTGTGGTGATCCTGCGCCCGACTGAATCAGCCGATGCACTGCTGGAACAGATTAAGGCGTATCATATGCCGGAGCAGGCGCAGCCTGACGCAAAATCCGGCAAGCCGGTTGAGTTACGTACATACGGCGTTGGTGCCCAGATTATTGCCGATCTGGGCGTACAGAAAATGCGGGTATTGAGTGCCCCCATGATCGTACATGGTATCGCCGGGTTTGGTCTTGAAGTGGTTGAGTATGTATCGTAGTACACAGGAATGGACAAATGAGTGACATACCGAGTTTGGAAGGTGATCTGGTGGTGCGTGATGCGCGCATCGCCTTGCTGGTTTCGCGCTTCAACAGTTTTGTTGTGGAGAACTTGCTTGCAGGTGCGCTGGATACCCTGAAACGCCATGGTGCCGATGAGCGTGATTTGCAGATTATCCGCGTGCCGGGTGCCTACGAGATGCCGATTGCGGCACAGCGGCTGGCGGCGTCGAAACGTTACGATGCGATTATTGCACTGGGTGCGGTGATACGTGGCGGCACGCCGCATTTCGAATACGTGGCCGGTGAGTGCACCAAGGGGCTTTCCTCTGTCTCACTGAAATACGATATCCCGATTGCCTTTGGTGTGTTGACCGTTGACAGCATTGAGCAGGCGATTGAGCGCGCAGGTACCAAGGCCGGGAACAAGGGCGCCGAAGCGGCCATGTCGACTATCGAAATGATTAATCTGTTGCGTGGCATTGAAGGCTAGCGGGATAACCGGAATCAATGACTTTTTCTGCGCATGAACGTGCCCGTGCACGACGCTTTGCCCTGCAGGCGCTGTACCAGTGGGACCTGTCCGGGACCGATCTGCGCGATATCCGCAGTCAGTTTCTGGTGGAGGAGGACTTCTCCAGGGCAGACAAGCCATACTTCATGGAATTGCTGAGTGAGGCCCCAAAAAACATTGATAGTATTGATAAAAATATTACCCATTACATTGACCGCCCCTTCGAACAGCTGGACCCTGTAGAGCGCGCCATCCTGCGAATCGCCACTTACGAACTGCTCTACCGACCCGATATCCCCTACCGGGTCACGATCAATGAGGCAGTACAACTCACCAAAAAATTTGGCGCCGAACAGGCTCATGCCTACGTCAACGGTGTGCTGGACAAGGCCGCACACACACTGCGTTCTGCTGAATGCAGCAAGGCGGGTAAACAGTCTGCTGGCCGATAGGGCGGCGATGTCCGGACGCGAATTCGAAATTATCCGCCGTTATTTCACACGGCAACAATCGCAGCGTGAGGATGTAATCGCCGGCATTGGTGATGATGCAGCGCTGCTGCAGGTGCCGGTCGACAGTGAACTGGTGGTGTGCATGGACACTCTGGTTGCCGGTGTTCATTTTCCTGAAAACACCATGGCAGCGGCTATTGGGCACAAGGCGCTGGCCGTGAATCTGAGCGACCTGGCGGCGATGGGTGCAACCCCGGCATGGGCCACCCTGTCTTTAACCCTGCCTGACGATGATCCTGTGTGGCTGGAAAATTTTTCACAGGCCTTTTTTCGCCTGGCTGATCGTTATGACGTGCAGCTCGTAGGCGGTGATACCACGCGCGGACCGCTGTCTGTCACCGTGCAGGCTCACGGGTTTGTACCCGGGGGGCGTGCGCTGCGGCGGCAGGGTGCACAGGCCGGTGACCGTATTTATGTCACCGGAACCCTGGGTGATGCCGGTCTTGCCCTGCGCCTGGGTGATCAGGCGGACCATGGTTTGCAACAGCGGCTTGATTTTCCGGAACCCTGTATAACCGCAGGACAGTTGTTGCGTGATGTTGCCAGTGCGGCCATTGATATCTCTGATGGCCTGCTGGCCGACCTTAGACACTTGCTGGAGGCGGATAATCTGGGTGCGTCTGTCAATATTGATGACTTACCTCGATCGGCCACCTTTACAGCAGTAACACGGCAGCAGCCATCGTTCCATGAGCTGCCGCTGTCGGCAGGCGATGACTATGAGCTGTGTTTTACCGTACCGGAACAAGACTGCAATGAGATGGAGGCGGCACTATCAAACCGGTCTTTTGAGTTCACCGAAATTGGTGTTATAGAGCGAGAACCCGGCATCCGTTGCCACCAGGCGAATGGCGATCTGTATCAGGCTGCCACAGACGGCTATCAGCATTTCGGGGGTACGAAGAATGGCTGAGAAGCTGTCACCGAGTCTGTTAAAACACCCGGTCGATTTTCTTGCGCTGGGTTTCGGCAGTGGCCTGGTGCCAAAAGGACCGGGTACGGCGGGTACGGTGGTAGCCATACCGGTCTACCTGCTGTTAGAGCCGCTGGCGTTGAATATTTATATTGTGCTGGTCGCGGCACTGTTCATTGTTGGCATCCCCATTTGTGCGCACACGGCAGGGCGCATGGGCGTGCATGATCACCCTGGCATTGTCTGGGACGAGATTGTTGGCTACCTGGTCACCATGATGTTTGCACCGCCAGGCTGGTTATGGGTTGCTGCCGGCTTTGTCCTGTTTCGCCTGTTTGATATTGCCAAGCCCTGGCCCATACGGTTGCTTGACCGTAATGTCGGTGGTGGATTTGGCATTATGGTGGATGATTTGCTGGCGGGTATTTTTGCAGCAGTCGTGTTGCAGCTGATGGTGATTTATCTGGTACCACTACTGCTCCATATATAGCTGTGGGTTTCGCCCATGTGGGCGGGGTACTTTTTGGCTTCTTCTTTCGCCTTGATGGCGAGGCACTTTCTCTTGCTTGCCCAAGAGAAAGTACCCAAAGAGAAGGGCACCCGGAGCCCTCATCGGCTGACGTCGATGCCCTGCGTTCCTCGCCCTACGGGTTGAGAACAGGTGCCAGCCAGCGCTGATATAACCTGTCTGCGACCTGCTGTGCCGCACTGATCCTATCCGCGAGTCGAGCCGTCATTTGCTCTGCCGACTGCACCGTTGCAGTGACCTCCTGCAGTTCATCTTTATACAGTGCCGCCCATTCGCTGACCATGGGCGCTGTCATTTCAACATGACACTGCAAGGCAAGGGTGTTGCCAATGGCAAACGCCTGATGGGCGCAATTGGCATTTTCAAGGAGGAGCTCCGCACCCTCGGGGATTGAAAAAACCTCACCATGCCAGTGAAACAGGGTAGGTTCAGCCGGGATGTCACGCAGCCAGTCGTCAGCGGCTGCTGTGCCGGTGCTGTGTACCGGGTGCCAGCCGATTTCCTTGACCGGGTTGGCGGTTATTGTTCCGCCCAGCGCTTTGGCGATGAGCTGCCCGCCCAGGCAATGTCCCAGTACCGGTAGTCCCTTATCCTGCGCTTTCCGGATCAAAACCAGTTCCTGTTCGATCCAGGGCAAAGCATCATTGACGCTCATGGGGCCGCCCATGAAGACCAGTCCGGCGCTGTCTTCAATCGAGTCAGAGACAGGTTCGTTAGCATCGATCTTGATGAGCCGATAGGGGATCGCCTGCCGGTCAAGGACCTCGGCCAGGTAACCGGGTCCTTCGCAGCTAATGTGGCGAAATACAGTCAGAGGTCTCATAATCGGTTTTCAAACTCCTGCAGGATGTAGGCATGTCATTATCCAGATATCTGCTGTTGCTCCCAGTACTCTTTGCAGTGCTCTGTGTTTCGCTGTACCAGTCCACCGTTCTTGCCGGGATGGATGTGCGTGTTGTCGGACTGTTCGCTGACCGCGCCGTGCTGCTTGTCGAGGGGCAGCAACACTTGCTGAGAGTCGGGCAGACCAGCCCGGAAGGGGTGAAGCTGGTGTCGGCCAGCAGTGAATCGGCCGTGCTGTTGATCAATGGTGCGGAAGTCACTGCCCGGCTGGATGGCCGGGTAAGTGCGAGAAAACGTACCGCCCCAGTCAAGGAGGTGCAGGTGTGGCGCAATACCACGGGCATGTACACCACGGTCGGCAGCATTAACGGTTTGCCAGTATCATTTCTGGTGGATACCGGTGCTACCCAGGTGGCGATGAATGCAAGTCAGGCCAGGCGGTTGGGTGTTGATTACCACGTCACCGGCAGGCCAGCCAATGTGACAACAGCCTCGGGTGTTGTCAGTGCCTGGGCGGTTACGCTGGATTCGGTCAAGGTGGGTGATCTGGAGGTTCGTAATGTGTCTGCGGTGGTGCCGGAGGGTGAGCAGCCGAAGGTGACGTTGTTGGGGATGTCTTATCTGGGGCGGATGGAAATTACCAATAGTGGTCAATTGATGACGTTGCGGCAGAAATATTAGGGTGGGTTTTGCCCAGAGGGGCCAACAAGAAACCTAATCCTGTTCCTTGGTATGCTCAATCAGCGCATACGCCGAATGATTATGAATAGACTCAAAATTTTCTGATTCCACCGTATAGGACCTGATCCGCTCGTCTTCGTTCAGACGGGTAGCAACATCCCGCACCATGTCTTCAACAAATTTCGGATTGTTGTACGCCTTCTCGGTGACGTATTTCTCATCGGGACGTTTCAGCAGACCGTAGAGTTCACACGAGGCTTCTTTTTCAATGATGTCGATGAGATCTTCGATCCAGACAAAGCCGTTGGTCTCGGCATTGACCGTGACATGCGAACGCTGGTTGTGGGCGCCGTAATCCGAGATCTTCTTGGAGCAGGGACAAAGGCTGGTCACCGGCACGACGACCTTGATGTTCATTTTCGGATTACCGTCGATGATTTCACCAATCAGGGTGACATCGTAATCCAGCAGGCTCTCAACACCGGAAACAGGCGCCTTTTTGTTTACAAAGTAGTGGAAACTCATTTCGATGTGACCTGAATCGGCTTCCAGACGCTCGGTCATTTCCTTGAGCATTTCCCGAAATGATTCAACGGTGATTTCACGTTCGTGGGTGTTGAGAATTTCGACAAAACGCGACATGTGCGTGCCCTTGAAGTGATGGGGCAGGTTGACGTACATGTTGAAGGTGGCAATGGTGTGCTGTTCACCGACGGAGCGGTCCTTCACGCGAACCGGGTGACGGATGTCCTTGATACCGACCTTGTCGATGGGAATCCGCCGGCTATCGGCGCTGCTTTGCACATCGGCAATGCTGTTCTGGTGGTCGTGTGCGAGTTCAGTGGATTTCATCTTGATGGTCCGGGTGTTACCTGTAGAGTGCCTGACAAGCCGGGGAACGAGAGCCTACCGGCCGTTGGATCATGTGCCTATCCGCCCAAAGGGGTAGTGTGCCTGCCCTGGGGGTTGGCTGGTGTCCCCTAATTCCTGAGTGATTTAGTCAGAATATTACCTGAGCTGCGCTACAGGTGCAATTCACCTGGTCTTGTTCGCGTATAGTTATCGTTTTCTTTCAATGATATAGCTTGATATCCAGCGTAGAGGGTCAGCGCTGCCCGAAAATCCAGACAGGCTATCCAACGCTTCATTATGCAATTCGGTTGCGCGCTGGCGAGCGGCGTCCATACCAATCAGGGCCGGGTAGGTGGATTTTTCGCGGACCTGATCCATGCCCGGGTTCTTGCCGAGGGTTTTGGCTTCACCCTCAACATCAAGAATATCGTCGCGGATCTGGAATGCCAGCCCGATGCACTTGGCATAGTGATCCAGTTTGTCGATGGCTGACTGCTCTGGGGTCTTGCCGCACAGGGCACCCAGCACAACGCTGGCACGGATCAGTGCGCCGGTCTTGTGAATATGCATGTCTTCCAGCTCGGCGATATTCAATTGCTGGCCGGTGGCGGCCAGGTCAATGGCCTGACCGCCGGCCATGCCGCGGGAGCCGGAGGCCAGTGCCAGCGTGTTAATCATGCGCAGGCGTGTGGCCTCGCTGACGCTGTCATCGTTGCCATTGGATAACACCTGAAAGGCGAGGGACTGCAAGGCATCGCCGGCAAGGATGGCGGTTGCTTCATCGAAGGCACAATGACAACTGGGTTTGCCACGTCGCAGGTCATCGTCATCCATGGCGGGCAGGTCGTCATGGATTAATGAGTAGGCGTGGATAAGTTCGATGGCGCAGGCCGGTCGATCGAGTAATTGCCGGTCTGCGCCCACGGACTGGCCACCGGCATAAACCAGTGTCGGACGGATACGTTTACCGCCACCCATCACCGTGTAGCGAATGGCTTCATGGAGTGTGGCAGGGTGAGTTCTGGCGGGTGGCAGCCAGGTATCAAAGGCGCGTTCAAGGCGTTCCTGGCACCGTGCCATGAACGCTGCTAATGCGGCATCAGGCATCTTCACTGTCGAAGGGCGCAATGTCATCCTGGCCGCTTTTCTTCATCAGAATTTCGACTTTTTGTTCAGCCTCTTTCAATGCCTGCTGGCAGGTCCTTGATAATTGCACACCCCGTTCGAAGTGGCTGAGTGAGTCCTCCAGGCTCAGGTCACCTTTCTCCATGGTTTCCACGAGGGTTTCCAGTGCTTTCAGGGAGGCCTCGAAATCGGGCTTTTCAGGTATTTTTTTTGCCATGACTTGAATCTTTTTGTGAATCGGCCTACGTTACCCCACCGCGGTGACAGGGGTCAATCAGGATGCCGGTTCATCCTTGATGAAGGTTCGGGTTGACGCCGGAAAGAACTCGGACTAAAGTACACATAATTAGACCAAGTCTAAAAGATCATGGGCCATCGCGCTTCTATTACAACGAAATGTATGAGGACACTACTATGGATTTAAAAGGCAGCTCAACAGAACAGAATTTGAAAGACGCGTTTTCCGGTGAGTCACAGGCCAACCGCCGTTATCTGTATTTTGCCGCCAAGGCCGATGTCGAAGGTTACAACGATGTTGCCGCCGTTTTTCGTTCCACGGCTGAAGGCGAAACCGGCCATGCTCACGGCCATCTTGAATACCTGGAAGAGGTCGGAGATCCTGCAACGGGTCTGCCCATCGGCGCCACCTCGAACAATCTGAAAGCCGCGATTGCCGGTGAGACACACGAATACACGGATATGTATCCCGGCATGGCCAAGTCTGCCCGTGACGAGGGTTTTGACGAAATCGCGGACTGGTTTGAGACCCTGGCCAAGGCCGAGCGCTCACATGCCAATCGTTTCCAGAAGGCACTGGATGCCCTGGACGATTAACGATTGCACCGGGTAACGGTCTGTAACGGGGGGCCGGTTTTTCCGGCCCCTTTGTATTGGGCATTGAAAAAAGGAAGACGTCAGTGACATCAACGACAGAAGGAACACGCGAAGGCAGTCTGGAGGCGCCGACACGGCATCCACTGGATTGGACCAGCCCGTCATTCTATGACGAAGAAAGTCTCTTCGAGGAACTGGAACGGGTTTTCGATATTTGTCACGGTTGCCGCCGCTGTTTTAATCTGTGCAATTCATTTCCCACCCTGTTTGATGCCATTGACGAATCCGATACCCTGGAGCTGGATGGTGTGGCGCGCGAGGCCTACTGGGATGTCGTCGATCACTGTTACCTGTGTGATATGTGTTACATGACCAAGTGCCCCTATGTGCCACCGCATTCGTGGAATGTGGATTTCCCGCACCTGATGTTACGTGCCAAGGCCGTCAAGTTTAAAAAAGGCAAGGTGCGAACACGTGACCGCATCCTGACGGCGACCGATACTGTCGGAAAATTGGCCGGTATTCCGATCGTAGTGCAACTTGTCAATGCAACGAATAAAACCGGGCTTGGTCGCAAAGTGCTGGACAGGGTGCTGGCAGTGCACCCCGATGCCATCCTCCCCGAGTACCATTCAAGGACTCTGCGCAAGCGCCTTGGCAAGGGGGCAGGTGTGGCAGATTCGGCTGTTCCCGCTGGACCGACCCGGGGCAAGGTGGCCCTGTTTGCGACCTGCTATGGTAATTATAATGAACCCGGCCTCGGCCAGGATCTGGCGGCTATTTTTCAACATAATGATATACCGGTTACGCTGGCCCGCAAGGAGCAGTGTTGCGGTATGCCCAAGCTTGAACTGGGTGACCTGGAAGCCGTCAAGGCGGCGCGTGATGCCAATATTCCCGAGCTGGCGAAACTGGTGGATGAGGGCTGGGATATTGTGGCACCGGTCCCGTCCTGTGTGCTGATGTTTAAACAGGAATTGCCACTGATGTTTCCGGATGATGCGGATGTTGCCAAAGTGCGCGATGCAATCTATGACCCGTTTGAATATTTAATGCTGCGGCACAAACATGAGTTGCTGAAAACAGATTTCAAGACTTCGCTGGGCAAGATTGCCTACCATGTTGCCTGCCATTTGCGGGTACAGAATATCGGCATGAAAACACGTGATTTGTTGCAACTGATTCCGGATACCAGCGTTGCACCGATCGAACGTTGTTCCGGGCATGACGGCACCTATGCGGTTAAAAGCGAGTTCCATGAAACTTCAATGAAAATCTGCCGCCCGGTCATCAACTTCGTGAAAAAGGCGGAGGCGGCTCATTACAGCAGTGACTGCCCCATGGCCGGGCACCAGATCGAGAACGGACTGGGCAACGGCAAGGCGCCAGAACATCCGCTGACCCTGCTGCGCATGGCCTACGGACTATAAGGGACGAACATGGATAAGCTGACCCGCAGTGACCTCTACAGTCTTGAGCAGTATGCCGAGAACCGGCCTGAAATTCGTGCGCAGGTAATGAAACACAAGAAGAACCGCAATATTCACATCGGTCCGACAGCCACGCTTTATTTTGAAGACCGTCAAACGATTCAGTATCAAATTCAGGAAATGCTGCGTGTCGAGCGTATCTTTGAGGTTGCTGGTATCGAGGAAGAGCTGCAAGCCTATAACCCGTTGATTCCCGATGGCAGCAACTGGAAGGCTACTTTTATGATAGAAGAGCCGGATGTCGAGAAACGGCACGCATTGCTTGCCTGCCTGATCGGGGTTGAAGACCGGGTATGGGTGCGGGTTGATGGTAATGAACAGGTGTTTGCCATTGCGGATGAAGATATGGACAGGGACACGGAAGAAAAGACGTCCTCGGTACATTTTCTGCGTTTCGAATTGTCTGAAAAGATGGCTTTAGACCTCAAGCAGGGCGCTGCCCTGGGTATAGGCATTGACCATCGAAACTACTCGCACGAGGTTGAGCCTGTCGCGGGTTCAATACGGGATGCCTTGATCGCCGACCTGGCGTGATTGATTTCCCGGAAAACCATCTACTTTTCAAACAGGCTTGCAGCGGGTTCGCATTGCTGCAGGCAGCGCGTTAAACTGCGCATCCAATGAAATCCGCTCAATTCTTTTCCCTGTCTGTCGCCGTGCTGTGCTGTATCCCCGCAATCACGCTGGCATCCGACGACGAGGAACTCGGCTGGCAGCAGGATTATGTCGAGAAACCGGGTGCGCCGCAGCAGCAGGAGCTGGATGTGGCCTTACCTGCCTATCCGGAAAAAAAGAATCTGATGGATTTGAAGATTGCCACGGACGGTATGCAATATACCGTTTACCTGGATAAGCCCTCGCTGGTTTTGGGTAAAGATGGCGTGGTGCGTTATACCGTGGTACTGGTCCCCGCTTCCGGTGTCTGGAATGTCTCCAATGAAGGTTTGCGCTGTGGTGAGAAACAGTACCGCCGCTTTGCCTATGGTCTCGATGGAGACTGGCAGCTATTGAACACCTCACCCTGGCGTGATGTGCGGGGAAACGGGGCCAATCGCTATCGCCTGATACTCTACAAGCAGTATTTTTGTAATCCGATGCGACCCTATCGGTCTGCCGAGGAAATGCTAGACAGCTTTAATGAGAACTGGCATGAAATGTAATCAACCCTGTTCGGTGTTACCGGGAAATAGTTAAATATTATGAGTGCTGTATACGATGCCGCCGCCATTGAGGTATTGAGTGGCCTGGACCCTGTTCGCAAGCGCCCGGGTATGTACACCGATACCACGCGTCCCAATCATCTTGCGCAGGAAGTGATCGACAACAGTGTCGATGAGGCAGTTGCCGGCCATGCCTCGCGTCTGGATGTGAAGCTCTACAAGGATGGATCACTGGAGGTGCGGGATAACGGTCGGGGTATGCCGGTGGATGTGCACCCGGAGGAGGGTATCCCGGGTGTTGAGGTGATTCTTACGCGCCTCCATGCCGGCGGCAAGTTCTCATCCAAAAACTACCAGTTTTCCGGTGGCCTGCACGGTGTCGGGGTGTCGGTTGTCAATGCCCTGTCGAAGCACCTCGAAGTGTGGGTGCGTCGGGGTGGCAAGGAATACAACATGGCCTTTGCCGACGGTGAAAAAGTATCGTCGCTGGAGGCCATCGGCAAGGTTGGAAAACAGAATACCGGCACCACCTTGCGCTTCTGGCCGAACCCGCAATACTTCGACTCCGCAAAGTACTCACTGCCACGTCTGAAACATGTTCTGCGTGCCAAGGCGGTGTTGTGTCCGGGGCTGCAGGTGACAGTGCACGACGAGGCCAGTGGTGAAAAACTGGAATGGTGCTATGCAGACGGACTGCGTGATTACCTGACGGGTGAGCTGGGTGATACCCCGATGCTGCCGGAAGAACCGTTTATCGGTCGCATGGAAGGCAATAATGAAACGGCTGAATGGGCGCTGGCGTGGTTGCCCGAGGGCGGTGAGCCGGTGGCCGAGAGTTATGTCAACCTGATCCCTACCGTACAGGGGGGTACGCATGTTAACGGTCTGCGCATGGGATTGACGGAAGCCGTCCGCGAATTTTGCGAATTCCGTAACCTGTTGCCAAGAGGTGTAAAACTGAGTCCCGAGGATGTGTGGGATAATTGCAGTTATATCCTGTCGGTCAAGTTGCTGGAGCCGCAGTTCAGTGGACAGACCAAGGAACGCCTGTCGTCACGGGAATGTGCCGCGTTTGTATCCGGCGTGGTCAAGGATGCGTTCGGCCTTTGGTTGAATCATCATACTGAAACGGGTGAACGCATTGCCTGGCTGGCCATTGAGAGGGCCCAGTCACGCCAACGTGCCGGCAAGAAGATCGTGCGCAAGAAAGTGACCTCGGGTCCGGCACTGCCGGGCAAGCTGGCTGACTGTACCTCGACAGACAGTGAGCGTTCCGAACTGTTCCTGGTGGAGGGTGACTCGGCAGGAGGCTCTGCCAAGCAGGCACGCGACCGGACTTTTCAGGCCATCATGCCGTTGCGCGGCAAGATACTGAACACCTGGGAGGTGGATCCTGCCGAGGTGCTGGCTTCGCAGGAAGTGCACGATATCTCCGTCGCCATCGGTGTCGAACCTGGTGTGAATAATCTGTCCCGCTTGCGTTACAGCAAGATCTGCATCCTGGCGGATGCCGATTCCGATGGTGCGCATATTGCGACTCTGTTATGTGCGCTGTTCCTGCGGCATTTTCGTGCACTGGTTGAGGCCGGTCATGTGTATGTCGCTATGCCGCCCCTGTACCGTATCGATGCCGGCAAGGAAGTATTTTATGCCCTGGATGATAGCGAGAAGCAGGGTGTGCTTGACCGCATTGCGGCAGAGAAAATCAAGGGCAAAGTGATGGTGCAGCGCTTCAAGGGGCTCGGCGAGATGAACCCGATGCAGCTGCGCGAGACCACGATTGCACCGGAGACCCGGCGGCTGGTGCAACTGACCATCGACTCAAATGACGATACCCACAAGGTGATGGACATGTTACTGGCCCGCAAGCGTGCCAGTGACCGCCGCAACTGGCTGGAGACCAAGGGTGATCTGGCAGAGGCATAGATAATCTGATATGGAAACTATAGAACTCGATTACGAAGGCATCGAACAGCTGCCGCTGAAAACCTTTACCGAGAAGGCGTACCTGGATTACTCCATGTATGTCATTCTCGACCGTGCGCTGCCACACATCGGTGATGGCCTGAAACCGGTACAGCGTCGCATTGTTTACGCAATGTCGGAGCTTGGTCTGCTGGCAGCTGCCAAGCACAAGAAATCCGCGCGCACGGTGGGTGATGTACTGGGTAAATTTCATCCCCATGGTGACACCGCCTGTTACGAAGCCATGGTGCATATGGCGCAGCCCTTTACCTACCGCTATCCCCTGATTGACGGGCAGGGCAACTGGGGCTCACCGGACGATCCGAAATCCTTTGCGGCTATGCGTTACACCGAGGCACGGCTGGCACCCTACGCCGAGGTATTACTCGCCGAACTGGGGCAGGGTACGGTTGAATGGGCACCGAACTTCGACGGCACACTGGATGAGCCGGTGCTGTTACCGGCACGCCTGCCTAATGTGTTGCTCAATGGAGCAGCCGGCATTGCTGTGGGTATGGCCACCGATATTCCGCCACACAACCTCAGAGAAGTGGCAGAGGCGGCAGTGTTGCTACTGGATAAACCCAAAACTACCATCAATGAGCTATGCGAAATTATTCAGGGTCCGGACTTTCCGACCGGTGCCGAGATCGTTACCCCGCGGGCAGAATTGATCGAGGCCTACAAGACGGGACATGGCAGTGTTCGTATGCGTGCCTGTTATGAAATAGAAAACGGCGACATCGTGGTGACCGCCTTGCCGTATCAAACCTCCGGCGGCAAGGTGCTGGAGCAGATTGCCGCGCAAATGACAGCGAAGAAGTTACCGATGGTCGAGGACCTGCGTGATGAATCCGATCACGAAAATCCGACGCGCCTGGTCATCGTGCCGCGCTCCAATCGGATTGATGCCGAGGCGCTGATGTTGCACCTGTTTTCCAGTACCGGCCTGGAACGCAGTGCACGCATGAACCTAAATATGATTGGTCTGGATGGTCGCCCAAGAATCAAGGACTTGCGCGTCATATTGAAGGAGTGGCTTGAATTCAGGACGGCAACGGTTCGGCGGCGTCTGGAGTACCGACTGGACAAGATCAACCGCCGCCTGCACCTGCTGGAAGGCCTGCTGATTGCTTTCCTGAATCTGGATGAAGTCATCCGTATTATTCGCAGGGAGGACAAACCCAAAGCGGCATTGATCAAGCGCTTCAAGCTGACCGAGTTACAGGCGGACTACATACTTGATACCCGCCTGCGCCAGCTGGCGCGCCTTGAAGAGATGAAGATCAGGGGTGAGCAGGAGGAACTCGCCAGGGAGCGCGAGGCACTGCAACAGACGCTGGCATCCAAACAGCGGTTGAAAACCCTGATCAAGAAAGAGATCCAGGCGGATGCAGACAAGTACGGTGATGAACGGCGTTCACAGCTGGTCGATCGTGCACCGGCCCAGGCAATGGATGAAACAGCGCTGATCCCCAGCGAGCCGGTCACGATCATATTGTCAAAGAATGGCTGGGTCCGTGTCGCCAAGGGGCACGAGATCGATGCGGCTGAGTTGAATTACAAGTCGGGTGATGAATTTGCGGCTGCTGCCCGTGGTCGCAGTAATCAACTGGCTGTCTTTATCGATTCGACCGGCAAGACCTATGCGCTGCCGGCACATTCACTGCCGTCGGCCCGTGGTCAGGGTGAGCCCCTGAGTGGCCGGCTGAAGCCGGCGGACGGCGCACGTTTCGTTGGTGTATTAGCCGGTGATCCGGAACAGGTTTATCTGCTTGCCAGTGACTCGGGTTATGGTTTTGTTATCAAGCTGGGTGATATGTACACGCGCAACAAGGCAGGCAAGGCAACCCTGTCGGTGCCTAAAGGCGCATGTGTGCTGGCACCGGTGCCGGTAAGATCGCTGCAGGATGACTGGATAGTTGCTGTGTCATCCGAGGGTTACATGCTGGTGATACCCCTGTCCGAATTGCCGCAAATGAGCCGTGGTAAAGGCATCAAGATTATTAATATCCCGTCGGCGAAGCTCAAAAGCCGGGAAGAGTTTGTTGCCGCGATTGACTGCATACAGGATGGTGAGAAGCTGACAGTGTTTGCGGGCAAGAAACACAAGACCATGAAGGCTGTGGAAGTGGACGAGTTTGAAGGTGAGCGCGGTCGGCGTGGACGCAAGTTACCGCGTGGCTACCAGAAAGTGGAACGAATTCGCGTAGAAATAAAGTAGTGATTGCCTGTTGGCTATATTACTTTCCTTGCTGACGTTTTAATTCTTCCAGGCGTGCCAGCACCCTGTTGGCGCGTTCGACACGTTCCCGCAATTCCGGATTCTCGGGGTCCAGCGAGAGTCCTTTTGTCCAGGTTCGTATGGCTTCCAGTACATTATCTGCACGATACTGGGCATCGCCTGCAGTAATCAGCTCGCCAACGCGTGTATTGACGGCCTTTTCAAGGTCATCCTGAATGGCGATGACTTCCTTGCGCTGCTGTGCGGAGGGCGGTATCTGTACAAAGGCTGCACGTGCAACCTGCAGGTCGTCATCGGAAAGTGCTTGTTGCGTTTCCTCCATTAGCACCCTGGTTTTGTTCGTTTGCTTCCGTTTGACCTTCTGCTGCTTCTTTTTCTTTTTTGTGCTCGCCTGTTTCTGTGCAACCTGTTTGCGGGAATTCTTTATTGTCCTGATCTCGGACAGCAGGGCGTCGGCCTCCGGTGAATAGTTCAGTGCACTGGAGAGTTCCAGGCAGTTCCTGGCAATGTCCAGTTTGTCAGTCTGCATGGCATACTGGCCATGCTCAAGGAGTTTCATGGAGAGTTCCCGCGCCTCTTTCGCATTACGCTTGTTTTCCCAGCGCTGTCCCAGACTGGGAGATTCCAGATTGATCTTGTCCTGGTAGAGCTTCTGCTGTTCAAGCATGTACGTAGCTTGCGAGGCAAGCTGTTCACGCTCATTGATTTTTAACTGGTCTACCCGTGCTTGTTCGATTGTGTTGCGCAGTTCTCGTAGTCGGGTACTGTGCGGAATTTTTTGCAGGGCACCGGAAAGCAGTTGCACGGCTTCCATCAAGTCTTTTTCCTCTTCCAGGGAGCGGGCATCGGTAAACACAGTAGCCTCATATTCTGATTCCTGGCTGGTGATCCATGTCTGGACTTCTATTGTATCCAGTGACGGGTATTTACCCGTCAGCTGCCGCGCACGTGCATATTCATGCTGTTTGATCAAGGGTTCCAGATCCTCCGGCCGGTCTTGTCCAATGCGCAGTGTTTCCATCTGGGAACAGCCTGTGACCATTGCCAGCAAGAGCACGGCCAGAAGCCGTGTCAGCCTATACATTGCAGCCTCCTGCTGACTCATTGCGCAGAATCTCCTCAAATTGGATTTCGATTATTTCCTGGTAGTCTGCCGTCAGGCTTTCTACAAGGTAAGTACTGACGGGCTGGCTGATACCCCTGAGCCGTATCGACTGATATTCGCCAGCCAGGACCCGTCCGGTGACATCATCACGTGCATACATTTCCCTGGAGATAACAATCTGACCACTGTTTGTTATCCCGCACAGGCGCGAGGCAAGGTTAACGGTATCACCGACAACCGTGTATTCCATGCGCTCATGTGACCCCATGTTGCCTGCCAGCATACTGCCGGTATTGATGCCGACCCTGAATTGCACGGGAAGCAGGCCGGCTGCTTCTCGCTGACTGTTTTCATGTGCAATCAGTTTCTGCATCAGCAGGGCACAGCTGATGGCATGAAAGGCGTGATCCCTGTCGATTTCCGGTGCCCCGAATACCAGCATTACTCCGTCACCCATATATTTGTCGACGATGCCATGATTAGCGGCACAAGCACAGGTGATCAGGCTGAAAAAGCGGTTCAACATACTCACCAGTTCCTCGGCTTTTGTCTTTTCCGAGATGCTGGTAAAGCCGGAGATGTCGGCAAACAGGACACTGCCCTCGACGCGTTTCCCGCTCAGGCCTATATCGTCCAGGTTTGAGAGGATTTGTCTGGCAACCCCGGGTGACACATAGCGGGACAGGGCGCTCTTGACCTGTGACTTTTCAAGCATACCCTCGGCCATTTCGTTAAATGCGACCATCAGCAGGCCCAGTTCATCCTTGCGCCGTTCCTTGAAACGGAATGTGTATTCGCCGTTTCCGATCGCGCGACTGGCATTGACCAGTTTATCGATAGGTTGCGTGATGCGGCGGCCCATGGCGAAGGACATGGCAATACTCAGGGCGATTATCAGCAGGGTTGCACCGATAATGGCCTGTACGGCACGGCGTTTGGATTGTGTCATGCCGGATTGACTGAATGTCACCACGGCATAACCGGCGGTGACATTCTGGAAGATAACGGGTCGAATGAATGACATGACCGTCTGGCGTTTTCTGCCCGTTAGCGGTTGCCACTCCCAGATACTGGAGTCGGATGAACCCTTGATAACCTGTTGAAGTGCGTTGCGGGTTAACGGGTTTTTTTCTTCGTGTAGCACTCCGGCACGGGAGATGATTTCACCGTCGAGGCTGGCAATGGCCGTTCCCAGTACGCTGGCGCTGTTCGAGAAGCCGCTGGTGGCGGCATCGAGAGCAAGTTGGTCACCCGCAAGCAGCGGTTCTTTTGCGGATTCCGCCATCAGTTGTACCAGGGTATATCCCTGCTCACTGATCTGCTCCTGTAACTGCCCGGTTTGTTGCTGCACGAGAATAACCCCTAGCAGGGTCATGCAGCTGACGACCAGTACGGTTATTAAAAATGACAACTTGTATGCCAGTGGCATGCTTTGCAGTCGATCATGTAGCCGTAGCCGGTGCGCTCTGGTCCAGGCGCACAATCTCTGCAACCGGGTCCGATGGGTGATGATGATCATCGACTTTCCATAACTGATAGTACTGGCAGCTGCATCGGGTGCATTATTGCCTCTATTTTCAGATGCCGGCCCGTTCATGATCGTCTACTCGCAATACTGGCAATCGCGGCCAGACTCCACCCTGTGTACAATGCGTTTTTATTTGACCCGATAGACTGTCCGGATTGCATATGCCACTGATTCATCCCTTTGCCGGTTTGCGCCCCGCTGCGGGTCGCGCCGAAGATGTTGTTGCACCGCCTTACGATGTTCTCAGTACAGCCGAGGCCCGGGTGCGTGCTGCAGGGCGTCCCTGGAGTTTTCTGCACATTTCCAAGCCCGAGATTGATTTGCCCGAAGACACGGATCCGCATGCATCGGAAGTCTATGAGCAGGCGGCAAGTAACCTGAACAACATGTTGCAGCAGGGGATACTGGTCCGGGATCCCGGACCCTGTTATTACGTCTATCGCCTGGTGATGGGTAAACACCGTCAGACCGGACTGGTTGCTGGTGCGTCGGTCGCTGCCTATAACAGTAACCGGATTCGCAAGCATGAATTTACGCGGCCGGACAAGGAGGACGACCGGGTTCGCCAAATTGAGGCCCTGAACGCCCAGACCGGACCGGTATTGCTGGCCTGTGAATCGCAGGCAGATGTTGATGCCCTGCTCGAGTCGGTGACCACGGGCGTGCCTGACGTTGACCTGAAGGCCGATGACGGTATTGGACATGCGCTCTGGGTAGTGCGCGACCAGGCCCTGATCGACCGGATCAGTGACGCCTTCAATGCCATGAAGGCATTGTATATTGCTGATGGCCATCACCGTTCTGCTGCCGCATCCCGGGTAGCTGCCGGTCGTGGTGACGATGCGGCAGCGGCCTGGTTTCTGACGGTGATCTTTCCGCACCGGCAGATGCAGATCCTTGACTACAACCGGGTGGTTCGCGATCTTGCCGGGCTTTCCACGGAGTCCTTCCTTGCGCGCGTGGCAGAATGTTTCCAGGTGACGCCGTCCGCAACTGCCGTGCACCCGCATGGGCCCGGGAACTTCGGGATGTATCTTGCCGGGCAGTGGTACCAGCTGGCGATTCATCCGGAAAAGATTCCTTCCGACCCGGTGGGGCGGCTGGATGTCAGCCTGCTTGCCGATCAGCTGCTTGCGCCGGTGCTGGGCATCGATGATCCGCGGCGTGACACACGTATCGATTTCGTCGGTGGTATTCGTGGTCTCGACGAGCTGGAGAGGCGGGTGGACAGTGGTGAAATGGCCGTTGCTTTTTCCATGCATGCGACCCGTATGGAAGACCTGATGGCCGTTGCCGATGCCGGCAAAGTGATGCCCCCGAAATCGACCTGGTTTGAGCCAAAGCTTGCTGACGGACTGGTGTCCCTGGTACTTGACTGATCCCGGAGTGTCATATGGCTGGAGGCTGGGTGTGAGACTGAGTTGCATCATTTCCGGACCCGGTTATGCGATTTCGCCTTCAAAGTCATAATCAAGATTTTTGCTGGGCTCCTGAACAAAGTTGCCCTGGATGAAGTCCACACCGTATTGCCATAACTGGGCCAGACTGCCAGCGTCATCAACACATTCCGCGATACACTCCTTTCCGTGTTCTTTCGCCAGTTCAAGTATCGCCTTGACCTTTGACTGGTTTTCTTCGTTGCCGGCCAGGCCGCTAATCAGTGCGCCGTCGATTTTCAGAATATCCACGGGTATATGTTTCAGCAGTTGCGGCTGATCGCTGTGCCCGTAATGTTCAAATGCAACCTGGCAATTCAGGTTTTGCATGCTTTTAACGAATGTCATGGCGCTCTTCAGGTCATCAATGGCGGTGCGCTCCGGGATTTCAAAAACAAGACCATCACTGAGCAGATGATTTTCCCCGAGTTGTTCATCGATCCATGCTGGTAGTCCGGCATCAGCCAGGGTTGTCCCGGATAGTTTGATATAAAACAGGGTGTCGTCGTTGTCTTTTCTTGTTTCGGCGAGTTTCCGGAGTGCCGTCGAAATGATCCAGCGATCGATTTCGTTACTGAGACCGGCTTTTTCTGCAATTGACAGAAACTGGCCGGGCAGGATGACATGGCCTGCTTCATCGATGATCCTGAGCAGCACTTCGTAGCGTTGGCGGGTATCGCCTTTCAGGCTGACTATCGGTTGATAGGCGAGATGGAAACGCTCTTCATCTATAGTCGTGCGGATAACATTATCCCACTCCTGCTCGTTTTCCTGTCCTATCTGTTTGCCAACGATGACACTGTGGGTGTGAATCTGGTTGCCGCCGGATGAACGAGCAACCTCGCAGGCCATATCAGCATAGGAGATTATTTGTTGTGCATCATTTGAACTGCTTTTAATCGTGCAGGTACCAATGCTGCCGGTTGTGGTAATGGCGCGTCCATCAACGTCTGAAAGATGGCCGGCAATCTTGTGCAGCAGGGTTTCCCCCAGTCCCAGCGTTTTCTCCTCGTTGCTATCGTAATGCAATATCGCAAAGCTGTAATCACCAAAACGCGACAGGCAATCCTGTTCCCGGCAATTAGCCTCAAGAAGTTCCGCAATATCACACAGCACGATGTCGCTGGCTGCAATACCACATTCTTCACGTATGACCTTGAAGTTATCCAGAGTGATGTAGATCAGTGCACGATGATCGTCAGCGGTATTTTGTTCGCTTATGCGTTCTTTGAGTAATTGCATGAAGTGCTGGCGGTTACTCAGGCCGGTCAGACTGTCCAGCCGGGAAAGTGATTCAATCTTCTTCTCAAGTTCGGCGTTCGAGGCCTTGACGCGGATGATTATCTGGGTGCAGGGTTCTCCTTCCATGGTGGCCGGTGACAGTTCCATGCTGCAGTGAAACACTTCACCAGTAGGGCTCAGACAGCTAATATCAAGCGTGTTATCTTCTGCCTGTTCTTCAATGTAACCTTTCAGGAAGCCCTTGAACGCGTCACGGCGGGTTTCGCTGATCATGTCCAGTATGGGCGTGCCCTCGACTTCTTCACGATTTGCGATGGCGAATAAATCCATATAGGGCTGGTTGGCATATACATGCATGCCCTCATGAATGTAGGCAATCGCGTCACTGGATTTTTCAATCAGGGCATGACAGCGGTTCTCGCTGCCACGCAATACGTCATTGAGTGCATTTAATTGCTGCTGTAGTCGCAGCAGGTCAATTTCCCTGTTAAATGCGAGTTGCAGGTGGTCCGGTTGGTCATAGGAAATCAGGCTGCTAATGCCGGATTTATGTGCGCTGACCATATCAGCTTCAGAGGCTTCATCGGCAATGGCAATAACCGGTGCTGTCAGTTCATACTTGCCAAGCAGGGTGGTGACTTCGCCGGGTGGGGGGACGGCTGTACCACTGCCACACAATACGATATCCGGATGCTGAGTGCTGAGTGCGGTCTCGATGTCTTCCAGAGTCGTGCCGTGCCTGAACTGTATGTGATGACCATTGTTACGCAGCGCATTGGCCAGTGATTCTGCGTCATTTTTGCTCTCCTCGATGATGAGGAGGTGTAAATTATCTCCGTACTTCACGACTGACCTCACTTCCTGGATGGCAAATATGACACCCTGTGGCTGGCATTGCGCCGACCCGGGCTCCGACTACAGGTTTTTCGGCAATATTGACCAAGTCTGAAGCATTCCCTATATAGTGGTACCTCTGCGCTACGCGGCCGCGTTTCATGAGTGCCGGGTGTTTCCTGTAAAGGTGTTTCCTGCTAGCATGCAACTCCCTGATATCCTGTATATTTGACCGTCCTGATCAGCGTTGGCCAGAGCAAAATATTGACTACGGAGCCCCTTATGCATGCAATTACCGTCAGACCTGAAACAGCAGAAGATATTCGCGCAATTGATGTAGTCCATATCAGCGCGTTTGGCGGTGAGGCCGAGGCACAATTAGTAAGCGCCCTGCGAGAATCAGTCACTTACAATCGCGAACTGTCGCTGGTTTCAGAGCTGGGTGGCCGTATCGTCGGGCATGTCCTGCTTACGCGGGTACCCTTGCGGAAGGACGGTGCGGAGAAGAATGTACTGGCGTTGGGCCCGATGTCAGTTGTGCCCTCGCAGAGTCATCGTGGAATCGGCTCAGAGCTGATAAACGCCAGTATCAATCTTGCAAAGGATAAGGGGTATGGTGCAATTGTGGTGCTGGGACATCCCGAGTATTACAAGCGTTTCGGTTTTGTTCCGGCCAGGGACTTGCAGGTAAGCTGTAATTTGCCGGCACCGGAAGATGCGCTTACAGTCATGGAAATCGTGGCAGGGAACCTGGCAGGGGGAGGGCATGTGGAGTACCCGGAGCCCTTTGTGGCACTTTATTAACTGGCTCTTTCCCTGCTTGAGCAGGGCCGAATTCATTCAGCCAACAGCCCGGTCGAATAAATTTGACCCTGCAGTTCAGGCGTTAACAGCAGCAGAAAAATGGTACCGGGCAAAGCTTCCGGTATTCTCCAGCTGCCGTGTCAGTCTGATGTTTTCCAGCATGTCAGCAGTCTGAAGGGTGGCAAGACAACCGGCCCGAAAGGGTAATGTGGGCAGTAGCAGGCTGGCCTGCTGTTTAAGCACCTTGATCTCCGGCAGCAGAATACCCCGCGTCTTGCTCCTGCTACGAACACCTGCTCCATCCGGACAGGCCCACACGGCCTGTGCACTGGGTGACAGCATTTGAGCGCCGAGCTCCAGGCCATGCCCATCACTGCACTTCATCCAGCGAATGACACCCAGGTGCCATGCATCATCATTGAAATCATCCTGCTCAATAATGGCGATCAGTTCGCCCACCTGGGCACTGGATGGATCAACACTGTCCCATAGCAGGGAGTATCCACCTGCGCTGATGTTGGCTATTTTCCAGGCTTCGATGCGGGATATGTCCTTCAGATGTTCACGCGGGAATTCCCGTGCCTGTTTTTTTCCTGTCGTGACAATACGGCGGCGGCCGACAGAAAACCGGTTGGTTTTGACTGTGGTCACTGCTTCAAATGCCGGGTCCTGCAGGTAATGCTGGTCTTCGATAGTTTCATCCTTGCTGCTTGCCTCGGTCTCAGGTCCCATCATGCACTGGTGAATGGCATTGAGTCCGACCACCAGGCCGACCTTCGCGCTCCTGGCGTGCCGGGCAAACCTGCGGTTGGGCTTAACGTTCCATGCCAGCATCAGGCGTTGCAGTATATCGGTAACACCAGTCCCTAAAAAGCGATGGTCATGGCAGGGTTGTTTGTCCAGAATGTCACGTATCCGGTCCGACATGGACGTAGTGTCCAGTATGCGCCAATGATGATCCGGTATAACACGCTGGTTAGGTGTCCGGTATGACGGTGGATTGTCGGTGTTCAGGTTGATTGCGAACAGGCCGTGTGTGTGTACCCCCTCCATGTAGTGCAGCTGGCTGGTATCCACCCAGTCCCTGAGGGCGTTATAGACAAAATGAATTTCCTTCTGCCTCAGTCGGTAGGGGCAGGCCAGCGACAGCAGTAAAATCTGTTTGTAGACTGTACTGATCGTGCTCCTGGCGGGGGTAGACAATGTCGTGTCGGTGATCGCCTGCGCCGTAATGTTGTGTTGCTCTGCAAGGGCGTAGAGTGAATTTATCACCTTCCACAGACCTTCCGGATAGTGGATATATAACTGGTAATTGGTCAGTAAAACCTCACTCAGGTAACGCAGGGACTGATGAATGGCGACCGTCAGGCGGGATGTCTGGCGGACATCATGGCCCAGATCATCAGCCAGGATGCGGTAGCCGGTGGCCATCTGGCTGCAGAGTTCAACTGTTTGTGTGGCCAGCAGCAGGTTGTTGCCCTTGAGGGGGATGGGTTCTGCCAGGAAAACCTTCTTCATGGTTTCGGTTACGCACACGACAGACGCTGCCAGCAGTTCGAGTGTCTCGTGCCGGTTTCTTGTCGACATGCTGAGAGAGTTGATCTGTATTAATGCATCGTCCAGGAGTGCCCGGGATTTCCCGGTGTTTATCAGCGGTAATTCATCCACCCACGTCCGGATGACATCCGGTCGGGTATTAAAACTGCTGTTAGTTGGCTTCTTTCTGCCGGGGAGTTGTAGATCCATGCGAGCTGATAATCCTTTATCTGCCGGTCACTCTTCCTGAGTGTCCCGAGTATAAGCAACCTGCGTGGTAATATCACCTTATCGGCGTACTAGAGTGGCACCTTGCCTGGCATGCCCGGGATTTCCTGTACCAGTCGGGGCAGCAGGTAGCCGGGCAGGGTTGCACGAAGCCTGGCCATTATTTTACGTGCGTGCTCGACGTCTACCTCAAAATGGGCTGCACCCTTTACCCGATCCATTTGGTGCAGGTAGTAGGGCATCACACCGGCCGCAAACAAACACTCACTCAGCCTGGCAAGTGTTGCAGCACTGTCATTGACGTCTCGCAGCAGTACCGACTGGTTCAACAGGGTGATGCCGGCAGCGGCCAGTTTTTCGAGTGCATGGGTGACGCTGTGGTCAATTTCATTGGGATGGTTGCAGTGGACAACGAAAACCACTTTCAGTGTTTGAGAATTTATCCATGAGAGCAGTCCGCTATCGATCCGCTCCGGTAATACAATGGGCAGCCGTGTGTGAATTCGTAAGGTACGCAAGTGTGCCAGGTTTGCCAGCTGGTCAGTCAGGGAATGCAGACGTGCATCGGTCAATGTCAGCGGGTCACCACCGCTCAGAATGAGTTCGGTAATATCGGGATGCTGTGCGAGGTAGTCGAGTACTGGCTGCCAGTGCCCGGTCACGGGATTGGCATCGG
>Ga0209013_10000827_pt1 | contig 28263 bp, 32 predicted proteins | sample Cruoilmetagenom2_FD_187291 | JGI IMG/M metagenome (GOLD analysis project Ga0209013, IMG submission 187291) | Oil polluted marine microbial communities from Coal Oil Point, Santa Barbara, California, USA - Sample 2 (SPAdes) (version 2) | ecosystem: Environmental > Aquatic > Marine > Oil seeps ...
CCTTGAAATTGTCGGTGTTGGTTATAGGGCTGAATTGAATGGCAGGACAGCTGTTTTCAATCTGGGATATTCTAACACCATAAATTTTAGACTTCCAGATGGAATTGATGCAAAAATAGAGAAGACTAAAATCCTTTTAATGGGGATGGATAATGAACTTCTGGGCGTGACGGCCGCAAAGATAAGGGCTTTTAGAAAGCCTGAGCCATATAAGGGCAAGGGAATCAGGTATGTTGATGAGTACATTCGGAGAAAGGCTGGAAAGGCAGGCGCTGCCAGTTAGAAAAACTCCGCGATAATTTAGCCAAGTTATCTTTAATGGTAACTGTTCACGGTTTAAAGTTCAGGGTTAAAGGTTAGGTGTATAATATCCCGCAGTTCGCGAGATTTCAGCAACCTTTTGAAAACTTATAGCCAAATTTCCTCGAAACTTCAGTTTGAAGGGGAAAATTTTGGATGCAGCAGGTTGATTCATGCATAATATTGCAAAAAGAGAGCGATCGAAATGTAACCGTGAACAGTGAACTCTGAACCTGTGAACGTTTACAGATTTTTTTTGTTATGCTAATCGTGTTGTTTATGCAATGTTAGAGTTTATTATGAGGATTATAGGATGGGTGTAATTAGTAGGGCAGATGCAAGGTTGAGAAGAAAAAAACGTGTTCGAAAAAAGATTAGAGGTACTGAGGAAAAACCTCGTTTATGTGTTTTCAGAAGTTCTAAACATATTTATGCTCAACTTATTGACGATACTACGGGAATAACCTTGGTTGAGGGTTCCTCCTTGTCAAAGAATATTATTACAAAGATTGCAAAGAATTCCGGCAACAAAAAAGGGGCTGCCCTTGTAGGCGCTACAGTTTCTGAACTGGCTCTCAAGAAAGGAATTAAAAGGGTTGTCTTTGACCGAAACGGATTTTTATATCATGGTCGCATAAAAGTCCTTTCTGAAGCGGCACGCGACCATGGGCTGGAATTTTGAGTGTAGACTGACTACAAAATAGAAGTTGACCCTTTAGTTGCATAAATAAAATGACAAAATAGGTTTGAAATCATTAATTATAAATTTTTTCCACCTTTTGAACTTGCATTTTTAAAATTCACCGCAAGTGGTATCATGAAACATGTGAAAAATTGCAATGTTATTTACCCGAAGGTATAACCGAGGATACCCATCTCCTTCGTTGCCAGGGGTTAGCAGTAAATTACTATAGCTTCACCCTTGGCGCCTTAGATCTGGGGCATACTCGACTTTTACAACGCTAGGGTTAACAGTGAAATTACTCCCAAATTGATTGAATGGCTTCGAAATTGATTTAACGGAGGCTAGTTGAAAGTAAATGAGGAATTCAGTGTTTAAGAGAGAGAACGAAAATGAGTTTATAGAAAAGGTAGTTTTTATTAACCGGGTGGCGAAGGTTGTAAAAGGAGGCCGACGGTTTAGTTTTAGCGCTATTGTTGTAGTAGGCGATGGAAAAGGAATGGTTGGGAGCGGACTGGGCAAGGCAAATCAAGTCCCTGAAGCCATAAGGAAGGGAATTGAAAAGGCCAAAAAAGATATGACAGAAGTAAGTCTTAATGAAGGCTCCATACCTTATAAGGTGATTGGAACATGTGGAGGAGGGCGAGTCTTTTTAAAACCAGCTAGTGAGGGGACTGGTTTGATAGCGGGTGGGGCAGTCCGATCGGTTTTAGAGGCGGTAGGTATCCAGAACATACTTACAAAGTGCCTGGGTTCTCATAATCCGCACAACCTTGTGAAAGCAACAATCATGGGGTTGCGGTCATTAAGGAGTCCGGAGGAGATTGCCCGAAGACGGGGCAAGACGCTTGAAGAAGTGCTGAATTAAAAAAAAGAGATTAGATTTGCACACCATAGAAAAGGCAACTTGTACCTGCTCAATAAATTGGGGGCAAAGGATATTTCAAGTGCACCTTGAAAGAGTGCCTTCAAGAAATACCCAAATTTTTATCCCAATAGTGGCATAACGCCCTGTTTATCGAGCTTATACTCGCTATATCTAAATGAAAGAGAATGTGCCATGGCTGATATGATTAAAGTGACTCTTGTAAAGAGCGCGATAGGCAAGAATAAAAAAACAGGTCAGATCTTGAGAGGTTTAGGCCTCATAAAGATGAACAGAACAGTTGAATTGAAGAACACGCCGGCTATTAGGGGAATGATAAATAAAGTATCATACCTTGTTAAGCTTGGCTAATGTCTAACAGGGAAATAGTGATGAAAATTCATGATCTTTCACCCAATAAAGGGTCGAGAAAGAAAAAGAAAAGGGTCGGAAGGGGTCCGGGATCAGGACAAGGAAAGACTTGTGGCAGGGGAAGTAATGGACAGAAGTCTCGTTCCGGAGGAGGGCCGCGCCCTGGTTTTGAGGGTGGGCAGATGCCTCTTCAAAGGCGTTTGCCAAAGCGAGGTTTTACCAATATATTTAAGAAACAATATAACATTATTAATATAGAAGATTTGAACCGATTTGAGGCAAATTCCAGCCTTGACACAGAGGTCTTTAAAAAAGCCGGGCTTATAAGCAAGATAAAACATGAGATCAAGCTTTTAGGTAATGGTGATATATCATACCCGCTGATGGTTAAAGTCAACAGGGTGAGTGAAAGTGCCAGGGAGAAGATTGAATCAGCAGGCGGCAAAGTTGAGATCATTTGATGGTATCTGCTCAGTAAATTGGGGCAACGGATTTGCCTATTTCTTTCAGGTGTTTTTAAAACATTGAAACTCTTATTTCAGGGGTTGTGTAAAGGCCTTGTTTATTTAAATGTGAAAAATTTGGTCTTCAAGGGCAGGTAAGAGATCAGGGGCTTTGGCGTAATCAGTCCGACAAGGAATCCAGGAGTCAGAATTCAGAATAAGGTATTCGACTTCGGCTCAGTCAAGAAATATTAATTTGTTGGAGCAAAGCGAAATCCGATTCCTTCCGGATCCTGACTTTTGTCTTAATAAATTCAATGTTCCACCAGTTATTGAGTGATATAGCCCCTTCGAGGGACAACCCGAAACCGGGCCCTCTGGACCAGGATTTTTACTGAATTTATGCATTTAATTGGAGATAGACTAAATTGATTGGTGGCTTTCAAAATATTCCAAAGATACCAGAGCTAAGGAAGAGGATTCTTTTTACCCTGTTTATGCTCATTGTGTATAGAATCGGATGCCATATCCCTACACCGGGTGTAGACGGCGGAGCCCTTGCAGCATTTTTTGGTGCAAGACAGGGGACACTTTTTGGTCTTTTCGACATGTTTTCAGGGGGCGCCTTAAGTCGTATGTCTGTCATGGCCCTTGGCATTATGCCATATATCAGCGCCGCAATTATATTGGAACTAATGACTGTTGTTGTGCCATATCTTGAAAAATTGAGTAAGGAAGGAGAGCAAGGACGTAAAAAAATTACACAGTATACACGATACGGGACAGTCCTTCTATGCCTTGTCCAAGGTTTCGGTATTGCCGTTGGTCTTGAAAATATGTCCAGCCCGGGAGGAGCCATGGTTGTGCCTGCTGGAGGCTGGGGCTTTAGGATACTGACAGTGATTACATTGACCGCAGGGACTGTTTTTTTGATGTGGCTTGGAGAGCAGATCACTGAAAATGGAATAGGCAATGGGATATCACTTATTATTTTTGCCGGTATTGTAGCGCGATTTCCTGTTGCAGTAGCAAACACTTTTAGATTGGTGGGTACGGGCGAAGTAACAGCTTTTTTTATGGTCTTGGTTGTTGCCCTTATGATTGTTGTGATTGGTATTATTGTTTTTGTGGAGAGGGGTCAAAGAAGGATTCCGGTTCAATATGCAAAAAGGGTGGTAGGGCGCAAGATGTATGGGGGGCAAAGCACTCACCTTCCTTTGAAAGTCAACACTGCCGGTGTGATTCCTCCAATCTTTGCGTCTTCCATTATCATGTTTCCAGCAACAATAGCAAATTTTTTAAGCAAGGATCAATTCCCCTGGCTGCAGTATGTTGTTAGCGCTATTGCCCCAGGACATATCATCTATGTCCTAATTTACGTTGGTTTCATATTCTTCTTCTGTTATTTTTATACAGCTATACATTTTAATCCGGTTGATGTGGCTGATAATATGAAAAGATCTGGTGGATTTATTCCCGGGATCAGGCCCGGCAAAAATACAGCCGACTATATTGATAGGGTTTTGACCAGGGTAACCTTTTCAGGCGCTATTTATGTTTCTGCTGTTTGTATTTTGCCCCAGATTTTGATCTATCAATTGCATATGCCTTTTTATTTCGGTGGGACTGCCCTGTTGATCGTGGTTGGAGTGGCAATGGATACTACAAATCAGATCGAATCACACATGTTGACGCGCCATTATGAAGGTTTTATGAAAAAAGGTTTTGGGAAGGTAAGGTAATTAAAAGGGTTATAGCTTTGGACTCTCAGCGGGGAATACTTGATGGCCAAAGAAGAGGCGATTGAGGTTGAAGGCATTGTAATTGAGACTTTGCCGAATGCTATGTTCAGAGTGGAGTTAAAAAATGGGCACCGATTATTGGGACATATCTCAGGGAAAATGAGGAAACATTTTATAAAGATTCTTTCTGGTGATAAGGTGGTTGTGGAGTTATCTCCCTATGATTTAAACAGGGGACGTATTATTTATAGAGCTAAATAGTGCGTGAACGAAAATGTCTTTTTCGCGGATATATGTATTTGGCTCAAATTTTAATCCTCTAAATATTTCAATATATTCCTGCCTGCCCCGTAGGTCCGGCAGATCGTACTGGGGCGGTTAGAATTTTCGAACGCCTTGATGTCGACGAAAAATCATAGTTTTCGTTCAGACACTAAATAGCTAAAAATAAAATATTGAGTTTAGTGAGGCAATTTAGATAATGAAAGTGAGACCGTCAGTAAAAAAGATATGTAATAAGTGCAAGATCATAAAGAGGAAGGGGATCGTACGTGTGATCTGCGATAACCCCCGCCATAAGCAAAGGCAAGGATAGGAGGCTATCCGAGAATGGCCATTTTTTTCAATTTCTGCGTCAGACTCAAATTTTAATCCTCTAAATACTTCAATATATTTCCGGGGTTGTAATTTTCTTCTTTCTTGATTTTGAAAAAACTATCTCATTCTTGAACAAGCTCCTGGTGAGATCCGATAATTTTATAGCATGGTTCAGATGGATGACTGTGAATCATAAACTATAAACCGTGGACTATTGAAAGACTGAAAAGTAGAATAGGCCGCAAAGTGAAAAAAGGAGTTTAGATATTGGCAAGGATTGCAGGTGTTGATTTACCCAGAAAAAAAAGGATGGAGATCGCCCTGACATATATATTCGGCATTGGCAGGAGCACTTCACAAAAAATACTCACAGAAGCCGGGATAGATTGGGATACAAAATCGGATGATGTCACAGCGTTGCAGATTACCAGTATACGAAAGATTATCGACGAGAAGATTAAGGTTGAAGGTGATCTCAGACGGGAAGTATCTATGAATATCAAAAGGTTAATGGATTTAGGCGCATATCGTGGATTGAGGCATAGGAGAGGTCTCCCGGTGAGAGGTCAGAGGACCAGCACAAATGCAAGGACTAGGAAGGGTCCCCGAAGGGCAGTGATGGGGAAGAGAAAAAAATAGAAATTGAGGAATTAATATGGCAAAAAGCGCAAAGAAAAGAAAGAAGCCCAAAAAAGAGAAGAAGAATGTTCCTAATGGAATTGTTCATATTCAATCCACTTTCAATAACACTATAGTGACTATCACAGACCCTGTTGGAAATGTTGTTGCCCAGTCAAGCTCAGGCAGGGGAGGGTTTAAAGGCTCACGCAAGAGCACTCCTTTCGCCGCTCAAATTGCCGCGAAAAATGCCATTAGGCAGGCCATGGAACAGGGGATGAGATTGGCTGAAGTTAGAGTCAAGGGCCCTGGTGTTGGAAGAGAGGCAGCCCTGCGTGCTCTCCAGGTAGAGGGATTCAGTGTTAGTATGATCAGGGATGTAACCCCAATACCCCATAACGGGTGCCGTCCTCCCAAGAGAAGAAGAGTTTGATATATAGGGGGTGCTTCCTTAGCCCATACTGGAAAAGGTAATTGGGCTTCTTCCTCAGGCCCATATCTATTTTTTAACCGTTCACGGGTTCAAAGTTTCAGGGGTTCAAGGTTCAATTCTCGTCCCCGGAGTGCATTTGGGTTACGTATTTACGAGAAAAGCGTCAGATTCGTCAGGCTTAGGGCTCGCGTAAAAATTCGGTGTAGCGATATGGGGTTCGTTGCTGCAAACCCCAAATATCCGGGCACTGCGAAGGATATTGCAAGTGCACTTTGAGAGAGAGCCTGAAAGAAATACCAAAATCCTTATCCCAATCCGGCGTAATGACCCTATTTATTGAGCTTATACATTTGAGCAATAAGAAACGAAATTTTATGAAATGGGCAGTTATTTAAAATACAAGTAAAGGTAAGGAGACAAAATGCCTGAACAATCTATACTAGTTGTTGATGATGAACCGGATATGAGGTTGGCACTAAGCCATGCACTGAGCCAAAACGGCTATTCAGTTAAAACCGCTTCCAGCGGATTTGAAGCGGTTGAGAAATTTAAAAAGGACAATTTTAACCTGGTTATAACTGATGTGAAGATGCCTAAGATGTCAGGAATAGAAGTGCTGGGTGAGGTTAAAAAAATAGACCCCATGATTCCGGTTGTAATGATTACGGCATATGGAACAATCAATAATGCTGTGGAAGCTATGCAGGAAGGCGCTTCAGATTATATCCTCAAACCGTTTTCTTCTGAAACCTTGGAAGCAGCAGTAAAAAAGGTATGTGCGGGATCAAACAATAAATCTATATGCAAATCAATTGGGGCTAATGTAATACAAAACTATCAAGAAAAGAGGATAATAACCCAGGATAAAAAGATGCTTGGCATCCTTAATTTGGCCAAAAGTATTGCGCCCAGTAAAGCAACAGTGCTTATTGGGGGCGAAAGCGGAACGGGAAAGGAATTATTATCATCCTATATCCATCAAAACAGCAGTGTAGGAGAAAGACCTTATGTGGCGATGAACTGTGCGGCCTTGCCGGAGAATCTTGCAGAAAGCGAACTGTTTGGTCATGAAAAAGGATCTTTTACCGGGGCTGTAAGAAGGAAGTTAGGAAAATTTGAACTGGCCAATCATGGAACAATTCTCCTTGATGAGATAAGCGAGATGCCAGCGCCATTACAAGCCAAGCTTTTGAGGGTGCTTCAGGAAAGAGAGGTAGATCGAGTTGGAGGAAACAAACCTATTCCCATTGACGTAAGAGTTATTGCAATCAGCAGTATTGACCTAAAAAATGCCGTGATCGAAGGAAAATTCCGTAAAGATCTATTTTACAGAATAAATGTCATACCTATTAATATACCTCCATTGCGCCAAAGAAAGGCAGATATTTCTCTGCTTTCGCAATATTTCCTGGAAAAATATTGCTCATGCAATAACAAGAAAATGACCAAAATTTCTGATGAGACCATGTCCCTGCTCCTCAAATACGATTGGACAGGAAATGTAAGAGAATTAGAAAATTCTATTGAAAGGGCAGTGCTTTTGGGGGAGGGAGATGTACTTCTACCAAGGCATCTGTTTTTGGACGAACCAGAAAATAATTCAAAAGACCCGATTCCTCTCACGGTAGGTTTGTCAGTGAAGGAGATGGAGAAGCAATTGATCTTTAAGACATTAGGAGAGGAAAATGGTAATCGGACCCATGCAGCAAGGATATTGGGTATAAGTATTAGGACATTAAGAAATAAATTAAGAGAATATAAAGAACAGGAATCACTACCGGCTTGTTAAGGCTGCCTCAATATAATTGTCCGAATGATGGAGTAGAGGTTTTTATGATGTTGGACTGGCTGGAGGTCCGGAATAAAGACCCTGTTTATTGAACTTATTAAGGTAAATAGGCAAGTATTGCCTATTTTGAATATCAGGAATTTCATTCAAGGAAACAGGTTTGTCAGTAAAATATCAATAAAAATTATTATATATCATTAAGTTATAGCAAAATTTTATCTCGTACTAGCTTTTGGTATGGTATTTGCTGATATGAGGGGTGGGAAAGAGTTAACATAAAAAAGAGGAGATGCAGAGGTGGAATCACAAGGAATATTTAGCCAGCCAATTCCGGTCCTGGAAAAAGCTTTGGATCTCAGATCCGTAAAGCATAACTCAATTGTGTCAAATATTGCAAATATGGACACACCAAATTACAAGGCATTTGACTTTGTTGTTGAAGAAGAACTTGATAAACTAATGAGATCTGAGAATGGAATAGAACTCAGAAGAACTCAGCCGGGGCATTTTTCCGGTAATGGAGATCATTTAGATAATAATAAAATTGAAATTGATTCCAGACGAGAGATGACCGCGAGAGCGGATGGCAATTCTGTAAATATTGACAAAGAGATGGCAAACCTTGCGGAAAATAATTTGATGTATAATGCACTAGCTGAAATTATGTCAAAAAAATGTCAAGGATTAAAAGAAGCTATTAAAGAAGGGAAGTAGGAGGTAAATATGGACTTTCTAGATGCTCTCCACATAAGTTCTTCAGGACTGACCGCTCAGCGAACTAGGATGAATGTTATTTCATGTAATCTGGCCAATATTAATACAACTCGTACATCGCAGGGTGGACCGTACCAGAGAAAAGAGGTAATATTTGCCGCCTGTCCAAATCATGAATCCTTTCAAAAAAACCTTGATGCTTCTATGAGAGGTAGATTGTCAGAGGTGAAAGTGGCTGGAATTACAAATGATCCCAGGCCACCCATTTCAAAATATGATCCTCAGCACCCGGACGCGGATAAACAGGGTTATGTCGCAATGCCGAATATCAACATTATGGCGGAAATGGTCGATATGATCTCGGCTACTCGGAGCTATGAGGCAGGAGTAACTGCAATTAACGCTACAAAAAATATGGCCTTGAAGGCCCTGGAGATAGGACGCTAGAGCAATGACCGATATTACTATAGATAATAATATAGAGGCATTTGTTGACAACCCAATTAAGCAAGAGAAGGTACCGGAAGATCAAAAGGCATCTTTTGGCGAAATGCTAAAGAATTCCATTGTAAAGGTAAATCAACTCCAGAATGATGCAGATCAGGCTATCAAGGAGATGGCTGCAGGTAAGGAAAAAAATATTCACAAAACAATGATAGCTTTAGAGAAGGCGAATGTCTCTTTCCAATTAATGATGCAGGTACGTAATAAGATTGTATCTGCTTATGAGGAAGTTATGAGAATGCAGGTTTAAAAGGATAAATAAAAATGCCAAGTACCAATTTGCCTGCCCAGATAAAGACAGTGTGGAAAAACCTTAGCTTCGGTAAAAGGCTTTCATTGTTGACTCTTGTTGCCGGCACCATAATAGGTTTTATTTATATAATTATGATGGCCGGAAAGCCTGATTTGCAGCCTCTTTACTCAAATCTTACCCTGGAAGATGCTGGGGCAATATCAGCAAAATTAAAAGATGATAAAATACCGTACGAAATATCTTCTAACGGAAGTTCAATTTTAGTTCCTAGGAGGCGAGTATACGAGGTTAGAATGGAGCTGGCTTCTCAAGGATTACCTAAAGGTGGGGGAGTTGGCTTTGAAATTTTCGATAATACAAGCCTTGGAATGACCGAATTTGTACAAAGCGTTAATTACCAGAGGGCATTGCAAGGAGAGTTGTCACGCACAATTAATGGCTTTGAAGAAGTTGAAAGTTCAAGGGTGCACCTTGTTATACCATCGAAATCTCTATTTATTGAAGATGAAGATCCGCCAAGGGCATCAGTAGTATTAAAATTGCGTCCAGGAAAGTGGTTGAATAAAGATCAGGTACAAGGAATTGTCCATCTCGTAGCATCGAGTGTTTCCAGGCTTAACCCGGAAACCGTGACTGTTGTCGATAGTAATGGCAAAATGTTGGCAGGTTTCAAGGAAAATTCCACAATTGGGAAAGTCAGCTCAGAACAATTACAGTATAAAGAAAATTTAGAAAGGCGATTAGAAAACAGAATAAAAACAATGTTGGAGACGGTATTAGGTCCTGGCAAGGCAATCGTTAGGATCTCCTGTTCATTGAATTTCAAGAGACAAGAAAAGACGGAAGAAAGGTATGGCCCAAAAAATATAATTCGAAGCGAAAAACTCATCACTAAGACATCTAATGAGCAGGGTAGAATTCCTGAAGGTATTCCTGGAGTTGCTTCAAACGTAAAATTGGGAATAAGGAAAAGCGCTAACAATGCTGTTAGTGCCGGGTCGGAATATCAAACCAATATGAAAGACAGGACAGTAAATTATGAAATAGCAAAAATAACCAGCCATACAGTTGAGCCTATTGGAATTATTGAAAAAATATCTGTAGCGGCAATTGTAGACGGTACTTATAATTTTGTTAAAGAAAAGGGCAGTGAGGGTAAGTGGAAGTTTATTCCCAGAACTCAGGAGGAAATGGATAAACTGGAAAATATAGTCAAAAGCTCCGTAAATTTCCAAAGCGATAGAGGAGATGTGGTAGAAGTGGCCAATATGCCATTCGAAACAACAAAATCAAAACTCTCTGAAGGCAATAAAAAACCAATAGAGGAAGGATGGTTATACACAGTTAAAAACTATATCCCCTCATCAAAATATATCCTTCCAGTAATTTTGGTGATGCTCCTTTTACTATTTGTAGTAAGACCATTGGTTCGATGGATTACAGCTACCTCAGCGGGTTATATGGATATACCCAACCAACTTCCAATGACCGTTGAGGAAATTGAAAGAGAGAATGGTGCAGGAATGAATAATCTCCATTTCAGAGACCTGGCATTAGATATGATAGCGAAGGATAGGGCAAGTTCTGTGAAATCTATACGGGACTGGGTTAAAGAACCCAATGAAACTAACGAAACTCAAGAAAATTTATAAAGAAACGATAGGTCACAATAAAAACAATTGTTCATGGCAACTCATATTTCTATCGGAATCAATCTCAATTAGGGAGTAGATTAGTAAAGGAATGGATCCAAAAAACCTGGCAGGTTCCCTTAAGGCGGCGATACTTATCCAGGCCTTGGGAAAAAACGCATCGGAAATACTACTAAATGGACTAAATGAGTCTGAGAGAGAAACAATAGAAGGCCATCTATCGAAGATGGGAATAATATCTGAGGATTTAGTTGAAAAGGTTGCAGAGGAATTTACATCAAAGATAAGGACAAGACCAAAGGAGTTAGGAAAACCTGCTGAAACAACTTCATATCCTGGATCCACAAATTTAAAAATACTTCAGTCGATGGAACCAGATAACCTTATTGAGATCATTAAAGACGAGCATCCTCAAACTATTGCCCTAATAATTGTTCATCTTAAAACTGAGGTGGCCAGTGAGATCCTTGCGAAACTGCCTGATGAAATTAAGTGTGATGTTGCGGTCAGGATAGCCGGCTTGGACAAAGTTATGGCTGGAATGGTTGATGAGCTGGATAAGGTTTTTGGTAATATATTGAAGGGTAAGGATGCCTCTATAACGCATAAAACAGGGGGTGTGGGTCGCCTTGCTGAAATAATAAATCAAATAGATGCGACCTCGGCACAGATTATTATGGATGGGATTGAGGAGAAAGATGTCGATCTTGCCGAAGAAATAAAGCAGAGGATGTTTGTTTTTGATGACTTGCCCCTGGTAGATAATAAAGGACTGCAGAAGGTATTGCGGAAAATTGAATCAAAAGATCTGGCAACGGCTTTAAAAGCATCATCTGATGACGTTAAAGAGAAGATTTTTACGAATATGTCACAACGTGCAGGAGAGATGCTGAGAGAAGAAATAGAGGAAATTGGGTCGGTCAGGATGTCTGACGTAGAAACTTCGCAGCAGATGATAACAAAGATAATTCAGGATATGGAAAGTAAGGGGGAATTAGTAATTAGTGGACGTAGAGGAGAAGAACTCATTTCGTAAGATAGGGAGAGGAAGGTATATGAATGCTGAAACCAAAATGCGATTATACTATTTTCCTGATATTTCAAACCGGTCAAGTGTTTATAGCGAAGAAGGTGTAAGCATTGATGGCAATTTTAGACGTCTTGATTTCGCTCCCAATGGAAAAAGGCCGGAGTCCATAACGGAAAGGGCTATTGGGAAGCACAACAGTGATGTGATAATAGGAGTGAATCCTAGGAATGCCGTGGAAGAGAACAGGACAACGGAAGATAATTCCTACTCTGATGGGTTCACTAAAGGACAAAGGGATGGAATTCGAACAGCTGAGAAGAAGATCGAACCGGTGCTAAATAATTTTCAACAAGCTGTTTTGGAACTGGAAGAGGTGACCAGGAAGATAAGTCTAAATGGCGAAAGGGAATCTATTAATTTGGCTTTAGCAATCGCTGAAAAGATTGTTGGACACGAGGTTGCAACAAACAAAAATGTGGTGCTAAATGTTGTTAAAGAGGCGCTGAAAGGTGTGGTGGATTCCGAAAGAATCAAAATTAGAATTAGTCCATCAGATTTCAAAGTTATTAAAGATGCCGACCTGCAGTTCTCGAAATATATAGATAATGTAGAAGCTGTTTCATTTGAAAAAGACGAGGCAATTGGCAATGGTGGATGTGTCATAGAGACAAATTTAGGCGAGATAGACGCGAGGATTGAAAAACAGTTAGAGGCAGTGGAACAGGCTCTAAAGCTAGAGTTTCAAGAATCAGAGTCAAGAGACATTGTAAATTAAAAAGGAGATTAATTATTAATCTAGAAAGATATCATACGAAGCTGAAAATGTCAACGGCCATCAATTCTATTGGAAGGATAACAAAGGTAGTTGGTCTGGTAACGGAAGCAATCGGACCATCATCTAGACTAGGAAGCATATGCGATATATACCCAAGGGGTGATCTCTCAAAGGTGATGGCGGAAGTGTTGGGATTCAGGGATAATAAAGTGCTGCTTATGCCACTTGGGGAGATAAGAGGAATATCGCCTGGAAGTAGAGTGGTCGCAAAGCAGCAAAACGCCTCCATAGGTGTTGGAGACGGTCTTTTGGGCAGAGTAATCGATGGACTTGGCAATACAATTGACGGTAAAGGTCCTATTGTAAAAGATAAAGAATACCCTATATATACAAACCCTATGAACCCTTTGCTGAGAAAAAGGATTAGAAAGCCAATTGATATGGGAATTAGGGCTATAAATGGCCTTTTAACAATAGGCTGTGGACAACGGATAGGCATTTTTGCAGGTTCCGGCGTAGGTAAGAGCGTTTTGCTTGGAATGGTCGCACGAAAAACCAATGCTGATGTGAACGTGATTGCCTTGATTGGGGAACGTGGAAGAGAAGTAAATGAATTCATTGAAAAAGAGCTTGGGAAAGATGGCCTCAAAAGATCGGTAGTCGTTGTAGCCACATCTGATCAATTGCCGTTGATAAGAATGAGAGGGGCATTTATTGCGACAGCTATTGCTGAATATTTTCGAGATCAGGGCAAACAGGTAATTCTTATGATGGACTCGGTAACACGGTTTGCGATGGCCCAGAGAGAAGTGGGACTTGCCACCGGAGAACCTCCCACCACAAAAGGTTATACTCCATCCGTATTTACCTTGTTGCCAAGGCTTTTGGAAAGGGCCGGCACTTCATCTAATCATGGAACAATTACAGGATTATACAGCGTATTAGTAGAGGCGGATGATATGAATGAACCTATTGCTGATGCTGTGAGGTCAATACTAGATGGACATATTGTTCTTTCAAGAGACCTGTCGATTAGAAATCACTATCCGGCTATTGATGTGCTAAACAGCGTCAGCCGTGTAATGGACGATATTACAAGTTCAAAACACAGAATAAATTCAAATAAGCTCAAGGAAACACTGTCAACATACAAAAAGGCGGAAGATTTGATAAATATTGGGGCATATGTCTCAGGCAGTAATGCCAAGATTGATTATGCTATTGACATGATAGATAAAATAAATTGCTACTTAAAACAAGATGTCGCCGAAAATGTGAGCTTTGAAGAAAGTATTGCACAACTTGAACGCCTCTTCAGCTAGTGTGTGAACCCAAATGTTGGCGTAACGCTCCTGATTTTTAAAGCTTATAATAAACATCTAAAATCAACAGAATGCTCGGGTAACAGACATGTATAAATATTCATTGGAGTCGATTTTAAAACAAAGAAAATTTATAGAGGACAAATTACAAAAGAAAATGGCTGTTCTAAATAAAGAACTTGGTGATGAGGAAATAAGACTGAATATGGAAAACAAAGTGCGGGAGCAATGTTTAGAAGAGCTGAAACAAAAACAGGAAAGAAATATATCAATGTCTGAACTATTACTATATACCAAATTTATTAGAAAAATAACAGTGGCTATTAATAAACAGGAAGTAATTGTCTTAAGAGCGAAGAAAAAAGTTGACCAAAATCGGGAAAATATGGTTGATGCAATGAAAAACAGAAAAATAATTGAAAAGTTGAAGGAAAAGGACTGGAAAAACTATAGCAGAATGTCGTCAAAAAGAGATCAGGAATTCTTGAATGAAGTGGGTATAAGCAGATTTTCTCAGATAATACAGTAGCAAATGAAATTTAAAGGTATAGAATAATGCAGACAAGCCTTTTAATGACACAAGGATCAAATAAATATATTAACACGATACAGAAATCTGATCAAGATAGCATTTCACAAGATCCAAAAAGGACAGATTTAGCAGACAGTGATTTGCAAGGGTTCCTGTGTATGCTCATTGGAATTGTAGACGACAAAAGTATGCCGAATACAGATAATCCTTCTTTTCTTGTTAATTCCGAGGGAATTAATGCAGAAAACAAGGGAAATAAATTGACTGGATTGCAGTATCTTATTGAAAGAAACAATACAAACGTTGAAATGGAAGATAAAAAAGATTCTGACAAACTCGAAACAAATCAAAAAATAGGAAAAGAAATTGCTAATGAGGGCTCTGGTAAAGCCATTTTATCAAAATTTGTATTGGAAATTGGAAAAGTGAAACAAGGTAACGAAAAAGAAAATGTTAATTCAAATAGGAGTGATACGTTATCAAATTTGTTAGGACAGTTTGAAAGGGATTACGTGAAGTCGAATAATGGTTATCAACCGGCAGGCGATGAAAATGGAAAAGAAGGAGTTGATACAGAAAAAGAATATGATACAAAGGGCATGTTATTGAAACACCCAACTTTTCTACAAAATGGAAAAAAAACATTCGGCAAAATAGATGCGAAGGGGAATGAGAATGTTAAGATATCAGGTAGTTCAAATGAAAATGGTCAGATATTAGACAATAGTCATAAGTCACCAAATTTGTTAGGGAAGGTTGAAAGGGATTATGTGAAGTCGAATAATGATTATCAACCGGCAGGCAATGAAAATGGAAAAGAAATCTTCGGCAAAATAGATGCGAAGGGGAATGAGAATGTTAAGATATCAGGTAGTTCAAATGAAAATGGTCAGATAGATAATCAAACAATTGAAAAGGGTAATTCTAATAAAACAGAAACTCTATTGAGGATGAATTCAAATGCTCAAGAAATAGCAAAAATAAGCACAAACCCAAACAGAGTAGTTGTAGACCAGGCCCCGGTTGTAAAATCGGAAATTGAGAATCAAGCAATTAAGGCCATAACTTTACAAATGAATAAAACTGATAGGCCATTAGAGACGAACAAAGTTTTCAGGATAGACCCTGATAAGGGACAAAACACCTTATTATCCTCAAATAGCCAGTTTTTTGAAAGGATTTATGAAAATACATCAGCCGCAAAAAGAACAGAGGAACCCCAACAATCCTTTAAGGCCGAGGTCTTGACAAAGGTAATAGAAAAGGCCGTATTGAATCTAAAAAGTGGTCAAAGCGCAATTAGCATAAATCTCAAACCCAAATCCCTTGGGCGAATGAGATTGAAAATATTAATTGAGAATCATCATGTAATGTTGAAGATTTTTACGGAAGCGCCTTTAGTAAAACATATCATTGAAAATAATATGAACAACCTTAGGTTTGATCTTCAAAATAATGGCCTGGAACTTGATAAATTCGATGTCTTTGTAGCACAGGATTCGGGGCAAAATGCAGGGAGAAATGGAAATTATGAGCATACTAATATAGAATACAATTCAGATGAAATAGAAAACGTACTTAGTGAACCTGATGTTAAAATAGAAAATGTCCTTGCAAATAGGGGTATGGGCGACGAAAACAACAGTATAGATATATTAGTGTAGAAAAAAATATAAGCTTTAAAAATGGAATGTTGAAAATTAAATATGAGGTAACTCTTTAGCCCTATGAAATAAGTTATCAGCGGATTGAAGGCCCGCCTATCTTCAAATGGTTAACCTATTACAATATGAGGTATTATTAGAAATGTCATTCAACTTAAAATTTTGCGCAAAAAAATAACGGGGGGCAATAGATGAATATTTCAGGACTAAATACTGTGAGTTCAGCAGACAATAATTTGTATGGCTCCGAGGCATCTAAGTCAAATGCTCTTGGCAAAGACGACTTCTTGAACCTGCTTGTGACTCAACTCCAATATCAAGACCCGCTAAATCCAATGGACAGCACCGAATTTACCGCTCAGCTGGCCCAGTTTAGTTCGCTGGAACAACTTAGTAATGTTAATGAGAACCTGGAAACGATGCTATTATATCAGGCGTCGATTAATAATGCCCAGTCGCTTGCATTTATCGGTAAAAATATAGTGGCCGCAGGCAATGAAGTTGAATTGAAAGAGGGAAGTTCAGATGAACTCAGTTTTAAACTGGCTGAAGACGCGACCTCTGTTTCTATCAATATTTCGGATTCAACAGGAAGCATTGTAAAAACACTTAAAATCGGAGCTATGGAAGCAGGGGAACAGAGTATAAAATGGGATGGAACTGATGACCAAAAAAATGAACTTGATGACGGTACATATACGTTTGAAGTTTTTGCCACTGATGGAAATGGTGATGCTGTAAATGTGGAAACTTATACCACAAGCAGGATAACCGGTATATTATTTAGAGACGGCATCACTTACTTATTGGCAGGTGAAAAGGAAATCCCAATAGGCAATGTTGTTCGGATTATCGAGGATGAAACTGAGGACGAAGAAGATCCTGTTCCGACTATCGTGGGTAAAACTCAGGACGAAAATATAATAGACTAAGGGGCGGTGGATAAATTGTGTGTGAACGAAAACTAGGTTTTTTTTCATGATCAAGGAAGGCGAAAATTATAACCGCAGGAACACATTGAGTATTTCGAGGATTATAATTCGAGTCTGACCTGTCTGCGTGCAACGCACAGGCAGGCGTAGAGATTGGGAAAAACAACAGTTTAGGTCGCGCACTAAATAACTGAGTAGCAAAACAAAGCGTATAAATCAGTAAATCTTAAAAAAAATTGGAAAAATGGGGGGTATGAAAAATGATAGGTTCATTATATACAGGGATATCAGGGCTAAATGCTAATGTCACTGCAATGTCGGTCATAGGGGATAATATTGCGAATGTAAATACAACGGCATTTAAATCAAACAGGGCTTCATTTCAGAATGTGCTAAGTCAATCTTTAACAGGCTCCGACAGCAACAGTATAGGAAGGGGGGTCAATATGAGCGGAACCAGTGCATCATGGAGCCAGGGCACGTTTGAGACCACCAATAACGGCACCGACCTTGCCATTAATGGGAAAGGCTTTTTTATGGTTCAGGACTCTGCCGGATTAAACTACTATACAAGAGATGGGGGATTTTACTTTGATGCAGACGGCAATTTGGTCAATTCCGACGGTTTTACTGTTCAGGGATATGCAGTAGACACGGTGGATACGGATGGGACTTTTACCTTGGGATCGCTTGGTGATATTTGTATTACCGGATCCACTTCCGCCCCAAGCGCTGCAACTAAAATGGCGACTACTTTAAACCTTGATGCAGATGCCGAGGTTGGGGATATCTTTAATACTACCATAACGCTCTTTGACTCCCTGGGTGGCGAAGTTCCTGTGACAATCGAATTTACCAACACAGGCCCTGGGGCATGGGGCTGGGCAGCCACAGTTCCTGCTACTGTTGGGACATGTGCCAGCACCGGGGCCATTACATTTGATGCAAACGGAGACCTGGCTACTCCAGGAGCAAATCCAACTATTGATATTACCGCACTAATCAACGGGGCTAATGATGTGAGTACTACTTGGGAATTCCTTGATGATACTGGGGCAACAGATGGAAGTATCACCGGATATGCATCTCCATCTATTACTACTTTTTTAAACCAGAATGGATATACGGCAGGTTCTCTGCAAGGCGCTTCCGTGGATGAGGACGGCGTTGTTACAGGACTATTCTCCAATGGAGAGATTCCTCCTCTCTTCCAGCTTTGTCTGGCCGATTTCCCAAATTACCAGGGGCTTCAAGGGATTGGAAAAAACCTTTATGCCCAAAGCCGTGAATCGGGGCAGGCAACTCCTGGAGTACCGGGAACAGGCAGATTGGGCCTTATCAGCCCAAGCACCCTGGAGATGTCAAATGTTGATCTTGCACAAGAATTTGTCAAGATGATAACCACGCAGCGTGCATTTCAAGCCAATTCCAAGGTAATAACTACCAGTGATGAAATACTATCTGATCTTATTAATATAAAGAGATAATGATGAGCGCCTCTCTTTGGCAGGATTGCATTTGAGAAACCCGTTTTAGACAATGGCTTGAAATAGATAAGGGCTCGGCATAAAAAAGCAGAATTGGCGATTGGGAGACTACGCTTATCTGCGCGAGCCCTAAGGAAAGGAGGGATATCAATGATCGAGGTAACACGGTTGGACAAATCAAAGATGATGGTTAATGTTGAAACGATACAATCATTGGAGTCAACACCTGATACGATTATTACATTTACTAACAAAGTAAGGATGATGGTTAGAGAACCTGTTGAAGAGCTTTCCAAAAAAATACTGGAATACCAGCGTTCGATCCATTCCGATAATCCCTGCCAGATTCCTGACTACAAAGAATCCAACCACAGGCAATATGATGTAAGGACATAGTTTTTCCACACCTGATTTTATAGGGCGTCAAATGATTGACAATTGTTAACATGGGTTTGACGTGGGTATTCAAATAAATAACGAATACATCCTTTTATTTCCGTCCAATAATTAATTCCATCCATATCTCGTTGAAATTATAGCATTCCCCTGCAGTCACCTCAGAATGACCCTTCAACCCTATAAAGGACGCTGAGAATACTGCCCGCCTGTAAACTGTTACCCTGGGCCTTATGCCGCCATCGGGTATTAAATGCTACAGACCACCAAACTTAGAGAACATGGGTTTGGCACAATACTTGCTGAGATTAAAGTTACATACTAAAACTTTAGTTTGGCGATTTGTTCCGGCCAAAAGTAGGCCTTAAATTTTTAAATCTTGCAAAGCCATATTGTAACTACGTGGGTTCAGGGTTAAAGATTAATAGGTCAAGCGAAGTCACTGACAGTGAACTTTTGACCTTGAAGCGGACAATCTGCGTATTTACTGATAGTTAGTGTCTGAACGAAAACTAGGATTTTTCGTCGAGATCAAGGCGAGCGAATATTTTAACCGCAGGAATAAATTGAAATATTTCGAGTATTAACTTTTGAGCCCAATGCAGATATCGGCGAAAAAGACGGTTTTCATTCGGGCACTAGTTAAGCCTTGCAAACAAAGGAGAACTGCATTTGGATGTTACAACACTTATTGGCATCCTTGGCGCTGGGGGGTTGGTAATTAGCGCTATTCTAATGGGCGGTTCAGGGGCCTGGTTCGTTAATTTTCCGTCTATAATGATTGTGGTTGGAGGGACGATGGGTGCAACTTTTGTTAACTATCCCCTCTCCGAAGTCCTGGGTGTGTTTAAGGTATTAAAAAATGTATTTTCGCATCAATCAAGGCGACCTGGCGAGCTTATTTCAACAATGGTAGATATAGCGAAAAAGGCCAGACGAGAAGGAATTCTGTCATTCGAATCACAGTTGGAAGACATCGACGACCCGTTTCTTATTAAAGGACTTCAACTGGCAATTGATGGAATGGAATCAAATGCAATTGAGGAAATAATGACTACCGAGATACAATTTGTATCAGAGCGGCACGACTTAGGTTCCGAAATATTCACAACCATGGGAACATTCGCCCCGGCTGTAGGTATGCTTGGAACAATTATTGGTCTGGTGCAGATGCTGATGCAGATGAAGGATCCGGGCCAGATTGGGGCCCCCATGGCGGTAGCATTACTGACAACATTTTATGGTGTGATTCTGGCTAATCTCATATTTTTGCCTATTGCCGGAAAATTAAAGACGAGAAGTAAACAGGAGATCCTGGCAAAAGAGATGGTTCTGGAGGGAATTATATCAATTCAATCAGGAGATAACCATCGAATTGTAGAACATAAACTCAAGGCCTTCCTTGCACCAAAGTTTCGCGACTTTGAGTACTAGGAGGTCGTCCGACAATGGCTTAGTCGCGAGACCGAGCGAAAATTGCGAGGGCAAGGCGGCAAGCCGAAAACGACCGTAGACTTAGCAATAGCCTACATTGAGGGTGTTTTGGGTTTGCCACCGCAGATGATCCCCCGGTATTTTACAGCCGATCGCAGCAGAAGCCTATTCTTGGACAGCCTCTTGGCAGGGGTGAGAAGAACATATAAGGTATCCTTCAATAATAGAAAATGAATGGAAAGCGTAAAAACATCGGTTCAGAAAACGGAAGACTTTCTTCCGGGGGATGGCAAATTATATATTCAGGCTTTATCCTCATTTTGCTTTGTTTCTTCGTTTTGTTAACATCATATTCAACAATGGAGGAAGGAAAGGTAATAAGATTTGTTCAGTCATTTGGAAATGCTGTTAGCATACTATCAGGGGGAGTCAAATTTAGCCGTGGTAAAGTAGTATTAAATCCGTCGTCTGAAATTATTGACAAGGAAAAGGGAATGTCCAGAATCTTAGAGGAATTGAGAGCAATTACAGGAGGCCTTGGCCTAAAGGATGATGTAAATTTCTCCTTTTCAGAGAAGGGCCTTGTTATGAGGTTGTCGGATTCCGTCCTGTTTGAAACAGGGATTGCAAAAATATCTCCAGGAGCTATTCCATTGCTAGAAAAGGTTGGATCAATTATTTCAAAAACATCGAAGCAGATCCGCATTGAAGGTCATACAGACAATATCCCTATACATACAAAAAGGTATCCTTCAAATTGGGAACTTTCAACTGCACGTGCAGTGAATGTCCTGAGGTATTTTTTAGAAAAGGAACATATTTCAACCGCCAGTCTATCTGCAGTTGGGTATGGCGAGTTCCAACCTCTATACACAAATGACAGTCCTAAACATCGAGCAATGAATCGAAGAGTTGAAATAGTTTTTGAAAGACATAACAAAACATAAATGATGTTGAATATGATCAATAGAAGATTGAAATATCAAAGAAAGAAGGCCGGTAGTGAGAGGGGAAAGTGGCTGTTGACCTTTAATGATCTTATGACTCTCCTTATGGTATTTTTTGTGCTATTGTTCAGCATGGGAAGTGCGAATGTCAAGGAAATTAGAGTTTTTCAATATTCCCTACAGAGTGGTCTTGGAGTTATGGAAGCGGGGGATCGAATGGAGGTTGGAGTAGTTGATTTCGATCCGAATAATAAGGAAGTTAATGGTGAAACATTTAATAGCAAAATACCGGAAGACATTAAGGAGTCGATTAACAAATTAAACTCTATTGCGGGTGTTAAAGCAATATATACAAAGGAGGGAGTAGTCATAAGGCTTGAAAATACAATTGTATTTAGTTCCGGGACTGCGGATATTAGCAGGGAGGCCTTTAAGGTATTGACTAAAATAACATCAATAATAAATAAAATATCCAGCCCTATTCGAATTGAAGGTCATACCGACAATATTCCTATTCACACAAAGATATTTCCATCGAACTGGGAATTATCGACGTCGCGGGCAGTAAATGTCGTCAAATACTTTATCGATGAAGGTAATATAACACCTGTAAGATTATCAGCTGTAGGATATGGAGCATCAAAACCAATTTCTTCTAATGATACTTATGAACACAGAGCTATTAACAGAAGGGTAGAAATTGTACTGTTAACGGAGGGAGGAGAGTAAAATGACTAAAAAGAATAAACTAATAATTATTGTTATTTCACTTATATCGGTAATAATATTAGGAATCATGGGAGCAGGGTTCTATATGATCTGGAATAAGGTATCATCTTTTGCGCCTCAAAAAGAAGAGGCGCCGGAGAAAGTAGTTGAAGAGAAAACCGATGAGGAAACGATAGGGCCTATATTTCCTTTAGACACATTTATTGTTAATCTCGCCGATAAAGGCGGAAAAAGGTTTCTTAGAATTACGATGGACTTGGAGCTAAGCGGTAATGATCTAGCTAACGAATTAACAAAACGAAAATCACAGATAGCAGATGGCATATTGATGATATTGCCGACCAAAAGATTTGAAGATATCCGTAGTGTTGAAGGTAAAATAGCCTTGCGTGACGAGTTGATAAGCAAGACAAATAGTTTCCTAAAAACCGGTAAAATAACCAATATATATTTCAAGGAATTTGTGATCCAATAAATAAGGAAAGACCATTATGTCAGAACAGATTCTATCTCAAGAAGAAATAGATGCCCTCCTTGAGTCTATGGATAAGGGGGATATTAAACTTGATAACGTTGAAAAAGGCGGTAATGAGGTGAAAGCTTATGATTTGTCATCTCAGGGGATAATGTTACGAGATCAGTTTTATGCCCTTGAAGAGGTGTGGGATAAGTTCTCAACATTATTAAAAAAACAGCTTTCCTCTTCTCTCCAGGCAAGGTTTAATATTGAATTTGTCTCCACGGAAATGGAAAAATTCGGAGATTTTCTAAACAATTTTTCAAATCCAACCAGCTTCAATGTATTTACTATGGAGCCACTTGTTGGATCGGCAATATTTGCAATTGAACCTGATCTTGTGTTTTCTCTAATAGACTGTATGTTTGGCGGAAATGGAAAGCCAATAAAAAATATAAGAGAATTTACACAAGTTGAGAGGGGAATGATAACCAAGTTTGTATCCGAGGCGCTGAAATGTTTTGAGAAAGCCTGGAAAAAAATATACCCGGTAAAAGTGATTCTGAAAGATAATTCCGAGACAAAAGCGAAATTTGTACATGTAATTGCTCCTAATGATCTTGTGGTAGTTGTCGTGTTTTCTATAAGTGGAGATGCCTTTTCTGGAAACATATATGTTTGTATCTCATATCTCATGCTGGAACCAATTAAGGATAATTTAAGCACAGAATTTTTAAGGGATTCAGAATCACAAAAAACATGGAAATTGCAGCTTCAACACCTTTTAAGGAAAACAATCGTTGAATTTAATGCGATTCTTGGAAAAAACAATAAGAAAACCGTCGGTGATTTAATGCAATTTAATGAAGGGGATACAATTAAACTTGATAAGGGACCGCATGACACCGTGACGATAATGGTGGAGGGTATTCCCAAGTTTGAGGGAATTCCCGGTATAATAACGGGAAGCAGAGCTGTGCAGATATCGAAAGTGCTTCTCCAAGACGGAGGAAAAACCAATAATGACAATAACGGACGAACACAAAGAAATGGCTGAACAAGCTGAAGTTGAATTAAATAACGGGGCTAGTCAACCAGGGACAGATGTAAAGGATCAGACATTTGAATTTTCCGGCCTGAGGAAGTCTTCTTTATCAAAACCATCCGGCAATATTGACATGATTCTCGATATTCCCCTAAAGATAACCGCTGAACTGGGCAGGACAGAAATGATTATTAATGATTTGCTTAAACTTGGCCAGGGATCTGTTATCGAACTTTCACAAAGCGCTGGTGATACGTTAGGAATCCTTGCTAATCAAAGATTGATTGCAAAAGGTGAAGTCGTAGTTATAAATGAAAAATATGGTGTGCGTATAACTGAAATAATAAGTCCAATAGAACGGATTGAGGGGCTCAAATGAATTACAATCCTGATTTAGTTTCTTCTGCTTTGAAGATGTTAGGTTCTTTAGGCATTATTCTAGCTATTTTAATAGCCTTGGTTTATTTTGCAAAAAAAGTCCTAAAGAGACAGTCAATAGGATCAAAAGGAAATCTGATTAGGGTTTTGGCGAATTGTTATGTAGGGGTTAAAAAAAATATAACAATGGTAGAGGTTCCTGGAGCAGTATTGGTCCTCGGGGTTACAAATAATAACATAGCTCTACTTACCGCGATTGAGAATGAAGAATTACTTGAAGAAATAAGGCAATCTGGAGGTAATAAAACAACAGCTACTTTCTCAGAACATTTAAAAAAAGTATCATCAAGTTTCAAACAGAGAAAAGGCATCATTACCCGTTTCAAAAACAAATAGTATTACAAACATTGTAGCTGAAACGAATTATGGAATGTAAGACTAAATTACATATAGTTTTAATATTATATTTTATTGTTGCTTTCTGCTTTCCTATTATTAATTGCTGGGGAGCAACTCAAGGTGCCGCTGTGCCTTTAGTAAGTTTTGGATTTGATAACGCCAAAAATAATGATCAGGTGGCAGTTGTTCTCCAGATATTTGCCTTACTAACAGTACTTTCACTGGCCCCGGCAATTCTTATTATGTTGACGTCATTTACAAGAATTGCGATCGTGCTTTCTGTGCTTAGGCAGGCATTGGGAACACAACAGATGCCTTCTAATCAAATAATTATTGGGTTGGCTCTGTTTCTAACATTTTTTATTATGACTCCGGTATGGCAAAAGGTGAATGAGCATGCTATTCAGCCATATCTAAAAAAGGAAATAACGCAACAACAGGCGCTTAAAGAGGCATGCAAGCCGATAAGAAAATTTATGTTCAAACAGACGAGGAAAAAGGATCTGGCCCTATTCGTAAAAATAGCAAAGGTAGAGAGGCCAAGAAACATTAATGATGTTCCGACATCCGTGCTTATCCCATCATTTATTATCAGTGAATTAAAGACAGCTTTTCAAATTGGTTTCCTGTTGTATGTGCCATTTTTAATTATCGACATGGTTGTCGCGAGCGTATTGCTGTCAATGGGAATGATGATGTTGCCTCCAATCATGATTTCTTTGCCTTTTAAATTAATGTTATTTGTACTGGCTGATGGATGGTATTTAATTGTGGGTTCATTAGTAAAAAGTTTTGGATAATCTATTATGTCAATAGAATTTGTAACAGGATATTTTATAGAAGCTATTAAGGTGGCAATGTTGATTTCTGCTCCCATGTTGATTGCCGGTTTGGTGATCGGTCTGATGGTGAGCATATTCCAGGCAGCTACTCAGATTAATGAAATGACACTAACATTTATTCCAAAAATGGTGGTGGTAGGAATAGCGTTAATTGTATTTTTCCCATGGATGCTTCGTATTATACTGAATTTTACTCAAAATATTTTTATTAATATACCAGCATTTATCCACTGATTAAAAATGGTATCAAAAGAATTATGGCATAATCCTGGTGTTTTAGGGTTGCATTAATAAGCCGATAATGCTGCCGGTTTTTGCCTTGGTTTCTGACCAAAATTAGTCGCGAGACGACGAAGAAACCGTGGATATAAGGCGCAGGAAGGAAATCGAATTATTTGTGAAAAAACCGGGTTAGTGCCTTTATGGCTTCAATATTAGGATTTTATGAACAAATAAATGAAAAATGGCAATATTCTCATTTCCCCTCGCACAGGCTCAGATATTCTTTTTAATAATGCTGCGTATAAGCGCAACTATCGTATTTTTGCCGATTTTTAGCAGCAGAAATATTCCCATGATATTCAAGATAGGTCTTGCTCTTTGCGTGAGTTTTATCTTGTTTCCTATCCTGACATCAAGCAAGGCCCCATTTATCATAGAGCCGGTATCCTTTTTGATTGGAATTGCCGGTGAAATTATTATTGGAGTCATAATCGGGCTTTGCGTTAGACTTATATTTGCTGCAGTTCAATTATCCGGCCAATTGGTTGGGTTTCAGATGGGATTTGCAATTGCAAATGTTATGGATCCTGTTACAAGTTCTCATTCTTCTATTATAGCCCAACTAAATAACCTTATAGCGTTAATGATATTCCTGGCCGTTAATGCCCATCACTTGCTTTTGCAAGGAATGGTGGAAAGTTTTCGTTTGGTCCCGCTGTTTGGTTTTAGTTTTAGTAATTCTTTGATGGAACAATTTATGAAGCTTTCATGCAATATGTTTATAATCGCGATAAAGATAGGATCGCCGATTATAGTTGCGCTTCTACTCACTAGTGTGGCATTCGGTCTTATAGCACGCACTGTTCCTCAGATGAATATATTTATTGTGGCAATGCCATTGAAGATAGTCATCGGAATGCTATTTTTGGCCCTTTCTCTGCCATTTTTATCAAATTATTTGAGAGAATTATTCAACGGATTAGGAAACACTATCCTTCTCTTATTGAATGCCATGTAGCAAGATTTATTTAAAGATCAATTTATTTTGCCTAAATTACCAGACAGATTCAAAAATGACGGGCACAAACTAAGCGGTTTGAGGAGAAAGACTTTTTCTAGTTAGTGTCTTAACGAAAACTGGGATTTTTAGTTGAGATCAAGACGTGCGAATATTTTAACCGCAGGAATATATTGAAATTTTTCGAGGAACAAAATTTGAACCCAACGCAGATATCGGCGAAAAAGACAGTTTTCGTTAGGGCACTAGTTAGAAATCAATCCATAGTAATTCAAGAGAGATGATATGGCAGAAGGAAGTGGCCAGGAAAAAACAGAAAAGGCAACACCAAAGCGTCGTCAAGAAGCGAGGAAGAAGGGGCAAGTTGCCCAGAGCAGAGAAATTCCATCTGTTCTTGTTTTACTGTTCGCCTTAGGATTTTTCTTTTTTGCAGGTTCTTGGATGTTTTGTAACATTTCTGAGATTATGCGGGAAAGTTTTCAAAATATCGGAACTCTCCATTTGCAAGATGTATCTTTTAATACCTTCTTATCAGGAATCTTAATAAAAATAGTAGTAGTGTTAATGCCTTTAATGCTTGTTATCTTAGTAGCTGGAGTTGGCGCGAACCTTCTCCAATTTGGGTTTTTGTTTAACACGGAATCGATAAGTCCAAAACTTTCCAAGCTTAACCCTATTAGTGGAATAAGGAAGCTTTTCTCAGTAAAGTCTTTGGCTGAACTGCTGAAATCGCTGTTTAAGATTGCTATTGTAGGTTGCATCGCATTTATTACTGTTAGAGGTGACTTAATCAATATTCCTTCACTAATTCAAATGGATGTTGAAGAAATTGTTTACTATATTGGCAGAGCTTCATTCAAAATTTGTTTTTCTACGTGTTTAGTCCTTATTTTATTGGCCGCCTTGGATTATGCATTTCAACGATGGCAATATGAAAAAGAGTTAAAGATGACAAAACAGGAAGTTAAAGACGAATCAAAGCAAACAGAAGGTGATCCAGCAATTAAGGCAAGAATCAGAAGTATCCAGAGGGAAATGGCACAGCGCAGAATGATGGATGATGTGCCTAAGGCCGATGTTGTAATAACAAACCCCACTAGTCTTGCCATAGCGTTGAAATATGATGCTGAGGCAATGATGGCCCCAAAGGTAATAGCAAAAGGGGCCGGATTTATTGCCGAAAGTATTAAAAAACTTGCTGAAGAAAAGGCAATTCCAATAGTGGAAGATAAGCCTCTGGCACAGACACTTTATAAGGCGGTAGAAATAGGTGGCTATATCCCTAATGAGCTATACAGGGCTGTTGCAGAGATCCTGGCATACGTTTATAGGCTTAAAGGTAAAGCCTAACGTTGCAAAAGCCGAGGATGCCGCATATCCAAGGCGTCGAGGGTGAACCTGTGAACGCTTTCAAAAAACGCTAATAATTGAAAATATGGTAGCAATTTAGCGTTATAAAACCGGCTCTATTTTTTATGTTTAAAAAAAACTGATTTAGGCATAAAAAATGCTTGTATATTTAGACTAAGGGTTTCTTCTCAATAAATCGAGGACCAGCCCAAAACCCCTGGTTATTTGATGTTATAGAATATGTAACCGTTCACGGTTTACAGTTATCGGTTCACGGTTGAAAAAACAGAAGGTAGAGGAGAATTATGGGGTCCTCTTTTGAAGATTTGGAAGTTTGGAA
>Ga0209013_10000828_pt1 | contig 28256 bp, 32 predicted proteins | sample Cruoilmetagenom2_FD_187291 | JGI IMG/M metagenome (GOLD analysis project Ga0209013, IMG submission 187291) | Oil polluted marine microbial communities from Coal Oil Point, Santa Barbara, California, USA - Sample 2 (SPAdes) (version 2) | ecosystem: Environmental > Aquatic > Marine > Oil seeps ...
TTTGTTGCACGCTAATTTTCCCTCTCTTTTTCCCCAAAACTTTCCTCATTAGTAGTATTTCAACATTATTTAGATAAAATCACGGAATTATATATTAAAGGATTGTAGTGAAAGTTACAGTAAATAAAGTAGACGAAGCAAATGTGATCGTAAGCGGTACTATAGAGAATTCAGCGGTTGAAGCGGCTATCAACACGATGGCTGCGCAAGCGGGCAAAGAGATGAAAGTAGACGGATTTAGAAAAGGTAAAGTACCTGCACATGTAGTGAAGAAACTCCATGGTGACAAACTTGCACAGGATGCTGAAGGTGAAGTACTTAAAGAGCTTATCGACGCAGGTGTAAAAGAAGCAGGTATCAATCCGGCAGACATCCTTGGTCAGCCTACATTTAAAAAGTATGACAAAAAAGAAGATGGTATTGACGTTGAAGTAGAAGTTTCTACCAGACCTGTATTTGAAGCAGAGGGACATATGGATGTGCTCCCGTCATTTGACAGACCAAGTGCATCAGATAAGGAGATCGAAGAGAAAATGACTGAGATCGCAGCACAGCAGTCACCTTTTGAAAAGATCAAAAGAAAGCGTATGGCAAGAGACGGTGACATGACGGTTATCGACTTTGAAGGGTTTGTTGACGGTGTGGCATTTGACGGCGGTAAAGCTGAGAAATTCAGCCTAAAGATCGGTTCCAACCAGTTCATTCCCGGATTTGAAGATCAGGTTATCGGTATGAAATACGACGAAGAAAAAACGATCACTGTTACCTTCCCGGCAGAATACCAGTCAGTAGATCTTGCAGGCAAAGAAGCAGAGTTTAAAGTAACACTTCATGAAATTCAGGAGCAGGTACCTGCGGAGTTGAATGATGAGTTGGCTAAAAAACTTCTTCAGGGTGAAGAGAATGCAACGCTTGAAACACTGAGAGAAAAAGTAAAAACACAAATTGAATCAGCAGAAATTTCAAAAATATATAATGAAGACCTCAAACCGAAACTTGTTGAAGCGCTTGTTTCCAAATTTGATTTTGCACTGCCAAACAACATTGTTGAGCAGGAGATCGATGCAAAAGTGAATGCAAAAGCACGTGAGATGGACGAAAAAGAACTGAACAGCTTTAAAGACAATCCCGAAAAAGTTGAAGCACTTCGTGAAGAGGTCAGAGCAGATGCAGTGGCATCTGTAAAAGCAACATTCATCGTAGATGCATTGGCTACAAAAGAAGAAGTAAAAGTAGATGATCAGGAAGTATCACAGGCGATCTATTATGAAGCAATGATGTCTGGTCAGGATCCGCAGGAAGTGATCAAGTACTACCAGGACAACAACCTTCTTCCGGCAGTTAAAATGGGTATGATCGAAGATAAACTCTTTGGTAAAATGTTAGGTTTGGACAAATAAAGATCAACTAAGCAACAATCGCTTTACAGCGCTGTTGCTTATTAACTATTCTAGTGTATATTTGAATGGATAAAATAGTCTATTTAGCTATATGCTAACAAAGCAAAAAAACTTAAAGGTTGAAAATGAGTTATATCCCATACGTTGTAGAACAAACCGGTAGAGGTGAAAGATCTTATGATATCTATTCACGATTACTTAAAGACCGTATCATTATGCTAAGTGGTGAAGTGAACGATCAAGTGGCGTCTACTGTTGTGGCACAACTTCTTTTTCTTGAAGCACAAGACCCTGACAAAGATATTTACTTCTACATTAACTCTCCCGGCGGTGTGATCACTTCCGGACTTTCTATGTTTGATACAATGAACTACATCAAGCCGGACATCGTTACTATCTGTATCGGACAAGCAGCATCCATGGGTGCTTTTTTACTTGCTTCGGGTACAAAAGGTAAACGTTATGCTCTGCCGCATGCCCGTATTATGATCCACCAGCCTTCAGGTGGGGCACAGGGACAGTCAACAGATATCCAGATACAGGCGCAAGAGATACAGAGACTCAAAGACACTCTTAATGAGATCTTGGCAGAACAGACAGGTAAAACAGCTAAACGTATAGAAAAAGATACAGAGCGTGATAACTTTATGTCATCCAAAGAAGCGATGGAGTACGGTCTTATAGACAAAGTACTTACAAAAAGTTTTACATAATAGAGATTTACCATGGTTAGAGAAATAGTTGTATATCCGGACAAAAGACTGAAGATTATCTCAAAAGAGGTAGCGTCTTTTGATGGTGCATTACATGATCTGCTTGATGATATGTATGAGACTATGTGTGTCAGTAATGGTGTAGGTTTGGCTGCTATTCAAATAGGCATTGACTTAAGAGCACTTATTATCAATGTCCCTCTAGAAGCAGAAGAGGGTGAACATGATCAACCTAAAGAGAATACTTTGGAGATGATCAACCCTGTTATTGTTGAAAAAGACGGTACTGAAAAATTCCAGGAAGGATGTCTATCTATACCTGGTGTCTATGAAGATGTAGAACGTGCCAAACATGTCAAAGTAGAATACTTTGACAGAGACGGTAACAAACAGACGATAGAAGATGATGATTTTCTTGCTGTGGCTATGCAACATGAGATAGACCACTTGGATGGCAAAGTGTTTATAGAGAAACTTTCATATATTAAACGAAAGAAGTTCGAAAAAGAGTGGAAGAGAAAACAAAAAGAGGGGCTGGTTTAAACCTAAACCCCCTGCATGATCATTGCATCTGCTACGCGTTTAAATCCTAAAATATTTGCACCTGAGATAAGATCCAGTTCCAGGTCATATTCATCACAAGTCTTTTTAATATCTCTATAAATGTTGGACATTATGCCTTGCAGCCTTTTGTCTACTTGCTCAAACGAAAGATATTTGAGTGAAGCATTCTGTCCCATCTCCAGGACAGAGACGGCAACGCCTCCTGCATTGGCTGCTTTTGCCGGAGCGAAAATGATATTGTTTTTGACAAAAAGTTCGATGGCTTCCGGTGTGGTCGGCATATTGGCACCTTCTGCGATGAGTTTGACATCATTCTCTATGAGTGTTTGCGCACATTTTAACCCTAATTCATTTTGTGTAGCACAGGGAAATGCAGCATAACATGGCACATCCCATACATTGCTGGAATCATTTTCGTAGGTCTCTTTTTTTGTATATCTTGCACTTTTTTTCTCCAAGGCATAATACTCCAGTGAAGCTCTTCTTTCCAGTTTTATTTTTTTCAAAAGTGCAAGATCGATACCGTTACTGTCATGTATGGCACCTCTTGAATCCGAGCATGTCACAGGGATTGCACCTATATCATAAAGTTTTTCTATGGCATGGATGGCGACATTACCGGCCCCGCTCAGGGTACAGATCTTACCTTTGAGTGTTTCTCCCTGATCTTCCAGGAGGGTTTGCGTGAAGTATATCAGTCCATAGCCTGTTGCCTGTGTGCGTCCGAGACTTCCGCCAAGCGGGATAGGTTTAGAGGTGATGATACTGTCATAAGTGTTGGTCAGCTGTTTATATTTTCCAAAAAGATAACCCACTTCCCGTGCACCTACCCCTATGTCTCCTCCAAGTATGTCGATATCTTCCCCGATACTGTTATAAAAAGCTTCCATGAATGCCTGGCAGAACTTCATGACCTCTTTATCACTTTTACCTTTTGGATTAAAGTCTGCCCCGCCTTTAGCTCCACCTATATGAAGTCCTGTAATGGCATTTTTAAAGATCTGTTCGAAGGCAAGAAATTTTAAAATGTCAGGATTGACAGAAGGGTGAAAACGCACACCTCCCTTATAGGGACCAAGGGCATTGTTAAACTGTATCCTATAACCGTTATTGACATGGATCTCATTGTTGTCATCCATCCATTCTATTTTAAAATAAATCGCTCGGTTCGGGGCGATGATTCGCTCGATGATATTATGATTATGATATTTTGGACATTTGGCCATAAGCGGCTTTATGCTGACGAGCACTTCTTTCAGTGCCTGAAAAAAATTTGTGTCACCATGACAGTTACTCTCTTTGGCACGTTTCATTGCCTGTTCAATATATTCCATGGGGTTCCTTTTGTATAATTATAATAAAACCAATTATATTACAATTTGACATATTTTTGACCTTTTTTTAAAATTTATCGCATAATTTGGTCATGAATGCAAAAACGAATAGTGGTAATCTCCCACCAGTGAAGCAAAAAGTAAAACAAAAAGAAAAAAAACATACTATTGTAAACAGATTGACCTGTGCGACGCTCGAAGGGGTCAATGCAAAGGTGATAGAAGTAGAGGCTACTTTCACAAAAGGATTGCCAGGCTTTGCTGTGGTAGGTTTGGCCAGTTCTGATATACAAGAGTCAAAGGAGCGTACTAAGTCTGCTTTACTGACAAATGACTTTGTTTTCCCTCCGCTGAAAATAACAGTAAATCTTTCACCTTCAGACTTGAAAAAATCAGGTACACATTTTGACCTCTCTTTAGCGCTTTTGATCGCATTGAATAAAACGCACATAGAGGAAGAAGGACTATTTGTGTTCGGTGAATTGGGACTGGACGGAAAAGTAAAGACAAGCTCTATGCTGTTTCCGCTGGTCCTGTCACTTAAAGAGCAAGGACTTATCAAAAGGGCTATTGTGCCTAAAGAGTCCATTACATATCTCAGTCATATTTCCGGTGTGGATTTTATCGCGGTAGAGACTTTGAATGAAGCGATAGAGATACTTAAAAGTAAAAACTTTAAAGCGAATGTACAGGCGTTCAACTATGAGGCAGAGAGTTTTATCTTGCAGGATACACCTTACTATTTTGAACGAAGATACGAAAGTGATTTTTTGGATGTGAAAGGGCAGAGCGTTGCAAAGAGAGCTTCGCTCATCGCTGCAGCAGGGATGCATAATTTCTTAATGGAAGGAAATCCCGGCTGCGGAAAGAGCATGATCGCCAAACGTATCAAAGATATTTTGCCTCCTCTCTTTGAAGAGGAGATACTCTCTATCGCCAAACACCAGTTCCTGGACGGCATAACACCAAATTTTTCAGCACTGCGTCCCATAAGATCTCCGCATCATACGGCCACATCTGCTTCCATCTTCGGAGGAGGTTCCTCCACAGCTAAAATTGGGGAAGTGGCTTTGGCACATAAAGGCATTCTTTTCTTTGATGAACTTCCCCACTTCTCCAAATCCGTACTCGAAGCCCTCAGAGAACCTTTGCAGGATAAAAGGGTACACATCGCAAGGGTCAATGCCAAGATCGAGTATGAAGCGGACATTATGTTCGTGGCAGCACAAAACCCCTGTCCCTGCGGTAATCTTTTATCAAAAGTAAAATCCTGCAGATGTTCGGAAGTAGAGATCAAACGCTATGCGAACAAACTCTCTGATCCTTTTTTGGATCGTATTGATCTTTTTGTGGTGATGCAGGAGGTCAGCTCTGAGGATAAAGGAGATATCAGCTCTTCCCAAATGCATGAGGAGGTGCTCAAAGCTTTTAAAATGCAAAAGAATAGAGGACAAAAACGACTTAACGGCAAGTTGAATGAAGAGGAGATAGAGCAGTATTGCAAACTGGAACCGGATGCAGCCAAGATCTTGGAAAATGCTATAGGCAAGTTCGCACTCTCACATAGAAGTATCGCTTCTGTGAAAAAGATAGCCAGAACGATAGCAGATCTGAATAGAAATGAAAAGGTCGGGAAAAAAGATATACTTGAAGCTCTGAGTTACAGGAGACGAAAATGATCTTGTGTAGAGACAGGGTATGTCTTGTCTCTACAACAGCATAGGGTGATTACAAGATCTCTACAACCACTTTGGTAATAACAAATCCACCCACTACAAGCCAGACGAACATGCTGAGTGCTGTATAGACAGGTGCAAGTCCTAATCCTTTGAATTTGGAGAAGATCGTCCCCATACCCAGTGCGGTCATTGCCATGGTAAGCAGGAAGGTATCTATTTCATTGATGATATCTACGATGTTTTGTGGAATAAGATGGAAAGAGTTGAATCCTGCAACCATAATAAAATAGACTGCGAACCAGGGGATGACCAGTTTGGTTTTTCCGCTTGCTTCACCTCCCTCTCTTTTGGCAGACCATGCAAGGTAAAGACCTAAGACAATGAGCATTGGAGCGATCATGATGACACGTGTCATCTTAACGATCACCGCAGCATCGGCCATTTCAACAGGTGAACCCGGAACGGAAGCAGGTACCGCAACAACCTGTGCGACTTCATGAATGGTACCACCGACATAGATACCGAATTCTCTGGCTGTCATATGGAGGAAGCCGGTTGAATGTTCAATGATCGTTGTATAAAGTACAGGGTAGAGGAACATAGAGATGGTTCCGAAAAGTACGACCATTGAGACAGCTATAGCTGTTTTATACTCTTCAGCTTTCAGTACAGGCTCCGTTGCCAATACCGCTGCGGCACCACACACTGCTGCACCTGATGCAGTCAGGATAGAAGTGTCTTTTTCCATACCGAACATTTTTGTACCAAGCCATGAACCAAGGATCAGTGTTGTGCTCAGCATAATGAGTGAAACCAGGAATCCATCCATACCTACTTCAGCTATCTGTTGGAAAGTGATTCTGAATCCATAAATAACGATAGCAAAACGCAATATCTTTTTTCCCGAGAAAGTAATACCGCCTTGCCATTCTACAGGTGTGTGATTATGTAAAGTATTTGCATAAAAGATACCCATTACAATACCGATGACCAAAGGGGAAAGCCCCATTGCTTTAATAGGTCCCAACCCTGCGATATATGTTGCAGCTGCAGCAAAAATAGCTACAAACAGAATACCGCTTATTGTTCCGCCTCTATTTTGTGAAGAAAAAGCCATATTTATCCTTATCGTTCAAAATTATTGATTATATTTCCGGAATACTACCATAATTTTGATATAATCTGCAAATGATAAACTAAACAATACTAAAATAATAATGATTAAATGATAGTGAAAAGAGAAAATATGAAAATAACACTTAGACAAATAGAGATCTTTTTAAATGTTGTTGTGTCCGGACATTTAACCAATGTTGCCAAAGAGATGAATTTGAGTCAGTCTGCTGTCTCAATGTCTATTAAAGAGTTGGAAAATATCCTTGGTCGTCCGGTGTTCGACCGTATCAATAAAAAGCTTGTACTCAATGAAGTAGGACGTGCTTTTTATAAAGAGGTAGACCCTCTCTTTAAAAAGCTTCGCGACATTGAGTATGAATTTAAGAATTCCGAGAATAAAGGTATGATCCGCGTGGGAGCAAGTACGACCATCGTGGATTATTTGATGCCTGCGATCATCTGCAGCTATATGAGTTCTTACCCTGATGTTAAAATTACACTCAAAGAGGGTAACACCAAAGAGATCGCCGATATGATCAAAGAAGGAAGCATCGATATCGGTTTTGTTGAAGGTTTTATTTCGGGTTCTGAGATCATTAAAGAGAAAGTAGGTGTGGATGAACTTCTTGTGGTCACCGCAGATAAAAATCTCTGCAAAACCTGTACTATAGAAGAAATAGCAGATAAAAGATGGGTTCTGCGAGAAGAAGGTTCAGGCACAAGAGAAGTCTTTTTGGAGTACATCAAAGAGAAGGTGGATGACTTGAATGTTTTTCTGGAGCTTGGACATACGGAGTCGATTAAAAGTATTTTGATGAACCGTGAATGTTTGACCTGTATCTCCAAGATCTCGATTGAAACTGAACTTGCGGAAGGGAAACTTCATCAGGTAGCGGTACAGAACTTTGAGTGCAAAAGAGACTTTTTGATGATTTACCATAAAGACAAATACCACAGTTCACTGTTTGAAAAATTTGTCTTCTTCTCCCGGAAACTGATGACACAGATGATAGATGGCGGAAGATGTGAGATCATTAAGAATTCTAAAAATTCTTAAGTGCTTCCTGATACTCCTGAGGATGATTGAGGTTTGTAAAAGGCATATCTTCATCGAACTTCACATAACGCGTATGTGCAAGACGCAGTAGATCGCCAAGTTTATGATTGTCCTTTTCTAATTGTTGACGGGCCAAAGGTAAAATAGACTTTTTATAAAGCCCGCAAAGCGGCTGCACGCCGCCGGGACTCTTGGCAACGATCACATCCATGTCTTTTTCGTTACAACTTACGATCTTTTCAATAGTATCATGCTCTACAAAGGGCGCATCCACAGATAAAATAAACACTTCTTCCACCTGCAAAGTTTCAAAGATGGAGATGATACCTACAAGAGGAGAGTGCTCCTGATACATATCTTCGATCACGTTACAGTCAAAATCAAACTTATTCTCTTTTGCAGAGAGAGAGACAGATTTAAAGAGTTTGCCTAGTCTGCTGTACTGAAATTCACTGAGTGTATTGAATCGGGCAAAGGGAAGCAGTGCTTTGTCTTCACCCATACGGGAACTTTTCCCCCCTGCAAAGATGACTGCATTAAGTGACTCTGTCATGTCTGTATTCCCTCTTTACGCCTTTGATGTACAATCAAAATCATAAATGCCATAAAGGTAATGATAGACTCCACGAGGAAGAGATACTCTCCGTAGATCTGACCGGAAAGCAGCGCACCTGTAGAACCGCCCAGTCCAAAGGCTATGCCAAGAAAAAACTGCTGGGCAAGCTTCTTTTGGGTATAGAGTGAAAAGACATAGGTGATGGCAGCGGTATGATAGAGTGCAAAAGAGACGGCATGCAGGGATTGTGATGCAAAAGTCAGTATAACTGAGTCAGGGTAGAGATAGAGTATCATCCATCTGAATGCCGTGACGAGAGTGGCAAACTGCAGTATATGCAGTAAATTTCTTTGTAGGAGAGGTCCTTGAAAGTAAAGCATGAAGACTTCACAGATGACGCCAAAACTCCACATCCAGCTTGTCATTTCAAGAGAGATACCATGAGAGGTTTCATAAATGGTAAAGAAGTTATAAAAGCCTCCAAACCCTACTTGCATTAAGAAGATAGAGGTCCAAAATGCCCAATATTTTGTAAGTGAAAAACTTGCATCATCTTGTGCTGTTTCATGTGAAGTGGTATCATATTTTGTAAGAAGGGTACCGAAGATCAAAGTTAAAAATGCCATAGCACTTAGGTAATAGAGTGCTTCATAAGGTGTCTCAAGTACTTTTCCTAACCATAAAGCGATCCCCATAAATCCTAAAGAACCCCAAAGACGTACTTTCCCATAATGACTTTTAGATAAAGAGGCAAGGGCAATGGTCTCTATATAGGGTAAAGAGATACCCATGGCTGCACCAAAAAGTAAATTGGCAAGAAGATATCCCCAAAAACTCTCAACACTGTTTATAAAAAGGAGGGCTCCTATAAAGGTGAAGAGTAGTGAGAACAGATAAACTTTGGGAGTAAGTGCCAGATAGTGACGAAAAATAAAAGGAAGCAGGAAACGCATAAAAGGAGCAGCGGCATAAATGATACCTACTTCTACAGCAGAGTAACCAAGTTCAAGCAGTACTTTAGGCATAAAAATGACATACACACCGACAAGGGCAAAGTAAAAAAAGTAGTATGCCGCCAAAAGTGTTGAAAAAAATGTCATGCCTGTTGTCACTTTTTGTTGACAACCGCAGTGGCAGACAACAGGTCATGTAAAGTCTTGTTGTCTTTTCTGAAGAACATAAGCATCCAGCCCAGGATCGTAAAAAATGATAGTATGGCAGCCAAATTTCTAAAGAGAATGATGAACAGTGAGGGTTTCTCTTTTGTATGCTCATCGATAAGTGTGATGTTATAGGCACGATATCCGGGTGTCTGTCCGGTCTTAACCATAAAAATGGTCTGCACAATGACCAAAGGGAGCAGGATGTAGACCCAGCCTAAGAGTCGGTGCTCGGCAAAGCCTTCTCTCCCATCCATGACCAGGTAGAAAACCACATACATAATAGGCATGAGCAACATAAAAGCATCGGTTAAAAAAGCTTTTATCTTTACGCCGACTGAAGCATAATTTTCATTTGTGGTTTGAGGGTTTACGTTAGGGATCTCTTTTTGAACTTTACCCTGTTTGACAGTCCTAAAACGTTTCTTTGCCATCAAAAGTCCCAAACGATCAAAGCATATAGCCCTGAAAAATCCACATCAATTTTCAGTCCATCTGCAAGATCTTCACTGTCTAAGTGAAGAGATTTGTATCCAGCTTCCAGTCCAAGCCCCATAGCCAGTGTATAACGTGCACTGAGTTCGTAGTCATAGAATGAAGTATTTTGCCAGCTAACAGCATTGGCTTCCCCTTGCAGGCTGACATCGGTATTTGGAATATTGAATTTTACTTTTCCGTAAAGTGTAGGGATCCATAATCCAAGATTTGTAGATTGAGCAGGGAGACCGGCACTGACAGACATAAAACTTGGACCAAAATTAACAAGCGTTCTGACGGAAATATCACCATTGATGTATCTTAGCGTGAGACCGGCATCTACCTCAACGGCATTATCTAAAAGCTCATAATAAAGTGTGAGATCATACATATCTAGGTCCATGGAAGTATCTATCTCTCCATCCAGATTAATGATGCCTCCCCATGAAAATCCTTCAACAATACCCTTGCCGGAATGGTCTAAACTGCTATAAGCGATTTTTACATTAGGGAATAAAGGTACAGGATGCTCGAAATAGGCTTTAAGAATAATGTCCTGTTCGTCATCCCATCCAAAATCATCTTTTAGGTCAACACCGGCATTGAGCGGAGTATAGGGGAGGGTATAGTTAGCATGACCACTTGGTGAGTGATTGTATACCCCCACTGAGACCTCTCCTCCTATAGTATCGGCATAGAGTGTGGTTGCGGCTAGAAAAGAAGTAGCAATTAGTTTTTTAATCATTATGTTTCCTTATAATATTTATTATTTAGATGCATAATACTATGATAATCCTTGTGTCATGGTAAAGATTGGAAGAAGCATCGCTGAAACGATCACTCCGACGACCACACCGATAAAAAGCATCATAAACGGCTCAAGAAGACCCAGGAGGAGCTTGAGCCGGTCTTCATTCTCTTCGGCATACAGGCTGGAGATGTTGGCCAGGATCTGTGCCACTTCACTGGACTCTTCCCCCAAGGCCAGAGACTGCATGAAATTACGTTTCAGCCTGACCCCTTTTGATATTTGAAGTGCATTGGAGAGTTTATTTCCTTCAAGGACTTTGACCGATGCTTTCTCAAACAGGTCAGAGAGACCATAGTTACCAAAAGTTGTTTTGGCAAGCTGTACCGCTTGAGCATAAGCGACACCGGAGCTGAGCATGAGTGAGAGAATGTAGGAAAATCTTCCCAGTTCATGGTTCTGTATCAATGTTCCAAGAATAGGTGTTTTCAACAGTAAAGAGTCGATGATACGGTGAAAGGTATCGATTTTTGCATAAGAGATTTTAAATAGTACGACAAGAAGAACAATACTGATAAGTATAGCAATATAATGAGATGTCAAAAAATCACTTATGCCAAGTACAAATTGTGTAATAGGAGGAAGTTCCTGCCCGGTATCTTCAAATATTTCTGTGATCTTTGGTACGACAAATGCGATAAGAAAAGAGGTCATTCCTATGGCCACGGTAAAAATAATAGCAGGATAGGTCATCGCTCCTTTGACCTGTTTTTTGACCTTGTTCTGTGCAGAGAAAAAGTTTCCCATATTGGTCAGGACTTCAACCATTTTCCCGCTCTGTCCAGCCACATTAAGACTCTGGAGAAAAAAGTCCGGCAGGGCATAGACTTTCTGTGAATTCAGTGCATGGTAGAGAGACTTCCCTTCGTCGATCATTGTTTTGACGGAGTTGAGGAAAGAGACATATTTTTTTTCTCCCTCATGCTGATTTTCGAGTAGTTTAATGGCGGTGAGGATGGTCATGCCTGAATTGAGATAAGAAGAGAGTTCTTTGGAAAAAGTACTCAACAGTTCTCCAGGCATTTGACGTTTGGAAAATGCTTCAAGTGAAAACTCTTTGGTAGGCGTAAGCCCTTCATAATAGATACCCTGGGTACGTAGTTTCTGCCCTGCTTCCTCGACCGAAGATGCCGTAACAGTACCTTTGACCTTTTTACCTGTTTTATCAAAACCTTTGTACTTGAAAAGCATCCGTGACCATGTCCTTGAAGAGAATTAAGAATTAATAAGTATTATAACTTTTTTAGCTGTATCTTGCTATAGTACTGCATGAAACGATTTATTGCCCTCTATTTTCTTTTTCTTGCCATACTTTTTACTCTTTTTTATGCTGATACCAATAGTTTTTCTACCACGCTTAATGAGGGGCAAACCACGCTCACACTGATGCTTTTGAATCTCTTTTTTGATCCGGGACAACTCAAAGGCATCGATATCTGGATAAACCCCCACTATAAGATCATCATCAACCAGGCTTGTAATGGCATGATCCCCATCCTTTTTCTCTTCGCTTCCATACTGGCCTATCCTTCGTCATTATGGCATAAAACAGTTTGGATATGTACGGGATATATCGTCTTTTCACTGGTGAATGTACTGCGTATCCTGATGGTGGTCCATTTTGTAGAGCAGAAGGAGGGGCAGGCCAACTTTTACTGGTCCCATGATTTTGCTGGCAATGCCTTGTTGATGGGGGTGGGATTGGGGCTGTTCATCGCATTTATCAAAACAGCAGGAAGGTTAAAATGATTCTAAATTGAAATGATAATAGATCGAAGAGTGTGTGTCTTTCAGCATGATCTCGTGGATCACTGCAGTGGGGCCGGACTGGTCTGGAAGAGGAGTGACCCTGACCTCTTCAGGGATAAAGATATCTCTATGGCTCTTTTTTAGGATTTCACGGCTTTTGAACTCTTTGACCTTGAAAAAATTCTCGAGGATATCATAAGCGCTTTTATTGTCTTTGTGATATCTGATAATATTGGGGCTGAGGTAGAGAGAGTCCTGCAGGGAGAGTTTATTTCTTTCGGTGATATAGACGATCTGTTCCTGATTGTCTGTATGTATCCTGAGTACAAAAATAATGGCAAAAGAGAGTATGATCACGGAGACCAGGATCTCGATAATGGTAAAGGCAGGGCGTAATGTTTTCAATAGAAGGCTCCGCTGTCAGAGAGTGATCTGCTGTTTCTCAGCCAGTACTCTTTTGCCTCTTGCGGTGAAACAAAGGCTTTGGGCTCATCAAAAAAAGCAGGTAAAAAATAGCTGGCTTCTTCATTTTGTAAAATGATCTGGGTAGAACTTCCATTAGGGTAAAAGTCCATCAGCAGACAGATCTTTTTATCTTGATATCTGCCATACTCGATCTGTGTGAGTGAGTTATCTTTGTCCAGTGTATAAGCTTTGATCTTTGTAAGGTCGATGGGACTGCTATACTCCTCAAAGGCTGAAGAGATGCCGCGTCTCATGTAACAGGAACGGCATTCATCGATACAGAGAAGCGTGGCTTTTTGGCTGAAAAGTTCAGAGGAGACGATATTTGATTTGAGATTGAGAGGGGTGAGTGCTTTTGGTTTTGCTTTGCCTAGCTCTATGCCTTCAAATCCGAGGAAATAGACGATAGAGACGATGAGAATGACAATAAGGAGCTCAACAAGGGAGAATCCTTTATGCATGTCATATCTCTTGAGGGGAAGCATAGGGAGCTGCTATTTGTTACATTCGCTGAAGAGGATATCTCTGTTGCTTTCTTCTCCACCCTCTTTTCTATCCGCAGCAAAAGAGATGAGTTCAAACTCTGATCCTTTGTTGATATAGACAAAAGGTGTTTTCCATGAATCTTTAGGCAATTTCTTAAGGTATGGTTTTGCACGGTAATTAGGGTACTTCTCTGCATCCGGGTTAGAAAGAAGTGCCTGAAATCCCTCTTCTGTATCAGGGTAGTTCCCATTGTCAAGTTTAAACATATCAAGTCTTTTTCCCAGGTCGTTCATCTTTAAACAAACCGTATCTCTTTTGGCTCCGTCTGCGGCATCCATGAGGCCTGGAGCAACAACAGCTACGAGCCCCCCGAGTATCACGATCACAATAAGTAATTCTATAAGCGAGAATCCGGCTCTTAGTGTAGTATGTTTTTTCATCTGCATCCTTTAGTTTGCTTTGGTATAATATTATGAATTTTAAAGAATTCATTTTGATTTAATTTTACAAATTTTACTTTAATAGAGCTTTTAGATGGATAAAACCCAGGAGACCGGAATCGTTGCAAAAAACAGAATAATAAAAAACAGACAGGGTTTTGCCCTGCTGCTCACCCTGTCTGTCTTGTCGGTGATCATTTCTTTGACAATGGTGCTCTTGAGTTACTTTGAAGAGGTACATCAGGATGCCGGCGAGACAAAAGCACTGATACAGGCTGACCTCTATTATGCAGATGTCACAAGCATTTTTCAGCGCTTCAAAGATAAAAAAACGCTTTTTTCCGTACTCTACAACACAGCACTGCCTCTGACTACTCCCGATGGCAGGTTTTCACTTCTTCTGCACTGTGCACCTTTGAGCAAAGGGGTCAATATCAATTGGCTGGGGCTGGAGAACAACAGTACGAATGAGGCGCTTCAGAATGTTGCCCGGGAACTTTTTGATCTGCTCGCACAAGAGTATGATATAGAAGATGCCGGAAGACTGCAGGAGATACTGTATGAGGAGACAAGCGGCAAAAACGGATTTGTCTTAAAAGAACAAAGCAGGCTTCACCAAAAAAAGGGTATTATATCTTATCAACAATTCGCAGAGATCATAAGCCGTTATCAATTTGAGGTAGATGACCCAAAGATCGGTGCTGTACCATGGAAAAAATATTTCAGTTTTTCTCCCAAGTCAGAAAAAATAGATGCGCAATACAGTTCTCCTGAACTGCTCGCCTATCTTTTTGATATGGAGCTATCTACAACGCAGGAGTGGGCATCAGCCATAGAGAGAGATACACTGGAAAATTTTGTAGAGACGAATGGCGGAGATTATGCTGGGAGAAAAAATATTCTGGCAGGTAAAGAATTTTTGGATGAGACCGAATGTACAGTCAGTTATGCTCTCAACGCAGAGCACTACAGCTTTAGATTTGAATATATGCAAGGAGAGGCAAAACATTTTGAATTTTATGGGAAACAATAAAGAACTGCTTCTTGTGTATAGCGGTATGCAGCACGTTGCATTGTCCGAGGATGTCAATGTGATGCTGACACCGCAGCTCTACACACTTAAAAAAGAGGCTTTGCCTCTCTCTTACGCCTATCAGGCGAAAAAAATTGCACCGTCACTTTTTGAAGGTTTGCTTGAAGAGGGACGTCAGTATGACTATATGGTCTGGAAAGAGAAAGAGGAGTGGGTATTCCTCGCCTATGATATGCAGCGAATCACAGCATTTTTAGAGGAAAAAGGATTTGCTCTGGAACATGTTTCCAAACTCTTTTTCGCGCAGCAGGTTGTGGATCTTTTTGATACCCCTTTGGCTCTTGGTGCAGAGTCAGCACTGGTCTCCCTGGATCGTAGTGTAGTGCTCGTCCCAAGAAGTGCCCTGAGGGAAGAGGAAGATATCTCCTGGAGCATTGACAAGCGTTTTACCCCTAAAAAAGGTGTGCTGCTTCAAGGGGCTTACGGTTCATTGTTCTCTGTAAAACAGACTGTTATTCTTGCCGCAGCCTTTGGTCTTTTTGCACTCATGTTCTTTGTAGAAGGATGGCGTTACAGCCATGATGCCAAAGCGGGTGATTCTCAGATAGAAGAGCTGCTTGAAGCCTACCCTTCCCTAAGTAGTAAATATACGCGGGACAGCATCATCAGCAAATATAGAGCACTTGATACCATGGAACGAAAAAAACGCGAGACCATTAAAGCCTTGTCGACTATGATCTTTAAAGGGGTGACACTTACTTCGTTTGCGATGGATGAAAAGAGTTTCAATGTGGCATTTTCATGTAAAGATGACCGGGTGACAAAACGTTTGAAAGTATTGGCAAAGGAAAACAGATTTAACATTTCTGCTGTTCCGGGAAGCAATGATCTGACGATAGAAGGAAGCTTATGATCTGGAAAAGATATCAGAATGAGCTCTTAGTACTTTTTGCTTTTGTGATGATGCTTGCAGGCTTTGCCTATAAGAACAGTCAGATTTCTGCACAGCTGGAACAGAGAAGCGGAGCAAACTCTTCTCTGCTGGAGATTAAAGAGGTGATCGCACTGAAGAAAATATGGTCAGATAAGAAAACGACCCAGAAGATCAAGAAGCTTCAAACGCTTATTCCAGAATCAAAAGTGACGTGGCGCAGTAAAAGTAAAAAACTTACGGCTTCCTATAAAGGCTTGACCGCTTCAGAATTGAACAAACTGGTGATGAAAATTTTAAATCTTGCCGTTGAGATTCAAAAGCTTGAAGTGAAAAAAACAGCATCCTCTTATGATGTGGAGTTCAAATGCAAATGGTAAAAAAAATTCTGCTTGTATCGATAATCGTCTGGTTGGCCATACTTGTGCTGATGCCAAAACAGGAGATCTTCTATAAGCTGGAAGAAACACTTGACCACTATGAGATCAGATTAAATGAAGAGAAGAAAAGTGAAGGCTTGTTCTCTTTAAACTTGAAAGGGGTGACTGTTTATGTCAAAGGCATCAATGTTGCTACCATAGAGGAACTCAATCTCTTTTCACTGCTTTTTTACAGCAGTATAGAGTTACGGTCACTTTTGGTGGATGATTCTCTAAAAACGATGATCCCCCAGGAAACGACAAATGCCGTCCTGAGACATTCGATACTCTCACCTTCGGATGCTTCAGTTTCGGCAAACGGCTCTTTTGGATCTCTTAGGGGAACGATTGACCTGAATGAACGGACCGTACACTTGGATTTTAATGAGAGTACAAATATACAAATGTTGAAGCCAGCATTGAAAAAAAGTGAAAAAGGATGGGTCTATGAAACATCTTTTTAAACCACAGGTTGTCACAGGACTTTGGATATTTTTGATCGTGTTGCTTGTGATCAAAGTATTATGGTTTCTTCTTGAAGTACTTTGGCTGCCGGCAAGCGGTCTGGATCAGCTTGAAGAGAGAGGTGGCAAGTCCCTCTATTACAGAGCCAAACTAAGTCCAAATAAAGCCCCCGCACCCACGATCAGGAAGAAGGCTGTCCCGGTGGCCGCTGGGAGTATTAAAGATATCACGCTTTTAGCCATATACAATGCTTCGGATGTCACCGTGATCACTGTAGAATATAAGCGTAAGACCAAGGTCCTTGCCAGAGGTGATGAGATCAACGGATTTATCCTGGAAGGTGCAGGAAATAATTATGCGACCTTCCGTAAAAATGGAAAGATGTATAGTGTCACACTGCGCGTCATTTCAAAAGGTAATAGGAGTATTCAGCCTTCCAAGCCTTCCTCCTCTATCCCTTCGTCGAGAAAGAGAAAGGTTGAAGGAGAAGTGATCGATGCCGGCGATCATAAGATCGTAGACAAGTCCCTGCTGGAACATTATACGCAGAACATGGATGATATCTATAAAAATATTGGTATCAAAGAGATCAAAAAAGGCAAGCAACTGGAAGGTTTTAGTATCTCTTTTATCAGAAAAGGTTCACCTTTTGCCAAGCTGGGGCTTAAAAGAGGTGATGTCATTCAATCTATCAACGGTCAAAAGATCAACAGCCACAAAGCGGCTTTTGAAATGTATAAAAATATGAAAGATATAGATAACCTCTCCCTGGTGATCAAAAGAGGCAAAGAAGAAATGGAGTTAGAATATGAAATTAATTAAAATAGTATTGAGTGTATTGATCATACTGTCTGCGGGACTAAGTGCACAGGATGAAACGGTGGATGTGAATTTTCGCAACCTTGACATGAAAGATTTTATAGAGATGATCTCCAAGATCACAGGTAAAAATATCCTGATAGAAGGCGACCTGAAAGGAAAGATCAACTTTGTTTCCCAAACGCCTATCAGAAAAAGTTCTCTGATCCCTCTGGCAAACTCTATCCTCGGAGGTAAAGGCTTTACGATCGTGGACCAGGGTGAATACTACAAAGTGGTCAAAAGTGCAAATGCCGCAGGAGAAGGGCTGGATGTCAGCAGCACTATCGATGGTGATACGATGAAAACAGTGATGTTTCCGCTCAAAAACTCCAATGCGGCAGTCCTTCGTGCAAAGATCAAACCCCTGCTGCATAAAAATGCCAAAGTGATCTCCTTCAAAGAGAATAATGTTCTGGCCGTGACGGCAAACCCCAGAACGCTGCGCGCGATCTCCAAAGTGATCACTGCGGTGGAAGAGAGAGGTGAGAAAAAATCAGTGGTCATTAAACTGAGACACTCCATCGTTAAAGATGTCTTCCCCAATGCACAAAATATGGCAAAGAAGATCTTTCCTCAAACCATAGAGAGCGAAAAAGTGGATATTTTCAAGGATGAAGCTACAAACTCCATCATACTGGTAGGGAAAAGTGACAACACACGCCGTATGGTTAAGTATATCAAACAGCTTGACCTTAAAGGAGAGAGTACGACACAAAAGATGTATGTCATCAGACTTCAAAACTCCAATGTGGAAGAGATGGAGAAGATCATGAGCAAACTGATCTCACAGATGAATAATGTCGCCGTCAAAAAACCGGTAAAAGGGGGCAAGCCGCCAAGCAAAGCCATGGTGGTTTCAGATATAGAAAGAAATGCTTTGATCCTCCTTGCCACAGCGGAGCAGATGAAGAACATAAGAGATACGATAAGAAGGATCGATATCCCCAAAGTGCAGGTCTATGTCAAAGCAAAAATTGTTGAAATAGATAGCAATTTGGCAGAGCAGGTTGGATTGAAATGGGGGATCAATGGGGGAACCATCGGCTCCAATGGACTTTTCACTTTAGCCGGGAATATGGGTGCTTCAGCATTGCAAATGTCTCCGGCTCTTTTAGGTTTCTTGAATACAAATAATACTACTACAGTGTTAGATAACAATGGAAATGCTATACAGCAGACAGACCCTGCTTTTAAGATCGATGCCACAAATACAGTATTTGCCTTGGGAGCACAACTTGACCTCTTGGCACAGAACGGTGCCGCACATCTCTTGTCTGAACCTTCTGTTTTGTGTACGAACAATAAAGAAGCAGAGATTTATATCGGACAAACGAGATCTATTTTAACTGCCGCACAGCAGTCTACTTCAGGAGTCTCAACGGTTCTCAATAATTATTCAAGAGAAGACATCGGATTGACACTGAAGGTGAAACCAAGACTTTCGAGTAACAACAAAGTCACTCTTGAGATAGAAACAGTACTTGAAGATATCGATCCTACCACAGAGCAGATAGCAGATAGACCAACGACCACAAAAAGAACAGTGAAGACCAATGCGGTTGTAAACAATGGTGAAATGATCGTCCTGGGCGGATTGATCAAAAGAGTTGGGGGCAAAGGGGTATCAAAAGTTCCATTTTTGGGCGATATCCCGGTTTTGGGAGAGTTTCTTTTTACTCATACGTCAGATGTGCAGAGAGAACAGAATGTGGTGATTTATCTTACGCCTTATATCGTACGAAAAAGCGGAGATCTGCAAAAGTTAAAAAGTATGCTGGCTGAATTGGATGAGGTACAGCAAAGATATAACAAACTTATATATAAAGAACTGGAAGAAAATAGAGGGAAAAGTGGGTCGGCCCCTGAATCATCTGCACCAGTAGCATCAGTCCCAGCAAGTAATAGAATACGAAGAACGCATAGTGACAATCTTGATCTTTTAAATGTTTCAGAGGAGTACTGATGCAGTTTCCCCGCTTAACAGACGTAAACCTTGAACCGCTCTGGGAAGAGGAGATCAATCATAAACTGGCACTCAAACATGCTTTGCTTTTTGCCAACATAGAGGGTGTCAAAACATGTATCGTCGAGCAAAATACGCTGGGGGATGCACTTAACTATTTGGCTAAACTCTCACTGGACTATCCTGTCACTATGATAGATGAAGAGAGTTTCAAGCGTTTAAAAAATAAATTTTTAGAGATACAGACAGGCTCTGACTTTGCAGATATGTCAACCACATCAGATGAGCTGATAGAAGTAGAGTCTGATCTTCTGGAGTTTATTCGTAATTCCCAGGACCTCCTTTCCAGTGAAGAGTCCGCACCCATCATCAAACTGGTCAATTCACTTTTTTTCCAGGCACTCAAAAAAGGTGCCTCTGATATCCATATTGAAAGTGCTGAGCGAAAAGGTGAGGTGCGTCTGCGTATAGACGGCGCACTCAAAAAGCACCTTGACCTTGATAAAAGTATTGTGACGCTGGTCATTAACCGTATTAAAGTGATCTCAAATCTTGATATTTCAGAGAAAAGAATCCCTCAGGACGGACGTACACAACTGGCAATTTCGGGTAAGACCATCGATGTCCGGGTTTCGGTTTTGCCTACCTATCATGGAGAAAGGATCGTGATGAGGATACTCTCTGAAACAGAGCATATCCCTACACTTGAATCCCTCGGTTTTACAAAAGAGATCACAAAAGACATGTATAAACTGCTCAACCACGCACATGGTATGATCCTGGTTACAGGTCCTACAGGTTCAGGTAAATCTACAACTCTCCATGCCTGTCTGCAGCATGTTTCTACCCCGGACAAGAATATCATTACCGTAGAAGATCCCGTAGAGTATAATGCAGAAAACATTTCCCAAATACAGGTGAATACAAAAGTGGGGCTGACCTTTGCTGCCGGTTTGCGTTCTATTTTGAGACAGGATCCCGATATTATCATGGTTGGTGAGATCCGTGACGCTGAGACAGCAGAAATTGCCCTGCGTTCAGCATTGACAGGTCACCTCCTCCTCTCTACTTTGCACACCAATGATGCGACCTCTGCACTGAGCCGCCTGAAGGACATGGGAATAGAAAATTTTCTTATCTCTTCAACACTCTTGGGCGTGCTTGCCCAGAGGTTGACAAGAAAGCTCTGTTTTTACTGCAAAGTGCCGACTGTGCTTCCTGTTGCAACGATGAGGGAAATTAATCTTCCACTAGATGGCGTTTACTATAAGGCAAAAGGATGCAAGAAATGTGATTTTACCGGATACAAAGGTAGACAAGCCATAGGTGAACTTTTTATCATAGACGACAAGGTAAAAGAGATGATGAAAGATGAGTTCAATGATCATCAAGTAAGAGAGTTTATGAAAAAAAATGGTATGGCAACCATCTCGGACAAGCTTAAGGGGATGCTTTTGTTGGGTAAAACCAGTTATGAAGAAGCCATCCGTGTCGGACTGATGGACGGCTAGTATTTATGTTTAAGCGTAAGGCATTTACACTTTTAGAAGTGCTTATCTCCATCGCGCTGATGGGCATTATACTCGTAGCACTTTTCTCTTCAGTGGATATGCTTCAAAACTCCAATCAGCATCTTCTTCATTATTTGAAAAAATCCAAGAAAATAACCAAAGCGAGCAAAGTGCTGTATAGTGACCTGATGGGTTCTGATGGCAATATCAGCATTAAAAAAGATGAATTCAGCAGAGTGTGTATGGAGGAGACAGTAAACTCTCTTTATGCTTTACCTTTGGCAAAAGTATGCTGGGTGGTCCTCAAAAAAAACAAGACACTTGTACGGATAGAAGGAAATGGCTACGATCTGCCTCTGGGTCTTGAAGAGAGAGTGGAGGTCGACCCTGTGATGAAAGGAATGGAAATTTTTGATCTCTACCATGAAAAAGATAAGATCCTGGTCCTCATGAAAGAAGAAGGAAAAGAGCCAATCACTTTTATGCTGCAGGGGATCACCAAGCCTGTGAAGAAGAAACCTGTTGTAAAACCAAAAGTGAAACCGGCATCAAAACCAAAAGTAAAACCGCCTGCAAATACGCCCGTTGCACCTGTTCCTGGCACTCCTGCCCCAGGTGGAGCTCCTATCCCTGAATAGGTATAAAACAAACTAAACAAACTTCCGCTAAAATAGTTAGTATATTTTATTATTAAGGATCGTGCCATGCAAGAAATTTATGAGAAATTAGGGCTGTTTTATCTGGGTAAAGATGTAGACAAAGAGAGTATGCAGGTTACAGAAGCATTAACCCTGCTCAAAAATAAAAATTTCACCACCCATGCTGCGATCATAGGAATGACAGGTTCCGGGAAAACGGGACTGGGTGTAAGCATCATAGAAGAAGCAGCCATAGACAATATACCTTCTATCATCATAGACCCGAAAGGAGATATGGGTGACTTGTGTTTGACTGATCCGGGCTTCGATCCTGCCACTTTTGAACCCTGGGTTAAAGATGAAGCGAAAGGAGAAGATGTCGGAGCGTATGCAAAGAAGATATCTCTGATGTGGAAAGAGGGCATAGAGAGCTCCGGACAAAATGTTGAACGTGTAGCAAAGTTTCATAACGTCCCCAAAACTATCTATACTCCGGGATCTTCTGCGGGAGTTGCGATCAATATTATGTCTTCATTGGAGAAGCCACCTGCTCAGATCATGGAGGAGAGTGATACTTTTACTTCATATCTCAAGAGTACAACAACTTCTTTGCTCTCTCTCATAGGGATTGAGGCAGACCCTTTGGATTCAAAAGAGTATATACTCCTTGCGCAGATCATTACAAAGAGTTGGCTTGTGGATGAAGATATCAGTATAGAAGGGATCATAGGAAAGATCATCAACCCTTCGTTTAAAAAGATAGGTGTGCTTCCTCTGGATAGTTTTTATTCACAGGATCAACGTTTCAAACTGGCCACAAAATTTAATACATTACTGGCAAGTCCCAGTTTTTTACTCTGGCTGCAAGGGGATACCCTGGATATACAAAAACTGCTTTATGACGAGAACGGCAAAGCAAAAGTAGCCATCTTTTCCATTGCGCATCTCAATGATGAAGAGCGCATGTTCTTTGTGACTCTTTTACTGAACAAATACATTGCATGGATGCGTCGCCAAAGTGGTACATCGACATTGAAAACCCTGCTTTATATGGATGAGATATTCGGTTTTTTTCCTCCTACAAAAAATCCGCCAAGCAAAGAGCCTATGCTGCTTCTTTTAAAACAGGCACGTGCTTTTGGTGTGGGTATAGTATTGAGTACACAAAACCCTATAGATCTGGACTATAAAGGGCTTTCCAACATAGGCACATGGTTCATAGGCAGACTGCAGACAAGTCAGGATATAGAGAGGGTCATTGATGGGCTTGGAGGTAAAGTAGGTTCAAGTTTTGGCAAGAAAGAGATCAAAAAACTCTTATCCAACCTGCAAAAGAGAACTTTCTTCCTCAAATCTGCACATTTGGATGATATCCGTCTTTTCTCTACGCGTTGGGTGATGTCATATCTTAAAGGGCCACTCAAGAAAGCCGAGATATCTACTCTTATGCAAGAGCAAAAAGAAGCACAGAGTATTGAAGTAGTAACAGTAGACAATCTGCTTCAAAAGAGTGATGCGCTGGAGAGTATTCAGCATATTGATGATTCTATCCCTCAGTACTATGAACCTGATATCGCACAGACAAATGTTTTTTCTCCTACACTTTCTGCACAGGGGAAGGTCCGTTTTTATCAACAGCGCAAGGGGATAGATGAAGAGAAGGAAGTGAGTGTTTCCATAGCTTTGGATGGAAAAGAGCAGAGGATCTCCTGGGAAAATGCGAGAGAAGAAGAGAGTGACTTCACCTCTTTCCCCCATGCTGCTCCGGCAAAAGGCAAATTTCACAGACTCCCCAAGATCGTTTTAGAAGACAAAGGGCTTAAAAAGGCGCTCAGAGAACTCAAAGAGACACTGTATCAGGAACAGTATTTAGCACTTTTCCGCTGTCCTTCACCTAAGCTGGAGTCAAAAGTAGAAGAGTCCCGTTCAGATTTTGTAGTGAGAATACAGGATATCCTGCAGGAGAAGAAAGAGAGTGAGATAGAAAAACTTCAGACACGTTATGGAAGCAAGGAGAAAGTGCTTGTCAATAGACTCTCCCGGGCGCAAGAACGTATAGCCAAAGAGTCATCAGACTCCACCTCTTCCATGATAGACGCAGGCATCGCAGTATTAGGGGCCTTATTTGGACGTACAAGCCCTACAAAGATAGGCCGCGCAGTCAATAAGGGAAGCAAGATACTCAAAGAGCGTGGAGAGATGAGCAGAGCAGAAGAACGTATGGCGCAGATACAAGAGGATATTGAAGCATTGGAATATGAACTAGAAGATAAGATAGATGATCTGGGTGAAAAATACAGTGTTGAGAATTGTGAGATAGAGACTTTTAAGATCAAACCGCGAAGAACAGATATAGATGTAGAAATATGTGCCCTTGTCTGGAGAGTCTCTTAAGGGAAAAAGCTTTTAGCCTTTGCTCCCGGGTTTAATTGCAGTGCTTCCTTCTTTACACAGTGGACACTCCTCTGGTGTAAACATTTGAAAGGTAAAGTCATCCAGTGCAAAAAGTGCTACATCTTTTGGCAAGGCACATTCAGGTTGTGCTGCATCATTTCCACCCACACGCTTACAAAAACCTCTGTTAGCCAATGATGCAAATGCAACAACCTTGCCGCCTAGTGCTTCTATTGCCTGGGCAGCTTTCAAGGCAGAACCGCCTGTTGTGATGATGTCTTCACAAATGATGATCTTCTCACCCTGTGAAACTTCAAAACCACGACGCAGCTCCATACCGCCCTCTTTCTTTTCAACAAAGATAGAACGTACATCAAGTGAACGTGCAAGTTCATATCCTGCAAGTACACCACCCAAAGCAGGTGCACAGACAGTATCAACTTCTATACCGGCTTCTTGTATCATTTTGGCCAGTGCATCGGTGAGGAGTGCAGCTTTTTTAGGATGCTCAAGTACTTTGGCACTTTGCAGGTATCTATTGGAATGGTTCCCGCTTGCCAACAGAAAATGCCCTTCTAATAAAGCATTTGCATCTTTGTATGCCTGTTCAACGTTCATTTTATACCTTTAAGATATCAGCTTCTTTTGTTTTAAAAGCTTCATCTATTTTAGCAATATGTTCATCTGTAAGTTTTTGGATAGTATCTTGAGCTTTTTTAGACTCATCTTCAGAGAGCTCTTTATCTTTTTCAAGCTTTTTGATCTTATCATTACCGTCTTTTCTCACATTCCTGATAGACACTTTTGCATGTTCAACCATACCTTTGGCCTGCTTCACGATCTCTTGTCTTTGATCAGATGTCATTGGAGGGAAAAAGAGTTTGATAAAGTCGCCGTCATTATTCGGATTCACACCGATATTTGCTTCCTGTATGGCTTTTTCAATGATGGGGAGAAGCGTCTTTTCCCATGGAGTAATACTGATCGTTGTTGCATCTGTAGCGATAACATTTCCGACTTGTGTCAAGGCTGTCATCGTACCATAGTAATCCACTTTAATATTGTCCACGATCCCTGTCGTTACTTTTCCTGTTCTTAATGTTGCAAAGTCTCTCTTAAGCGCAACAATACCCTTATCCATATTTTCAGTAGTTTGTTCAAAAATCTCATTTATCATAACATTCTCCTTGGTATTATCTCGAATTATTTAGGGAAATTTTACCCTTTTTTACCTTGTTATGTATTGAGTGAGTATGTAGAGGAAAGATATCAAGAAGGAATTCCTTCTTGATAAATGATTAGTTGGCAGCAGGTGCAGCAGGTGCAGCAGGTGCTGAGGGAGTTGTGTGTTCTGTAGTACTCGGAGCCGTCGGCACTGCTGCATTGTTCACAGGTACAATACTGTCTGCAACCGATGCAGAGTTTGATGAAGTATACAGGTATCCTAAAACCAGGGTATTGACGATAAATGCAAATGCAAGAGTAAAAGTAAGTTTTGCAAGAAAACCGGTAGGTCCTTTTGCCCCAAATACTGATTCGTTACTTCCGCTGTATGCGCCAAGACCTATGCTTGAACTTTTTTGGAGAAGTACCGAGATTGTGATCGCCAGTGCGAGTACGATTTGTACGATTAAAAGTGTTGATGTCATCTATGCCTCTTTATATTATTGGATAGCCCATTGAAATTTGGGTATAATTTCGGCGATTATACCTAAAAAAGTTTGAAACAGTGATGAAGGTCTTGATTTCATGTCAAAGGAGAGAGTGAATGTCAAATGTAACTGAAGAGTTCTCCCGTTTTGCCCATCAGTATGATCAGCACAATATTATACAGGCGAAGGTTGCCAAAATACTGGTAGATAAATTATCTTTGAAAATCTATAACAGGGTGTTGGACATAGGATGTGGTTCCGGTGAAGTGTTTAAGAACTTGAAAGATCGTAAAATTCATTTTAACGAATTAACAGCATTTGACTCTTCTGTGCCTATGCTTGAGATGCATCCGGAAGAAGAAAGCGTGATAAAGATCTGTGCAGATTTTAATGATAAAAACTTTTTGAACACTTTAGCTCCCCTTCATTATGATCTGTTGATCTCATCTTCTGCTCTGCAGTGGAGTAGTGATCTTGATTTTACCCTGGAAAAACTCTCATCCCTCTCCAAAATATTGCATGCAGCCATTTTTACCTCCGGCACTTTTAAGACACTGCATAATGTGGCCCGTATAAACTCTCCTATATACAGTGCTCAAATACTGCAGGAGAAGATATTAAAACATTATACGGATGTCTCGTTTGAATTACACCATTTTACTTTATCTTTTGCATCAACAAGAGAAATGTTCAGATATATTAAAAAGAGCGGTGTAAGTTCTGGAGAGAAAAAGTTGAGTTACAGGGAGACCAGACAATTAATGGAAACCTATCCTCTGGATCATCTTGAGTTTGAAGTTCTGTTTGTTGAAGCGAAAAATAAAAGTTAGTCCTATTTTTTCAAAAAGAATGCTTTTTCCAGAGCATAAAGCTCATAACGGAGTGCTTTGAAAAGTTCAGAATGAGAGGGATCTATGAGTTTAAAACCCTCTTCAAGTACACGTGCAGACTCTTGTGCCCGTGAAAAGTTCGCTATCATCAGCTCATTGATACTTGTTCTGCTTAGTTCAGATGAAATACTCTCTTTGAGCACATCATTTTCTATATCTCTATAGCGTAAACGGGTTTGATCATAGGCAGGTTGGAGGGTGTGTCGCAGTTGTTTAAGGGTAGAAGATAAAGCCCTGTCATCGTAGATATAACGATTGATATCTTCGATGACACGTATACCCTCTTTGAGCCGATTAAGATTGGCATCTATCAGACGCCCGATCTTCTCCGAAGTCTCTTTTTTAGTCATCTCCACCAAAGATTCCAAGAAGCTGGAGCAGTGCAGTGAACATATTAAGAAAGTCCAGATAAAGGGAGATAGCTGCATCTACAGGTGAATCATAGGCACCATTTGCAATATTCTGTGTATCATAGATAGTGAAAATACTGAATAGCAGTAAGATACCCGCAGTAATGATCACATGCATCATTGGACTTTGAAGTATGAATATATTGACAAGAGAAGCGATGATCACTATGATAAGCGTAATGAAAAGCGGTTTCCCCCAACTTGAATAGTCACTTTTGGAGTTAATAGCAAAGAGACTCAAAGCACCAAAAAGTACAGAAGTCATCAAAAAAGCATTCCCGATCACCGCTCCGTTACCTGCACCGATCAGTGAGGCCAAAAGAGGTACCAAAGAGACACCTGTCACAAAAGTAAAGACAAAAAGTGCTGCCATGTTCAGACCTGGTTTATTTCTTGTCATCCCCAGGCCTACAAAAAGCATAAAGAGTTCAAATCCAAAAATGAACCATTTGTATTGCATTATCGTTTCAGCATAAGGCATAGTTACATAAGCTCCCGCTGCCGCAGCGATCATACTTGCCGCCAAGAGTTGGTAGGTTTGTTTTATAAAGCTTACGGATGCGCCTTCTTGAGCGTAGCCAGCTTCTGTTGATGTGTAGTCTCTATTATATAAAGCCATAATATTCCTTCAATTATTAATTTAATGCAAAGTATAGTGCAGGGAGATTAATCTAAGGTTAATGGTGATTTTTACTGAGCTACACGCTGTGCCTGTAGCACTTTGTACTCACTTTGTGCTACTTCTGCCTCTGTCTGATTACTGCGTATCTTGTTTTCTGTTGACTTCTCATCTGAAGGGGAAACTTCCGGAGTGCCCATACAGGCAGAGAGCATAAACAGGGTAAAGAGTAAAAAAAGTAGACGCATGATGTTCCTTGGTTGTATATATGGTACACATTATAAAATAGTACACTTAAATAAAAGAGATAAACAGAAATTTTTTTATTATAATGTAAGTAAAGCAATGGAAATAAAAGAATTTAAAGAAATTTCGTATATTTCCCAGAAAACCCTTGACAATAAAGATTGTCGGTGCTATAATACGCGTCCAACAACACATGGACGACTAGCGAGTTGCTAGGAAG